>Ga0335074_10005859_pt1 | contig 17025 bp, 26 predicted proteins | sample Lox_Sample_23_FD_206715 | JGI IMG/M metagenome (GOLD analysis project Ga0335074, IMG submission 206715) | Soil microbial communities from Loxahatchee National Wildlife Refuge, Florida, United States - Lox_Sample_2.3 | ecosystem: Environmental > Terrestrial > Soil > Wetlands | place: USA...
AACCGTCGCGATCGACTTCGAGCCATGCCGGCGGTGCCTGATGGCTGGCGAACTCTTTCGCCGTCTCCAGCACGGCGAGCTTATTGCTGCTCTCGCGCACCGTGATCTCATCGCCCGCATTGACCTGGAACGAAGGGATATTTACCTTGCGGCCGTTCACGGCAATGTGTCCATGACGAACCAGTTGGCGAGCCTGGCGGCGAGCCACGGCGAATCCAAGCCGGTAGACCACATTGTCGAGACGCCGCTCGAGCTGTTGCAGCAGCATCTCGCCGGTAACGCCTTTGCTGCGCGCCGCACGCTCGAAGTAGTTGCGGAACTGGCCTTCCTGCGCGAAGTACATACGCTTCGCCTTCTGCTTTTCGCGAAGCTGCAGGCCGTAGCCGACGATCTTGGCCTTGCGGTCCTTACCGTGCTGGCCGGGGGCGAAGTTGCGTTTTTCGATCGGACACTTGTCGGTAAAACATTTTCCGCCTTTGAGGAACAGCTTCATGCCCTCGCGGCGGCAAAGGCGGCATACTGCGTCTTTGTAGCGTGCCAAGTTGATTCTCCTATTTCAGTGTCGATCGGTTTACACGCATGGCGGCGCTTCTTCCCGATCCAATTCAGTTGTCAGTTGTCGGTGGCCAGTTGTCAGTGGGTGTTCTTTAGATGCTCGACCCACGTTCCAGGCACCACAACCGCGGGTGCCCCGTTCCAGCCTTCGTTTTGGCCAGGGCGGGGCCGTTCGTAACTACACTCTGCGTCTTTTCGGCGGACGGCACCCGTTATGCGGAACCGGCGTGACATCCTTAATCGAACGCACATCCAGCCCGGCGGCAGCCAGCGCGCGCACCGCCGACTCGCGTCCCGAGCCCGGCCCGCTGACGCGCACTTCCACGCTGCGCATGCCGTGATCGCGCGCCTGGTTGGCGGCATTCATCGCCGCCTGCTGCGCGGCGAACGGCGTTCCCTTACGCGATCCGCGGAAGCCTAGCGATCCGGAACTCTTCCACGACACGGTGTTGCCGTTCGGGTCGGAGATGGTAACGATGGTGTTGTTGAACGAAGCCTGCACATGCACCAGCCCGTGGGGGATGTGCTTGCGTTCCTTCTTCTTGAACTTCTTCGTCTTGCCTTTTTTGTCGGCGGCGGAACCTGCTGCTTTAGCCATGGCTTATGTCTTCGCGCTCGCTTTCTTCTTATTGGCAACCGTGCCCTTACGCGGACCCTTGCGCGTGCGCGCGTTGGTATGCGTGCGCTGCCCGCGGACCGGCAGGCTGCGGCGATGACGATAGCCGCGATAGGAGCCGATTTCGATCAGGCGCTTGATGTGCATCGAAATGTCTTTGCGCAGATCGCCTTCGACGTCGCCTTCCTGCTCGATGACCTGGCGGATGCGATTGACTTCGTCTTCGTTCAGGTCGCTGACCTTCTTGTTCGACTCCACGTTCGCCGAGCCCAGAATTTTGGCCGAGCGCGAGTTGCCGATCCCGTAGATATAGGTCAGCGCAATCTTGATGTGCTTGTTGCGCGGAAGATCCACGCCTGCAATACGTGCCATAATTACTCCGTAGCAATTAGCAACCAGCAATTAGCAATTAGCTAAAACCGTTGCACGAAACTGACTTCGGTTTCCATGCCAGCCTGCTCACCGAAACCGATTTCCTGATTGAACTTCTAGGGCCAAGCTAGTTGCTAGCTGCTGATTGCTAGTTGCTAACCTTGCCTCTGTTTGTGCTTCGAGTTCTCGCAGATCACGCGCACTACGCCGTGCCGGCGAATGACCTTGCACTTGTCGCAAATCTTCTTGACTGATGCTCGTACCTTCATAAAACCCCGTTGTCGGTTGTCGGTTGTCGGTTCTCAGTTGCGTGTAGCTGACAACTGACAACCAGCAACCGACAACTGCTTATTTGTACCGGTAAACAATGCGCCCGCGCGTCAGATCGTAGGGCGACAACTCCACCGCGACCCGGTCGCCCGGAAGAATGCGGATGAAGTTCTTGCGCATTTTGCCGGAGACGTGCGCCAGCACCTGATGCTTGTTCTCCAGCTCCACTCGAAACATCGCATTGGGCAGGGGCTCGATCACCACTGCCATCACTTCAATCGCGTCTTCCTTACTCATTCAACCCCAGTTGTCAGTTATCAGTTCCTGGTTGTCAGTTTGCGAGCTCGAGTCCCTAACAGGAAGCCGCCTCCCGCTGCAATCGCCGCTTCGCAGCTCCAGCTTGTCTGACTGACAACTGGCAACTGACAACCGACAACTGCTTCTGACAACTACTCCGTCAAAATCACCGGCCCGTTCCTGGTCACGGCTATACAGTGTTCGAAGTGGGCGCTATAGCTTCCGTCTTCGGTTACCGCGGTCCACTTATCGTCCAGCACCCGGGTTTCGGGACGGCCCATGTTCACCATCGGCTCGATCGCCAGTACCATGCCGTCGCGCAGCTTTGGACCGTGCCCCGGCTTGCCGAAGTTCGGCACCTGCGGGTCCTCGTGCAGACGGGTACCGATTCCGTGTCCAACGAACTCGCGCACAACACTGAAGCCGTTTTTCTCGACGACTTCCTGCACCGCCGCCCCGACATCGCCTACCGTATTGCCGACGCGCGCCGCTTCAATGCCGTGCTCCAGCGATTCCCGCGTAACGTCGAGCAGTTTCTGCAACTCGGGCTTCAGGTCGCCTACGGCAACCGTAATTGCGGCGTCACCGTAATAGCCGTCGAGCACCACCCCGGTATCGATGGAGACGATGTCGCCCGGCTTCAGCACCCGCGCTTCCGAGGGAATGCCATGCACGATTTCGTTGTTGATCGACGTGCACAGCACACAGGGGTAATCGTAGTAACCCTTGAATGCAGGCTTGGCCCCCAAGTCCTTGATCTTGCGCTCGGCGACCCGCTCCAGGTCCATGGTCGAGCGGCCGGGAGCCACCGCATCTCTGGTCGCCTCCAGCACCTGCCGTACGACGTGCCCGCTGCGGCGCATCTTTTCGATCTCGGAGGACGACTTACAAACGATTGACATTCTCAATTGCGCGAAATGCCTGCGCCATTACCTCTTCCACCGGCTGCTCGCCGTTCACTTCCACCAGCCGCCCGCGCTCGCGATAGTAACCCACCAGCGGCAGCGTCAGTTGGTCATACGTCTTCATGCGTTCGTTGAAGACGCTTTCTTCATCGTCCGGGCGCGTTACGAGCGCCGTGCCATCAACATCACAGATGCCCTGGACTTTGGGAGGCTGGAAGTAGACGTTATAAATTCGTCCACAGGCGGGACACGAACGACGTCCTGTAATCCGTTGCAGTAGAACATTATAATCTACCATCAGCCGGATCACAACCGGCGCCGCGCACGCCTGCTGGGCAGCTACGTCGCACTTCTTGCTTTCCCGCATCCTGGCCAGTTGCGCATCCAGCCACTCGGCCTGCCGCACCGTCCGCGGAAAGCCGTCCAGGATGAATCCTCGCACGCAATCGGCATCTTGCAGCCGCTCTGCCACCATGTCGCAGACCAGTTCGTCAGGAACCAGCTCGCCGCGCTCCATGATCGCCTTCGCCTGCAGCCCCAGCTCTGTTTTCCTGGCTACATTCGCCCGCAGAATGTCTCCGGTGGAGATCTGCGGGATGCCGAAAGTCTCCGAGATCAGCTTGGCCTGCGTTCCTTTGCCGGCCGCCGGTGGTCCCAGCAGGATAATGGGACCGGTAATGCGTGCGTTCGCCTCTACGCTCACGACAGAGGAAGTCTGAACTCCCATGTTCCACCCTGAGAGTTGGCGGCTCACTGCATTCAAGCCTCGCCGCCGAATACCCTTCTTTCTGCCCGCCGCTAGACAGGCCGGAGCTCCCGGTACTCCGAAACAGCAACTAGCAATTAGCAGCTAGCAAACGGCTCTGTTCTCGCTATAACAAACCTCGAATTTCTCGCCCGCTTCTTGAGCAACTACCGACGCAGGTTACGAAGGGCAAGGCAACTGGTTTCCCAGCTGGTCGCTAATTGCTGCTCTCCTACCACGTTGCCCTGCGTCCGCGCACTCGCCCGCTGCGCGGGGTAAACCCTTCATAGTGCCGCATGACCAGCTGCGACTCGACCTGATTGATGGTGTCCATGGCCACGCCGACTACGATCAGCAAAGACGTTCCGCCGAAATAGAAATTCACGCCCAGGCCGTTGGTCACCCAGGGAGGCAGCCGCTCGAAGAAGTTTCCAATCGGGCCCCACAGGTGGTTCAGCCGGATACCGGCGATCATCCACTCGGGGATGAACGAAATCAGGATCAGGTACAGCGCGCCGACCAGCGTAATGCGCGTCAGAATATCGTTGATGTAGTTCGCCGTCCTCGCGCCGGGACGAATGCCGGGGATAAACCCGCCGTACTTCCGCATGTTATCGGCAACCTCGGTGGGGTTGAAGATAATCGACACGTAGAAGTAGGCGAAGAACACAATGCCGACGGCATAGAGCAGCGTGTACATCGGCTCGCCCCAGCCCAACTGGCCCAGCATTTTATCGAGAAAGGGACTCTTCCCCTTGAACAGCGCTCCCGCCGTTTGCGGCAAGGTCAGCACCGAGGAGGCAAAGATCACCGGCATCACACCGCCGGAGTTCACGCGCAGCGGCAGGTGGGTCGATTGACCACCCATGATCTTGCGGCCGACAACCCGCTTGGCGTATTGCACCGGGATACGGCGCTCGCTGCGCTCCACGAACACGATGAAGGCGACGACGGCGATCATCAGCACGACCAGCAACAGCATTGCGGGTACGGTAAACGCGCCCCAGGCCGAAGACTGGGCCTTCTCGAACAGGTCGGCAACGCCGCGCGGCAGGCCGACAACAATACCGGCGAAGATCAGCAGCGACATGCCGTTGCCCACGCCGCGGTCGGTGATCTGCTCGCCCAGCCACATGATGAATACGCTGCCCGTGGTGAGGGTCAGCATAGTCATCAGCACGAACCCGAATCCGGGATTGAGCACTACGCCGGCTTGCCGCTCCAGCGTGACCGCAATACCCAGCGACTGCACCACACTCAGGCCGAGCGTCAGATAGCGGGTCCACTGCGTGATCTTCTTGCGGCCCAGTTCGCCTTCCTTCTGCAACTTGGCCAGCGGCTCATAGACCACGGTCATTAACTGCAGAATGATGGACGCGGTGATGTAGGGCATGATGCCCAGCGCGAAGATCGTCAGCCGGCGCAGGTTGCCGCCGCTGAACAAGTCGACGAACCCCAGGAACGATCCGCGCTGCGCATCGAAGATCCTCGCCAGCGCCGCCGGATCGATGCCGGGCGTGGGGATGTGCCCACCCACGCGGTACACCGCCAGCAGGCCAAGCGTGAACAGAATGCGCTTTCGCAGATCGGGAACGCGGAATACGTTGGCTAACTTCTCAAGCATAGAACCTCAGTTGTCAGTTGCCGGTGATCAGTTGTCAGGTAACAGCACAACTGCGACGACCGCAACCCTAACCCAAAACTGCAATCCCAACTTCTCGTCGGTAACTCAGCATCGGCCCGTAAACCGGCAACCGACCACTGACTACCGACAACTTCTCTCGCGACTGACTACTGGCTGCTGGCGGCGACTGCTTTTCCGCCCGCCTTCTCGATCTTCTCCTGCGCGGACTTGGAGAACTTGTGCGCGTGTACGGTCAACGCCTTCGACAACTCGCCTTGTCCCAGCACCTTCACCAGCGATTTCTTCGAGCTTATCATCCCCGCCTTGCGCATGACTTCGGGCGTGATCTCACCGCTGAGGCCGGACAGCTTCTCCAGGTTCACAACCTCGTACTCGGTACGGAAGATATTGGTAAAGCCGCGTTTGGGCAGCCGGCGGTGCAGCGGCATCTGGCCGCCTTCAAAGCCGCGCATCAGGCGCGAGCCGGAACGCGAGCCCTGACCTTTGTGGCCGCGCGTGGAGGTCTTGCCCATGCCCGAACCCATGCCGCGTCCAACGCGCTTGCGGTTCTCGCTCGCCTTGCGGGGTGCTCGTAGTGTGCTCAAATTCATTTTGAATATCCAAAGTTGTCGGTTGTCAGTTGTCTGTTGTCAGTCGAAGAACGCTCTTCGAAGAAGCCCGCCGATTGTCTTTACCGACAACGGACAAGCGGCAACTGACAACTACGAGTTAATGATCACAACCAGGTGCGGCACCTTGGCCACCATGCCGCGGATCGACGGCGTATCTTCCCGCACGATCACCTGATTCAACCGGGTAAAGCCCAGGCCTTTGATGACCAGTTTCTGCTTCACCGGGGCCGCAATCGCCGAACGCGTCCACTTCAGCAGGATCTTCGATCCCGCGGCCGCGGCCTTGGTCTCTGCTTTTTTTCGAACTCGCGCCATGATTACAACTCCTCGACCGCTTTGCCGCGCTGCGCCGCCACGTCATGACGGTCGCGCAGCTTGCCCAGGGCATTGAACGTGGCCTTGATGACGTTATGCGGGTTGGTGGTGCCGATCGACTTGGTCAGCACGTTCTGCACGCCCGCCGAAGTCATCACCGCGCGCACCGCACCGCCGGCAATCACGCCGGTCCCTTCCGGCGCCGGCTTCAGCAGCACCATCCCGGAACCGTAGCGGCCCAGCACCTGGTGCGGGATCGTAGTCTGCGTCAGGTTCACCCGCAGCAGGTTCTTCTTGGCCGACTCAATCCCCTTGCGGATGGCCTGCGGCACTTCCTTCGCCTTGCCGGAACCGTAGCCCACGACCGCCGACGACGGATCGCCCACTACCACCAGCGCCGCAAACGACAGGTTCTTGCCGCCCTTAACGACTTTCGTGACGCGATTGATCGAGACCACCTGATCTTTCAGTTGATACTGACCCGCGTCCAGCTTCTTCTTTACTGTTGGCATCTTTTCGCTTCTCGCTCTTGGCTCTTCGCTATTTAGCGTGTTGTCATCCCGAGCCGGGTGCCCCATTCTTGTCGCCTTCCGTTGGCGACAGGATGGGAGATTAAAACTCTAATCCCGCTTCTCTTGCGGCATCGGCCAGGGCCTTGATGCGGCCGTGATACAAGTATCCACCGCGATCGAAGACCACTTTCTTGATGCCCTTCTCTTTGGCGCGTTCGGCAATCAACTTGCCGACTTCCTTGGCCGAGCTCACGTTGCCGCCGGTCGGACGCTTGTCGCCCTTCACGCCTTTGCCCTTCTCGACCGATGTCGCCGAGACGACCGTGACGCCCTTCGCATCATCGATAACCTGGGCATAGATGTGATTTACCGAGCGGTACACGTTCAGCCGCGGGCGCTCGGTGGTGCCTGCCAGTTTCTTGCGGATTCGGGTGTGCACCTTCTGCCGCGTTGCGTCTTTTGCCGTCTTCGAAAGCATCTCGTTTCCTCATCCCGGGTTTCTGAACCGGGTAACGGTTGTTGAAGCCCAATCCCGTCGTAAAAGCAGATCCCTCGCTGCGCTCGGGATAGTCGCCGCGGGCTCAGACGCCCGCGAATGCGCGACTATTTCGCTCCGGTCTTGCCGACCTTCTTCTTCAGCCGCTCGTCGGTGTAGCGCACGCCCTTGTTCTTATACGGATCGGGCGGACGCAGGCCGCGCATTTCGGCGGCAACAAATCCCACCTTCTGCCGGTCGATGCCGCTGATGGTCAGGTGCGTCTGCTTGGGATCGATGGCGACCTCAATGCCGGTCGGCAGCGGATACTCGATCGGGTGCGAATACCCCAGCGTGAACACCACCGTGCCTTTGCCTTTCAGCTCGGCGCGATAGCCGATGCCGACGATGTCCAGTTCCTTGCTCCAGCCCTTGGTCACACCCTCGACGGAGTTGTTGACCAGCGCGCGCACCAGGCCGTGAACGGCAGCTTTGGAGTCGTCTTCACGCACTACGTTCAGAACGCCATCCTTCTGTTCCAGCTTCACGCCGCCCGGCATATGGGTCACAACTTCACCCTTCGGACCCTTCACGCGAACGGTGTTGCCCTCGACGGCATAGGTCACGCCCTTGGGCAACGGAATCGGTTTCTTTCCTATTCTCGACATAGGTAACTCTTTCGCTCTTCGCTCCTCGCTGTTCGCTCTTCGCCAGAGCTAACGCGCGAGCTGATTACTGACTGCCGACCGCTAACTGCTGCCTTAGTAGATCTCGCACAGCACTTCGCCGCCCACGCCTTCTTTGCGGGCCTGGCGGCCGGTCATCACGCCCCTGGGCGTGGTCAGAATGTTGATTCCCAGCCCGCCGAGAACGCGCGGAATCTCGCTGTGTCCCACATAGACGCGGCAGCCCGGCCGCGAAATGCGCTTCAGGTCCGACATGGGCGCGGTATTGTCCGAGCTGTACTTCAGGTACACGCGCAGCACCTTGCGTCCCTCTTCGTCGGTCGCCTTGAAATTGGCGATATAGCCCTCTTCCTTCAGAATGCGGGCAATCTCCGCCTTCAGCTTGGAGTGCGGGATATCCACCTTCTGCTGGCGCGCCTTGATGGCATTACGAACTCGGGTCAGAAAATCCGAGACCGGATCGGTCAAACTCATGCTTTGCTTCTCCTCAAATCGTCGCCCGTTCGCTAACCCGCGGTCACTCGATCTTCCCGCGATCTGCCACGCGCTTCTTTACGCTTGGCAGAGTAATCGTTAGAACCAGCCGCGACGTACTTACCACCCAACCAGCCACTACTTCACTCTTTGCCTTGCATTAGGGCACGACTTCAGTCGTGCCGCCCCAGCCGCTCTCCACGTCGGGGCTTTAGTCCCGGTCACGATCTACCAAGACGACTTGGCCACGCCGGGAATCTCGCCCCGCAGAGCGAGATCGCGGAAGTGCAGCCGGCAAAGGCCGAACTTGCGCAGATATCCGCGCGCGCGCCCGCAAATCTTGCAGCGGTTGTGCTGCCGGGTCGAGAACTTGGGTTTCTTATTCGACTTCGCTATTTGTCCTGTCCTAGCCATTCTCGCCTTTCGCAACCCAGCGCTAAGCGCCAGGAAACCTATACCGCCCCCGAAGGGGCTCTACTCAAAATTCTTTCGCCTACCCAGGGCTTACGCCCTGGGCTAAATTCTGTTCCGCCTTGCGGGCTCTATCCGATTCCAACCATCACCGATGCTTGCTAGAAACCCTTATTCCGTAGTTCGGATCCAGGGCTAGTTGCCGACGGACCACTGCCTACTGCCGGAACGGCATTCCCATGTGCTTCAGCAGCGCCCGCGCCTGATCATCCGATCCCGCCGAAGTCACGATGGTGATGTTCATGCCCTTCAGCTTCTCGACCTTCGCGTAATCGATCTCGGGGAAGATCAGTTGATCGCGCACGCCCAGCGTGTAGTTGCCACGTCCGTCGAACGACTTGGTCGGTACTCCGCGGAAGTCGCGCACCCGGGGCAGCGCCACATTCACCAGGCGATCGAAGAACTCATACATCCGGTCGCCGCGCAGCGTGACCATCACTCCAATCGGCATACCTTCACGGACTTTGAACGCCGCAATCGACTTGCGCGCCTTGGTCACCACCGGCTTCTGGCCGGTGATCTGGCCGACCTCGGTCGCCGCCGGATCGATCAGCTTGGCATTCTGCGTCGCCTCGCCAACCCCCATGTTGACGATGATCTTCTCCAGCCGGGGCGCGGCCATCTTGTTCTCGATGCCAAGCTCCTTCATCAGGGCCGGCTGAACCTCTTTGAAATAGCGATCGCGCAGCCGCGCTGTCTCGCGATTGTTCGCCTTGGGACGCGCCGGCTTGCCGTCGCCGCGCTCGGCTGCAGCCTCGGCCTGCTCCGGCTTTGCCTTCTTGCCCTGCGGCTTCGCCTGGCCACCCTGCGGCTTCTGCCCACCCTGCTTCGGTTTCTTCTCGTCTGCCATTTCTCGACTTCTGCCTTTCTCACGGTTTCGGCGCGTATGCGCTACCGGTTCGTGAGGTCTTCAATTTCAGATCCTTCGGCTCGCCAGACCCAGGCTCGCTCAGCTTGAGCGCTCGAGGCTCAAGGCGCCTCGAAAGTGCGCTCACTTCTCCAATGCGCTACCGCAGCGCCTACACACTCGCACGTGACGGTCGCCATGATACTCATGCCCCAGCCGCACCGGCCGATTGCAGGAGTTGCACATCAGCATCACGTTGCTGATCGAAATCGGGCTCTCCTGCTCGGCGATGCCGCCCTTGATGTTGCGCTGCGGATTGGGACGCACGTTCTTCTTCACCATCATGACGTGCTCCACCAGCACCTTGCCCTCATCGGGAATCACGCGCAGCACACGGCCCTGCTTGCCCTTATCGCGTCCGGTAATGACCCGCACCTGATCGTTGCGGCGAATATCCACTGTCTTCTGCATTGCGTTCCTTAATTCCCTGCCGCCCCTGAAGGGGCTCTAATCTCTCAGGTCGCCTTACCCAGGGCTTACGCCCTGGGCTAAATTCTGTTCCGCCCTTCGGCTCAACTGACAACTGACAAACCGGCAACTGACAACTAAAGAACTTCCGGCGCCAGCGATACGATCTTCAAAAACTTCTTCTCGCGCAACTCGCGGGCTACCGGGCCGAAGACGCGCGTGCCCACCGGCTCATGCGCATCGTTGATCAGCACCGCCGCATTCTGATCGAAGCGGATATAGGTACCGTCGCGGCGCCGATGCTCCTTGCGCGTGCGCACGATCACCGCCTTGACGACCGTGCCCTTCTTGGCCGTACCGTCGGGCGACGCTTCTTTCACTGCAGCGGTAATCACATCGCCCAGCCCGGCCACCAGGCCGGTCGAGCCGCCTAGCGGCAGGATCATCTGCAGCTTGCGCGCGCCGGAGTTGTCGGCGACATCGAGCATCGTCCTCATCATCACTGCCATAATTCCTTCTCCTCCGCAGCCGCGTTGCAACTCAGCAATTAGCCTTCAACCTGGGTGCCCGTCCTCGTCGCCCGATTTTGGCCGGGTGCCCCATCCTTCTCGCCATCCGTTGGCGAGAGGGTGGGCCTTACGCCACCGGCTGCTCTTCCACCGGCTGCACCAGCGCCGCCTTCTGCACGACTCCTTTCAACTGCCAGCGCTTCAGCTTCGACAGCGGCCGCGTCTCTTCGATCTTCACGTAGTCGCCGAGGTGCGCCGTGCCCTGCTCGTCGTGGGCGTAAAACTTCTTGCTGCGCGAGACCACCCGCTTGTAGAAGGGGTGAGCCTTCTGCCGCCGCACTTCGACCACGATGGTCTTGGCCATCTTGGTGGACACCACTTCGCCGATCAGCGTCTTGCGCCGCCCTGCTCCCGCTTGCGTACTGTTGGTTTCGGCCATGGATTACTTTTTCTCCGTCGCAGCCTTGGTTTTCCTGCGGGCTGGTTTCTTCGCCGGTTCCGGCGCGCTGGCGACCGGCGCCGGCGCAGCTTCCGTACCGTTGCCGGCGGCGATCTGCTTCTGGCGCATCACGGTCTTTACGCGCGCAATATCCTTCTTCAGCTCGCGAATCTTCTTCAGACTCTCGGTTTGTCCCATCTTGAGCTGAAACTTCATCTTGAAGAGCTGATCAGCCAGCTCACGCTGCTGATGGTCCAGCTCGACATCGGTCAGGTTGCGAATCTTATCTACGTTCATCGGAAACCTAGTTGTCGGTTGTCAGTTGTCGGTTGTCAGTTTGCTTACTCTGACATCCTGCGCAAGACCCCGATCCGTTTTTGTCAATCGTCGCCCAGTTGCTCAACTGACAACCGACAACTGACAACTGCTGTTTAGTGCACGCCCTCGCGCTGCACAAACTTGGTTCGCAGCGGCAGCTTGTGCGAGGCCAGACGCATGGCCTCGGCGGCTTCCGTCGGCGGCACGCCTTCCATCTCGAACAGGATCTTGCCCGGACGCACCACCGCGACCCAGTGGTCCGGTGCGCCCTTGCCCTTGCCCATACGGGTTTCGGCCGGCTTCTTGGTCACCGGCTTATCCGGGAAGAGACGAATCCAGATTTTGCCGCCGCGCTTGACAAAGCGCGTCATGGCCACGCGGCTGGCTTCAATCTGCCGGTCGGTGATCCAGCCCGGCTCCAATACCTTCAGCCCGTAATCGCCGAACGACAACTCGCCGCCGCGCCACGCCTTGCCCGTCATTCGGCCGCGCTGCTGCTTGCGGTACTTCACTTTCTTTGGCATCAACATAATCAGTAGTCCGTTGTCAGTTGTCCGTTGTCAGTTTGCGTCGATCATCCGTTGCGGCCGTACTGACCACCGGCAACGGACAACCGACAACTGTTCTAAAACGCTCCCGACGTTACCGACTGCGGCTCGCGTTTGCGCTCCTTGAAAATCTCGCCCTTGTACACCCACACCTTCACGCCGATCACGCCGTACGTGGTACGCGCCTCGGTGAAGCCGTAATCGATATCGGCGCGCAGGGTGTGCAGCGGCAAACGTCCCTGCAGGTACCACTCCGAGCGCGCGATTTCGTTGCCGTTCAGGCGGCCGCTGACGCGAACCTTGATCCCTTTACAGCCGAAGCGCAGCGCCGAATCCACCGCCTTACGCATGGCGCGGCGGAAGCCCACGCGCTTTTCCAGCTGCAGCGCAATGTTCTCCGACACCAGCTGCGCATCCAGTTCGGGCTTGTGCACCTCCTGGATGTCGACGTACACGTCGCGCTTGGTGTCCTTCTGGATCTCCTGCTTCAGCTTGTCGATCTCGGCGCCCTTGCGGCCGATGATGATGCCCGGTCGCGCGGTGCGGATGATGATGCGCAGCTTGTTGCCCGGCCGCTCGATCTCGATCGAGCTCACGCCCGCCGACTTCAGCTTGTCTTTCAGCTGATTTTTCAGCTTCTGGTCTTCCAGCAGCATCTTGTCGTAGTCGCGCTCCACGAACCAGCGCGAGCGCCAGGGCTTGGTCACCCCGAGACGGAATCCGTATGGATGGACTTTCTGTCCCATAGTCTCCTACTTTTTCCCGGCGAACTTCTTCGCCGCCTTTTTCGCCGGCTTCTTGGCCGACGACTTCTTGGCCGCCGGTTTCTTCGCCGGGGCCTTCTTCGCCGCTTTCTTGGCCGGCTTTGCCGGCGGTTCTTCTCCGACCTTGGTCACCAGCTCGCTGTGACCGTTCTTGGCCGCCTTTTCGGCCAGCGCAATCTCGATGTGCGAAATGCGCCGCTGATAACGGTAGGCGCGGCCCATCGGCGCCGGCCGGATACGCTTCATGCGCGGCCCATCGTTGGCGATCGCACGCGTCACATACAGCCGGTCCACGTCGACGTCGAGACCTTTTTCCGTGCTGACATAATTCGCGTTCTCCAGCGCCGAACGCAGCAGCTTGTAAACCTTGGGCGAGATCCCCTTCTTGTTAAACAGCAGCGTGTCCAGCGCCTCTTCCACCCGGCGGCCCTTGATCAGGTCCAGCACCAGGCGCGCTTTCTGCGGCGAGACACGCACGTAATTCAGTTTGGCGGTGAATTCCATGGGTCTCCTATCTCGGCGCCGGCGCCGGCTTGGCCGCGGTTTCCGTGGCCGCCTTCACCGAGTGGCCCTTGAAGTTGCGCGTCATGCTGAACTCGCCCAGCTTGTGGCCCACCATGTTTTCGGTGATGTACACCGGGATGAACTTCTTGCCGTTGTGCACCGCCAGCGTGTGCCCCACCATCTCCGGGATCACCGTGGAGCGGCGCGACCAGGTGCGCACGACCTTCTTCTCGTTGCGCGCGTTCATCTCGTCCACCTTGGCCTGCAGGTGCGAATCGATGAACGGGCCCTTCTTGGTTGAACGTGCCATATCTTCTCAGTCCTACTTCTTGGTGCGCGACACGATGAACTTATCGGTCCGCTTGTTGTTACGAGTCTTGTAGCCGCGCGTCGGCTGGCCCCAGGGGGTCACCGGATGACGTCCGCCGCTGGTCTTGCCTTCACCACCGCCATGCGGATGGTCCACCGGGTTCATGACCACGCCGCGGTTGGTGGGACGCCGTCCCAGCCAGCGCGTACGTCCGGCCTTGCCGATGGAAACGTTCTCGTGATCGGTGTTGCCGACCTGGCCCACCGTCGCCATGCAATCGACCAGCACGCGACGCGTCTCGCCCGAGGGCAGCTTGAGCAGCGCATAATCGCCTTCCTTGGCGACCAGCTGCGCCTGCGCTCCCGCGGAACGCGCCATCTGCGCGCCTTTGCCCGGCTTCAGCTCGATGTTGTGCACCGTGGTGCCGGGAGGAATGTTGCGCAGCGGCAGAGCATTGCCGACCAGGATGTCGGCTTCCGGACCGCTCAGCAGCTTAGCTCCCACCTTCAGCCCGACCGGCTGGATGATGTAGCGCTTCTCGCCGTCGGCATAGCTCAACAGCGCAATGCGCGCCGAGCGGTTGGGATCGTACTCAATCGAGGCGACGACGGCGGGAACTCCCGTCTTGTCGCGCTTGAAATCGATGATGCGCAGCTTGCGCTTGTGTCCGCCGCCACGCCGCCAGATCGTCAGGTCGCCGCCGTTGCGGCGTCCCGAGATGCGCTGCTTGGGTTCGGTCAACGGCTTGTACGGGCGATTCGTCGTCAGGTCATCGTTGACCGTGGTCGTCGTGAACCGCCGCGTCGGTGTTACCGGTCTGTAAGTCTTGATTGCCATGTTTCGCTCTTTTGGTAGAGCGAGCCTTTAGGCTCGCGTCCCGCCTTGCGTTGTTGTCACTCCTCGCGGGCTTAAGCCCGCGAGGAGAAGATTGCCACTCGACGCCGGCCTGAAGGCCGGCTCTACCCTACAGATTCTCCGCGTACTCCGGCATCTTCTCGCCGGACTTCAACCGCACATACGCCTTCTTCCAGTCGGGACGGTAGCCGGTGAACTTGCCCCGGCGGCGCTCCTTGCCCTCAAACGTGGCCGTGCGCACCGAATCGACCTTTACCTTGAAAATGCTCTGCACCGCCTGCTTGATCTCGGTCTTGGTGGCGCCGACCGCGACTTCAAACACCAGCGTCGATTCCGTTTCCTTAACCCCGAGTCCCTTTTCCGTGATCACCGGGCGGCGAATGATCTGATACGCCGACTTCATTACGCCACCTCCGCTTGCTTGCGCTGCCGAGCTCCGCCGGCCGCGCCGATCTTGCGCGTGCTGGGATCCTTCGGCGCCGAGGCCTTCAACGATTCCTGCAACTTCTCCAGCGCAGGGCGAGCAAAGATCGTGGTTTCGTAGCGCAACAGGTGATAGGGATGCACCTGGTTGCCCGCAATCAACTCAACGCCTTCCAGGTTGCGCGAGCTGAGATGCAGGTTGTGGTTCTCGCTTGCCGAACTTTCGACCAGCAGGGCTGTCCCCTTAGCGTTCAGCCCGTCCAGCGCCTTGCGGAAGGCCTTGGTCTTGGCTTCGCCCAGCTCGAAATTCTCCACCACCACCAGCTTGCCGTCGGCCAGCTTCGCCGCCAGTGCCGAGCGCAGCGCGCCCAGCAGCTTCTTACGCGGGAACTGGTAGTCGTAGGAGCGGGGTTGCGGTCCGTGCACCGTGCCGCCGTGCCGCCACAGGGGCGAGCGGATCGAACCAACGCGCGCGCGTCCGGTCCCCTTCTGCCGCCACAGCTTCTTGCCGGAGCCGCTCACCAGTTTTCGGTTCTTCGTGGCGTGCGTTCCGGCCCGCTGCCCGGCACGGTAATGTCTCACCGCTTCCCAGAGCAGGTCCTCATTGACTGCGCCGAATACTTCGTCGGCCAGTTCGAGCGAGCCCACTTTTTCGCCGCCCAGATTTACTACGTCAATCGTCGCCATATCTTTATCTCAGTGGCCAATGGCCAGTTCTCAAGATCCCTCGACTCGCTGCGCTCGCTCGGGATAGTCGCCGCGGGCTCAGACGCCCGCGAACGCGCGACTATTTCTTCTTGCCCGCCGCGCGTTTGGACGCTTTCAACGGGTTGACTGCCCCGCCGGCCTCGGCAAATCCACGACGCTCTCTCGGCGGCTTCTTCGCCTTGGTGATAATTACGTAACTGTCTTTGTGTCCCGGTACCGCGCCTTCGACCACCAGCAGGTTCTCGTCGCGATCGACACCCAGCACCCGGAGGTTGCGGACGGTCACCCGGTCCACGCCCATATGTCCCGACATGCGCATTCCTTTGAAGACGCGCGAGGGGAAAGAAGACGAACCAATCGAACCGGTGATCTGGAACATCGAGCCGTGCGACGCCGCACCCCCGGCGAACTTGTGGCGCTTCACTACACCGGCAAATCCGCGGCCCTTGCTGGTGCCCGCGATATCCACAAACTTTTCGCCGTCGAAGATATCGACCAGGACCTTATCGCCGACCTTGACCCCGTCCTGCGTCTCGGGATCAATCACAATCGGTACCTCGCGCAGGAAGCGCAGCGGCGGCAGATTGTTCTTGGCGAAATGGCCCTTCATCGCTCCCGTCAGGCGCGACTCCTTCACAAACTCGACCAGACCGATCTGTGCGGCATCGTAGCCGTCCTTGGTCACGGTCTTACGTTGTGTGACCACACAGGGGCCGGCCTGCAGCACCGTGACCGGGCGAACATCGCCCTTGTCATCGAACAGCTGCGTCATGCCGACTTTCTTTCCCAGAATTCCACTGACTGCCATATGGTTGTCCTCAACTCTGCTTCCTGCTGTCCGGTGATGTTTCACCGGGGGTGTCGCATCCTTGCCGCCCGATTTTGGCGACAGGGTGGGCCACCTCGGAAGCTTTGTTATCTCGCTTTTCGCCGTTCGCTATTCGCTTTTCGCCAGATTGCATCAGCTCGCTTCTGGCGAAGAGCGAACAGCGACGAGCGAATAGCGTCTACTTGTGTTCCTTGCCGAAGGCCTTGATCTCCACATCCACGCCGGCCGGCAACTCGAGCTTCATCAGCGCGTCCACGGTCTGCTGCGTTGGCTCCAGAATGTCGAGCAGGCGCTTGTGGGTGCGAATCTCAAACTGCTCGCGCGACTTCTTGTCGACGTGGGGCGAGCGCAGCACCGTGTACTTGTTCTTCACGATGGGCAGCGGAATCGGCCCCGCGATCTGCGCGCCGGTACGGCGGGCGGTGTCGACGATCTCGCCGGTGGACTGGTCGAGTACGCGATAGTCATAAGCCTTCAGGCGGATGCGGATTCTTTCTTTGCCAATCACGTTAGTTATCTCTCAAAGAACTCTGTTATGACTCGCTGGGAGCCGT
>Ga0335074_10005860_pt1 | contig 17024 bp, 9 predicted proteins | sample Lox_Sample_23_FD_206715 | JGI IMG/M metagenome (GOLD analysis project Ga0335074, IMG submission 206715) | Soil microbial communities from Loxahatchee National Wildlife Refuge, Florida, United States - Lox_Sample_2.3 | ecosystem: Environmental > Terrestrial > Soil > Wetlands | place: USA: Florida...
TCTGCAAATACTTGCTGTAATGCTCCTGCTTTTCTTACTGCTTTGTTATTTTTTTTGATATTCTACTTTTATGCCTGTCTTGCTATGTATTCCTTTTATTTATCCACAATATTTTCCCTTATTTTTAACTATAATCTGCATCAACCATTTTTGTTAATATATAAAACACCTTATACAATCTTATCACCTTAATTCTTCTTTATATTACCTTCCCTCTAAACTATCCCTATGCTTCTTCCAAATTATCCCAATCTACAAAATCTTCCTCCATCTACTTTGATATGATATCTACCTCCTTATTACTTCCTACCTGCAAAATTACTGTTATACTTGGAATCAACGTCCCTCTATATTAACATTCAACCCTATTAATTCTTTTAAACCATCCTTGCTCCTCTTTCTGCTTCCATTTTTAACATATTGCTTGTAGCACCCTGCAATTATAACAACATGAAAATCTTGCAAACCTCTTCTTCCCTTAGATCTCCTGCATCATATTATGTACCCTACGTAAAACCGTTTTTACTTCTAACTGCGTGTAATCCTCTAATCGATGCTGCTGCTACTACTTCTTCCTTAATCTGCACAATGGACATCGATTAACCTACTTCCTTAATTGCTCTTCAAATTCCCCAATCTCTTGTCCTTCCTCTTAATGCTTCTTACTTATCTTGCTCCTTAACCATTATCTTTCTTGCTGCTGCTTCTTAAACATTGCTTCTACTTCTATTTCTTCTTGCATGTCGCATTTTACACTCTCTTCTATTTCTTCTTAGCTTCCAAATCGTTTCCGGATTGGCGTCTGATTAATAAACCCTTAATCCTTGCTGATTGGCCTGCTTGATGTGCTTTGTCTTACTCTTTTTATTGTACTACTCATACTCTTACTAATCCTACTATCCCCAAATTCCATATTCAATGTTAGTGAACCCTCTCTCTCTAACCTGGATAACCCTTCTTGACTGAAATGTACCATCTTGGGATTCTACTCTAGCAATTGTAATCCTAGTAAATCCATCTGCTTATTCCTCTAATATACGTTGTATGCCTCTTCTCCCTCTTCACATCCAACCCGATCCATTCGTCTATCTATAACTTGATCCATAATAATCCTCCAACAATTGTATCCTGCTACGAAATTAAAAATATCTCCCCCTTACAATCGCGCCTATAATTGCGGCTTATGCCTGCCTCTTACGTCTTCAATTTGATTGCACACAATAATGGCCTTACTGCTTTTACTATCTCTCCTAGCTCGCCCGCTCTCTTATGCATAATCTTTCAACTTCTATGGCTGACCTGCATGGATAACCACTTGAATGTCTAGCAAATCTACTTCTAATCCTAATGCATTAGTCGCCGAAATCACCTGATATTTTCCTTCCCTTAATTCCTTTATCCTTTTAGCTTTTCCTGCTTGATTATTAACATGGCGGTGGTAAATTGGACACTGTAATGCTTCCCCAATCTCTACTGTTTGCTTTACACTTCCCCTATATATTACAATCTTGTTCGGGCTAGCATATTGCTCTAATTTCTCTTTTACTAATTGACATATTGCTTCTACAATTCCTTCTGTGTCTTCCTCAACTTCTTAAACTTGATAATGGATATTTCGACGACTTGTAGGGCTACAAAACATGTAAACGCTCTCTTTTGGGATCTGCATCGCTCGGAAAAACTCTTCTTCATCTTGTAGGGGCAATGTGGCTGTTAAAAACACTAACTGTGTCCCTATTTGAACTAATTCTTCTCCTAATACTTGCAACTTGGGCTGAAATTCGAACCTACTGTCTAAAACCATATGACATTCGTTTATAACAACTCGATCTAATTGATATGTGCTCTGCAATTAGTTGATGTATGTACTAAACGTCTTTGTTACTGCTAATTCCAGTGTTACTAACACAATTGATGCTGTATCATGCGGCCTCCGACTATCCTATTAGACATATTTAATGCGCGCCTCCTTACACTGTCTCTTTAAATCTTCTTGCAATAAACATAATGGGATAATCACTATCGTTGTCCCTCTATTAACGCAATATGCGGGCAATATGAACAACATGCTCTTCCCTTGTCCTATAGCTATAATACTAACAATAGGACTCTGTCCTGTTATAATAGCATGCATGCTCTTTTCCTGCAATCCGTGGAACTCAACCTTTACACCCATCAACTCCTTTAACTTTCTATAGATGTTAACGTGGCACATCTGCTTGAATCGGTGGAACTGCACTTCTCGTCTAATGTGCTCCTATTTGCTACGCGGTCTTTTCATTCCTGCCTTGATTCTAAATCCCTAAATGCTGGATTCGAATTGTAAAAATTGGTGCTACTCCTAACTGACCTGTCGAAACATATCCTAACATCTTATAGTCTGTTTGGGGGCCTATCTTAATTCCTGCGCATATATTATGCCTGCTATATGCGTGCTATAGCCCGCTTGCAAATCCTATAGGCTGTCTCCGTCTAAATTGTCCTTGTTGAATGTCTCCCAATCGACTTCTTCTTTGCCTTTGTTGACTACAAATTTCCCTTGCAAATATTGACGGGCTATGCTAATAGCAATATGTCTCTACGCGCTAATATTTAATCTCACACCTAACTACTTCTCGCTCTGCTTCTACATGATTTTTCGAATCCTCTCCGACGTCTACTGCTTGCTTTGCTGTACGGCTTTGTAATTTGCTTCTCCTAATTTATCCCTTTAACCTGCTTCACTGTCTGTGTCATTCTCTGACTTCTTCTCCTACAATTCGACTGCATCGGACCAAATAAACGGGCTTAATGCGTCTGCCTGCTTCGTGACTGATTTTATAGCCTGCTAAAACGGTAACACCAACTACAAATACCTTAATAACAACTCCCCAACCTCCTTTAGCAAATATTGGTGGATAATCTTTATCTTCCTAGTCTGCTAGTAATTCTTATAATACGTGGTGACAAACGCTATTATCTCACAGTCGATGAAAATGTTGCGTAATCCCCCTTGCTTTGTATTGTTATGCTTTATCCCTAACAATTCTGTGGCTCGTGCGGGTTGTCCCCTTACTATATGCATAATTAATAACAACTTTTCTTGAAATTGCTCGACCTTTTGCTAGTATTCCTATACGGCTTCAGCTCGGTATAGGTGATCTTGTCCTTCTATGTCTTCTTGAAACCACTCCTACTGCAATTGGGTCTTATGACTGATCCTTTTTAACAACTACCACTTCCCATTTACAGCAAATTTGTTTTAGACGTCCTTTAAAAACGACTACCCAACCTTTTCCTTACTGGCATTATTATTCAACCTGCCCTAATCGATTTGGGGCAATTGTCCTTCTTCAACTTCACCTTCTATATTCATTTTTATCATTAACAACTCCATTAAATCCCAACGTGTCTCTTCTACTAATCCATGTAACATTCCCTGCAATTACTTTGTATTAAAACGGATTCCTTGATACAAAACCCAATTTCCTTCCCATTCAATGACCCTTTTAGCTGTGGTATTATATTGAATTTTCATTTTATATGTCTGACACTTATAAATCCAATTTATAGGTGTAAGCCTCCCTTTGTTTGAAATTAATGTTATAAACTTGCACACCCTTCTCTGTATAATGTTAAAAATGGGCTTTGTTCTCAATCGGGCTTGTGTATCATCTTAAAACTGTCAATTCCTCTTATACCCTGCTTCCCGCTCTATGTATGACTGATATATCACTAACATTTAGGCCACTTTGATAAATCCCGAATATTTTGTGGTGTAATCTTCTGCATTCAACCACCCTCTATCATCTCAAAATCCTAATACGGCTAATCCACTAATAATAACACTCTCATATTCGTCATCACCTAATTTGTAGTTTAACAATGTCATATACAACTTCAAACACAATTGGTTGATCCTTTCTAATGCTAGGTCCTTTTGCTGACTTTCCTAGTGCTAACTTTGCTGACTTTCCTGATTTCCTTGACTTTCTTGACTTTGCCGACTTTCCTGATTTCCTTGACTTTTTTGACTTTGCCGACTTTCCTGACTTCCCCGACTTTCTTGACTTCCCTAACTTTCCCGACTTTCCTGACTTTCCTGACTTCCCTGACTTCCTAGCCGTCCTGCTTCTTCCGTCTTGTCCCTTATATCATCTACTGCTCTTACTAATGCACTAAATGCATCTTCTTGTTGATGGGTGAATTGATAACTTGGCTTTGCTTCCTCAAACCGCTTATCCTTCTGCATACAGTATATGTAACACAACAATTGCTCTCAAACCCCACGGTATTTCTTCAATGTATCCTCGCCTATAAAACTGCTAAACGGCATGGACGGCTTTTGGGTTGCAATCTTTCGATTTACCTCAAATAATGCATTGATTCCTACTGTTTTAGGGACGGCAATGCCTTGTGCTGTACTAACTGTTCGACTAAAACTCTTAATAATAGCCTGCAATTCGGGTTCTTCGCTGGCATCGGGTGGCTTAATAGCTTCTCGTAATCGCTTGGGGTCCTTCTCCTTTAAATGTCGCACCCAACCTACCCGCTTTAACTATGGATTAGGTTCTGCATTCTCATCGGCTTCCTTAACCTTTTCCTTGGCCTTCTTCTTAATATGCTCCAACCTTTCTACTGTTATTTTTTGTACTTTCACCTACATGTCTGGCTCTAGATCTCTCTCATCAACTGCCTCCTCTCTTATCACCTCAAAAAATCCCTGCTTGGGTCCGTTCTTGAAAAATTGCTGACAATATACTCTGAAAATCCATGGCCATTCTAGTGTTGTTTGCCTTTTTTTGTATAATAGCCGTCCTTTCCCACGCTTATTCTCCCATCTATATACCGTACGACAATGCTCTTAAATCAATTGTTAATGGCAAATCACATACTCATACAATTAACACTTTAATCTATCAGTCTTTGGGGCATTCAATTTGGGGATTGCTAGGCTGGTTGACTTGGGGAATACAAACGATTCTAACCCTCTTATATCTTAAATTAATCCTTCAATTTGGCTAATTTCTTTGATAACCTGCTCTTACTGCTCCTTCTTGTAATTGTAACGTACATCGCTCAAATGACTGTCTACGTGGATGGGTAATACTGCGTACTTACATTGTAGCCTTATACATACAATAACACGATAATCGGACAAATGAATGAATGGATTTATAATTGGAACAATAGCTATTATAATTGAATGATTGGCTGGTGAAATGCTAGCTACAAAACTAATGATTCTTCGACTTATTCTTAACTATACGCGTTGCACTAACACGCTAGCGTCCATGCGCGTTTGCGCTTTACGAAATTTGGAATGGTTTTACTGGCTGATGCCTTATAAAATGGGTGTGGGTTTTACTGGTCTGTGGGTTGCTGTCCGACCCCATCAAAAACCGACCTGACAACAACCCACCTTACTTACCTACCTTCTTATAGTTTTCTGGGCTGGAAATTGCGGGGATTTTACCGGCAAAATTGGGTTTGATATATACTCGACTTACCTACAATTCCAACTGCTCCTTCTATGATTTCTTAATAAATAGATAATACCCCCCCTTAAAAATGGATAATGCATAGGTGCTTTCTCACCGCCTAATTCTGCCCCTAACAAAAAAAAATGGATAATACCTATTATCCATTTAGGACTTAGTGTTAGGCTGTCTTAGTCCGGCAACGGTTGGATATATACCACCGTCGTTGATAGCCTTAGAACCAACTATTAGAAAACTTGAAGCTAGTATAAATTAGCTAGCCAGACTCATTTTAAGTGACTCGTTGTAGGTATTACTGGCAATAAATTGCTTTAGCATGGCGCCTAAACCACTAGCATCCAATTGCCTTTCCAACCTTCCTGCCTTCTTTGAACTCTTCAAAAAGAGTCTTTTCCATCTTGTGTTCCTTGCCCTTTATAGCAGCCCTACTCCGTTGAGAGCCTCTCTTCTAGTTGGCGATACAGACTCTGTTCTCTATCTAGGCCTTCAACATTGACCTAGTAATCCCAAGCCTTTGCGCAGCTGCGTATCTTGAGATGAGAACGTCTGGACCTCCATCTTTCCCTTTTATATATGTGTTCAAAGACCACTCGATTGCGCTAAGCTTAAGCTCACAGGAATAGGAGCGCTAATGGAGAGCAATGCCTTCAGGATCAAACTCATCAGGGTCGTAGTTTGCGACCCAGGCTGCTTCGAACTAGAGAGCTAGCTGGTTCTCATATTAAGAGCCAACCATCCACTGGCGATTGACTCGAGCAGGTACCTTGAAAACAGGTTTGGCAGGCTTGCCAGGCTTCTTTCGAATAGTTGATGAGCCGGAGAAGTCGAGCGTGGTTTGCCCTGGCTCTAGGACCCTGGGAATGGCTGGAGGTGGGGCCATTGGGGCTTGGAGTTGTTGATTGAGCGTCCGAAAAGCTTTGTGTCAAGCTGTCGATGATCATGCAGCAACAGCGAGGTGCTTTAATAACTTAAAGCTATTAAAAGAGGGGGGGGTCGGCGTCACAGAAGGCTCCAAATGAAACCTTATTGGCAATATATGTACATTTGTAAGTATATTGGCAATAGAACCACATATATTGGCAATAGATACACATTTACAGGCTTTAAAAGCCGTCATTACCACCAGAATGCACGTATTCCCCCTATTTTAAGCCTCATATCGGCTATAAGATCCTAATTTCCATATAAGATTGCGTTCGGTTCTATCCTCAGGCAAGCAATTGACTTATACGAACGTATCTTATACAGCAATTAATACGGTAGTTCGCAGCAGCTGCAGTAATAGTTCCAGCAGCAGGTGGTCGTAGTAGTAGTAGTCGCAACGGCAGTGGTCGCAACGGTAGTGGCAGTGGCAGTAGTTGCAAGTAGCATTTAAAAAGGCCTAATTTACCTTGATAGTTAATTGCAATAGTTAATAGCTAAGAGTACAAGGCAATAGAAGAGTAGAGTTGGAATAGTAGTCGTAGTTGCAGTGGCAGTGGTTTTTGCTGATGCTGCTCGCTTGAACTGCTACTAGCCCAGATTTGGGTTTTTTCGAAATGGCACGGGCCTTTTTTCGAAAAAACCCAAATGCGTCAAGGCGGTGAGCGAGTTTTAGTGAGGCGAGCCGTTCTGCCAAACCTAAACCTACCTGCGTTTTTAATCAACAGATAAGGTCCGTCCGGTAGACCCTGGGAAGACAGATGGTTCTAAGCTTAGAGGGTGTCTGGACTGGTTTGAAATGTTGAAGGCAGATGACGTTCCTTGCTAGGATCCAGGGCAGTTTTTAGACTGGATTACCCCTAAGTTTTCTAGTGTGCAAAAGGGTTCTCGTCTTACAAAGAAACGCATCAAGGACCTCGTTGTAGGAGACAATCTCTAGCTAAGGGAAAGGGAGCTATTCCTAGAAATGCTCTATAATCAGGAAAAGGCTATTGCATTTAATTTCTTACACATTAAGAAGGTCAGACTTAAAGTGGTACTACCTTAAGTTATTAAGACAATTAAGCACAAAGCGTGGCAGGTCCCTAGCTTCCTTATTCTTAGAGCTTTACAGCCTATAGCTATTAAGATGCTGCGTGAGAGACTTAAGAATAGAGTCCTTAAATACTGCGATAGTCCGTATAAAAACCTATAGTTCCTAGTGGAAAAGAAGAGCAAGGCGTACCGCTTAATAAACGCTGCTATAAAGATGAATAGACGCACCATACGGGATGCCAACCTCCCTCCATTTGTAGACGAGTTCTCTAAAAAGTTTGCAGGTTGTTAGATGGCTTTAATAATTAATCTCTTCTCTAAATACAACTAAATTGAGCTAGATGTTAGAAGTAGGGATTTAACAGGCTTCTAGACACCTATTAGACTTTTACGGATGACTACGCTTCCACAGGGTGCTACAAACTTAGTTGCCTAGTTCGTACGGATTGTAACTAAGATTCTTAAAGACTTAATCCTTAAGGATTATCTCCCTTTTCTAGACGATATAGGAGTTAAAGGCCTACTGTCTACGTACAATAATAAGGAAGCGCTTCTAAGCATCAGGCGGTTTGTAATAGAGCATATTCAAGCCCTAAATAGGACCCTTATACAATTAGAAAGAGCAGGGTGCACTATTAGCCTGAAATCACAGTTCTACATGGATAGGATTAAGATTGTAAGTTTTGTTTGTAGAGTAGAAGGTAGGACTTCAAACAGTGTGAAGGTTATTAAGATCCTTAAATGGAAACCCTACGCGGACATTAGGGAAGCACGGGCTTTTATAAGGGTTTATGTCTATTACTAGATCTAGATCAAGGACTTTTCTACTATTACAAAGCCTATATATCGTCTTTTCAAGAAGGAAGCGCTCTAGCAATAAGGAGCAGAGCAAGACAATGCGATGGATACCCTTAAGGTGGCCCTAACAAGCGCACTAGCTCTAACTAAGATTGTCTATATGGAAGGAGCTGGGGAGATCATCCTAGCTGTTAATGCAAGTCTTAAAGGTTGGAGAGCTATATTAATGCAATTAGACGATTCTAAGCGGAGGCATCCGACCTAGTATGAGAGTGGGCTTTAAAACTAGGCTGAGCAGAATTATAATACTACAAAGAGGGAGTGTCGTAGTATCCTAAAAGCTATACAGAAGGTCTGCTACTAGCTCTATAGAGTGCATTTTGTGCTTGAAACAGATATGAGTGTCCTAGTAGCTCAATTGAATCGCTTAGCTACAAACCTACTTGGAGCTTTTATTACAAGGTGGATTGCTTACATCTAGCTCTTTGACTTCGAGGTCTGCTATGTGCTTAGGACCAAGCATACTATAGCAAACGGGTTGTCTCAAAGACCTCGAACGGAGTCGGACGACATTGATAAAGCAAATGAAGTGGACATTAAAGACTTTATTAATGTAGAGCTTAATGCTTTTAGTTTAGCACCTGTTACAGCCTAGGAAGATCTGCTTACAAATAGCTATTTAGAAGACTCTTAGCAGATCGCTTGATATCTAACCTCTTTAAGGAAGCTGGAAGGCATAAATAGGTTAGAATTCTAAGGTTTTAGGAGAAAGGCACTTCTATACGCAGTTGCAGACGGGAACCTGTACTAGAAAGCAAGTAAAACCCTACTTCAACGCTTAGTTATTAATTTAGACGCCTATAAAGCAGAAATCCTAAAGGAATTGTATGAGGAATTTGGCTATAAGGGCAGGGAAAGCACTTACAAACAAGTTGCAGACTAGTATTATTAGGACAATTGCTACAAGGACGTCTAGGAATTTGTTGCAAGCTGTAATAGGTGTCAACTCCGTAATCCTTATTGTTTAAAGGAAGCTTTGTGCCCAACTTAGTCGAGCACCTTGTTTGAGAAGATAGGTTTAAACGTGATCTACATGCTACCTTGCAAAAGGAAGAACTACCTTGTTGTAGCTAGAGACAACCTTAGCAGATAGGTAGAAGCGCGAGCTCTATCAAGTGCCAATTTAGCTGCAATTGCTGATTTTCTATAGGAAGACGTAGTTTGCTGTTATAGATGCTTTAGGAGACTAGTTGTTAATAGGGGACCTAAAAATAAGGGGTGGGTTAAGGCTTTCACTAAGAAGTACAAGATAAAGCGGGTCTAAGTGTCTGCATACTACCTACTAGCAAATGGGATGATAGAGCGGGGCTACAAGCCTATTATAGACGTTCTAGCCAAGCTTATAGACAGAGGACTTAGAAGCTAGGTAAGGAACCTTTCTACTATGCTCTTTGCAAACTAGACTTCTATTCATCAACCTACTAGGCGGACACCGTTTTAGGTGGTTTACAGATGGAAGGCAGTGCTCCCAATCGAGTTGAAATTCCAGACCTAGCGCGTGCTAGAATGGGAGAAGGTTACAGGCTGGGTAGAGCTTCTAGCGCTCCATACGAGACAGTTGATGGGCTAGGACGAGGACCTCGAAGAAGTACGTCTGTAGAAATAGAGGAAGCGGATGGAAGGCAAGGAGTCTTTTAACTAGACCTGTTAGATCCGTCAGATAGAAATTAAGGAAGGAGACCTTGTCTTAAAGTACAACTTTATTATTAAGGTTGACATGTCACAGAATTAGAAGCTTGCTTACAAGTAGCTGGGTCCGTATAGGGTCTGCAAAGCAATTCCTAAGAAAGGCACATACATTTTAGAGGAATTTGATGGGACGCAGCTAGCTGGCACCTATTCAGGCAATCATCTAAAGAAGTTTGTCGTCCAAAATCGCTTTTACAGACCAGTTACAGATAAGGAAGTTGAAAGTGAGAACAGCAACAACCCAGAAGAGTCTGAAAGCAGCAAGAATAAAGAGCTACTAATAGAAGCTCCTATCCGTAGAAGTGCCCGTATCCAGCAAAATGCCTAGCAGTAGGAGATTGAAGTGGACACTCTAATGCCGGACGCACCTAGGCCGAGAAGGTTGGTGATTGTGCCTCTAATGCTTACCGAAGAGTAAAGGAGGGAGTATGTCAGGTTCAAGGAGGACGATAAGGGCAACCTGCTGTAGAAGTAGAGGACTTAGACTGACACGTTTCATTTGTTTTGCTATACCGCTCTTTTTGTTGTTTTTGCATTTCTTTACATTCTATTTTGTAGTTTACAGACGTTTACAAGCAGCTTACAGACCGAGATCGACGTTTATAGGTCCGTAAAGGTTGTGCAGACCTATAAAGCGTCTGTAAAAAGGGGATTTAGGGACAGCAGTCATAGTTAGGGGACAACCACTTTCTTAGGGGGGGACGTATGTGGTAGGGTTCTATAGTCCCCTACAAAATCACATGGTTTAAGCGAGGTTGAGTTGGGTTGGGTTAGCTGATCTAGGCAATTGTTGTTCCTATACCAGGGCACCTTAATGTATATAGCTGGTTCGGAGGACATTGTAGAAGCATCATCTAAGGTCATCATCCGGGAAGGATCATCATCGGACGGAGGATCAGTAAGGAATTTGAAGACGGACGTACGAAGCTGTCCACAGCAGGTTTGGGCAGTTTTACAGACAGTTTTACAAATATGGACTAAGCTTTACAGACACCCGCATGGCATTTGCAGGTTGTTTATTAGGCTTTACAGACACAGTGCAGTTGTTTCTCGTGTTAGCTACTTATTGTGTGGTTTTAGGTCCTATTCCTTCTGCTAAGCACCTTATTGAGCGCACGTTAACCCACCTATCGCCCTAACAATCGTGCACTGCGACGGCACACCCACCTTAACCCTCTATAATATTTGCTAAGCATTTTACTATATACAAATAAACTTAGCGTTAAAAGACCTTACAACCTTTTAGACTTAATATAAGATATACAAATATAAGGTCTTACCCTTTAAACTTATAAATAGCCTAGCAACATATTAACGCTATATAAATAATATGCTATTCAACTACCTTAACAACTTTTACACCGCCTACTTTAACAACATTATAATATACTCTAACAACAAGCTAGAGCATGAAACTTATATGAAAAAGGTCTTAGATCGCTTTTGCAATACAAGTTTACAAGTAGACATTAAGAAGTACGAGTTTGAGGTAAAGCGTATTAAATACCTTAAATTTATTGTTAGTACTAGTAGCATTAAAGTAGACTTAGAAAAGGTTAAAGTCATTTAGGACTAAGCACTTCTATTTACAGTAAAAGGAATCTAGTCCTTCTTAGGCTTCTACAATTTTTACTAGCAATTTATTAGAGACTATAAAGTAATTGCTAAGCCTCTAACTCGCCTTACTAAGAGCAATACTCCTTTTATGTTTGATTAGAGCTACTAAGACGCATTTAAAGAGTTTAAGTAGCAACTAATAAACTCTCTAATTTTTTAATACTACAACTCTAACCTTAAATCTAAAATTAAGACTAATACATTAAATAGTGTTATAGCAGGCGTACTCTCCTAGTTCTACCCTAATAAGGACTAGCACCTTATAGCCTACTTCTCTAAAACTATAGCCCTAGCTAAGTGCAACTATAAGATCTACAACAAGGAGATGTTAGCTATTATTTGCTTATTGTCTTAATAGAAAATAAAGCTTTAAGGAACAAGCTTTAAAGTCTAAATATATATAAACTATAAAGCTTTAAAGTACTTTATAACAACAAAGCAGCTTACTAGCTAATAGGCCTAATAGGCTGAGATACTCTCCTAATTCTTTTTTACAATTATATACCACTTAGAGAAATAGAACGCTTAAGCTAATACTCTTACTTAATAAGAGTAAGATGTAGAACTTTAAAACGAGCTTAAGGCCTAATATTAAACGCGTACCTTATTGCAGCTAGATCAATTAGATCCTGCTATATTAAATAAGTTATTTAATATTAAGTTGTTAGCTATTAAGGAGCTAAACGAGTCTGTTAGTCTAATTAATCGAATTATTACTATAAATTGTACAGCAACTTCACTTAAAGCCCTTTAAGTTTAAGCGCGTATAAGTAATACAAACTTACAGCTAGAGGATGGCTTATTGCTTTATTAAGGCAGGTTAATTGTTTTTAATACAAACAACTTGCATACAAACTTAATTAGGGAAGCTTATAAGTAATTGTTTACAGCTTATTTAAGTTGGGCTAAAACTATACGACTACTAGCTAACTACTTCTATTAGAAAGAATTAGTTGCTAGTATAAAGCAATATATCTGCAACTGCTATGCGTATAAAAGAGCTAATGTTCTATAAGATTGTACGCTAAGTTTGCTATATCTATTGCTAATCCTAAACCGTCCTTAGCAACATATTACTATAAATTTCCAGTTTCTACTTAAAGACTCTTATAGCTATAACGCAGCCTTTATAATTATAAACAGACTAAGCAAGCAATCTATCTCTATCTTATACTTTAAGACTACTACTACTAAGAAGATAGCTTGCTTGTACATTTAATATATCTATTACATTTAAGGTGCTCCTAAATTAATTGTCTCTAACTGTAAACTATAATTTGTATTTGATTTTTAAGAGGAGTTCTACTAGATATTAAGAATTAAGCTGAAACTGTCTATAGCCTTCTATTTACAAACAAATAGACAGATAGAAATTATAAACTAATATCTAGCTTAACATCTTAGGCCCTTTATAAACTACTACTAAGACAATTAGTTAGAGCTGCTGCTAATAATAGACTACGCGCAGCTTACAAACTAGTATGAGAGTATAAGGATGTCCCTATTTAAGCTGTTATACAAATTTAAACTACAAACATCCTTTAATTAGAAGACTTTAAAGGAGCCTACTACTATCTGCAAGCGCTTAAATAAAGAGGAAGTATAAGCGCTTGCTAAAAGCATATACTACGTATAAGAGACAGCGAAGACAATTATGAAGTAGGCTTAGGAGAAGAAAGAATAAGATGTAAATTGCTACTGTTAAAAGGTAGACTTTTAAGTAGGAGATAAAGTGTGAGTATTAACAAAGAATTAGAAGACCTTACAGCCTAGTTGAAAGCTAAACCACTAAATGGCTAGCCCATATAAGATTTTATAGTAGGTAGGCAACTCTTTTGAAGTAAATCTGCCTAGTACTATAAAGGTTTATTGTGTCCTTTTACTAGACCGACTACGAAAGGCAGCTAACAACCTATTACTTAGACAATACAACAAACCCCCTTTACTAATATAAGTTATAGACAATTAAGAATAGGAAGTAGAGGACATTATAGCTATAAAAAAGGTAAGGAACAGTCTAAGATACCATGCTAGTTGGGTAGGGTACGACGAAGACTTAGAATGGTACTTAGCATCCAACTTCAAGTACTCTCCCTACAAACTCAAAGACTTCCACCTAGCCCACTTAGACCTCCTAGGCCTACCTTGCAAGCTGGACGAATAGATAGCGCAGTAGGAAAAAGGAGTAGATAACTACAATGATTTAAACGACGATAGAGAAGCATTAAAACAAGCTTGAGGACAGGCTTCTTAAGGAGGGGGGGTGATGTAACAGTTCGTCTTATATACGCAACAACTACTATATCAAACTGCCCTTAAAACCGCCAACTGCCCTTAAAACTGCTAACTGCATTAAGTGTTATTTACAGTTGCACTATCACAGAATACAGCTTGTATATATAAATAGTTCTCTTCTCCTCTTCTGTCCTTTTCTTCTCTCTTTAGCTTAGTATTTTCAACAAGTGCAATCTATAGAGCTCCCTTCATCCTTCGTTGAATAGCATTCCGTACGTGCTATTACAAAGTAAGCTATTTCTATTTTATAGTATTACTAATACTATAAAATAAGAGGCTGCAAGATAGCTTGTGCATTTAAATCTAAATAGGAGTAAGACCTAGTTAATACTTATATGTCTACCTTACTTGAGACTTGCCTCCCTTACTAGTTAGAGTTATAACCACCCTTATAAAACCCTTCTTTAATTATGCCTGTTAATTTCAAGCGAGTTAGGAACGCTTTTAGCCCTCTAATAGAGACTAAGGAGCTTAACCCTTATTAATAGCACAATAATACTAAGTTCCTATAACAGCAGCATCTGCATAATATAGAACATACTAACAGGCAGCAAGATAGCTTATAAATTAGAATCCAAATAGGAGTAAGACCTAGTTAATACTTGTATGTCTACCTTGCTTGAAATGCACTTCCCTTACTAGTTAGAGTTATAACCACCCTTATAAAACCCTTCCTTAATAACGCCTACTAATTTCAAGCTAGTTAGAAACACTTCTAGCCTTCTAATAGAGACTAAAGAGCTTAACCCTTATTAGTAGTATAATAGTGCGGATTTGCTATAGTAGTAGCATACGTATAATATAGAACTTAATAGGAGTAAAAGGGGTATAAAGGGGGTAGTTGGTTATATAAGGCATTTTAGCTAATAAGTTGCTACTTGCAAGGAGATCGTTTTTGAATGTGTTAACCTAATAGTTCTATTCTTAGAAACTTAATGCTCACTTAAAGGTTTTATTACTCATACTAGTTGTAATAGTAGGAGTAAGACATAGTATATGCATATTATTATAAGAGATGTCTCTTTATATAAAAGCAGCTATCTGCTATAGTCTGATTAAATCAGTTTCTTTTGCTATTCTAACATAATAGCTGTAACCTTATTAGCACTATAAGCTTCAAATTAGTAGTTACTATAAGTAATACTTTGCACTATTAGATTGTTAGTCTTATAAGCTAATAATAGAAGTCTCCTAATTTAAGCGCAAATGCTAGTAATATTAATGCTAAAAGGAATTTGCTAGGAATAGCAGTTGTAATAGAAGATGACAAGTTAATTGAGTTTGTTAATCTTATACTATCCATTTATTTTCGCTTCTAACACGTTAGGGCTAATCTGCTATAAGTCTTAAAATGATACTTAAAGGTTAACTCTATTAAGAGAGATAGACTCTATTTATTCTAATGCTATATATAGAGCTTGTAAAAGCACTATTAAACAGATTGGAATTAGTTTGCAGTAAAATCTGCATATACCTCTCTATCTCCTTACATTTAATTGTTACTAACTTATTATTAGTGCTTTATTCCTTTCTCAAGCGAATTAGTTAGAAAAGTTTAAGTCTTATTTAATCTAAGGATAGTAAGCTGTACTGTTTAAGCATAAAATGCGCACTTAGTAAGTACTACCATTTGAAACCTAGTTTTTACTTAATTTATCTTTTATATTAGATTATATTAGATTCTTAGAAATAATAAAGAAGCACTAAGAAGGCAAGCTAATCTCTAATAACCTTTAAGAGCTATTTTTAATTATAATATTGTAATAGAATATATAACTAAGCTTCTCTAATAAAACAAGACACTTTAAAGTTTCTAAGACTATATAGGCTATTTGAAAGCAACTAAATTGCACTTACTAGGTAACTAGTCCTTTATTACTATATTAATCACTTAGTTTAATACTCAATTTAGATGAGCTCGAACTAGCTAAAAAGACTATTAATTAAAAGGAGATTCTTCTTATAAAGTTTAAGTATAAGAAAAGCCAGCTTTTAGCAACGTTAAAAAAGTAGGATTATAAGACAAGCTTAAACGGAGAATCCCCTAAAAAAAGGAAGGTGGTTTTAGAGTAGAAGAAGAAACCTTATAACAAACTTGTTTGGAGTTAGAGATATAAGAGAGTTAGAGTAAAAGGTGTAAGAAGACTATGTGATTTATTAGAGTTAGCTAAGTATAAAAGCAGTAAAGTCTTTGTAGTAATAATAGCACTAAATTTATTATAGCGTAGTACTTAGCTGTGTTTACTTTAACTCTATATGCTATATATTACTCCTAAGCGGCCTCGTACTAGCTACATGCATTAGAAATAGCTATAGTACATTATACATACAAAATTAATTTGAAGAGGTAAAATAGGGCCTTAAGGTTTATTCTTATTACTCTTAAGAAGCCTAGAAGATTAAACAAGGAATTATAACATAATATTACAAGGACTTTTAAAATGATTTGTTATTAATTAACTTGGAGAATAGTCTACAAATTGTTATAAAATTGTTTAGGAGCTTTATAGTACCTAGCTATATGTCCTACTTCTAAACCTCCTCAACCTCCTATTTTAAAATTATTAAATATTTCTTGTATGACATTATTGTTAGTAAGTTTAAGTTTCTACTATGTACAAACTAGTAGTAGAAGTAGATCTAATTAGTAAGTGCCATGCTAGATGTTTTTAGTATTACTATAACCTAGCAATTTAGTAAAAGGAGGCAAAGCAATATTATTAGGAATCTTAAATGCAAGTTCTCTCTTTTCCTTTATATGCGAATAATAAGAGTAAGAATAGTAGTAGTAGTAAATTTTAATAATGTTTTCAATTCTATTAGGGTTTGCTTGTATTAAGGAGCTCTTCTTTATACATCTCTAATATATGCTAAGGAGCAGAATCTTTTTAGGAGTAAGAGGATGTTTTTTATAGTAATTAAATAACTGCAGCTTGTTACAGATAGAACACTTATATAAAAAGCTCTTAACTTTCTTATACTTGTAAGTGAAAGAAACCGATCTAATAGAAAAGCGCGATCTTATAGATTATATTAGTAAAGTCTTTAAACTACTATAAGATAAGAGTTAAGTGATCTTACATCTTTAAATATGGTAATCCTATTAGATTTTTTATTCCCTGTAAAATT
>Ga0335074_10005861_pt1 | contig 17023 bp, 11 predicted proteins | sample Lox_Sample_23_FD_206715 | JGI IMG/M metagenome (GOLD analysis project Ga0335074, IMG submission 206715) | Soil microbial communities from Loxahatchee National Wildlife Refuge, Florida, United States - Lox_Sample_2.3 | ecosystem: Environmental > Terrestrial > Soil > Wetlands | place: USA...
CGCTTTTCGCGCGGACTTCTCCTGTGACGCAAATACGGCAGTCTCGGACGCCTTCGCTGCTTCTAAGCAGCAGCGGCCCGCATCCTATCTGGCTGGAGTTGGCTTACCTCACTGTCGCTAAAGAAATCGCTTCCCGCGCACGCTCGGGCGAATCCAAGATGGCGATGCGCTTTTCGCGCAAGGAGTACTGACGATGAAGTATAGAAAACTGGGAAATACCGGGCTCATTGTGAGCGCGGTGGCGCTCGGCACCATGCAGTTCGGCAGCAAAATGAACATGGGCAACCTGGGCCAGGAAGCTGCGACCAGAATGATCAGGGTCGCGCTGGATAAAGGAATCAACTTCATCGATACGGCGGATGTCTACAGCCTTGGAGAAAGCGAAACCCTGGTGGGTAACGCCGTCAAAGGATTGAGGGAAGAGATTGTCCTCGCCACGAAAGTCCGTCTGCCGATGGACTCGAATTTTAATCACAGCGGCGCTACCCGGGTCAACATCTGTCGCGAAGTGGAAGCCAGCCTGAAGCGGTTGCAGACTGATTACATCGATCTTTATCAGGTGCACGGATGGGACAGCAACACGCCGCTCGAGGAGACGCTGCGCACTTTGAACGATCTTGTGCGACAGGGTAAGGTCCGCTACATCGGCCTCTCCAATTTAATGTCGTGGCAGGCGGCGACCGCCCTGATGCTGCAGGAACGTCTGGGGCTCGAAAAGTACGTGACCGCGCAGATGTACTACAGCCTCGTCGGCCGGGGCCTGGAATACGAGTTCCAATCGTTCGCCGAATATTACAACGTAGGCATTCTGGTCTGGAGCCCGCTTGCAGGCGGCTTCCTTACGGGCAAATATACTCGCGAAAATCCCGCTCCAGCCGGCTCACGATTTGCGGAGGCAGGAGCATTCGTGCCGTTTGAGAAAGAGATGGGCTATCGCGTGATCGATGTGCTAAAGCAGGTGGCCGCTCGCCATAACGCCAGCCCCGCCCGCGTTGCCCTTGCGTGGGTGCTGGCACGTCCAGCCGTCAGCAGTGTGATTATCGCTGCCCGCAAGATCGAGCAACTGGAAGACAATATCAGCGCCGTAGATCTTCGACTCTCGGACGATGATATCCGTCTGCTCGACGCGGCTTCGAATCCTGGCGTCCCATATCCGAAGTGGATGGTTCTTCAGCTGGACACCGCGGAGGATCCGCGCCCTAAAATTCTACATCCCGAGCGCTATGCGGACGGTGGTCCATGGAAAGACTTACGCGGGACTAAATGATTCCGCCGGGAGGCCTTCGTGAAAATTGTAATTCTTGACGGCCACGCGATAAATCCTGGGGATCTCAGCTGGCACGCTCTTGAAACCTTGGGCAGCCTAAAGGTCTTTGACCGGACTTCGGAAAACGAAATCGTATCGAGGGCGCGGGAAGCTGAGGTAGTGCTGACCACAAGGACTCCTCTCTCGGCGCAAACCCTCGAGCAACTCAAGCAGCTCCGCTACGTAGGCGCCATGTTCACCGGTTACGATGAGATCGACCTGAAAGCTGCGCAGCAACGCAAGATCGTCGTCACAAACGTACCAACCTATGCAACCGCCTCGGTGGCCCAGCTGGTCTTCGCGCTGCTTCTAGAGCTTTGTAATCAGGTGGCGACCCATAGCGCGGCAACTCATGCGGGCGAGTGGTCAACATGCCCGGATTTCAGCTTCCGGAAAACGCCATTAGTCGAATTGCGCGGGAAGACGATGGGCATCGTTGGCTTCGGCCGAATCGGGCGTCAGGTGGGCGAGATCGCCGTGGCAATGGGCATGAGCGTAATCGCGGCCGACGCGGGGAGAAGAGACCCTCCCAATTGGCCGGGCTTCCTCTGGCGCGATGTAGATGAGCTGATGTCTCTGTCGGATGTAGTTAGCTTGCACTGTCCCCTGTTGCCGCAAACCCGCGGAATGATCAATGCGTTGTCTTTGTCCAAAATGAAGTCCGGCTCGATTCTTATCAATACCGCGCGAGGACCCCTTGTTGTCGAGCAGGATCTTGCAAACGCCTTGAACGATGGACACCTTGCAGGCGCGGGCGTCGATGTTCTTTCCAGCGAGCCGCCATCGCCTGATAATCCACTGTTGCACGCGAAAAATTGCATTGTGACGCCCCACATCGCCTGGGCGACAAAGGAAGCGCGCGCGCGTCTGATCGAAGAAGTGGCCGCGAATCTACGTGCATACCTCCAAGGCAGCCCAATCAACGTCGTCGACTAGTCACCTCTTTTATGGGATACAGCCGCTTCAGGGGTTCTTGCTTAGCTTCCGAAAATATTCGGAGACGGCGTCCTGATAACCGGCGGGCACGGGCATCGGGTCTGTGCTGCGAACCTGGCCTGATTGATCCGCGGTATCGGACTTGCTTTGCAGCTGGAGCTCGAGCCTATCCACGTCGTTGAGCACGCGATTGTGCAATTCATCGACCATGGCCGGATTGCCGGGGAAACGCCGCGGGTCGAGAGCCGAAAGCTCCTTGATCAGTGCATCGACTTCCGCGGCAGTAGCCGGATCGTTCGCAACCTGCTGGCGAAGCTGGCTGAGATCGTTCAGGCCTTGGTCGATCGCCGCCTGCTGATCGGCCGGATTATTCAGCGGCACGTTCCCATTATCAAGATGTCCCGCTTGATTCGGGTCCGTGTTACCGCCTGTGTCGAGCCAGCCGCCATTGACGTTGTTGCGGACGTAATTGCCGCCGTAAGGGCCGGTGTTATAGCCGGCGTTGGGCGAATTGCCGCCGTACGGCCCGCCTCCGCCGGGGCTGCCGTTGCGCGCCAATTGTCCGCCCTGCCCTTGCTGCTGACCGTTGCCCGCTCGCTGACCGCCCTGTTGGCCGCTTTGGCCGGGCTGACCATTTTGTCCCGGCTGCCCGTTGCGGCCTAGCTGGCCATTCTGCCCCTGACGATTAGGACTGTTATTGCCATTCAAATTTCGGTCGAGCGCTTCGATGCGGCTCCGCAAGTCCTCGACGCGATTCAAGTCGGATTCCTGTTGCCCCTGGCCTTGCTGGTCGTTGGCGGCGCCCTGCTGCGCTTGATGAACTTCCTGGCTCAATTGCTGCATGCCGGCGACAATCTGCTTTTCGCTGTCGTCGTCTGTGGGAACGTAACCTGTGCGCAGCCGGTCCGCACTGCGCTGAATCTGCGTTTCGAGGTCATTCTCGTCGAGGTTGCTCAACGCGTCGCGAAGCTTGGAAGCCGTCGCACGATCGCTGGACGCCGCCTGGCGTTCTGCGTCACGCAGACCGCTTTCGAGCTTCGATAGATCGTCGGCTTGCTTCTGCCGCTCGTCGAGGAGATTTTGCAGTTCGCCTTCGGCCTTGGCGTAATCCTGCTGTGAGCCATTGCCGTTGTTCAGGCGCTGAGCTTCCTGTTCGAGCTGCTGCAGTTGGCCGGCCTGCGATTGTTCCTGACTCGCCAGGCGATCGGCTTCGTTCGCCAGAGAATCGAGCTGTCCCGTGGTTTGCTGGCGCTGCATGCCGGCTAAATCGTTCTGCGCTTGCCGCAAGCGATCGGCCGCTCGACGCGCATCCGCGCCGCCCGGATTTTCGTCGGCTCGGCGCATATCGTCATTCGCCTGCCGCAATTGATCGAGCGCCTGCTGCGCGCGTGCAGCATCGCTCGATTGCGCACTATTGCCCTGCGAACCGCTCTGCGACGAACTCTGCGAGGCGCTTTGCGAGCTGCTTGGCGAACCATTGGGGCTATTCTGCGAATTCTGGTTCTGCGCCAATTGCTGCAATTGCTGCTGCAACTGTTCGGCCTGGCGGCGGAGCATCTCCTGCTGCCAGCGCTGGTCCGGCTGATTCGCCGCGCTCTGTTGCCCGGCCAGACCTTCCTGGCGCTTTGCCAACTCATCGAGCTTTTTCAGCGCGTCATCGATCTGCTGCGCCTGCGCGTCCTGGGAATCCTGCGCGGTCTGCGCAGTTTCGTACTGATTCTTTGCCGTGTCGAGTTCGAGATCAAACAGGCTCTGCAAATCGCGGCCTGCCGAGCCACCTCCACCGCCGCCTCCGCCACCGCCGCGCTGGAAAGCGACTTCGATCTGGCGAATCGTGGCCTCTGCGCGAAGCAAGGCTTGCAGAGCCTTTTCCTCATGCGGTATCGCGTCTTTCCATTGCTGGCCCTTAAGCTTGTCCGCGGCCGGTCCCATCGCCTGCGCGGCCGTGGTCATGTCCTGCTCGAAACTGCCGAACTCCTCGTTCGTCGAGGGAATATCGCGGCTTTGCAAGCGGCCCGCGAGCGAAACGGCCTGAGCTTGCAATTTGGATTGCACGTCCGAAAGGAATTTCGCGTTTTCCGCATTCTCCTGCGCAGAGGCGCCCTGCTGGCCAATTTCTTTCCAGGTGGAACCGATAATCTCCTTCTCGCGCTGCGAAATCTGGTTATCCTGATTCCCCGCTCCCCCGCCACCGCCGCCTGCACTCTGCGACTGCGAGAATTCGAGGTCGAAGGGCTCGGCTTGAATGAAGTAGATATCCGTGCGGGATTGCGTGCGCGCGTCGTTCGCGGTCGCGTAGACGCTGATCACGTCTCCGGGCGCGACCTTGAAATCCTCGAGAGAAAGAACGGTCGATCCATCAGCCGTCTTCGCTCCCTTCTGTTTCAGCAGATCGATCGATTTTTCTGGTCCGCCGTTGACGGAATAATGGAGCGCGAATGCGGTGAGGCCAAAATCGTCGTCGGCCTTTGCCGCGAGCGTCACTTCCTCAATCGGGCTCGCCTGATAATCGCGGCCGGGGCGGGTCAACGCAACGTCGGGCGCGTTGGGCTTATCGGACTCGATGAAATAGTCTTCCGATAGACGCACAGGCTCGCCGTCATCGAGGGTCCCCACGTGATAGACGCCGTCTTTATCGATCGGGATCGACGCATGGTAAACGTTTCCCTGGCCGCCGGTAAGCTGCACATCCTTGTTATTCACGACGAGCATGCCGTTCGTCAGAGGCCGATCCGTCACTACATCCAAGTCCGCCTGCGTGCCCTGGATCGCGTGAATGTCGCCGCCGTGTTCGTCCGTCGAGGCGGGCATGCCGGTCCACGAGGGATAGTGATACGTCACGCGGATCTGCTTGACGCCGGGAACGTCTACCACCTTCAAATTGTAATGAGGCGACTTCAGCGGCCCGGCAACAACGTAATACTCGACGCTCGCCGGCAGACCTGCGAATAAAAACTGGTAGCCGTTGCCGTTCTGCTGCGTCTGCATGGGAACTTCATTCCACTTCGTCGAATTCTGATAGCGCGCGAAAATGCTTACGCGGTCCGCCTGCAAACCGATTGGCACGGCCGTCACAAGCTCATCCGCGTTTTTGCGAACGGTGGCATTGCCCGGGGTAACGCGCAGGTCATACATGGGAGCAACATTGCCTCGACCGCCCATCCAAAGCAGCGCCGATCCGTAGCCAAGAAAGCCGGGGCCCCACAGAATCATCCAGACCAGCAAACCCAGCGACGCCAGTCCTATGCCAAACGCGGACATCATTTTTGCGTTGGGAACGAGAGCCTGCGGGTCAGCATTCCGCGTGTGGCGCATCGTGTCCGCGGCGAGCAACTCGATAAAAGGGTCAGTTCCTTGCGCCTCGCGCTCCGTAAACGTGATCAGGCGCTGATCGAATGCCGGATTCGCAGTCTCGGCTATGCCCGAAACGTGACGCCGCGTGAGCCGCCATAAAGGAACAGCCAAGCCAAACGCGATGCCCAGTGCCAGGACGAAAAACAATGTGGCGCGCGCGCCCCAAAGGCTGCCGTCTGAGAACGCAAAATGATTCGCGATGATAACCAGGGCAATCGTGAACAGGAGGGCCGCGCCCGTAAGGATGGCGATGCCGCGCAGCCAAGCCTGGCGCTTCAGTCTTTTCTGAAGCTGCTCGAGGTAGGAATTAAGCTCAACGCGTGCGCTCATGGTTCCTCCCGCTGTGTACCTAAGTATCTGCTTGCCAGGACCGATTCCGCAAGTGCCGCCGCCAGCAGGGCGACCAGCACGTACCAGGCAAGGCTGTAAGGCTGCCGCTCCGGCGCGGAATCCTCTGTCTGAGAACCGTTTGCGGCGCTCGCGGATTGCGCATTGGTCTGCCTGCCCGTCCAAAGCGCCATCACGTCGTCAGGCATCACGGCCAGGTCAGACTCGCGCCGGTCGGCGTTGACGCCCACCACGTCCTGGCGGCCGTTCGCGAGCCGCAGTTCGTAGAATCCCGCGTCGGTCAGTTGGAATGACTGCGCCGCCGTGGCTTGATTGATTGAAAGCGGCCGCTTGCCCTGCGGATCGATCACTTCGACGCTCACGGCCTGCTCCTTGGCCGTCCGCAGCTGCATATAGGAATCGACCAGCGCCATGCCTTCGCGCTGCTGCAGACCGGAGAGGTTGCCGGCCGTTTCCTGCACAAAGGGAACGAATAGCGGATGCAGCGGCAGATCGTTGGTCAAATTGTCGAAGCCGGAAGCGAACACGATCACGCGGCCTTCGCCGATCTGCTTCTCGAGCAAAAGCGGCGTCTGATCGCCAAGATGGGCAATCACCTGCGCACCGGTCGGGTCGACGGAGACGGCATAATAAAATTTCACGCCGCCCCATTCCGCTGCATTCCCCACCGGCGTAAATGAAGTATCCGTGTCGCTCACGGTGGCAAAGCCCGCGCCATCGCGCGAATAGTAATGGCTTCCCGTGATGGCATTGCCGAAGACAGGAACCGTTGAAAGCCGCGCCATTGACGTGCCGGCTGCGATCAGCAGGTTGCCGCCGGCGCGGACGTAGCGCGTCAGCACGTTCTGCGCGCCTTCAGGAAGCGACGAGACATCCGAGAGCACCACAAATGCGTATTTCGTCGGATCGGTACCCTGCACTTGCGAAGCGGGGACCGTTTCCATCGCGAATGCGGACTGTTCGGAGGAGCCAAGCGCGTCACCAAAATAAAGCGGCGAACGCGAATCGTCGGCGTCGTGAACGAACAGGACGCGCTGCGGGTCCGACCGCTGCACGGAAAAGAAGTACTGATCGTCCGCGGAAAGCGTGTCCGCCGAATCGATCTTCACTTCGCAGCGGCTGAAGCCATACGGCACATCGAGCGCATCGAATTCCACGCTGGCACGCCCGTTTGTAGGGACGTTCGCTTGTTTGCTGGAGACCGTCTTCCCGTTGACGACGAGCGAAACCGTGCGCGTTGCCGCGGGTGTGTCAAATCCCGCCACGGTCGCTTCGACCCGCGCTTTCTTCGGGTCCCAAACCTGCGCCGGAGCATCTACGCTCTCGACCGTCCAGTTCGGCACCGCTGCTTTAACCACCGGGTGCAGCACGAGCGAAACATTTGCCGGCATCGCCATTTCGGAAAAGCTTGGCGGCATGTTGCTGCGCTGCATATCGCTGAAAACATGTAGCTCGACGGGCGTTTGCACGGTCTCGGAGATCGATCGCATCGCTCCCGCCAGCGCGCCGAAGCTGCCGCGCGAATCGCCCGGTTGGATCACTTCCACCGCGTTTCGCAGCGTGGCCGGATCGATCACCGGTTGCGACATCACCTGCACCTGAGAACCGAACGCCAATACCTGCGCGCGCTCGGCAGGATTGCGCGAATCGAGGAAGGACTCGGCCTGGCGCTTCGCGTCGTCGAGCCGCGTGCCGGCGCGCATGCTGAACGAGTTGTCCACGGCCACGACGAGAAGCTTCGGTCCAGACGCACTCACCGTGGCGCGCTTTATATAAGGATTCGCGAACGCCAGCACAAGAAGCAGCAGCACGAGCAGACGAAGCGCGAGCAGTGCGAGGTAGCGCAAACGGCGGTGATGGATCGAGCTTTGCGTTCGCGGCTCCACAAACATCAGCGAACTGAACTGCTGCGGCGTGCTGGTGTGCCGACGGAGCAAATGCAGATAGAGCGGAACGCCGATCGCCAACGCTCCGGCCAGAAACCAAGGTGCGAGCAGGCCCACTAATCCCTCCCCTGGCGGATCGTCAAATATTCGGAAAGGACGCCGTCGAGCGGCTGGTTGGTTACGAGGAGGTGATAGTCCATGCCAGCGCCTTTCGCGCCGTCGCGAAGCGCCGCGATGTGCGCGTCGATCTTCTCGCGATAATCCTTATTCAAGTAGTCCGGCGTCACTTCCATGTGGTCGCGCGTCTCCAGGTCGACCAGGACGACGGCCTCGTTCATATTCGGATTGATTTCTTTGGGGTCGAGAATATGGAACAGCACGACTTCGTTTCCATGGAAGCGCAGCGGCTCGACGGTGCGAATAATCGTCTCCGGGCGCTCGTAAAAATCCGAAAGGATCACCACAAGGCCGCGGCGACGCAAAAATTCCTGGAAATGGTGCAGCGGCTTGCCGAAATCGGTTCGCGCGCGCGGCTCGGCGAGTTCCAATCCCGCGAGCAGACGCTGGAGCTGGCCTTGACGCATCGAAGGGCGAATATAATTCCGCACTTCGTCGTCGAAAACGATCAGGCCAGCGGCATCCCGCTGATCTTTGATCGCAAGATAAAAGAGCGATGCCGCGGTGAAGCGCGCGTAATCCATTTTCGTCACGGAGTGTGACGTATATTTCATGGAATTGCTGGCATCGAGCAGGATCGTGAGCAAACTGTTCGTTTCGCCGCGATAGCGCTTCAGGTAAGCGCGCTCCGTTCGTGCGAAGACATTCCAATCCACGTGTCTCAGATCGTCACCCGGCGTATACGCGCGGTATTCCGCAAATTCCTGGCTGAAGCCAAAGTCGGGCGAGCGATGGAGGCCCGCAACAAATCCATCGACGACCGTCTTTGCGACGAGATCGAGGCCGGAAATCGCGTTGAGGACCGTAGGATCGAGAAATCTCTGCATGCTAAGCGGCCTTTGGCGGCGGCAGCGTTTGGATCAGCTGGCGCAGGATTTCGTCCGAATCGATGCGATCCGATTCCGCGTGGAAATTGAGCAGGATTCTGTGCCGCAACACGGGAATCGCCAGCGACGCCACGTCTTCGTACGTCACGTGATAGCGCCGCCGGGAAAGCGCCCGGGCCTTTGCCGAAAGCACGATGAACTGCGCGGCGCGCACGCTCCCGCCATAGTTCACATATTTCTTCACGACCTCCGGCGCATCCGGATTCTTGAAACGCGTGGCGCGCACCAGGCGGACCACGTATTGCGCGAGCGAATCGGCAATCGGCACCATGCGAACCAGCCGCTGGAAATCGAGGATCTCCTCGGCGTTCGTGACGGCATGCACTTGCGCGCTCTTCACCGTCGTCGTCAGGTCGATAACCTTCAACTCTTCTTCGGCGCTCAGGTAATCGAGCACGGTGTTGAAAAGGAAGCGGTCGAGCTGGGCTTCCGGCAGCGGATACGTTCCTTCGAGTTCGATCGGGTTCTGCGTGGCCAGCACGAAGAAAGGCGCCGGCAGCTTGTAATGGTTTCCGCGCACCGTGCAGGAAAGCTCCTGCATCGCCTCAAGCAATGCCGATTGCGTTTTTGGCGGCGTGCGGTTGATCTCGTCCGCGAGCAGGATATTTCCGAAAATCGGGCCCGGGACAAAGGTCCACTTGCGGCGACCCGTCGTCGTGTCTTCTTCGATGATGTCCGTGCCCGTGATGTCTGAAGGCATCAGGTCCGGCGTGAACTGGATGCGCCGGAATTCCAGCCCGAGCGTCTGCGAGATGGTTCGCACCATCAGCGTCTTGGCCGTGCCCGGCAATCCCGTAATCAGGCAGTGCCCGCCGACGAACAGCGCGGTAAGAATCTGATCGAGCACTTCTTCCTGGCCGACGATCACCTGTTGCACCTGCGCCAGGATTCCGTCGCGTACCGTTTGAAACCGTTCGACTCGCTTTTGCAGCTCTGCTGAATTCAGGCTCATTTCCGCGGGAGTAGCCATCCGTCATTTTCCTTTCTGAGCGTCTTGCAGTTCCAAAAGCAGTTTCAGGGCGGGCCGGTAATCGGGCGCCGCTTCGAGCGAGGCGAGCACGCTGTCCTGCGCTTTGTCGCGTTCGCCGGCAGCCATGTAAGCGCTCGCCAGATCGTATTCGGCGCCGGCCTTATCGAGCGGATTCATCGCCACCACGGCGCTGAACTCTCGAATCGCGCCTTCGTAATCGTTCTGCTGCATCAGCAGATGCCCGAACTTCGCGTGGTAATCGGTGTCAATCAAAGGATCGATGTCGTTGACCTCTTCGAACGTGGCGATGGCATCTTTTGTGTCGCCCAAATCCTGCTGCAGCGAGGCCAGTTTTTCGAGCACCTCAGGGCGGTGCCCGCGCTGCTGCTGGTATTCCGCGAGAACTTTCTCCGCGTCCTGCTTGTTCCCTTTCGCCAGGTCGGCTTGCGCGACGAATTCGTAGGCGTTCGCGTCGTACACATATTCCGGGTACATCTGGATCACGGCAGGCCCGTCTTTCAGCACCGCATCGTAATTCTGGGCCTCCGCTTCCGCTGCCAGCGCCTTCAATTTGTTGTGCCAATTATCGAAATTCGAAGCGACTGAGGCCGTGTCCGCATAAATCCATGCCAGAAATTGCTTGTCGAAATCCGCGGGCGACATGCCAAGGTTCTCTTCAAACGCCTGTTCCGTGGTCATATTCGGCTTGCCGTAAGAATGGACAAAGCCGAGGAGCTTGTCCGCGCCCCAGTGATCCTGAATGTAATCGCAAATTTTGCCGGCCTGGTAATAAGAGACGATCACCTGCGAATCGTACGACGGGCGCACAAAGCCTTTGTCCAATTCGGCGACGGGCAGCAATTTTTTATCGCGCAGCGCCACCACAATCTCCGGCGTCATGGCGTCGCCCCAGATCGGATTCGCCTGCGTTTCTTCGTGGACGGCCAAGCCTTCGGTGAACCACCGCGGCACGCGATGATCCGTCGCCGTAAGAATGTAAACGTGGCTCATCTCATGGCGCAGTGTGCTTGCCCACATGTTGTCACCGGGCTTGCTTCCCTCGGGGCCGCTGCCCGGACTATCCATCGCCACCACTTCGCCGAACGTCACGCCCAGCGCCCCCAGCCCTGGCATGCCGAGCGTGCGTACCGCAAAATCCTCGTGATTCGGATAAACCTCAACGCTTACCGGCCCCGGCAGCGTCATTTGATACTTTTTGTTGTACGCCGCGATCGCATCATTCATCACTTGCTCGTAATAGGGCGTCAACACGGCCGCTTGCTTCTTATCGAATTTCAAAATCATCGGCCCGTCTTTCACGGTCACGAAATTCTTGTAGCTATCGAGCAGCGTGAGGCTGTTGGACGTCGCGTAATCCGTGTAGCCATTGTTATAGGCCAGCTCGAGCTCTTTGTATGCTTCCTCGTCCTGGCCCAACCGCATCAAATTCACGCCGAGCTGCGAATGCGCCGGCCACAAATCCGGCTCGATCGCAATCGCCTTGCGGTAATACGCCACGCCATCCTCATATCGCCGGTTGAGTATCAAATGATGCGCGATCAGCGCGTATCCCTCGCCATAGGAGGGATTCACCGCGAGCATCTTATTGATCCACTCGTCCGGCGAACGGTCAGCCAGCAGCTCGACGGCCGCGTGAATCGCCATCGCATCCATCGCCTCGGGAGAAATCTTCAGCGCCGCGTCCGATTCGGAAAGCGCATCCTTCGTGTCCGAATCCTCCAGGTCCAGGCTGGCGAGCAGTTCGTGAGCCTCCACGTACTTCGGATCGAGCTCGATCGCCTTGTCGACGTATTCGAGCGCCCCGTCGTCGTAACCATCCGCGCTAAGCAACGCAAGCCCGTAATAGGCCGGCGCGTTTTTGGGGTCGCGCTGCAACGCCTCGTTGAAGAGCCCTGCTGCATCGGTATTGTTAAACCGTTCGTGCAGCAGCATTCCCCAGCGCACGCGATACATCGCGTTGGCGTCGTTTTGCGCCACGGCTGTGCGGAACTCATTGTTGGCCTGCTCATACATCTTCAGGCCCCAATCTCCTTCCGCGCGCAAATAGGCTTCATTGGATTGCGCCAGCGACTCATAGCACGTCCGCGCCTCCGCCGTGCGCCCGCGATGCGTCATCTCATGGCATTCATCCGGCGTCGCGCCCAGGCAAACCACGGCTGAAGTGGCAATCGCCGCCAGCAAGACCGCCATGCGCCGAATCTTCATTGATCGAGTTGCGCCTGCACTTTCGCCAGTTGCAGCAGCAAGTCCGTGAGTTGCTGCTTGTAATCGTTCTCGTCCATCGCCGCTTTCTTGTATTTCAGCTCGTCGATCTTCTGCTCGAGATCTTCCTTTTGCGCCAGCAGCGCACGCTTTGCGGGATCGTTTGCCGCGGCTTGATCGTTGCCCAGGCGGACGAGAGTGAAGCTCGAAAGCAGCAATCCTTCGCCGGTCTGCGGCGAGGCCTCGCGCACCGCGTCCGATTTACCCGTATCTTCGAAGACGGCATGCTCGGTGGCCAGCTGCTGCTCGGTCGAATAGAAATCCGCCGTCTTTTTGCTCGCGTAAACGTATGCCTCGAGCGCACTGATCGCATCGTCCTTGTTCGTATCGGCGTCAGGGTCCTGCAGCGCCTCCACAAAATAGCGCGCGAAGACCGTCGCGTTCTTTTCCGTGCCGGATTTTGTCGCTGTGATGATCGCGCGCCCTGGCCGTTGCAGCGGAATGATCGAGCCGCCGCTGGCGCTGGTCGTGTTCACGATCAGCTGCCGCTTGGATGGGATCTTGTCGCACAGCTCGGCGATGTCGTCCGCCGAAATATCGGGGCCAACGAGATTGAATTTGTATTCAAAGCCATCGAACGATCCGTGGCCAATCATGATCAGCACGAAATCGTCATCCGGCTTTGCTTCGGCCGCCACCTGCTCGAGCGCCGCGGTCATCTTTGCCCGCGTTCCATCAGGGCCATAAAGCGTGATCGCGTGAAACTGATCGCCTTCGGATTTGAAAATGCGGTCCAGATCCTTCGCGTTTCCTTCAAACCGCTGCTCGTAATCGGGCTCACCGCCCAACCCCGCAACGGTTACCACATAGGTCGCCGCCCAAGTCGGCAGCGCAAAAAGCAACAAGCACGCAAACGCAATCCCGCGCGCGGCCCTCATACGATCCCCCACTTGCGCCGCAGGAACCATTCCGAGAAGCGCAACAGAATCACCAGGAAGAAAATGATCGGCATATCCCAGAGCTCTTTCGTATCGCGCATCGTGATTCCCGCCGCGGAATACGGAATTTCAGCCGGCAGCTTCGCAAGATCGGACGGCGTCCAGTATTTCCCGCCGGTCTGCGACGCGAGTTCCTCGAGCAGCGCGCGATTTTGCCCTGTGTGAAAATTTTCAGCCACTCCATCGAGCCGCTCAAACGGCACGCTGTCGCTGCCCAACTCCTGCCCCGCACGCTGCGCCGTCACATTCGCGATATATGATCCCGGCTGGTCCGCCGTGAAATCGGCCTGAAATATTCCGGGCGAGTTAGGCGCGGGCTGCATATCCACCGTCGCGGTGAAACCATTCGGTCCCATGATTTGCGCCTGCACCTGAGCATCGGTAGCCGGCGTGTACGTTTTGTCGCGCACATCGGCTGAGATCTGGATGTGCCCGTCGTCATAAAGCATCGGATTCGGCACGCTCGCCACCACCTGTCCCGGCGTATCCTGAATCAGCCATCGCAGCAATTGCTGCCAGAATGTAAAGTACGACGTATCGCCCAGCGGCATCAGCATTTGCCAGCGCCATGAACCGCCCGTCGCCATCACCGCCGTTCGCCCACGTCCGTAATTCTCCGTGATTAGCAAGGGGAGCGTGCGCCCGTCCGCGCGCATTTGCAGCAGCACCGCCGCGCCCGGCTTGGTGGTTCCCGCGTCCTGGTAATCCATCATGTAAGGCAGCTTCTTCCAGCGCTCGGCGTTTTTCTGCGGATCATCGTCGAGCCGCGTGACCATGCTGTCCGCGCCGGCCTGCGTCAGGATGGGAATCGCCGGATCGCGGCGAAATGTGTCCTTGCTCGTGGGCAACACGACTGGCAACAAGTCCGCCACCGCAGAACCTTGCCAAATGCCGGCCGCGAGCGACGAACGCCCGCCCAAAAACAGCATCCCGCCGCCGCGCCGGTCCACAAACTCGCGCATCAATTCCTGCTGCGCCGGCGTGAAATATCCCGCCTCGATCGACCCGATAATGATGGCCTGATATTGAAAGAGAACGTCCGCCGTGGAAGGAAACCCGTCCGCCAGCTCGTCTGGACTCGTAATCCCCTGCCGGTAGATTTTGTTTTCCGTAGTGCGCAGCATCGAAACGAGCTGCACGTTCGGGTCGTCGTCCTCGGCGCGCCGGATGAACTTGTATTCCCACCGCGGCTCGCCCTCTACGTACAGTATTTTCCGCTTGCCTTGCGTCACATCGAGCTCGCGCGTCACTGCGTTGTTTTCCGTATTCGTTTCGCCCGGCAGCGGATCGATCGAAAACCGCAATGACTTCACACCCGCCGCGCCCGCGTTGAACGGCAGCGCTTCGGTCTGCACCGTTCCATCCGAGGCGAGCGTAATCTCGCGCGAAGCGAGCAGCTTGTCTCCGTCATGAACGGCCAATGTCGCCTTGCGGCCCGAAAATCCGTTTTGGTGAAATGTCACGGCCGCCGAGAGCCGCGAATTCTGCATGATTCGCGGCGCCACCGTCACATCATTGATCTCCACATCGTTCGGGACCTGTTCCGGCCCGAATCCCACGGTATCAACGGGAATTTCGCGGCTGCGCAGGGCCGCAATCGTGGAAGCGTCGATGCCGCCGGTATTGTCCGCGCCGTCGCTCATCAGCACCACGGCGCCGATGGGCAGCCCGGAGGTTTCGTCCGCAAAATCTTTCAGCGTGGCGCCGAGTCTCGTGGCGGGAGCGGTCGCATTCTGCAGGCTATCCAGGCTCGAAACACGGGTGAGTTGATTATCGACGCGGTAGATTCGGGTCTGAAATTTCTTCTGCAGCTGGTCCAGCACTCCGGAGTTCAGAGCCTTCACGGCTTGCTGTTCGCGCGTCGTCCCGTTGTCCGCCAGAGACATGCTGCGCGAATCGTCCACCAGCACGGCGATGATGTTCTGCTGCGGCTTGAGCTCTGCTATTACAATCGCCGGTTGCCATACGACAAGCAACAGCAACACGGCAAGCAGCGACTCGAGCGCCCAGATCGCCGCCGCATGCCAACCCTTCATTCCGGCCGCGGCCTGCGCCATCCGCCGGTGAATCAGCCACGCCAAAGCCGCCGCAGCCGCCGCCATCAGCACATACAAAAGCCAGTGCGGCCAGCCGCTCAGCAGGACAAACTGCCCTTTCGAGAAGATCGCGGTCGGATACTTGAAAAAAAATTCAAACATTATCCTCACACCCGCGAGCCCCGATCGCGGCGCCTATTCAATTGTTAATGCGTCATTCCGTAAACGATGTAGTTCAGCCCGACGCGGAATGCCAGCGACGCGAATTTCTCCGGATATCTTGGATCATCGGCCCATTCCCATGCGTCGCCAAGATGCATGTTGAAACAGATGGCGACGATGATTCGTCCTTTATCGTCACGCACGGCGCGCCACCCTGGGACATACCCTATGTCTCCGCCCGCGCCTGCCTCATACGTGCGGCCCGACCAGACATACTGCTCGCCCGGTATCTGGAAGCGCTGGCTCAGATCGAAAAGCACGTGGAAGATTTCGTCGCTATCCTTCAGGTCTTCCACTTGCGCGTTGGGCAAAAACTGATGCAAGCCCTGCATGAAAAGATCCCAATCCTCGGCGCCGTGGAAATCGTCCACCATCAGGAAGCCGCCCTTCATCAGGTAATCGTGCATGCGCTTGGCTTCGTCGGCATTGAACGTCCAGGTTTCCGCCTGCACCGCGTATACCCACGGATAATTGTCCAGGCTGTGCGGGTCGCTTTCGGGAGTATCGATGTCCACGACCTGCGACGTCGAGCGAGTATTCACGTTCGTGAGCCGCCTCATCGCCATCAGGAACTGGATATCCGCCTTCGGATAATCGCGCTGCCACGGCCCGAATCCCTCCCCACAGCCGCGACCTCCAAACCCAAATCCTCCGCCGCCGAAACGTCGGCCGAAGCCCCCGGAGCCGCCACCGTAGGAGGAGTCGTACTTCAGGCGAGACCAGTAGAATTCAGCCTTATCGGTGGAATTGCATTCATCAAGATAGGGATCTCGAGGGCCGTCTCCGCCGAAGTACTGGAAGCCGCGCGCTTGAATTGCAAACACGGCGCACACGACGATCGCTGCAAGGATCGCGATGGATAGACGCTTCAGGAGCTGCATGGTCGCCCCTTCGTGCTCTGAGACTAGCAGAATGCTGTCCTTTACTACAACGCGCCCGGCGGCAAATTGGTTGCATCGCCTCAAGGACGCTTTACGGTCGCCAGTTCTGCGCGCCCTGCAGAATCCTCACGATGTAGACGATCTCTTCTCGGAGTTGATGGACGAAAAGAATGCTCGCACAAAAGCACCGGATCGACCCAACGACACAAATCAACAAACGTCGGGTGCCGCGCCCATTGCGCGCCTGCTTGCCCCGAGTAAGGTCGCGAAGGGTCGCAATGGGTGCGGGCTTTCTTCGCCCGCTGGAGCCACCCACAGTTCTAGTGATAAACGCCAGGTCGAGCCAGATGACAAGTGCGCCGACAAAACAAGCAGTGACGCTATCCCGAGGATGCCCGGGTCATGGTACTTCGGCAACATGGAAATGGCTCCAAAAGTACGAATCCGGCCGTTTGCGGACCGCACCCACGCGATTGGCACAGACGCGCGGCCACTTTAAGCTCGCAATTTCGCGCCACTCCGCAGCGCCGTCCCCCGCACCACGCGTGAGACCATTCCCAAATCGGGAAAAGCGGTTCTAGTACCGAGATAGTGGTTGACAAATGAGTACACGCTGTGATAAACTTCTCTCCGAGGATTTCACAATGAACGAGCTGTCTTGCATGGCTGTTCGGAGGCATCTCATGGGAGGCAACGACGCTGCGGGCGGCTAATTTCTAATCGATAGTAATTACGATTAGAAATCGCCGCAACTCCCGTATTTCGAGCAACTTGAAAATTTCTAATCGATAGAAAAACA
>Ga0335074_10005862_pt1 | contig 17021 bp, 16 predicted proteins | sample Lox_Sample_23_FD_206715 | JGI IMG/M metagenome (GOLD analysis project Ga0335074, IMG submission 206715) | Soil microbial communities from Loxahatchee National Wildlife Refuge, Florida, United States - Lox_Sample_2.3 | ecosystem: Environmental > Terrestrial > Soil > Wetlands | place: USA...
TGAACACCGGATCGGTGAGGACGAGGGTGCCGTCGATCTTCAGGAGCACGCTGCTATGGCCCAGCCAGGCAGCGAACAGCCCCCGGTCCGGCCACATCCGCGGAGCCGGCCGCAGGGGCGCGGGTACTACCTCAGGAGCATTCCGGTAAGCCGCCCACATCCCCAAACCGGCGACGCCCGCCACGCGGGCTTCTCTCAGCAGCATCCGACGTTTCCTCTACTTAGTTGAGATGAGCGCGCCGGCCGGCAAGTTCCGCCGAAACGCTTGGCCGGGCCGGCAGCCGGGGGCTGTGGAATGGAGAAGGCGTAGAGGCACCTTCAGCTCCAGGCGGCTACCCACTCTCGGGTAGCCTGGAACGCCGCTACGGCTGCGGGCGGGCGAGCAGGGATGAGCCGTGCCGGTAAAATGGCCTGTCAGTCTGCCAAGCGGACGGCACCCTTAGGGCAAAGCGCGGAAAAAGCGCGCATATTCCTGGTCGGCGGTCAAAATATGGAATTTCCACCAGTGAATGAGGAAGTTTGCAATTCTGATCCCGATATCGTGGCGAGCGGAATCGAGTTGCAAAGAGGCGACCTTCTTCCGGTAGGCATCGTGCTCAGCCTTGTGCGCGGCGTACTCCGGATAACCCCGAACGCGGAGTAGCAACTCTTCCCGCTGGAGATGCCGTTCGGCATACGTCTGCAGTTTCCGCAGCATGGTTGAAGCGAGGCTGTCGTCACCGCTGCTCGTGAATTGCGCAAATTCCCCGAGAAGCTCCACCAGGCGGCGATGTTCGGCATCAATTTCAGGAATGCCGACGCTGTACCTCGCGCTCCATTCAAATTTTTGCATGCCGCGAAGCCTCCCCTGGACTTATCGGCCGCGGCAGCCAAGGGGTTAGACCTGAAATCCCGGCCAATTTTGAAGTTTCACGGGGCCGGTCGCGCTTCGGGCGTTCAAGGCGAAGTTGATGCGGTCGAGGGCTTCGTCGATTTCCCGGATGCTCTTGAAGCCGATGGACACGGCGTCCACGGCGCCCAGATTCAGGGCGAATTTCATGGCGGCGTCGCGGCCATCAGCCTCCGCGTCTCCGCGTCACGGATCGTGGCGGCTGGGGCGGCTAGCGGCGTTTTCCCTCCCAGGCTGCCTGAGGGATGGGGCAATCTGCCGCAGGATAACTCCGGCGAAACCTCGCGGAGCATTGAAAATAATGCACTTGCGAGTTGGCTGGAACGGTTCGCGAAGTGCATGAGTCTACGATAACATGACCCTCGCGATTCCACTTCGGACCAAACTCGGGTGGCGCGGGGTGCAGCAAACCCCAGTTTTTAATCGGACCAAGAAACCTTATGTACAGAATGTACAGACTGTCATTTACGGCTTTGATCCTCCCGCTGGCCCTCGCCGCCCAGGTTACCAGCGGTTTACATTCCAGGGTTTTGATCACCCAACGGGTTAATGAGACCCAGTTGCACACGCTGGCGGGGAACACCCGTTCGCAGGCCAATGCGCTGAATGACCGCGGCCGGGTGGCCGACGATTTCCCGATGCAGCACATGCTGCTGCAAATGCAGCGCCCGGAGGAACAGGAACAGGCCGCCCGCCAGATGGTGGACGACCTGCACAACCCCAAATCGGCCAGCTTCCACAAGTGGCTGACGGCGGCCCAGTACGGGCAGTTGTTTGGGCCGGCGCAGAGCGACATCGACACGGTCACCGGCTGGCTCAAATCCCAGGGGTTCACGGTGAATGCGGTGTACCCCAGCGGGATGCAGATCGATTTTTCGGGGACCGCGGGCCAAGTGCGGACGGCCTTCCATACGGAAATCCATAACCTCAGCGTGGACGGAGTAGCGCACGTGGCCAATATGAGCGACCCGCAGATACCCGAGGCGCTGGCGCCGGCGGTGCGCGGGGTGGTCTCGCTGCACGATTTCGACCCGCGCTCGATGAACCGCCCGCGCCCGCAGTACACCTACACCTCGCAGGGCTACACCATGCAGGCGGTGACGCCATCGGACCTGGCGACCATCTACAACCTGAACCCGCTGTTTGCGGCGGGCGTAACCGGGAAGGGGCAGACCATCGCCGTGATTGAGGATTCGGACCTGTACCGCACCACCGATTACACCACCTTCCGCAGCGCGATGGGCCTCTCGGCTTATACTTCCGGGTCAATGACTACGCTGCATCCGGCCGGGCCTTCGGGAAGCGCGAGCTGTCTGGACCCGGGAGTGGTGGGCGGTAACGACGCCGAAACCACGCTGGACGCCGAGTGGGCCAGCGCGGCAGCGCCGGACGCCAGCGTGGTGGTGGCCGCGTGCGCCGATACGCGCACGACCTTCGGCGGCATGATCGCAATGGAAAACCTGGTGAACAGCTCCAACCCTCCAGGCGTCATGAGCATCAGCTACGGCGATTGCGAAGTGGATAACGGCGAATCCTCTAACGCGGCCTTCAATTCGCTTTATCAGCAGGCGGCGGCGGAAGGGGTGTCGGTATTTGTAGCGGCGGGCGATGAGGGCGCGGCGGAATGCGATGCCGGCGCCAGCGAGGCGACTCACGGGATCGCAGTGAGCGCTTACGCCTCCACGCCGTACAACGTGGCCGTGGGCGGAACGGATTTCGGCGATTTGTTGGCCGGCACGGTGGGCACTTACTGGAGTTCGACGAACAGCTCCACTTACGGCTCGGCTCTCTCGTATGTTCCGGAGATACCGTGGAACGCATCCTGCGCGGGTGGGCTGCTGGCCGGCTACCTGGGATACAGCACGGTGTACGGCACCAGCGGGTTCTGCGGCAGCTCCGAGGCCAAAAACGACGGGCTGTTGGAAGTGGCGGCGGGCAGCGGCGGTCCAAGCGGGTGTGCGACCGGCCGGGCCAGCACCTCGCTGGTGGTGAGCGGCACGTGCCAGGGATACGCCAAGCCCTCCTGGCAAACCGGCCTGACCGGAATTCCGGACGATGGCGTGCGGGACCTGCCGGATGTGGCGCTGTTCGCGAGCAACGGGATTTGGGGCCACTACTACGTCACCTGCTTCACGGACGTACGCAATGGCGGCGCATCGTGCTCGGGCGCCCCCAGCAACTGGTTTGGCGGCGGCGGTACGTCCTACGCATCGCCGATTATGGCCGGCATTCAGGCGTTGGTGAATCAGAAAACCGGCAGCATGCAGGGGAACCCCAACTACGTTTATTATCAACTGGCGGCGTCGCAGTATAGCGGCGGGTTGTTGAATTCCTGCAATTCCACGGATGGCAACAGCACCGACCCGGGTTGCACATTTTACAACGTCACCCAGGGCGATATTGCGGTGAACTGCGGCGGCTCGGTGAACTGCTACGGGTATGCCACGGCCACGTCGGGCATCGGATTCGGCGGCGGGAGAAGGGGCGGAGGAGGCGGCGGAGGCGGCCAGCAGGTGGGTAATGGGGCAATGTCCACGTCCACCGCGTCCTACTCGCCCGCGTTCGGAACAGCGCCCTCCTGGAACTTCTCAACCGGGATCGGCAGCGTCAACGCGGCCAACCTGGTGAACAACTGGCCCAGCGGGCAGTAGGGCGCGAGGCGCCGCGCTCTCCACGGCCGTGAAGGTCGAGTACCGGCAGAAGCCGGGACCCGTGATAGAATCATCGCCGACCTGAATCATCGGGCAGGAGGGAGCGATGACCGATCGGCGGCAAAGCCGGAGGCGGTTCCTTGGCCTCACCGGAACCGGCCTTGCGGGTGCGGCTGCGGCCGCATGGCCGGGGCGCGCGGCAGCCGGCCCGCAGGACGCCGACCTGGTGGTGCTCAACGCCAAGGTCTACACGGTGGATTCGCGTGCGCCGAAGGCCGAGGCCTTCGCGGTGAAGGGCGGGCGGTTCGCGGCGGTGGGGAGCAGCGCCGAGATCCGGGCGCTTGCCGGCAAGGGAACCCAGACGCTGGACGCCCGGCAGATGACCATTGTGCCTGGGTTCATCGACTGCCACAATCATGCGCCCGGCACCACCCTGCTCTACGAAGTGCTGGTGGGCAACCCCTACGTCGTAGAGTTCGTGACCATCGCCAGCATCGTGGACAAACTGCGCGCCAAAGCCCGCCAGACTCCACCGGGCATCTGGGTGGAAGGCTATTTCTTCGACGATACCAAGGTGAAGGATAATCGCCTGCTGAACGTGCACGACCTCGACCAGGTCTCCGGGGAGCATCCGGTGGCGGTGCACCATCGCGGCGGGCATACGTCCTTCTACAACAGCAAGGCGTTCGCGATGGCGGGCGTCAACCGGAACACGCCTGACCCTCCTGGGGGAACCTTCGACCGCGACACGGCGGGGGACCTGAACGGCCGGGTGACGGACCGGGCTACCGCGGTGCTGAACCGTGTAGGCAAGCGGGCGGTGTTCACCGGGGAGCAGAGGCTCCAGCGCGACCGCGACGGGCTGGCGTACATCTCCAAGCAGTTCGTGCGCTACGGGGTGACCAGCGTGCATCACGAAGGCGGCAACCTGGCGGCCCTGCAGGAAGTGAGGGCGCGCGGAGATTTGCGTCACCGGGTGAGCTACGAGGCCACCGGCCGGGTGCTGGAGGCGATGATTTCGGCGGGCATCCAGAGCGGTTTTGGCGACGAGTGGATCCGCCTGGGAGCTACTTCGGAGCACACCGTGGATGGATCGTTCTCCGAGCGGACGATGGCCCTGAGCATACCCTATCCGGGTATCTCGCCGCCCTACAAGGGCAACCTGACGGATACCCAGGACAGCCTCAATCAATGGATCGAGCGGGTGCACCGGGCGGGCATTCAGGTGAACTGCCACGCCAACGGAGATGTGGCCATCGATATGGTATTGACGGCGGTGGAGCGGGCGCAGCGGCTGTTCCCGCGGGTGGACGCGCGGCCCAAGATCACGCATTGCACGCTGATCAACGACGCCCTGGTGCGGCGCATCCAGGCCGCAGGCGCGGTTCCGGCTCCGTTCACGTCGTATGCCTACTACAATTCCGACAAGTTTCACTTTTACGGCGAGGACTTGATGAAGCGGTGCATGGCATTTCGCACATTCCTGGACGCGGGCGTGCCGGTGGCGGCGGGCTCGGATTTCAGCCCGGGGCCATTCGACCCGCGCATGGCCATTCAGGGAATGGTGACCCGCACGGGTTGGGACGGGCAGACTTGGGGGGCGAAGCAGCGCATCGGCGTAGAGGAAGCGCTGCGCGTGAACACGCTCCACGGCGCTTACAATTCGCACGAGGAGGCCCTCAAAGGGTCGATCACGGCCGGTAAACTGGCGGACTTCGTGGTGCTGGCGGAGGACCTTTTCACGGTGCCGAAAGAAAAGATCAAGGACATCGAGGTGGTGCGGACGGTGGTGGGCGGGACGACGGTCTACCAGGCGTGAAGGGACGGAAGCGCGGGATGGGCTCCCAGTTTCCTGCTGCTGCGCGCGGCGCGCACTGGGATGCCCGTAAGGGACAATCCTACGATTCTGATCCCGCGCCGGGGCAGTGGCGTAGCTGGCCGGTCCCGAGGCTGGGTCGAGATCTACCATCCGGCTTCCGCCGCGCTTCATCAGATGATCTCACCGCCAGCCGATTTGCCGACGCGCCACTCGCGTTCCTGCTTGCGACACAGCCCGCCTGGGATTCGCAACGGCGCACACCAGAATGGTTTTACGCCCAGCTTCCTGCTGTAGGGAACCCCGTGCGCAGCCGGGCTACTTCTGCTTTTTCAGCGTCATGGGGCCGAGGTCGCCGCTATCGGACTTGGTGGTCAGGGTGATCTCTTCGCCCTTGACGGTTCCCTCGCTGGTGAATTTGGTGCTGCCGTTGAACTCGACGTGCACGCTGAACGAGATTTTGTCGCCATTCACCTTGCCTTCTTCAAGCGGTATCGGGTCGCCTTGCGGGCCGGCCACGGTGCCGGTGAGCTTGTCGCCATCCTGCTTGAAGGAATAGGTGAGGTTGAATGCGTTTCCGTCGGGGCCGTTGATCTGGCCCGTCCAGGTGCCGCTGATATCGCCGGCCCAGGCCGCCAGGGCCAGCAGGGCTAACATGGCCGGCAGCCCCGCGGTGACTGCCACACTGCGTACGTGCATTCACAGATTGTACCGCGGGGCACTTCGGTTACGCTAGGCTGGTTCTATGGGGAAAGGCTGGCGGCATTACTGGCACAGGCTGGGCCTGGTGGGCAAGGCCTTTCTGGTCCTGGCCCTGGCGTATGCCGGGTTGCATCTCGCGCGGGCACCTGGGGTATTGCAACTCATTACCGGCCTGGGCGGGTTTGTGGTGGGCGTAATTTGCCTGTTCCGCCTGGCGCGGTATGCGCTTCGGAAGGCCATCTGGCGGTTACGCAACCGGCTGATGGTGGCTTACGTGTTCATCGCGGTGGTTCCCGTGGTGCTCATCCTGCTGCTGGTGGGGATCGTGGGCTGGGTGGTGATCGGCCAGATGGCCGTGTACCTGGTGAATACCGAGTTGGGGCACCGGGAAACGGTTCTGCGGCGCCAGGCCGAGATTCTGGCGCACGTGCCGGTGCGCGATCCGGAACTGGCCATCAGCCGCTTCACCATGACCATCCGGAATGCCTTTCCTTCCGCGGAATTCCTGGTCCTCGGGAATCAGCAGCTACTCTATCCGAGCAACGCGGACCTGGAGCCGCCGCCCAGCGAATGGAAACTGGCATCGGGGCTGGTGATCCGGCGCAACCGCCAGGGCGAGCCCCACTTATACGCCTGGGCGCACGTCATCAGCAACAGCGGAAACAACGTCACCGTGGTGGCGCCCATCACCCACGACCTGCTGGCCAGCATGGTTCCCGGCTTGGGCAACATCAACTTTATGCCGCTGATGGGACACGTGCGCCAATCGCACCTGCCGCGCCCGGTGAATTTCGCCGACCTTCCCCTAAGCTGGGTGTACCCGGTGGATATTCCCCATTGGGACTCGCCCGACGACCACAGCCGGCTGTACCTCCTGGTGGAGACGCGCCTTTCGGCGGTGCTGGGCATCGTATTCGGCCAGAAGATGGATTGGGGCGAAGTGGCGCTGACGATCTGTGTGGCTGTCGGGGCGATCTTCCTGATTGTGGAGCTGGCGTCGCTGCTGGCGGGCGTCCAGCTTAGCCGCAGCATCACCGGCGCGGTCCACGAGATGTACGAAGGCACGCAGCACGTGAAAGACGGCGATTTCTCCTACCGCGTGCCGGTGAAGGGCAACGACCAACTGGCGGAGCTGACCAGCTCGTTCAACACCATGACCCAGCACCTGGGGCGGCTGCTGGTGGTGGCTAAAGAGAAGGAGCGGCTGGAAAGCGAACTGGCCATCGCGCGCGAAGTGCAGGACCAGCTCTTTCCGAAAGACGTGCCCTTTACCAAGACCCTGGAGCTGAAGGGCGTTTGCCGGCCGGCGCGGATGGTGTCCGGCGACTACTACGATTTCCTGGCGCTCACCGACCACAGCCTGGCGTTTGCCATCGGCGACGTGGCGGGCAAGGGGATTTCGGCGGCGCTGCTGATGGCCACCATCCAATCCACCATGCGTACGCAATTGGGCGCCTGGAGCGGCAACGGAAATTCGTCGGCGCCGCCTTCGCCTTCGCGGCTGGTGGCCACGCTCAACCGGCAGCTCTACGCCAACACCTCGCCCGAGAAATACGCCACGTTCTACTTCGCCATGTACGAAGAAACCACCCACTCGCTTGCCTATACCAACGCGGGCCATCTTTCACCGATGCTGGTGAGCGGAGGCAATGTGCAGATGCTGGGATCGACCGGCACCGTGGTGGGCGCGTTTCCTTTCGCCCGCTATGAAGAGAAGGCCGTGCCGCTGGAGCACGGCGACATTCTGGTGGCCTACACCGATGGCGTAGTGGAGCCCGAGAACGCCTATGGCGAAATGTTTGGCGAAGAGCGGCTGCAGGATCTGCTGGTGAAGTTTGCCAAGGCCGATTCTTCGGAGATCATCGCCCGCGCCATGGAGGCGGTGGACCAATGGACCGGCGGCGGCGAGTTACAGGATGATATGACCATGGTGGTAGCCCGGAGAATATGAAAGTCCGGCGGATATGAAAGTCCTGACCGCGGCGGAAATGCGCGAAGTGGACCGGCGCACGATCGAGATGGGGACGCCCGGGATCGTGCTCATGGAGAACGCCGCGCATCGCGTGGTGGAATTTCTAGCGGAGCGATTCGCACCCCTGGCCGCGCAGCGCATCGTGGTGCTGTGCGGCAAGGGGAACAACGGCGGAGACGGCATGGCGGTGGCGCGGCAGCTTTTCACGCGCTTCCGGCCGCGTCGGTTGGACGTGGTGCTGCTGGCCGATCCGGCGGCGCTCAAGGGCGATGCGGCCACCAATCACAAAATGCTGGAAGTGTGCGGCTGCCCGGTGGGGCGGGAGATTCCCGCGGAAGCGCGCATGGCCACCCTGGTGATCGACGCGCTGCTGGGCACGGGCATCACCGGCGCGGCCACGGGCGCCCTGTTGGAGGCCATCCGCGAAATCAACCAGGGGTTTCCGCTGGCCAAGGTGGTGGCCGTGGATCTGCCTTCGGGGATGCCCACGGATACGGGCGAACCTGTCGGCGAGTGGGCCCGCGCGGACGCCAGCGTCACCTTCACCGCTCCCAAGCTGGCGCACGTGATGCCGCCCAATTGCGACCATGTGGGCGAGCTCCGGGTGGAGCCGATCGGCAGCCCGGCGTCGCTGTACGAGCAGGCGCGGCTGGCGCTGGTAGAGCCGGCCATGTTCCGTTCGCTGCTGGCGCCGCGCGCTCCCAGCGGCCACAAGGGCACCTATGGCCACGTGCTGGTGGTGGCCGGTTCGCCGGGAAAGACCGGAGCCGCGAGGATGAGCGGGCTGGCCGCGTTGCGCGCGGGCGCGGGTCTGGTGACCGTGGCGTCGCGCGCGCGGGACCTGCCGCTGGCCCCGGAGCTGATGAGCGGATCGCTCGAAGACACCGGCCTGGCGGCCCTGGCCGAGGGCAAAACGGTAATCGCGATGGGGCCGGGATTGGGGCGCGACGCAACCACCGAAAAGCTGGTGAGCGACGCCATCCGGGACTTCCATGGGCCTATGGTTCTGGATGCCGACGCCCTGGAAGACCGGGAGTACGGTGGCGGCGCCCCATGCATACTGACGCCGCATCCGGGCGAGATGGGCCGTCTAACGGGCAAATCCACCGCCGAAATCCAAAAGGACCGTATCGAAGCAGCGCGCGGGTATGCCACGGCCCGCGGCTGCACCCTGGTGCTGAAAGGACAGCGCACGCTGCTGGCGTTCGCCGATGGCCGGGTGTGGATCAATCCCACCGGTACACCGGCTATGGGCACGGGCGGGTCGGGCGATGTGCTCACCGGCTTGGTGGCCGGATTTCTGGCGCAGTTCCCTAAGGAGCCGGATGAGGCTGTGGCCGCGGCGGTTTACCTGCACGGCCTGGCGGGCGAACTGGGCGCGCGCGCGCTGGGCGAAAAGTCGCTGATCGCCACGGACATCCTGCGGTACCTGCCGCGGGCCCTCGAAACAGCCGTGGAGGCGTGTGCCGGTTTACCGGACGGGATCTGAGGCGGAGACCGTGGCGCTGGGGGAACGGCTGGCCCGCGAGCTGCCGGCGCGTGGGGTGGTGCTGCTGATCGGCAACCTCGGCGCGGGCAAGACGATGCTGGCCAAGGGCATTGTCAGCGGCTTGGGCGCTGCAGCTCCCGAAGAGGTTTCCAGCCCCACGTTTACGCTGATCCACGAATACGGCGGGGCGCGGGTGTATCATATCGACCTGTACCGGCTGGAAGAGGCGCGCGAGGTGGCCAGCCTGGGGCTGGAGGAAATCTTTGAGCGCGACGCCATGGTGCTGATCGAGTGGGGCGAGCGCTTTCCGCAACTGATGCCCGCGGCGCGCACGGAAATCCGCCTGCGTGACGCGGGCGGCGACGAAAGGGAAATCGAAGTCACTACAATTCCATGAACAAACAACCTTGGGCCCTGATCCTGGGCGCCTCCAGCGGTTTCGGCGAAGCCACGGCCCTGGAGCTGGCACGCGCCGGCATGAATATTTTCGGGGTCCACCTGGACCGCCGTGAGAAACTGCCGCGAGTGGCGGCAATCGAAGAGAAGATCCGCGCCGCAGGCCGCGAGTCGCAGTTCTTCAACGGCAACGCCTCGGATGACGAGATGCGGCAGGACATCGTGGAGCAGATCCAGCGGCGGCTCACCGGCGAGCCTGGGGTGCTGCGCGTGCTGATGCATTCGCTCGCCTGGGGCTCGCTGAAACCGCTGGCGGGCGCCGAGCAGGTGATCTCCAGGAAGCAGCTCGAAATCACCGCCGACACCATGGGCCACTCGCTGGTCTACTGGGTGCAGGATTGCCTGCGGGCGGGCCTGTTCGATTGGGGCGGCCGGATCTTCGCCATGACCAGCGCCGGCGGCACGCGCGCCATTCCCAATTACGGGCCGGTGAGCGCGGCCAAGGCCATCCTGGAGGCGCACATAAGGCAATTGGCGCTGGAGCTGGCGCCGGCCGGCATCACCGCCAATGCGATTCTGGCGGGCGTCGCCGACACTCCCGCCCTGCGCCAGATTCCGGATTGGGAGAAGATTGCCGAGGTGGCGCGGCAGCGCAACCCGCATCGCCGGCTGACCGTGCCGGAGGACGTGGCGCGCGCCATCGCCGCGCTGTGCCATCCGGCCACCTACTGGATGACCGGCAACGTGATCCACGTGGATGGCGGCGAGAGCATCGTAGGATAGGCTTATGCAAGCAACCCTGCCCTGCCTGGGAATTCTGGAGGCCACGCCGAAGATTCTGCGCGGCCTGATGTGCGAACTATCCGACGAGGACGCGCGCTGGAAACCGGCCGCCGACCGCTTCTCGGTGGCCGAAGTGCTGGGGCACCTTTCGCACGCCGAAGGCCATTGCTACGGCGCGCGGCTGGATCGCTTTCTGCAAGACGCGCATCCCGAGCTGGAGCCTTACGATCCGCAGCAGCACCTGGATGTCTACCGCGCAGCCGATCCCGAAGACGCCTTCGACCATTTCGAAGAGCAGCGCGAATCGAATCTGGAACGGCTGCGCGGGCTACCCGCCGGGGCCGCCAACCGGCGGGCGCGGCATAAGCGCGTGGGCGAAATCACCCTGAGCGAGATGCTGCATGAGTGGGCGCTGCACGACCTGGGGCACATCCGCCAGGTGGCCGAGCTGGTGCGGGCGCGCAAATACCTGGAAGGGGCGGGACCGTTTCGCGACTCGTACCGGCTGAACCCATGAAGGTGAACTCATGAAGATCTCTCTCAGACTCGCCGCGGTGGCGCTGGCGTGGGCCGGTGGGCTGGCGGGCCAGACCTTCCTGCAGATGTCCGACCCGCAGTTCGGGATGTACTCGAAGGACCGGAATTTCGTGCATGAGACGGCCAATTTCGAGTTTGCCATCGCTACCGCCAACCGCCTGAAGCCGGCCTTCGTGGTGGTGACCGGCGACCTCATTAACCAGGCGGGGAACGCCGCGCAGGCGGCTGAGTATCACCGCATCGCAGCCAAACTCGCGCCGGGGATCCGGCTGTTCAACGTGCCCGGCAATCACGACGTCGGAAATGAGCCGACCAAGCAGTCGCTGGCGCTTTACCGCGAGCGCTTCGGCCCGGACTACTACACTTTCCACGTGGGCGGGATCACCGGCATCGTGCTCAATTCCAACCTGGAAAAGGCTGTCCAGAACGTGCCGGACGAGGCGGCCAAAATGGAGGTGTGGTTCAAGGGCGAGTTGGCCAAGGCCAAAGCCGGTGGCGGGCGGGTGATTGTGTTCCAGCACATTCCATTCTTTCTGACCGATGCCCACGAAGCGGACCAGTACTTCAATATCCCCCGCGAGACCCGCGCGCGCTATTTGACGCTGTTGCACGAATATGGCGTGGAATACGTGTTCGCGGGCCATTACCACCGCAACTCCGAAGGCCGCGACGGCGCGCTGGACATGGTGACCACCGGGCCGGTGGGCATGCCGCTGGATGGCGCTCAATCGGGCATCCGCATTGCGTGGGTCACCCCGGCGGGCGTAAAGCACCGGTACTTCGATTTCGGCGATCTGCCAGAGACGCTGGAACCGGCCAAGTAGAGAGGGCGCCGGCGCGACCGGCGCGAGGGTTCCGCTATTGCCCCCTTGACACCCGCCGGCGAAGGCGCTACTTTTACAGCAGCATGCTGCTTTTGAAGCATTGCGGGGCGAGGCGGGCCGGTCAATGATGGAGGCGGCGGTGGCTTGGGGCTTCGGTTTTCGCGGCGGGGCCAGGTTGAGGCCCCGCGGGCAGCCATCGAGGATTCGGGCATGCTTAGTGCGTGCCGGCCTGATGGTCCTCGCCGGCTGCCTGGCCTACGGGCAGACAGGCGACCGGCGGCCGGCGTTCGAAGTGGCCTCGGTAAAGCCTTCCCTATCCACCGGCGGGCGATTCAGCCTGAGCGGCGGGCCGGGGACGGCCGACCCGGGGCGCATGGTCTATTCCAACGTGCCGCTGCGGATTGTCCTGCTGAGCGCGTATGGCGTCCGAAACTATCAACTCATGGGCCCGGACTGGCTGAACACGCTGCGCTACGATATCACCGCCCGGGTTCCCCAAGGCGCCTCCCGGGAACAGTTTCAGGCCATGCTGCGCAGTCTGCTGGAATCGCGCTTCCGCCTGGCGCTGCACCGGGAATCGAAGGAAATGCCCATCTACGCGCTGCTGGTGTCCAGGCGCGGATCGAAGCTGCAGGCGGTCGCGGCGGCGCCCGCCGATGACCGCATCGCCACTCCGCACGGAGAAGGTTCGGACGGCTTTCCGAAGCTCTCCATGCCCTCATCCGGCATCGTCATCGAGACCAAAAACGGCGCGGCCCGTGTCACCGCTAATGCCTCCCCGATGGCAAAATTCGCCGATTTCCTTTCCGGGCGCACGGGCCGGCCGGTGATCGACCAGACCGGCCTCGACGGGTATTACAGTTTCGCGCTCTACTTTACGCCGGAGGGCGCCGAGGCGGGCGACAGCGCCGAACCCGACATTTTCGCGGCGCTCGGACAACAGCTCGGGCTGAGACTGGAAGCGCGCAGAGCGCCGGTGGAACTGCTGGTAATTGACCATGCCGAGAAGATTCCCACGGAGAACTGACCGGCTGGCGTGGATGGCGCTGACTCTGGCTGCCTGCCTGGCTTGCGGCCAGACCGCGGAGAAGCCGCCGGTGTTTGAGGCAGCGTCCGTGAAGCCCACTGCCGGCGGGCGGCCGGACCCCATCGGCGGACCCGGCACCAACGATCCCGGCCGGATTCATTATCCCAACTTGAGTTTGCAGCGCCTGTTGGAGATTGCCTGCGAGGTGCAGCCGTTTCAACTGGCCGGGCCGGGGTGGCTGGATGCGGAGAAATTCGATATCGACGCGGTCGTCCCTGCGGGCGCCACCGAAGCACAGTTCCACGCCATGCTGCGCAACCTGCTGGCGGAGCGCTTCCAACTGAAGATGCATCGCGAGAGCAAGGAACTCTCCGGCTATGCCTTGGTGGTGGCGCGCGAGGGCCCCAAATTCCACGAATCGGCGGAAGCTCACGGCACGAAGGATGCGCCCGAAGAGGCGCCGCATGTGCAATTGGGCAAGGACGGCTTTTTTGTGCCGCCCAACCGGCCGGGGCTGTTTTTCCAACTGGCCGGCATGACCGGCGCCCGCGAAAACTTCCGCCAGTCCACCATGCAGGACCTGGCGCACTCCCTGCAGAGCCAACTGCAGCGCCCGGTGACCGATGCCACGGGCTTGGCGCGCCCATACGATTTCACCCTGACCTTCGCCACCGAAGGATTATACCTGGGCCGCGGGCGCATGCTGGTGAACCCGGCCACGCTGGAGAGCCCTCCCGATATTTTCAGCGCCTTGCGCTCGCAGCTTGGGTTGCGCCTGGAACCACGCAAAATCCCGGTGGAAATGCTGGTGATCGACCATGCCGAAAAGACGCCCACGGAAAACTAACCGGCTGAACTGGATGGTGGCAGCGCTGTTGGCCCCCAGCCTGGCCCAGGGCCAGACCTTCGAAGCGGCGTCCATCATGCCGGCGAACCCCAATCTGCCCGATGGCCACATTGTGGTGGGCATGCGCGCGCCCCTGGGAGGCCCCGGCACCGACGACCCCGGGCGCATCCGCTACCCCATCATCAGCCTGCGGTTCCTCATCGGCACAGCTTACAATTTGAAGCCCACCGAGAAACTGACCGGCCCCGACTGGCTGGATTCGGACTTCTTCCAGATCGAGGCCACCATGCCGCCGGCCACAACCATGGAGCAATTTCGCACCATGCTGCAGAACCTGCTGGCCGATCGCTTCCAACTGAAGGTGCATCGCGAAAGCAAGCAGACGGCCATTTACGCACTGGTGGTAGCCAAAAATGGGCCGAAGCTGAAGGAATCGAAGGAGCAGCAGGACGTTCCGCTGCCGGAAGACGCCTTCGCGCACCGGCCGCAGGGGCCGCCCAATCTGGGCCCCGATGGCTTCCCCGCGCATCCAAACGTGCCCGCCATAGGCGCGGGAATCTTCACTACCGTCGGCACCAAGGGCATCCGGCTGACCGCCCGGCAGCAAACCATGCAAGACCTGGCGCACACCCTGAATGCCTTCGCCCGCCGCCCGGTGGTGGACCAGACCGGCCTGACAGTGAAATACGATTTCGTGCTGACCTTCTTCCGGCCGGGCGCGACCACCCCCGATGGCGAGGCCCTGCCGGAGATCTTCAGCGCCATCCAATCGCAGCTCGGGCTGCGGCTGGAAACCCAGAAAGGCACGGCCGAGACGCTGGCGGTGGACCACGTGGAAAAGACGCCCACCGCCAACTGACTTCCATGAGCCAAATGCGCAAAGACGCCCATCGCAACCTGAGCCGCCGCGAGCGGCAGATTATGGACATCCTCTATCAGCGCGGGCGCGCCAGCGCTTCGGAGATTCTGGCGGCGCTGCCCGATCCGCCCAGCTATTCGGCGGTGCGCGCCAAGCTGCGGGTGCTGGAGGAAAAGGGCCATGTGCGGCACCAGGCGGAGGCCCTGCACTACGTCTATCTGCCCACCACGGCCCGCGATACGGCGCGGCGCTCGGCGCTGCGGCACATGCTGGCCACGTTCTTCGATGGGTCGGTGGAGCAAACCGTGGCCGCGCTGCTGGATCGCTCGGTCGCGGATCTTTCGGAACAGGATTTGGACCGCATCGGGCGGCTGATTGACGACGCCCGGCGGGAGGCTCAACAGAAAGGGGAATAACGTGACAGAAATCATTTGGAAGGCAACCATTCTTCTGGTGCTGGCGGGAGCGGGCTACGCGGCTTTGAGGCGCACCTCGGCGGCGCTGCGGCATTTCCTGTGGACCGGCGCTTTCGCAGCCATCCTGTTGTTGCCGGTGGCGCTGCGGACCGTGCCCAAGTGGCGGCCGGAGCCGGTAGCGGCGGTCGGCAGCGTGGAATCGGCCACCGTGGTGACGGTACACGGCAGTGCGCCGGCGAAGACGCGCATCGCGTGGCCCATCCTGCTCTGGGCGCTGGGATGCGCCGCGGTGACCGCGCGGCTGCTGGTCGGAGCGGTACGCACCTCCTGGATGGTGCGGCATGCCTCGGAAGCCCGAGCGGCGGGGCAAACGGCGGCGGATTTGCGGCGGACCTTAGGCACTTCGCGGCAGGTGCGCATGCTGGAGAGCGCCTCCGCGCCTATGCCACTGACCTGGGGATTGCTGCGGCCGGTGGTGCTGCTGCCCCAAGGCAGCGCCGATTGGCCTGAAGGGCGCCTGCATGCCGTGCTGCTGCATGAGCTGATCCACGTGCGCCGGTGGGACCTGCTGGCCCAAGCCGTGGCGCAGGTGGCCTGCTGCCTGTACTGGTTTCATCCGTTGGCCTGGCTGGGCCTGCGATTGCAGCGCCGCGAACGCGAGCGCGCCTGCGATGACGCGGTGCTGCTGAGCGGCGTGGCGGCGCACGATTACGCCGGCCACCTGGTGGACTTGGTGCGCGGCATGACCGCCCGGCGGAGCGGCCGCTGGGCCGATGCGCCCGCCATGGCGGAAGCCGCCGGACTGGAACTGCGGGTCCGCGACCTGCTGGCGCGCAATCGCAACCGGCGCCCGTTGAGCCGGTCGGGTGCGGTGGCCGCCGTGTTGGCCATCGCGGCCGTGTTTGTGCCGCTGGCCGCCTTTACGGCGCTCGCGCAGGTCCCCATGGCCGGGCTGAGCGGCACGGTGGAAGACCCCAGCGGCGCGGTGATTCCGAATGCCCGCGTTTCGGCCAAAAATCTGGATGGTTCAAACGAGGAGACCACCACAGCCGACGCCGCCGGGGTGTACCAATTCGCCTCCATTCCGGCCGGCCAGTACACCCTGGAATTCACCGCCCCAGGATTCGCCAGGTACACACTGAAGGCTACGCTGGTGACCGGCTCACCCGCCCGCGTGGACGCCCACCTGGCGATCGGGCAGGTTTCGCAAGTGGTGACGGTAAAGGGCCAGGGGCCACAGCCAGCGGCGGCGCCGGCCGGGACGCCGGAGCGCATCCGCGTGGGTGGCAATGTGCAGGTGGCGCAGTTGGTGCGACAGGCCCGTCCCGAGTATCCGGCCGACCTGCAAGCCGCCGGCGTGCAGGGGGTGGTGCGGCTGCGGGCGATCATTTCGAAGGACGGCACGGTGCTGCATGCCCAGGTGATCAACACGGTGGACCCGCGCCTGGCGCAGTTGGCGCTGGATGCGGTGAACCAGTGGGTCTACCAGCCCACGCTGCTGAACGGTCAGCCCGTGGAAGTGATCACCACCATCGATATCGACTTCACGCTGTAGGAGAAAGAAGCACAATGGGCCGCGGGCCCGGTAGCAAAGCTTGCGCGGAGTTCATCGTCGGCGATCTTCGTGGCCAGCTCTAGGAATCCCCGCCTAGCGAGCGGCGAGAGAGGCACTCCAGTAGGCGGATTCAGAAACGCTGCGAGAATGGGTTTTCGATCCTCACACCGGCGATGCCTTGGCCCGAATTCAGGTCTTCGGTGAGGAGTCGCGCGGCGCCAGCCTTGCGTGCTGCCGCAACGATCAGAGCGAAACGCC
>Ga0335074_10005863_pt1 | contig 17021 bp, 12 predicted proteins | sample Lox_Sample_23_FD_206715 | JGI IMG/M metagenome (GOLD analysis project Ga0335074, IMG submission 206715) | Soil microbial communities from Loxahatchee National Wildlife Refuge, Florida, United States - Lox_Sample_2.3 | ecosystem: Environmental > Terrestrial > Soil > Wetlands | place: USA...
AGCACTCGCCGCTCCCCCGGTGCGGGCGCTGCGGGTCAACGAGCACAAGGCAAGCCTGACCGAGGTCGCCGAACGCCTTGGCGTCGCCGTTGACCCCGTCCCTTGGTGCGCGACCGCCACGTACCTCCCGCAGGACATCCACCCAGGCGACACCGCCGAACACCGGGCCGGGCTGTTCTACCTGCAAGAACCCTCTTCAATGGCGGTCGTCGAAGCGTTGCGCATCGAGCCGCACCACCGGGTGCTCGACGTGGCAGCGGCACCGGGTGGCAAGGCTACGCACGCCGCGTCGAAGCTTGGCCAGGACGGGATGCTGCTGGCCAATGAGCTGGTGACCAGCCGGCTTGGTCCGCTGCTGGCGAATCTGGACGCGTGGGGTTACCAGAACGTGGCGATCGCGAGCGCCGCCCCGGTCCGCCTCGCGGAAGCCGTCCCTGCCAGCTTCGACCGGGTGATCGTCGATGCGCCCTGCTCGGGTGAGGCGCTGTTCAGGCGTCAGCCTGAACAGCGCGGCGAATGGAGCGAAACTCAGGTCGCCGGCGCGGCCAGGCGGCAGGCCAGGCTGCTTGCCTCGGCCGCACAGACCGTCGCGCCTGGCGGGCTGCTCGCTTACAGCACATGCACGTTCGCGTTCGCGGAAAACGAGGAGATCGTGCGGTCATTCCTTGACCAGCACAAAGACTGGGCCGCCGAAGACCTCTCGTTCCTGCCAGGCGGGCAGCCGTCCGCGCTCGGCGACGCGCATGCCCTGCGTTTCTACCCGCATCTTTGCCGGTGCGAAGGCCAGTTCGTGGCCGTGCTTCTGGCCCCCGGCGAGCCGGCCAGGTACCGCCCCCCGCTGCCGGCGCGCCGCAGGCGAGTCTCCGCTCCGCCTTCGGCGTGGGCCGAGTTCGCGGCGCGTCATCTCCGCAACGAGGTCAGTCCGGCGACGGTGGCGTTCCGGGGCGCGACGTTCTACCTGCTCCCGACCGCCATGGAGTTGCCTTCGAACATCGCGCTGCGGCCAGGGCTGCCTCTTGGCCGGCTGGTCGGTGCCAGTTTCCGTCCGTCGCACGCCCTGGCGATGACCCTGAGGCGCGACGATGTCACCTTCAGCGAAGAACTGGACGGCGACGATCTGCCGGCGTTCCGCGAAGGGCGGGAAATCAGTCGCGAGGGCCCGCCCGGCTGGGTGCTGGTCACGATGGGGCCGTGGCCACTGGGCTGGGCGCGGCGCAAAAACGACATTCTGGCACCGAAACTCCCTGGCCACGCCCGCAGTCGCGCCTAGCCGAGCGGCCGTTACAGGCCGGACTCGGCGGTCCTGACCAGGATCCGCCTGCACTCCTCGCAGCGAAGCACCTCATCGCCCGGCGCGGCCTTGATCGCGTTGACGTCGACGGTGTTGAGCGTGAGGTTGCAGCCCTGGCACCGCCGCTGCCGCAAGGCAGCGGCCCCGACACCGCCGTGCTGCGCACGCAGCTTGTCGTAAAGCTCTAGCAGGTCACCGGGCACCGCCGCGGCAACCGATGCCCGCCTGGCTTCGGCCTGCCCGGCGTGTTCGTCAAGTTCAGCGAGCGTGGCGTCCCGCGTAGCGGTCACCGCGGTCAGCGAGGCCTGGACGGAAGCGCGCTCCTCCGTCGCGGCCTTGAGTTCGCCGCCAGTGGTTTCCCGCCGCTCCATCACGTCGAGGACGATCTCCTCGAGGTCAGACTGGCGCCGCTGCAGCGACTGGATCTCAGACTGGAGGTTCTCGAGCTCCTTCGGCGAGGCGATCATGCCGCCGTCAAGCCGCTGCCTGTCCCTGTCAATGCGCGAGCGTACCTGCTCGACGTCGGCCTCGGCCTTAGCCTGCTCCCTGCCGAGGTCGCTGGCCTGCGCGGTCATCGCGGCGATGGAGTCACGCAGCTCGGTGTTACGGGTTTCGAGCCTGCTGATCTCCGCGTGCTCAGGCAGCGAGCGCCGCCGGTGAGCGATCCTTCCTAGCTCGGCATCGATGTCGGCTAGCTCGAGCAGCTTAAGCTGCGCCTCCGGTGAAGCTTTCACGTTGCCACGTTAGCCTGCCCGCCGGCCTTCGCGCGCCGCGGACGGAGCTTATCGAGGAGGCAACAGCACGCGGTCAATTACGTAAATGGTCCCGTTGGCGGCCTTGATGTTGCCGCATACGACCGTGGCCTGGTCCACGCGGTAATCGCTGCCGCTCTTGCCGAGCGTCAGCTTGCTGCCGGCCAACGTGGTCACGCTGCCGCCACTGGCGATCCTGGCAGGCGTAATGCGCTCGGGCACGACCTGCCTGCGCACGACCTGTACCAGGTTGGACTGCTTGCGCAGGAAGCTGACGTCTGACTTGTCGAGTGCCGCGAAGGCGCTGTTCACTGGCACGAACAGCGTGAACGACTTCATCTTGTCGAGCTTGCCTGACAAGGACGCCGATTTGATCGCGGACGTGAACACCGAGAGCTGCGGCTGGCTTGACGTCGCGTTGACGACGCGCTGACCGGAAATCGCGTGGAAGCTGCCGTCGCCGTGGTCAGGTATGAACCCGCAGCCAGCACCGACATGACCGGTCGCGGCCTGCGGCGAGCTCAGGGGCAGCGGCGGCGCGCCGGTCGGCGTCGCCGGCGCGGGCGGCGACGTGCCGCAGCCCGCCGCGACCAGGGCGGCGAGCCCTGCCGCCAGGCCAGCCACGCACTTGCCCAAGACCCTCACGTCAGCCAACCGTGCCCCGCACGGTCTGGGTCTAACGGCTGCTTGCCCGGTTATTGCCCTGGCTTGAACACCACGACAATCACAGACGTCGGCCGGCTTGAACCGCCGGCCGGCTCGACCGTTACCCCGATCATGTCGCCAGGCCGCAGCCCGCTGACGATCGTCGGCCCTGCCATGCCCCCGGCCTGCGGCCTGACCATGCCGGCGGCCCGCTCACCTGTCGGCCCCATCAGCCAGATCTCGTAACTCTCGGTGCTCGGCAGCGCTACCAGGTCGTGCGCGGTGAACACGGCGGCCCTGGCCTCATGTGACATGACCACGGTCGCGGTGCCGCCTGTCACGACCCGCGCGGTCAGCATCACCTTGTCGGGTGCGTTAAGCACGGCAGCGATCATGTGCTCCTGATGACGCGAGTGATCGAGCTGCCGCACGGCGCTGCTGGTCATGCCGCCGAGCACGGCTGCCGCCACGGCGAGTACGGCCGCAGCGGCGAGCGAGATCCGCACGGCAGGCCGCGCCGACCTGATCCGCCAGGCCAGGCGGCGCAGAGGCTTTTCCTTTTTTTCATCCGCCATAAGGCACGTACGGCTGTCGCGGGCAGCGGAGACTACGGGCGCGAGCTGCGCGGTGGACAACGCCGCGCGGATCGTCTGTTCCCTCAGCTCAGGCCGGGGCCTGACAGCCGCGGCGATGCCTAGCCGAGCGGTGGCTTCCCGCATTTCTCGCACGTCGTCACGGCACTGCTCGCAGCCGGCGAGATGCTCGGTGAAGCTGGCGCTCTCTTCGTCGCTGACCGCGTCCATCGCATAAGGACCAGCCAGCGCATGCAGGTCATACTCAGCCGTCATCATGCCACCCCCAGGCAATCCCTGAGCCTGATCAGCCCGTCCCTCATCCGCGTCTTGACCGTGCCAGCCGGCACGCCGAGCAGTTCGGCGACCTCACGGTAGGTGTAGCCGCTGTAGTAGGCCAGGCCGACGCACTCGCGCTGAAGTTCGGTCAGCGAACCGAGGCAGCGCTGCACCCGCTCACGGTCCAAGCTGGCCTCCACCGCTTCGGTCACGTCGTCGTAGTCGATAACGGCCGTGGCAGCGCGCTGCTCACGGTTCGCGTGGCTGCGCTCTGAACGGACCCTGTCCACTGCACGCCGGTGCGCGATCGTCATTACCCAGGAGACCGCGCTGCCCTGGGCAGGGTCGAACCTGCTCGCGCTCCGCCAGATCTCCAGCAGTACTTCCTGCATGACCTCCTCGGCCTGGGCGGGGTCGCGCAGTACCCGCCGTACGGTGCCGAGCACCCAGCCGGACGACTGGTCATAAAAGGCCTCATAAGCGCGTTCGTCGCCCAGCGCGACCGAGCTGATCAGGTCGCCGAGTGCGGGACCTGACCTCGGTCCCGCGACCAGCCGGCCGCCTTCACCGTCGGGCATCGTCACACTTCCTATTCGTTGCGAAGAGAGCTCCGGCTTGGGCGGCATCCGCCGCCAATCCATGACCCACCCTGGTACGAATATCCAGTGTGATCAACTTCTCCCCCGCGCGCGTGCTTGGCGCGCTGGCCGGCTTGCTGGCCGGTGCCGTCGGCGTCTGCGTGGGCATACTTGTCGCCGGCATCACCGGCCCAGACAGCTCTCCGGTCGTCGCCGTCGGCGAGCTCTCCATCGACCTCAGCCCTCCGGCCGTCAAGAACTTCGCGATCAGGGAATTCGGCAGCCACGACAAGGTCGCGCTTCAGATCGGCGTCCTGATCATCCTGGCGATCTTCTCAGCCTTCATCGGACTGATGGCACAGCGCAACCGCAGGAACGGCCTGATCGGGGTCGGCGTCTTCTGCGTGGTCGGCCTGATCGCGGCCGCGACCAGGCCGACAGCGACGCCGTACTACGTGCTGCCGACGCTGCTCGGCTCGGCCGCGGCCGCGTTGGCGATCGACCGCCTGGTGCGTGCGGCTGGCTACCTGCCGAAGGCGTCCGTGCCCGCACCAGAGGAGCAGAAGGTCGCCGGCTCACACCGGCGCAAGGCCAGCCTGTCGGTGAACGAGGCGCCGCCGAGGCGCGACTTCATCAAGAGCGGGGCGGTGGCGGCGGGCGTGGCGGCTGTCGCCTATCTCGGCGGCAGGCAGCTCAGCGAGCGCGCGAACGTCACCCAGGCAGAGGAGTCGATGAAGCTTCCCGCGCCGACCGTCACAGAGCCTCCCGTGCCCCCAGGCGCGAACCTCCGCATCCCCGGCCTATCTTCGTTCATCACGCCGAACTCGGTCTTCTACCGTGTCGACACCGCGATCGTGCTGCCGCAGATCCCGCCCTCAAGCTGGCAGCTACGTATCCACGGCATGGTAAGCAAGGAACTGACGCTGACGTTCGATGACCTGATCCGCCGCCCGCTGATCGAGGACTACATCACGCTGACCTGCGTCTCGAATCCGGTCGGCGGCCCGTACATCGGGAACGCGAAATGGCTGGGGGCGAGCCTGCGGTCGCTGCTGCGCGAAGCGGGCATCAAGGCCGGAGCCGACCAGCTCTTCTGCACCTCGTTCGACGGCTTCACCTCTGGCACTCCGGTAGCCACGGCGATGGACGGCAGGGACGCGCTGCTCGCCGTCGCGATGAACGGCAAGCCGCTGCCGGTCGAACATGGCTTCCCTGTGCGAACGGTCGTGCCGGGCCTGTACGGTTACGTCTCGGCCTGCAAGTGGATCACCGACATCAACGTCACCACCTACCGCGCCAATCAGTCGTACTGGGCGCAGCGCGGCTGGTTCGCGGAAGCCCCGATCAAGACCGAGTCCCGCATCGACGTGCCGACCGGGCAGAATCCGCTGAAGGCGGGCCGTACGGCGATCGCCGGCGTGGCCTGGGCGCAGCACAAGGGCATCGATGCCGTGCACGTCAGGGTCGACAGGGGTCCGTGGAACCAGGCGACGCTGGCGGCCGTGCCTGGCATCGATACCTGGCGCCAGTGGGTCTGGTACTGGAACGCCACTCCTGGCAGCCACGTGATCGAAGCCCGCGCCACCGACGCGACCGGCTATACCCAGACCGCACTGCAGTCGGCTCCCGAGCCTAACGGCGCTTCCGGTTACCCGATCGTCCAGGTGAGCGTCACAAGCTAACGTAGCGAAGTGACTCAAACGAAGATCAGGGCCGTCGTGTTCGACATCGGCGGTGTCCTGCTCGACTGGGATCCCCGGTACGTTTACCGCGACTATTTCGGCGACGAAGCCGAGATGGACAAGTTCCTGACGACGATCTGCACCCGTGACTGGCATCGCGCGCACGATCTCGGCGCGGACACCGAGCAGTCGTGCCGCGAACTCGCTTTGCTGCACCCGGAATACGCCGAGCTGATCATGGCCTGGTCGCACCGGAGCGAGGACATGGTCGCCGGCCAGATCGAGGACACCGTCGAGGTGCTTGCCGAACTGGCCGGGTCAGGGGTGCGCTGCCTGGCCCTGAGCAACATGGAGACCGACAAGTTCGAGTTGCGCCGGGCGCGCTTCTCGTTTTTCTCGGTGTTTTCTGGCTGCGTGATCTCTGGTCATGAAAGAGTCGCCAAACCTGACCGCAAGATCTTCGAGATCCTGCTGTCCAGGTACGGTCTCGAGCCAGCCGCAACGGTCTTCATCGATGACCAGGCCGCTAACGTCGACGCCGCGGCTGAGCTGGGCGTGGTCGCGCTTAAGTTCACGACCGCCGCCCAGCTCAGGGGCGAACTGGTGAAACTCGGATTGCTAGCCGGCTTACCAGCCCCGCCGCAGTTACAGCAGCTGATCCCTGACCTGGCCGTACATGTAGGCGCCCAGCCAGCGGCCCATCTCGTCGAACAGACGGCGGCGCTGAGGGGCAGGCAGGGCGCCTGGCGGGCTGTCGTGGCCCGCGGCGGCGTCGATGTGGAGCCAGGTGACATGCTGACCAAGCCTGACGCCGCTGCCGCGGCGCTCGCGCCTGGTGTCACGCCACGGATGCGCGGTCGAGATCACCAGCACCGGGCAGGTGATATCCAGCCTGGCGCGCAGGTTGCCGAATTCAGGGCTCGACAAGATCAGCGCCTCGGCCGGGCGGCTGACCGGGCGGGCGTCGCACCAAAGGGCCGCCGACAATGCCGTCGGCCCCTGAGCGCTCAGGATGATCGCGTCTATCCCCTCGGCCTCGCGCAGATGCCCGCAAGCGGCGTCGAGCGCAGCGAAAGCGGCCTGGTGTGCCTTCGAACTGCGGCGTCTTGACGACAGCGCGGGCTCACCGCAGTCCACGTCCGTCAGGTAAAAGTGAAAGCCGCGCTCGTTGTACCAGCGCACAAGGTCGGTGGGAGCGAGTGAGTCTGACAACTCGTGCAGGTGAAGCACCGCCCGGCGGCTCGGCCGCGATGAACGGCGGACGAACATCGCCGAACCGGGACTGTCCTGCGCCGGCAGTGCGATCGCCTCGTACTCGTCGGCCGGCTCCGCCGGCCCGCCGTGATCGGTGATGACGCCCATTTACCTGGCTGTTCCTGCCCGCACGCCTGGCTGACTCCTCGTGTTCCCGAACATCTTCACGCTGCCCCGTGCGCGGATCGTCACATCTCAGTGTCGCACCGTAATCAACTCCGCGTACGCCAAACACGCGGAGTGATCGTCGCCCCGACCCGCACCCGCTCCCCTGAATGCGGGGTTTGAGGGTGAAATTCACCCTCAAACCCCGCATTCAAAGGGGGCGGTTCTGCGAATAAGGCGGGCGTGCAAAATAGCAGGAGCCCCTCCACGTATGAGATGGAGGGGCCCCCGCGGCCCGGCGCGCTCGCACGCCGATGACTCGGCGGCAGGTGCGGTGCGAGGCCGCCCACTCGGGCAGACGTCCGCCGAGGTCACCGGTGGTCCGGCCGTCCCAGCAGTGAGCTGCCCGCTTGAGTGGTGAAAGCAGTTCTACTGCCTGTCCGGTTGCCGGCACAAGGTGTTCGGCCACTAAATACAAGATTCTTTTGCTTATCCACAGAACGAGCCGCGCTTATCCACCGTATGCGGGCTCTGGGGCCTGATTTTCCACACAGCTATCCACAGAGGTTGTGGATCATTTCCGCCGTTGTTCCAGCCTTACTCTCCGTGCCACGACTGCCACAGGGCGGCGTAGGGGCCGCCCGCCGCGACGAGGTCCTGGTGCGGGCCCGATTCGGTGACTTCGCCGTTTTCCATGACGATGACGCGGTCGGCGTCATGGGCGGTGTGCAGGCGGTGCGCGATCGCGACGACGGTACGGCCGTCAAGCACGGCGGACAGCGATTGTTCCAGATGCCTGGCCGACCTGGGATCGAGCAGGGAAGTCGCCTCGTCGAGCACCAGCGTGTGAGGGTCGGCGAGCACCAGCCTGGCCAGAGCGATCTGCTGTGCCTGCGGTGCGGAAAGACTGGCACCGCCCGAGCCGACCCGCGTGGAAAGGCCCTCAGGCAGCGCCTGCGCCCATTCGAGAGCGTCGACGGCATGAAGCGCCGCCGCGACGGCCTCCTCGCTGGCATCGGGCTGACCGAGCGTGACGTTGTCGCGCACGCTGCCCTGGAAGATGTGATGCTCCTGCGTCACCAGCGCGATCTGCCCGCGCAGTTCATCGAGCGGCAATTCGATCAGCGGCACCCCGCCGACGCTGACCTGGCCCCTGTCCGGCCCTTGAATGCCGGCCAGCAAGCGGCCGAGAGTCGACTTGCCTGCCCCGCTAGGGCCGACGATCGCTACCCGCTCGCCAGGCCTGAGGTCCAGGCTGATCTGCTTAAGCACATCGTGACCGGCGACATACGCGTGCGAGACCCGGTCAGCGGACAGCCGGCTGCCGCTCGGTGCGTGGTCACCTGGCCTGCGGTCGGAAGGAACCTGCGTCAGGCCGAGTATGCGCGACAGTGCCGCCGTGCCGGTCTGGATGTAGTTCAGCCACTGGATCAGTTCATCCATCGGTGCCACGAGTGCCCGCGCGTAAAGCGCCGCAGCCGTTACCTCACCCAGCGTGCACCAGCCGTTCAGGTAGGCCACCCCGCCGAACGCGAGCACGCCGAACAGCGGGAGCACGTAGGAAGCCTCTGCGGCGGGCAGGAAGATCGTCCGCAGCCTCAGCGTGTACATCTCAGCGGCGTAGCTTGAGGCGATGTCGGCGTCGGCGCGGCGCCGGCGCGCCTGCCCGAGCCTGAACGCCTCGACCGTGCGGGCACCCTCCACGGTTTCGGCAAGGCTGTCGGTCAGCACGCCCCACGTCGCGCTTTCCCGCAAGTAAGCAGCCGGTGCCCGGTTCAGGTACCAGCGGGTTACGGCCCAGATCGGCGGCACCACGATCAGGCAGGGCAGGACAAGGACCGGGCTGTCGAGTGCCACCGCCCCGATGGTCAGCGTCACGGTCAGCGCGGCCGTGAGGATCGCGGGAACGCCCTGCCTAGCGGCGAGGCTCAGAGAGTTGACGTCACGCGAGGACCTGGTCATCAGGTCACCGCTGCCCGCGCGCTCGACCACCGACAGCGGCAGCCCGAGCACCCCGTCGACGAAGTCCTCGCGGAACCTAGCGAGCAGCGCCTCGCCAAGGCGGGCACCGGCGAGAGCCCCGAACCTGATCAGCACGGACTGTGCGAGCAACGCCGCCGCGATCCAGGCGGCGAGCACGTCAATGCGGCCTGCCGGCGTGCCGTGCTGCACATCGGTGACGATGAACCCGAGCAGCCTCGGCGGGATGAGGCCGGCCGTCGCCGCAGCGGCATACAGCGCTATGACGGCGGCGAACTGGCGGCGATGGGTCGCCATGACCATCCTGGCGTGCGCGAGCACCTGCCGGCCTGTAGCGACAGGCAGAATCTGGGACTGCGCCACGAATTACCCTTCTCCCCTGGTGACCGCCGCCGCATACGCGGCGCTGCGGCTCAGCAGTTCCCTGTGCGTGCCCTCTGCGGTGATCGCGCCCTCGCTGAGGAAGGCCACGCGATCGGCCTGGTCGAGCAGGAGCGGGCTGTTGCTGATCACGATCGTGGTCCGGCCCTCGCGGACGCTCCGCAGCCTTCTTGCGATCGCGGCTTCGGTATGCGCGTCAACGGCGCTGGTCGGCTCGACGAGCAACAGGATCTCCGGATCGGCGACCAGCGCTCGCGCCAGCCTGACGCGCTGGGCCTGGCCGCCTGACAAGGTGCGTCCCCTGGCCGCTACCTGGCCGTCAACGCCGACAGCCTCGAGCACGTCATCTGCCGAGGCGGCGGCGAGCGCGGCGAGCACTTCCGCCTTAGTCGCCGCGCGTGACCCGGCGAGTTGCTCATCAAGGCGGCCGCCGAACAGGTGCGCGTCGTTGGCGGCTACCAGGATCCTTTCCCGCACCGTTCCCGCCGGCAGGCCGGCCAGCGGCGCCTCGCCCAGTTTCGGGCCAGCCTCGCGGCGGTAGCCGCCAATAAGGTCCGCCAGCGCCGCCGCTTCAGCCTGGTCTTCCGCGGCGAGTCCGACCAGTTCTCCCTTGCTCACTGTCAGCCCGGATACCGGATCGTGCAGCGCGGCTCCGGGTGGCGGGACGGGCACGGGCTCGGCCGGATCGGCGATCTCCGGCTCAAGCCGCAAGATCGTCACGATGCGGCTAGCCGCCACGACACCGCGCACGATGTTGTCCGCAGCCTCGGTCAGCGTCGCCAGCGGCACGGCAAGGAACGACGCGTAGGCGTAGAACGTCACCAGCTCGCCGGGCGTGATCGTGCGCTTGAGCGCGTAATGCGCGGCTATCCACGTGGCCGCGGTGACGAACAGGCCGGGAAGCAGGATCTGGGCGCCAAACAAATACGACTCTGTCCTGGCGACGTGCACGCCCGTCCGCCTGAGTTCCTGCGACTGGCTGCGGTACCTGGCGCTGAAGGCCTGCTCGCCGCCGATGCCTCTCAGCACGCGCAGGCCAGCCACGATGTCCGCGGCCCTGGTCGCCAGTTCTCCCTGCAGGTCACGGTAGCGCTGCTGGCGCTCGTGCAGCGGCCGGAGCAGCAGGCCGACGAGCGCTGTCATCGCCGGCCCGCCGATCAGCACGATCAGCCCGAGCGGCAGCGACTTGACCAGCAAGATCACGGCTACCACGATCAAGGCGGCGACCGCTCCCGTGCCACGCCCGGTAACCTCGATCGCTCCGCCAACCGCATCGACGTCAGCGGTACCGACGCTTACCACCTCACCGGTGGTGAGCAGCCGTGACAGCGTATTCCCCAGCCTGGCGGCCTGCGCGGTCACGAGCTGAATGATGCGGAAGGCCGCGTCGAGGAAGTTCAGCACCACCGCTCGGTGCCGCAAGATGCCGGTCAGCGCCGTAATCACGCCGAGAGCGAGCACGGCAAGGCAAGCTTCTGTGAACTCGGCCGTACGCCGTTCCGCGAGCGCGTCGACCGCCGAGCCGATCGCGGCAGGCACCAGGGCTTGCGCGATCATCGAGGCGGAACCCCAGCAGAAGCCGAGCAGCACGCTGCGGCGCTGCCTGGCCATCAGCCACAAGACGAATTTTGACGCGGACGCCAGTTCAGGCGTGCCGGGATCAGTAACCGGCAACTGGCGCATGAGGGTACAGACTACCCACGCTCTCCCCGAGGGTCACCTGAATATTCCCGCGCCAGAAGCCCGGCCTTCGCGAGGCGCGGGCTCTTATTCGGGCTGGCGGCGGGAAGGAATGGCGTAAAGGCGTGCCTGACCGCGAGCTAGGAGACCCCGTGCCGCTCTCGACCGCGACCGATCGCAACAGCTTCGCCCAGGATCTGTTCACCCCGCTGCCCTCGCGCTATGACCGTCTGGCCGAGCTCTTGTCGTTCGGCCAGAACGGGCGCTGGCGAAGAGCCATGATCGACCAGGTGCTTCCGGCGGAGGAGGGCCTGATCCTTGACGTCGCGTCGGGAACGGCCGGCGTCGCCATTTCGCTGGCCAGGCGGTCGGGCGCACGCATCGTCGGCGTCGACCTGACCGAGAACATGCTGCGGCGCGGTCAGCTCAACGTGGCCGCCGCCGGTCTCGGCGACCGGGTCAGGCTGGTTACTGGCCGAGCCGAGCAGTTGCCTTTCCCTGACGCCAGCTTCGACGGCCTGACGTTCACTTACCTGCTCCGCTACGTGGAGGACCCGGCGGCCACCCTGGCCGAGCTTGCCCGCGTGGTCAAGCCTGGCGGCAAGGTGGCCAGCCTGGAGTTCTGCACGCCGCCCTCGCCTCTGTGGCACGGCGCGTGGTGGCTGTACACGAGGACCCTGCTGCCGGCGGGCGGCCTCATCACCGGCGGGCGCGAATGGCTGGACGTCGGCAGGTTCCTCGGGCCGAACATCACCGGGCATTACCGCAAGTACCCGGTGAGCTGGACGGTGGAGGCGTGGCGCGAGGCGGGGTTCACCGGCGTGGGCACCAGGCTGATGAGCCTGGGCGGCGGCCTGATCATGTGGGGAACCAGGTCAGGTGGCCCAGGTGAGTAGCCAGGCCGGGAACCCGAAGTCCCGGCCCGCCTACTACGCCGCAGGTCCTGGCCGATGGCGGGACTGGTGGACGCTCTTGCACCCTCCGTTCACAGCCTGGCACCTCGCCTACGTCGTGCTAGGCGCCGCCATCGCGCCCGAGGTACGGCTGAACCGGCTGCTCGCGGCCGTCGGCGCCTTCTTCCTTGCGGTCGGCGTCGCGGCGCACGCGCTCGATGAATGGCAGGGCCGTCCGCTTCGCACCTCGATTCCCTCGCCGGCCTTGATCGCCGCGACGGTCATCGGGCTGGCCGGCGCGGTGGGGCTCGGTGCGTGGGGCGTCACCGAAGTTGGCTGGGGCCTGGTCCCCTTCATGATCATCGGGCCGCTGCTCGTCGTCGGGTACAACGCCGAACTGTTCGGCGGGGTGATTCACACCGATCTGGGGTTCGCGGTCGCCTGGGGCGGATTTCCCGCGCTCACCGGTTACGTCGGCCAGACCGGGAGGCTGGCGCTCGCGCCGGTGATCATCGCCGCCGCCGCCACGGCGCTCTCGCTCGGGCAGCGTTACCTCTCGACGCCCGCGAGGATGCTGCGGCGGCGCACCGCACTGGTGTCCGGCACGATCACGCTGACCACCGGCGAGGTCCTCTCCCTTGACGCCGCCGGGCTGCTTGCGCCGCTCGAGCGCGCACTGCGGTCCCTGTCCTGGGGAATCGTGCTCCTCGCCGCCGCGGTGGCGACCGCCAGACTGGCCTGACGCCTTTAGGTCCCTACAGGGCTCCGGTTCGCTGGAGGTGGTGCAGGGCCAGCCAGCCCGCGGGAGCGGGGAGCCAGAACGAGAAGGTCCTGAACAGCAGCACGGCGGTAATCGCCGGGCCGCTGTGCATGCCTGCCGCGGTGAGCCCGAGAGTCATCGCCGTCTCGATGGCGCCGATACCGCCGGGGATCGGCACGATCGAGCCGACCGCGTTGGCGGTCAGGAAAACGACGGCGACGCTGGCAAGCGGCACGTCGCTGACGCCGACGGCACGGATCGAGGCGGCCAGGCACAAGATGTAGGCGATCGAGATCAGCGCCGTGCCCCCGATGCCCTCGATCAGCTTGCCGCGCTTTTGCGCGACGTCGAGCAGCCTCGGTACCACCTGGCTGAAGGCAGAGCCAAGGCGGGTGCGTACCTGGCGGCGGCCGGCCGGGATCGCGAGCACGATCAGCGCGATCAGCGCGAGTACTCCGAGCGCGATGTACTCCCACTCGTGGGGCTTCAGTGCGTTAGCGGCATGCGACTGGCCAGTGATCGCGACCGAGATCAGCACGAGCACGACATAGATGAGGAACGAGGTGACCTGGTTGGCGCCGACGGTGGCGGCGGCGTCGGCCGGGCTCAGCTTGGCCCGGCGCAGGTAGCGGACGTTGAGCGCGACCCCTCCGACCGCGGCAGGGGTCACCAGGATCACGAACGAGCCCGCGACCTGCACGAGGAAAGTGCGCACCCAGTTCAGGCGCTCTAGGGTAAATCCGGAGATCGACCAGGCAGCACCCACATAGGTCGTCGCGGACAAGACCAGGGCCAAGAGACTCCAGGCGAGATTGGCGTGCTCGAACAGCTTGGAGAACGAGACGTTGACGAGCTGAGTCGCCAGCAGATAGGCGGCGAAAACGCCGGCGATCAGCGTTATCACCGAACGCGGCCTGATTCGCTCGAGCTGCACAGGCGGCACTTCGGCATCTGGTGCCGCTTCGGTCAGGCGCTTGCGGATCGCGGTCAGCAGGCTCTTGCGACCGCGCAGCTCAGCTCTGGTTGACCGGTAGAGCACAACCGGCTGAAGCAGCGGTACCAGGGCGGGAAGCTCGGTCGTGCCCACCTTCTCGATGGCGAGGCTGGCCGCCCGGTCGGGCCCGACGAGCAGGGCAGTCTGCGCGATGAGCTGTGCCAGGTCAAGCCTGGACTGCAGGTCGCTGGCGGCCACGTCACCGTTGCCAGGGTCGAGCAGCACGACAGGGTCGGCCTCGTCAGGTTCGGCCAGGTGCCCGTCTGTCTCATCGGCCGACGGCGGCGCGAACAGGATGCGGTCTGCGGTCAGCGCCCGGTGGGTGACACGGTGCTCATGCAGCCTGAGCACCGTGTCCCATACGCTCCTTAGCTGGTCGTCTGTGGTCCCCTCACCGCAGTCGGCAAGCGTCGTGCCGTCGAGGTGATGGATGGCGATCGCGGCGGCGTCGGGACCTACCTTGGTCACCGCGTGCAGCCTCGGAGTGCGTACCCCGGCGTCCTCCGTGGCGTAGATCAGCAGCGCCTGACGTTCCACGGCGCCCTCAAGCGTCAGCGGCGCGCTCCTGGACACGCTCGCCCTGACCCTGACTCTCCGGTACAGGCGATAGAACGCGTCAGCGGCCTGCTGATCCCTGTCGAACACGGTGACGTCGAGCAGGCGGCCGTCGCCGAGGGACGCGGCATACCTGCGCACCTCAGAGCCGCCGTTGCCGACCCGGCTCATGGCCACGATGCGCTCCTGGCCGGTGCTGAGCGCGTGCGCGATCGCCACCGCGCCAGGGCGGCCAGAGATCGTGCCGAACGCGTAGCGCAGGCTCGACCCGATCGCAGAGCCGATCAGCACCGTGATGAGGAACGAGAACACCGTCGAACGGCCTTCCGCCAGGTTCGCGAGGCCGTAGAGGCCGATACCTGTCAGGAACGCTGGCCGCCAGTGCGCGTAGCCTCGCAGTCCGATGATCGTGACGTACGCGACGAGGCCGGCCAGGTAGCCGTCAAGGGCGGCCGCCTGCGGTGAGGAGCTTGTAGCGGTGTGCAGCGCCGAGTGCAGGTGGCTCATCGGCGCCAGGTTCAGCAGGGTGTTGACCAGCGCCACGACGCCGACCGTGAGGGCGCCTGTGACGATGGCCTCAGCCAGGCGGCGAAACTGCCCTCGGATGCCGAGCCTGATCGCCAGCGCGAGAGGCAGGATCGGCAAGGCCAGGTCGCCGGCAAGCTGAATCAGGTGGAGAACAGCAGCGGGAAGCTTCTCGCTCGCGCCGACGAAGTCCACGTCCACGCCGGTCGCGGTCGCGCTGGCCAGCAGCGCCAGCCCGACGAGCAGCCCGATCTCCACCACCGCGATCACGCTGCGGAGCATGTCGGCCGGAATCCTGACCCTGGGCTCCAGATGATCGGTGACGAGCACGTCTGGCGGACCGCCTGACGCCCGCGTCCCGCTATCCGGGCGCGTCAGCGCGGCCATCGCTGCAGGTCGCTTGCGCTTTTCCGGCGACCACATATGACAATCGTTCCACCTGCGTCCAAACCCGGCCCAGCCGCTAGTACGAAGTCGCGTGTCAGTAGCAAGGCTGGCCGGCTGGCTGATCGCCGCCGGCCCGTCGGGAAATGCTATTCGGTCACCGGTCTATCAGTCGGGAAAACCTACCTAGAACGCGCTGCCCGCAGTGATGGCATCACAAACAACGGGCATAGCAGGTCAACGGCTCATCATCGGTTCAGCAACTGCGTGTAGAGCGCCGACGTCGCGGACTCTGGCTGACCGTCCGCGGCGATCTCGGCAACCGCTTCCCCGCACCGCGACCAGGCTTCCCGTACGCCCGCGAGGTTGCCTGCCGCGTGTTCCGCGCGCATAAGCATCCGCCAGAGCTGCTCGGAGGTGCTGTCCGCCATCAGGCCTGTCCTCGCCGCGCGGGCAGCGGCCGTCGGCTCGCTGCCCGCCAGCGACAGCCCGGCCAGGGTCGCCGCCGCGGCGACGATCCGCGAGCACACGCTCTCCACCAACTCGATGTCCAGCCACCAGTAGTAACAGCCGGTGAACGGCTGGCCTCTGATCATGCTGAGAGCCGAAGCGAGCTGCGCGGAATCCTTGGCCTTGATGCCTGCGCTGGTGAGGGCGCGGAACTCGTCCCAGTCAAGCCGCGCGTCCGCGTGCAGCGCGTAGAGTCCGTGACCGCGGTGCTCGATCCACTCGCCGCCGTCCGCAGGGTGGCCGAGTTGCCTGCGGGTCCTGGCGATGAGCTGCCTTAGCGAGTCGGCCGGCTTGGCGTGGTCCGCGTCGGCGCCGAGAAGCTGGCAGAGCTCGCGATTAGGCAGGCCGCCTTCTCTGTGCAAGGCGAGAGCCACGATGAGCTGAGTCTGCGCGGGCAGCAGCGCTCCTGGCTGGCCGTTGATCGTGAGCGGCCCGAGCACGCCGATCCGCAGGCTCGCCTCGGCGCTTGCCTCCTCGCGCGCGGACGCGACCTCAAGATCCTCGAGCTCTGCGAGCAGCTCCCTGACCGCGTCAAGGTCAGCCAGGTCGGGTCCGCCGTTTCCTGCCGCCGGCCCGGCTGAGGGCATGGCAACTGGCGCGGGCAACACCGCTGGCGCGGGAATCGGAACTGGCACCGGCCCAGGAACTGGCTCAGGCACTGGCGAGACGGCCGAGACGTCAGGAACGAACTGCCCGGCTCGGGTCGACCGTCTGCTAAGCCGCAGCCAGACCCTGATAACGGCAACGGTAACGACCCCGGCGGCCACGCCTAGCCCGAAGATCAGGGGGCTGCCGGCCCAGGTGAGCCCGTGCGAGCCGGTCGCCGGCACCGCGAGCCGTAAGACGAGATGTAAGAACCGCGGGCCTCGGTTCGGCAAGCGAAGGCCAACGACAGCGCTGGTGCTCGGGCATAACTGCATGGACTGTCAGGTTCCCGCCGTCAGTCGGAGAAATCACATCGGCGTTGGACAGCATTCCGTAGCGCAGGCGCCCCGCACAACCGCTTTGCCCAGAACGGCCAGCGTGCACCGCATCAAACCCCGGCTTGGTGTTGGCCGGCCAGGGCTGGCCGGGGCACATCACCCGCAACGGGTGACCGCATCGCGGCACGGGACGGGAACGCTGATGGTCTGAGCAGGACTGAGCAGGACTGAGCAGGACTGCGGCAGGGCTGCGGCAGGACCGACATCGGGGGAATCAT
>Ga0335074_10005864_pt1 | contig 17021 bp, 20 predicted proteins | sample Lox_Sample_23_FD_206715 | JGI IMG/M metagenome (GOLD analysis project Ga0335074, IMG submission 206715) | Soil microbial communities from Loxahatchee National Wildlife Refuge, Florida, United States - Lox_Sample_2.3 | ecosystem: Environmental > Terrestrial > Soil > Wetlands | place: USA...
TGCCTCTCAGCCGGCGCAGCGTCCGGCATCCGGTACGATGTCCGGGCAGGCCGGTCTGAGGGCAGGTGCTTTGGCCCAGAGGTAGGCATCCGGCAGCTTGCGGGTGTAGTTCAATGGCAGAACGTCAGCTTCCCAAGCTGATAGTGCGAGTTCGATTCTCGTCACCCGCTCCGTAGCAGATAGCCGTTGAGGTTCCCGAGCGTCCACCCCGCCAGCCTGTCCGGGTTCACCTGGATGCCGAGCTCGTCACGCAGCCATCCTCGCCCGACGAAGGCCACGCGCGCAGCGGCTGCCGTTCTGCCCTTGCTTCCTGCGCTTGCACAAACCAAAGGATGGCGCGCTGAGGTGCGGACAGACTAGGGTGCTCTCAAAACATCGGCCGTTAGCCGGGGGAATCAGTGCATAGCCGTATTAAAGGGGTAACTGCGGCATTGGCTCTCGCAGCGGGCAGCCTTATCATCGGCCTCGGACCAGCTGGCTTCGCCGCTGCGCAGACCATCACCGCACTGCCGATTACGAGCTTCTACCAGATCGTCGCCGACCCCGCGAATGGCTACTTGTTCATCAGCCAGGGCAGCAGCAGCGCGAACGAGATCCTCGTGACGAACCTGGCCGGCCAGGAGGTCGCCACGATCAGCGGACAGGACGGCGTGATGGGGATCGCGCTCTCGCCGGACGGCGGCACGCTGTACGCGGCACTGTCGGCTGACCACGCGGTCACCGCAATCAGCACGACGACGCTGACGCAGACCGCGTCGTACTCGATCGGCGACGCGAACACTCCGCAGGATGTCGCCGTGCAGAGCGGCAAGGTCTGGGTGAGCTACAACACCGGGACAGCAGGTGACGCTGCCATCGGCGACATCAACCTGACGGCAGCCACCCCGGCGTTCGAGACGCAGTCCGCCATGGGCGGCTGGTATTCCGCGCCTGAGCTTGCTGCCGATCCGCAGGACGCCGGCGTTCTCGTTGCGGCCGAGCCCGGTGAGGACCCCGCCTCGGTGGCCAGCTATGACGTCTCCGTCGATCCGGTGACCGTGACCGCGCAGAATTCCTTCTTCCAGAACTGCGCGAACGAGGCGGACCTGGCGGTCGTCCCCGGTGGTGATGAGTTCATTCTGGCCTGTGGCTCACCGTACGCATTCTTCCGCTACAGTACCGCTGACCTCAGCGAGCAGGGCTCCTACGGGGCCGAGCCATACCCGGACGCGGTGGCGATCGACGCCAGCGGTGACGTAGCCGCGGGCATCACGAATGACCCTTACGACGACCCGGATCTCTACGTGTATGCGCAAGGCGGTGACACGCCGCTGAACACGTACAACCTGACAAGCTCGGGCTTCAATATCGCCGCCCGGGGTCTGGCATGGGCGCCGGACGGCTCGCAGCTCTTCGCGGTGCTCTACGACTACGACAGCACAACCAACACCACCAGCTACGCTCTGCAGGTCATCGACGCTCCGACGCTCACCCCGTCGGCACTGACCCTGACCGGGCCATCGACTGGTGAGGTCACCAAGAGCGTGACGCTCGCCGGAAGCCTCACCCTGGGCGGGACGGCAGCCCCAGCCGGGACGGCCGTCAGCATCGCCCGATCGGAGTCCGGCAGCACGACCGTCCAGGACTTCAGTGTCACGACGAACGCCGAGGGCGACTTCAGCCTGACCGACACACCGCCCGGCGCCGGGCAGTACACCTACACCGCCAGCTACGTCGGCACCTCGACGACGGCGCCAGCGACCGCATCGCAGAGCGTAACTGTCACGACCCTGCCGGCATCCCTCACGGTTACCGCCAGTCCGTCGACGGCCACCTACCGGCCGACCGTAAAGGTCACCGCGCGGCTGGGCGCCACCGACACCAACCGCACCGTGTCGATCTACGCGCAGCCGTACGGCAGCACCGCCCGCATCCTGCTGAAGACAGGCGAGGTTAACTCTAGCGGCACGCTCACCGTGAGTTACCTGGCCGCGCACAGCACGAGGTTCACTGCTGACTTCACCGGTGACGCCGATTACGCACCGGCGACAGCTACGGCGACTGCTTTCGTCCGGGCGAAGGTGTCGGAGTCCATCAGCGGCTACTACCGCAGCAAGCGCATGCACGGCCAGACCTACAGGGAGTACCACCCCAAAAAAACCCTGAAGATCAACGTCGCGGTCGCCCCGAACAAGTCGGGCGAGTGCGTCGAGTTCGCCATAGAGATCTTCGCCCAGGGTGCCTGGCACAGCCAGGTGACAAGCTGCGGCGCTCTCACCAAGGCCAGCACGCTGACCGTAGGGGTCCGGCTGACGAAAGCTGACGTCGGCTATCGCTTCCGCATCCGCGCCGATTACCTGCCGGGTTCCGACACAAGCAACCTTGGAAACGACAGCGACTGGGCGTACTTCATCGTCGAGAAATAGGCGGCAGCGGCGGCTCTCATTCCGGCGACAGTTATCGAAGCGCGTTCAGCTCGTCGAGGGCGCGATGGCCGCGCTTGACCACCCCTGCAACGACATCGTGGCGCCCGAGACGGATGGGCCGCTCGAGCTGCAGGAGGATCTGTGTCGCTGCGAGCACCGCCGCCTCCTCCCAGCCGACCAGGGCGAGGATTCTCGTCCATAGCCGCCTTCGGACACCGTCCAGCGGATCGGAGAAGGTATGCCACTGGAGGGTGGTGAGATCAGTCGCCCGCGTCCCGCTGCCTGCGTTCGCGATATCCACGACTGCCACGACCGCTCCGTCACGGACCAGGACATTGCTCGGGTTCAGATCGGCATGGACCATGTCCGGTGCCCCGCGTGGTGGCGGGATGTCGGTACATACGAGCCGCAGGCGCTCGACCAAGGCCGACACCACGGCGGAATACCCCGAGAGTCTGGCCACGGACTGGCGGAGAAGCGACTGCTCGGGCGTCTCGCTGAAATCCGGCCCGGCGACAGCCGATTCCTGACTGGTGGCGACCCGCCAGGCGTACGACCGGTGGTCGTAGGGCTCGGAGGCTTGGCCAGCCTGGAGTTCGATGATTTCCATCAGTTGCTCAACGATGGACGGGGTCAGCTCTGGCACGGGAGCGGCGTCTACGAAGTCCATCAGATGCCATACATGAGTGGCTGTGGCCCCCACTCCGAGCCAGGCAGGGGTGGGATAGCCGCGCCTGCGCATGTGCTCGACCACTCTCTGGGCTCGCAACGTCTCGGCCAGGTGGCCCAGGTGCGCCCGGGGCACTGCCTTGAGCACTGCCGTTGCCTTTCCGGCCAACTGGACGCGCATGGCACCCACGTGGTCGCCTCCGGGTAGGCGACTGAGAAGAGTGACCTCTGCCCCGACCACGCTGGCCACCTCGTCCAGGAACTCGGTCGGCAGCTGTTCAGGATGGGCGCCCTGGTTCATGCTGTCCTCCCCTCCGGCGAGCAGGAGGTCATCACCGTCGAGGTGGTCCGCGCCGACCGGACACCTCGGACCGCAGGAGGCAGCAGTCGTCCTCGCGAACTTACAGCGACGTCGGAGTGGCGGGTGACGTCACTGCTCCTGGATGTAAACCAGCCCGTTGCCGAACGGGTCGTCGAAGAAGAACATCGGCGTCCCGTCGCCGATGGTGATCGGCCCCTCGTTGTGCGTCGTCACGCCCGCGTCCTTGACCTGCCGGTAGGCGGCATCCGCATCGCGTGTGGCCATTCGCACCGCCACGGGGATCTCGGAGTCCGGTGGCAGCAGCACGATGCCCACAGACGATCCCGGCGGCGCAACCTCGATCATCCGCGCGCCTGGCCACGGCTCGCCGTCGTAGCGCACCTCGCAGCCCAATACGTCCCGGTAGAACTCCAACGCCCGGTCCTGGTCGGGCACGGGAACCGTCACGCTCAAGACCCTCGTCGTTATTGCCATGGCTCTATGGTCTCCCTGCGTGCCGGTGCGAGGCAAACGGTGCGTGACACTCGCACTCGGTGTCCTGCCTGCGCTAGTCGGCGAGCGTCGTAGCCACCTAGCGATGTACCTCGAGCTGATCGCTGTTCATACCGGCTCGGTGGCAGTTGTTAGCCAGCCGGGTAGGCGATCCAGACAGTCAGACCAGCCCTGCTGATGTCCGTCGCGGTCCTGGTCATCGGCGAAACGCTGGTGGATCAACGTCAGCATGGTGCCATCAGCAGCCTCGTCCAGCTTGATAGTCACCAACGTCTCAGCCGGCTCGTCGCACCAGTGCCAAGTCATCACGAGGAGGCGAGGCGGTTCTACAGTCACGTACACACCGGCTGCCGCGATCCCCGCCTTCGGCGCGTCGATCCGATACTTTCCGCCGGGCCGGGGGTCAGCCTCGGCGACGGTGCCGTAGGTCTCGCGCGGCCAGAACCAGGATTCAAGCGCTCGGGGATCGGTGAGCGCGCACCAGACTCGCTCTGGAGCCCACGACAGCACGCGGCCGATACGCAACTCGCTCACTGCTCCTCCTCCCTGTTGGCCAGATAGGTCGCTAGTGCATCCAGTCGCGTGTTCCAGAAGCTCCGGTACCCATCGATCCAGTCCGCCGCGCGGCCCAGTGGCGCGGGCGTCAACGCGCATATCCGGGTCCTTCCGACTTTGCGGCTCTTCACAAGTCCTGCCTTCTCTAGCACGGCGAGGTGCTTACCGACGGCGACCAAGGACATTGGTAGCGGCGCGGCGAGCATGCTGACGTTCTGCTCTCCCTCGCTGAGCCTGGCGAGAATTGCTCGGCGCGTTGGATCACTCAGCGCGGCGAAGGTGGTGTCAAGTTCAGCCAGAAGATTAACCATCTGGTTTAGTATGAAGTCAAGTAGCGGTGAAGCGCAAGGAGTGCTGGATCGGCCTCATAGGCGCGTGCAGCTGACCTGCCTGCAGGTCGAACGCAATCCCTAACCCGCAGCTTTCACCGCGCCATCATGACGGGCTAAGGCAGGAAAACGCCGCCGTCGGGCAGGTGGATCACCCAGTCAACCCGCCCCGTGGCGGTCTCGACCGCCTCCAACCTGGCGTCAGCGACGAGGTGCCCCTGTGCGCGCACCCACCCCATCGTCTCCGCGTACAGGGTCGTGCCGTCCGGGCCGAGGTCCGCCGGTGTGTCGTCATTATTCCAAGGCACTGTGAAGAGGGGACTGCCTGGGACCTTTGGGATCACCGGGCCCTGAAGGGCTCCGGTCGCAGCGCGGATGCGGTAGACCGGCGTCTCGATAGGGGCGGGCGAAACGCCGACGGCATAGATGGTGCGGCCGTCTGGCGAGACTAGCGGGGCGTAACCGGACACGGGGGACCTGGCAGTCCAGCTGACCGTGCCTGTGTCGAGATTGATGGCCGTCACCGGCATACCGCCGATGTAAGCGACACGGCCGTCGGGGCTGAAGCTGATCGGCCCCGCGAGCTCCCCGCGCCCGAGTTGCACCGGCGTCAGCGCGGTGTTGGTGGCGGCACTGATGGGCACAAGCGCGGTGGTGACGAAAGAGCCCTTTGACGACTGGATCCTTGAGTTGACCACCTTGTACCCGTGCGACTCTTCACCGACTACGTAGGCGGTCTTGCCGTCCGGCGCGACCGCGATGTAGCTGGACGCGAGGTCTATCTGGATGTGCACCGGCGGCAGGAGCTTGAGCGTGGAGGTGTCGACCGGGGTGACTGTCGAGCCGGTGCAGCAGGGGGTGGTGTGGAGGACATACAGAGTCCTGCCGTCCGGCGTGAGCGCGAGGCTCCAGGCGCTGGGCATCTTGATGAAGCTCGCCGTGTTCGTGACGAGGTCGACGACCGCGACGCCGCGGGAGGGCTCGAGGACGTATGCCGTACTCCCGTCGGGGTTCACGACGACCTGGGTGGCGTGGCCGCCGATCCGGATCGGCAGGCCGGCCTTGCCAGTGACGGTGCTGACGGTTACCAGGTAGCCCCGATAAGTAGCCACGTAGATGGCATGGCCGCTGGGTGCCATCGCCGCGGCTTGCGTGCCGCCCCGCGCTGGGAACGTGAAGGCCGGCTGCGCGACACCCGTCGCGAGGTCCACCGGTATGACCGCGCCGGTGGTGACGACGTAGCCCAGATGCGCTGCAGGGGCCGCCGCGGGCCGTAGCGCGCCCGGCACGATGAGCCCGGCGACCAGGGCGATGACGGCCACGGCTGCCGCAGCGGCCACCGGCACGAGCCGGCGGCCGGAACCGGCGCGACCGGGGCGGCCGAGCCTCCGTCCCGGCCGCCCCGGTCGGATACCAGGCATCAGCTCGGGTGAGCTGCCCTCTCGCCGGACCGATTCCAGCACGTCCCCGTACGCGCGCCGCAGCGTGTCCTCGATCCTGCTGAGTTCCCCCGGTGTCATGACTGCTCCTTCAGGGTCCCGGCGAGCGCTGCCAGCGCCCGCGATGCTGTCGAGGAGACGGTGCCCTTGCTGACCCCGAGCGCTGCGGCGATCTCACCGTCAGACATATCGAGCAGGTAGCGCATCGCGAGCACCTCCCGCGCGCGGCCGCGCAGCCGCGCCACCGCCTGCAGCGCGAGCCGGCTTTCCTCACGGGCGAGCACGGCCGACTCCGCGGACCAGGCCACTGGCTGGTCTGAGCGGAACTGGCTGCGCAGCCGCAGCGACCGGGTCCTGGCCCGGTGCACCAGCCGGCAGCCGTTGATAACCGACGCGCGCACGTAGCCGAGCGCCTTGTCCGGATCGGCCAGCCGCGGCATCGCCCGGTACAGCCCCGCGAACGCCTCCTGCACGACGTCCTCGGCCGTCGGCCGGTCGCCGGTCAGCACCAGCGCCGTGCCGATGAGCCCCAGCCGGTGCCGCCGGTAAAGCTCGGTCACGGCCTGCTCGGCTGACTCTCGCGCAACGGCCGGGATGGCTTCGGTCATGGTCTGCGGTCCTTCCCGGTCGCGGGCTGAGGGGCAGAGACACTACTAAGAAGATTCCGCGGACGGCTAACTCCTGAGAGCGCACGCCAACTTTCTTGAGCGCGGTCAGGCGCGCAACCGGGCCGCAGCGCTTCCGCAGGCCTTAGACATGCAAGACGAGACATGCCGGGGAAGCTGGGGGTGGCGCTGGCCAGAGCTTTCGTTCCGTGCCCGAGGTTTCTCAGGCGGGCAGCGTCCGCCTGCGGTGATGTCAGGAGGACGGCTCGGCGCCGGGCTCTGCCTGGCTGCGGCCGAGCTCCTTGAGCAGCGCCGCCACCAGCTCGCGAATCTGGTCCCGGATAGGCCGTACCTCGGAAAGCGGCAGGCCGGCCGGGTCGGGCAGGCCCCAGTCGAGGTAACGCTTGCCGGGGTAAACCGGGCAGGCGTCGCCGCAGCCCATGGTGATGACGACGTCGGCGGCCTGAACGTGGTCGGCGGTGAGCTGTTCGGGGATCTCGCGAGAGATGTCGATGCCGATCTCGGCCATTGCCTGCACCACGGCGGGGTTGAGCCGGTCAGCGGGTTCTGAGCCGGCTGACGTCACGCGAACTCTGCCGGCCGCCTCGCGCTCAAGCAGCGCGGCGGCCATCTGGGATCGGCCGGCGTTATGGATGCAGACGAAGAGGACTTCGGGGATCTCGGCCACGTGCCACCTCCGGGTTAGCCGGCGAGCTGAGCCTGAGTGTCGGCGCGCGCCTGGCTGCGCGATATTGGATGCATGACCACGGCTAGAACGGTGCCCAGGGTTCCGCCAACGATCTGAGCGGCGATAAACGCGGGCACGGAGCTGGGCGCGATCCCCGCGTAAGTGCTGGTGAGACTTCGGCCGATGGTGACGGCTGGGTTCGCAAACGCGGTGGATGCGGTGAACCAGTAGGCCGCGCCGATCCAGGCGCCCACGGCCCAGCTTGCCTGCTGGAGTCTGCCGGTGCGGGCGAGGGTGACAATGACCAGGAGCAGGCCAGCGGTCGCGACGACCTCGCTGAGCAGGAGCGGCACCCCCGTTCGGTGATGCCGGGAGGGGCTGAGCACCGCCTGGCCGAACATGGTGTCAGCAAGCGCGGTACCGGCGATTGCTCCGGCGATCTGGCAGGCGATGACGGCGGCGGCCTGGCCGATGCTGTAGCGCTGCCCTGTGCGTCGCGCGAGAGCCCAGTCGGCTGCGGTGACGACCGGGTTGAACTGGGCGCCGCCAGCTGGCATGAACACCAGGATCAGCACGGCGAGGCCGATCGCGGTAACCAGTGAGTTGATCAGCAGCCGGAGCCCGGCGTCGGGCGTCAGGTTCATGGCGGCGATGCCGGAACCGACGACGACGGCGACCAGGAGGCCGGTGCCGGTGAACTCCGCGATGAGCCGCCGGGCAACGGTCTGGCTCACGCGGGCTTGACCGCGCGGACAATGGCCGAGTGCATGCCAGGAGCGGCTTCGCGGGTGAGGGTGACCGATACGTCGGCGAATCCGGCGACCGTCAGGCCGGTCATGTACTCCGCGCGCGACAGGGCGCCGGCGATGCAGCCGACGTACGAGCCGGCAGCAGCGCGGTCGGCCTCGGTCAGGTCGTCCTCGGCGACGACATCAGAGATTCCGATCCGCCCGCCAGGGCGCAGGACCCGCAACATCTCGGCGAACACAGCCGGCTTGTCGGTCGACAGGTTGATCACGCAGTTGGAGATCACAACGTCGACGGTGGCTTCGGGCAGCGGAATAGCCTCGATCTGCCCCTTGAGGAACTCGACGTTCGTGGCGCCGGCCTTAGCGGCGTTGGTACGGGCGAGGGTAAGCATCTCGTCGGTCATGTCGACGCCGTAGGCGTGTCCGGTCGGGCCGACGCGGCGGGCCGAGAGCAGGACGTCGATGCCGCCGCCCGAGCCGAGGTCCAGGACGCACTCGCCCTCGCGCAGTTCGGCGACCGCCAGCGGATTGCCGCAGCCCAGACTGGCCAGAACGGCTTCCTTCGGTAGCCCGTCGGTCTCACCCTCGCCGTAGAGCGAGCCGCCGAAGACATCAGGGCCGTCGAGGGCCGCCGAGCCGGTCCTGCAGCACGAGGCGGAATCCGACGTGCCGCAGCAGCTCGGACTTAGGCCCGGCTGGGGGTCCATGACGTCGCGGGCAGCCGTTGCGTAACGGGCTCGGACTTCCTCGCGCAAGTCGCTGGTGGCCTGGTCAGTCATGACGATCATCCTCGTATAGATAACTGTCGATGCGACCAGGATGGCTTACGAATAGACGACTGTCAATGCGTCGCGCATACTAGCGGCATGAGCATCGCCGAGGTCACCAGCAGGGTCACCAGCAAATCAAGGCCCGAGCTGCCGCTCCTGGCCGACGAATGCTGTACCCCTCTGCTGCGCGAGCCGCTGACCGCAGATCAGGCCGCGGACCTGGCTCGCATCCTCAGGGCCCTCGCGGACCCGACAAGGCTTCGACTGGTCTCGATGGTGGCCGCCCACGAAGGCGGCGAGGCCTGCGTCTGTGATCTGACCGAGCCGGTCGGGCTGACGCAGCCCACCATTTCCCACCACCTCAAGATCCTGGTCGACGCCGGTATCCTGACTCGTGACCAGCGTGGCAAGTGGGCCTACTACGCGCTCGTGCGCAGAGCGCTGGACGCGGTATCGGCCGTTCTCAGCACCCCCTAGCAAGATCGTCGCGCCGGTCTTTGCGGGCCTGATCTTGCGCTCTGAGGTCGGCGAGACCGCTTGACCTCAGCGGCCGGTCACGCAGGAGGTGTTGAGGAACGAATGCCTGTCCCCTTTCAGCTGGTCGTCGACTGCGCCGACCCGGACCGGCTGGCCCGGTTCTGGGCCGGCGCCCTGGGCTACGAACTTGCGCCGGTCCCGGCCGGATTCTCGACCTGGAGCGACTTTTACCGGACGCTGGGGGTGCCCGAGGAGGAGCTGGCCGACGGGGCGGACAGGATTAGCGACCCAGAAGGGCACGGGCCGAGCATCTGGTTCCACCGCGTCCCGGATGCCAAGGTGATCAAGAACCGGCTGCACCTCGATATCCGCGCCATTGGCGACTGGACGGACCCGATCGAGACTCGCCGGGAGCGAGTCGACGCGGAGGCCACCCGGCTGGCCGCCCTGGGCGCGACCATCACGGGCGCATTGTCCGGCGAAGGGACCAACCTCTACGCGGTCGGAATGAAGGACCCGGAAGGCAACGAGTTCGATCTCAACTGACTGCCATGGGGGTGCCGTTCCCGCTTTATTCTGCCTGGTCCGGGCTGGATTGCCCGGCCGCGTGCTGCATCAGCCCGCGGGCCTCGAGCCAGTGCAGCAAGTCGGCCTGGACGTCAGCCTCGGCGCGGTCGGTACTCAACTCGAGCAGGATGCCGCGGCTGCGGTAGTAGTCGACGAGCGGCGCGGTTTCACTGGCGAAGACGGCGAGCCGGTGCCGGATCACGGCGAGCGTGTCATCGGCCCGGCCATCACGTTGCGCCCGGTCGAGCAGCCGGCTGACGAGTTCTTCCTCCGGCGCTGTCAGGTAGATCACGGCGTTGCTGGTCAGTGCGAGGTCAGCGCCGAACTGCGCCGCCCGCAGTGCTTGCGGCATCGTGCGCGGGAACCCGTCCAGGACGTAGCCGCCGGTGGAGCGGGCCGCGGCGACCACCGCCGGCGCCAGGATGCGGAAGATCAGCTCGTCCGGGACAAGATCGCCGCGGTCGGTGTACGCGGCGACCTGCCGGCCCAGGTCAGACCCGCGGGCTACCTCTGCCCGCAGCAGGTCACCAGCGGAGATGTGCGCAGCTCCGGTATGCAGCGTCAGCCACTTGCTGTGCGTGCCCTTCCCGGCGCCCGGCGGCGACAGCATGATCACCCGGACCATGACGACTGCATCACCTCCTGCTCCGCCGCAGGTCCTGCCTGCACAGTATCCCCTTTCAAGATCTCCGGCCGTCGGCCCATTATCGGCAGATGAATACGCCCATGTGGGTGGTCGCCCGGAAACTGCCCTTGGCCTGAATGACCTGTTCGACTTCCGCGGCGATGTCGTGGAGTACAGCGTCGAAGTCGAGCGGATCGCCGACCAGAGCCAGGGTGGGCTCGCGGAGGCTGTCGATATAGGTAATGACCGGCTGCGCGCTCGGTATTACGAGCGGCACGTCAAGAGTTCGGAGGGTAACGCTGGAGAATTCTCGACTCAGCAAGGCCGTCCCGGTCTGCGTGGTGAAACTATCGGCAGGCTGCTTCCGCGCCGGACCGGCGAGTTGCCGGGAGACAGCGGCGTTTAGCAAGGCCGTCATCTCAGCCAGGTGGGCGGGACTGTTAGTGGATGCCAGCACTGTTCCGCCCGGTTTGGTGATGCGGCGCAGTTCCCGGATAGCGGCCGGTACATCGGGCACGTGATAGAGCATGTGCATGGCCATGGCGACATCAACGCTCTGGTCGGACAGCGGCAGGTGTTGCGCGTCGGCCTGGGCCACTGACAGGCGGCCGGACTGGCGCAGATCCTCCAGCGAGCGAAGCATCCCGGCGGACAGGTCGAGGCCGATAGCGTGGCGGCACCGGCCTTGCGGCACGATCTGGCGGAGATCGAAGCCGTTACCGCATCCCACGTCGGCCACGATCTGCGTCCCGTCCCACGGAATGACCGAGGTGCGCCATCCTGGATTAGCTGCTGTCTGGGCGTACGCATAGATGGACATGCGCGATCGGATATGCCGGTCGTCGGCGTATGCGGAACCGGTTAGCATTCGCCGCCCGGTCACCGGGTCATCGTCAGACATGCAGCCAGCAAATCACAGAGCGAGATCGCCCGGTCAGTAAGGTAAATCCGCTCACGACGGGCAGGGCGACAGGAGGTGGAAATGGCCACGCGACTCATGCCGCAGGGGCGCAGCGACGAGCGCGGCTTACTGGACGGCTGGCTGGACTATTACCGGTCGACGTTGCTAGCCAAGTGCGAGGGCCTGTCCGCCGAGCAACTCGTCACCCGGTCATGTGAGCCGTCGCCGATGTCGCTGCTGGGCCTGGTCCGGCACATGACTGAAATGGAACGGGTCTACGGGCACCGGCTCGCTGAGTGGGACATTGGCTGGCTGTATTGCACTGACGACAACGAAGAGGGCGACTTCGAGGCGGCGACCGCGGCCGGTGCCGCGACTGATCTGGAGACCTATCGCGAGCACTGCGCCCGCACTCGCCAGGTCATGGCCTCGGGCCGGCTCGACGACACCTTCGGCCCGGCGAACTTGTACACGCTGCGCTGGTTCTACCTGTACCTGATTAAGGAGTACGCACGTCACCTCGGTCACGCCGATCTGCTGCGGGAGCGGATCGACGGCAGGGTCGGGGAGTAGCTGCGGACTGCGGAGCTCTGGAGGGCTAGCTGCAAGGGGCGAAACTGGCTAACCTGGCGGAGAACTCGACCAGACGCGGTTGGACTGGATGGAGGTCGTGATGGCACTCGATTCAGACGTTATGGGCGGTCCCGAGCCCGATGAGCAGGGGACCGACGTTCTCGGCGGTGCCGACCCAGCGGCCGAGGAGGACGAACTCGGCGGTCCCGAGCCGGATGAGCAGGGGACCGACGTTCTCGGCGGTGCCGACGCGGCGGCCGAGGAGGACGAACTCGGCGGCCCGGAGCGGGGCGGAACGGACGTGCTCGGGTCGCCCTGACCGCCCACGAGGGGACCCGGATGCGCCAGGCGCCAGCTCCTGCGAATAGCAGGCGCCGGCCAACCGAACTCTGCATCGCTTCGTCGTCCGGCTTACCATCGAGTTAACCGGCACGTGCGGCAAAGAAGGCGGCGGCAGCGCATGTTCGAGCGGTTCACTGACCGGGCTCGGCTGGTAGTGGTCCAAGCGCAGGAAGAGGCCAGGAGACTGGGCCACAACTACGTAGGCACCGAGCACCTTCTGCTGGGCTTGGTTCAAGAGGGCAGCGGCGTGGGAGCCAAGGCGCTGGAATCGCTGGGCATCAGCCGGGAGACGGTGCGGAAGCGGGTCGAGGAGACCGTCGGCCGGGGTCAGGGGGCGTTGGCCGGGCACATTCCCTTCACCCCGCAGTCGAAGAAGCTGCTGGAGGGCGCACTGCGGGAATCGGTTGCCCTCGGCCACCACTACATCGGCACCGAGCACCTCCTGCTCAGCCTGATGCATGAGGGCAGCGGCGTGGCCGCGCAGGTGCTGACAGGACTGGGCGCCGACGCGGAAGGAGCGCGCGCAGAGGTGATCCGGCTGCTGGACGAGTACCGGCGCAGGCACGGGAATCAGACTGGGTGACACCTGCTCTTGGGCGACGCTGACGTCAATGCGGAACTCGTGCGTTCGCTGCTCCGCGAGCAGCACCGGGATCTGGCCGACCTGGAACTTCGCGAGGTGCCGGGCGGCTGGGACAACCGAATGTGGCGCCTCGGCGAGAACCTTGCCGTCCGTCTGCCCCGAACCCCGCGCGCACCGTCGCTCCTGGATAAGGAACGGCGCTGGCTCCCTGCCCTGGCCGCCGGCCTGACGCTGCCGGTACCTGAACCGCTTCGGGCTGGCCGTCCATCGCCGAGCTTCCCGATGACCTGGTCGGTCGTTCGGTGGGTTCACGGGCAGCCGGCCGATTTCACTCCGATCAGCGATCCGGAGGCGGCGGCTACGCTGGCCGGCTTCCTCAGAGCACTGCACTGCAAGGCACCGACCGGAGCGCCGGCAAACCCCGACCGCGGTGTCCCCCTGCGCGCGGTTCAGCACGCCTTCGCGCCGTGGCCCGAGTATGCAGACTCCGGCCTGAGCAACGAAGTGCGAGCCGTATGGGAGCAGGCAGTTGCGGCGCCCGAGTGGGCGGATGCCCCGGTCTGGATTCACGGTGACCTTCATCCCGCGAATGTCACCGTCTCGGCCGGGACGCTGGCCGGTGTCATCGACTTCGGCGAAATGTGCGCTGGTGACCCCGCCACGGACCTTGCTGCCGCCTGGCTGCTGCTACCAGCCGGAACGGCAGAGAAGTGGGAGCGCGGACTGCCCGGCGGCAAGCAGACATGGGGACCGGCCGGCTGGGCGGCACTCGAGCGCGTCCTCGCCGGCAGCTGACAGATTCGCCCGAGGAGCACCGGACCTGGCTGCCGCCCCTGATCGAGGCATACACCGGGTGCTCATGACGTCGACGGTCCTGGGTACTTAGGAGGGAGCGGGGGTCAGCCGCGGCTCTGGAAGATAAAAGGGGGGGCCAGGAAGTGGCAAAGACAGTAATCCAGCACGTGCTCGGACGGCTCAAGGACATCGGGATAACTGACATCTTCGGTGTCGCGGGCGATTTCGCCTTTCCAGTCCAGGACGGCATCGTCCAGGAGCCGGGCATCAACTGGCTCGGGTGCTGCAACGAGCTCAATGCGGGTTACGCGGCCGACGGGTACGCGCGGATTCGCGGCCTCAGCGCTCTCAGCACCACCTACGGGGTCGGGGAGCTCAGCGCCATCAGCGCGATTGGCGGAGCCTACGCGGAGAATCTGCCCATCTTCCACCTCACCGGCATGCCCACGACGGCCGCTCAGCACAAGCGCGAACTGGTCCACCACACCCTCGGGAACGGGGAGTTCGACTTCTTCGCGAAGATGGCGGGCCCGGTCGTGTGCGCCACTGCGATCATCACGCCGCAGAACGTCGCGTACGAGACCGAACGGCTGATCGCCCAGGCGCTCTACCACCGGCGACCGGTCTACATGGCGATTCCGAGTGACGTCGCGGACCAGGAGGTCCTCGGTTCGGCGCCGCCGCTGCACCCGCCGCGCAGCAATCCGGACAACCTGATGGCCGCGACCGAGGCGATCCTGTCTGCCCTGGATGGCGCGGGCTCTGTCTGCATCCTGCCCGGATTGCTGGTCAAGCGCGCCGGGCTCCAGTCACAGCTGCAGGCTCTCATAGCCGCCAGTGGCATGCCCTTTGCCACGATGTTCGCCGACAAGTCGGTTCTGGAGGAGCAGCAGTCGTCCTTCATCGGGATGTACGACGGCAGGTTGATGAACCCCGACGTGCGCGCCTACGTCGAGTCCTGCGATCAGGTCCTGGCCATCGGGACGCTTATGACCGACTTCAACACCGGCGCGTTCACCGCGCACCTGGACCTGGCGAAGACCATCGCCATCAAGCACCACTACACCCGGGTCGGTCCCCAGGAGTTCCAGGACATCGAGATGGGCGACGTCCTCGGGCAGCTCACCAGCAAGATCAGGAGCCGCGACCGGGCGACCTCCTTGCGGCCGTCCGGGCTCGGGCCGGTCACCGGCAACAGCAGCGACGCGATCACGGCTGACGCGCTGTACCCGCGCTGGGCCAGCTTCCTGCGGCCCGATGACATCGTCATCGCCGAAACCGGGACATCCTCGATGGGCCTGGCGTTCGCGCCGATGCCGATGGGCGCGACCTTCCACAACCAGACCCTGTGGGGCGCGATCGGGTGGGCTACGCCGGCGGCGTTCGGCGCCGGCATCGCCGCTCCAGACCGGCGGGTCGTCCTGTTCACCGGTGAGGGATCCCATCAGCTCACCGCTCAGGAGATCAGCCAGATGGGCCGCCGGGGGCTGAAGCCCACCGTCTTCGTCCTCAACAACTCCGGCTACCTGATCGAGCGGCTCCTGTGCCGGGATCCCAACATTGCCTACAACGATGTCGCGGCGTGGCGCTATTCAGAATTGCCGCACGCGCTCGGCTGCGACGGCTGGTTTACCACCCGGGTCACCACCTGCGGCGAGCTCGACCAGGCGCTGCAGCAGGCAAGCCAGAGTGGTTCCGCCTCTTACATCGAAGTCGTCACCGACGAGTACGCGGCGCCGCCCCTGCCGCAGAAAATGCACGAGAACCGCGCGACTCTCTACGCATGAGCCGTTAGCCGCCAGCGCACCCGGGGGCCCGGTGGCTGGATGGGCTCCCCGGGTGCGGTCGGCGGGAGGTGGCGCGCAGATGCAAGAACTGCTCGGCGGCGCAAGTGGCCTCGGCTGGGTGGTGGTCAAGGCAGTACTGCTGTTCCTGGTGGCGGTGATTGGCCTGCGCATTGGAGAGCGGCGCACGGTTGCCCAGCTCAGCACCTGGGATTTCGCGGTTGCTGTCGCTATCGGCACGATCATCGGCCGGACCGCGACGGTGCCGTCGACTTCGTTCCTGACCGGTGCCGTCGCCCTCCTCGCGCTCCTGGCGGTGCATCGGGTCGTCGCATTTGCCCGGCGGCATAGCCACGTGGCCCGTGCCATTGACTTCCCGCCCTGCCTCCTTGTCGTCGGCGGCAAGATCCGGCAGCGGGAGATAGCCTCGGCCGGACTTACCGCTACAGACGTCTTCATGCTGCTGCGCCTGCACGGCGTCAGCGATCTCAGCGAAGTCGGCTACCTGCTGTACGAGCCCAGCGGGCGGACGACCCTGATCCGTGCGGGCGAGGAACCGGGTCCGGTCATGAGGCAGGGGCTTGCCGCCGCGCGCCGAAACCCGATAGACGACGTTGCCGCGCACTGACACTGTTGGGTGCCATGCGCCAGGAGGACATCTGGGATCGTGAGGCGGCGCTGGAGTTCGCGATCGGCACCAGGCCCCGGTCTCACGTCTCGGTGTACCGGGACCCGGCGCGATCGGACTAGGACTTCAGTGACGAGTAGCTGGCCGGATAGCCGGACGGCACGACGCCGTAGGGTGTGGCACTGCCGTCGAACGGGCTTTCGGGGACTCCGAGTGCTTCCAGCAGGTGTTCGAAGTTGATCCCTACTGCGGTCGGGAACGGGCCATTACCGCTGATGCCGCCTGCGGCGGGAAGCTGGGACTCGGCCGAACTGCTATCGGCCATGGCCCAGCCGGTCTCGATGCCGGCGCTGCCGTTGTACATGTTGGCGATGACCGTGTTCGGCGTCACGTGCTGCCCGACCTGCACGGTCGGCGTCACGTCCTCGGCCAGGTAGACAACCAGGCCGGAAGCCGGCCCGTCGGTCAGCTGATAGGTGATCCAGCCACCGCCTGGCCAGCCCGGCGAATCCCCAGTCGCATTCGTGACTACGCCGTCTCCGATCGCGTAGATCGGCCCCGAACCACCGAAGTCGACGCCCATGTCGACCCGCTCTGCCGCGAGCGCCGACACCTTGCGAAGCGGGTTGAGATAGACCGCATTGGTGACAGTGGTCGTCGGCTTAGCCGCGGCATGCTGCCGGCTCGAAGCGGCCGCTCGTGTCGATGCGGACGTGTGCGCAG
>Ga0335074_10005865_pt1 | contig 17020 bp, 16 predicted proteins | sample Lox_Sample_23_FD_206715 | JGI IMG/M metagenome (GOLD analysis project Ga0335074, IMG submission 206715) | Soil microbial communities from Loxahatchee National Wildlife Refuge, Florida, United States - Lox_Sample_2.3 | ecosystem: Environmental > Terrestrial > Soil > Wetlands | place: USA...
CGATCGCGGCCAGAATCACGATTGGGCCGACCCGCGGCTGACTGGATTTCAATGACATCCCCCCAAATCAACGCGGCCTCAGAATGGCCGGTCCATCGAGCGCGCCGGCGCTTTGCGACTGCGGACGCGATAGCTCTCGCTGCCGGGCTTGAAACCGCGCGCCATCGGGTCGCGCCCCAGCGCCCGAATCATCAGGCCGGTGGGCAACACAATAATATAAAAGATAATCGTCAGCACGATGCGCTGGTTGATCCAGCCGAGCACCTGGCCGAATTTAGTCCACAGGAAATGAGGGCCGCGTAATACCGACGGAAACGCGAGCGCCGGAACGATCAGCACGATAGCCGCAATCCACGGCCAGCGCGGCATCGCGCGATGCTTCAGTATCGGCAGGACGAGCCCGAAGATCGCGGCGCACAACCCCCCGACGATCAAGCCGAAATCGCGCAACTGCCGGCGCGTGACGGATTCGGCGGCGTCCTCAGTCAAGCTCGAATTCCTTCTGCCAGGCGTCATCGCGCTCGATCCGCGGCTGGGCGGATTTCGCCAGTAGAAAATCCTCGATCACCAGGTAGTCCATTTCCGTGCGCATAAAGCAGCGATAGGCCTCCGCCGGCGTGCACACGATCGGCTCGCCGCGCACGTTGAACGAAGTGTTGACCAGCACCGGGCAGCCGGTCAGCGCCGCGAACTGCTCGAGCAGCCGATGGAAGCGCGGATTGGTCTCGCGATGAATCGTCTGGATGCGGGCCGAGTAGTCGACATGCGTGACGGCCGGAATCGTCGAGCGCGGCAGGTTGAGCTTGTCGATTCCGAACAACCCCGCCTGTTCGGCGCTCATCGGCAGGCGCAACTCGGGCCGCACCGCCGCGACGATCATCATGTAGGGACTCGGGCGGTCGAGCTCGAACCATTCCGCGACGCGCTCGGCGAGCACCGCGGGCGCGAATGGGCGGAACGATTCGCGGTACTTGATCTTGAGGTTCATGACCGATTGCATGCGTGGGTTGCGCGGATCGCCGATAATCGATCGCGCGCCGAGCGCGCGCGGCCCGAACTCCATGCGCCCCTGAAACCATCCCACCACGTTTTCGGACGCGAGCAGCTCCGCCACCCGCGACGACATCGCGCCTTCGTCGAGTTTCTCGTAGCGAGCACCGGCCCCTTCAAGAGCCGCCTCGACCTCGGCGCTCGAGAACGATGGGCCGAGATATGCGCCACGCATCGCGTCGCCCTCGCGCACCGCGCGCGGCTTGCCATGGTACTGATACCAAGTGGCAAGCGCGGCGCCGATCGCCCCGCCAGCGTCGCCGGCCGCAGGCTGAATCCAGATGTCGCGGAACGGGCTCTCACGCAGGATGCGCCCGTTGGCGACGCAGTTGAGCGCCACGCCGCCGGCCATACAAAGATACTCGACGCCCAACTCTCGATGCACCGTGCGCGCCAGCCGCAGCATCACCTCTTCTGTCACCTTCTGCACCGATGCGGCCAGGTCCATCTCGCGCTGCGTGAGACGGCTCTCGGGCTTGCGCGGCGCGCCGCCGAACAGGCGATCGAAGCGGGCGTTGGTCATCGTGAGTCCGGTTGCGTAGTTGAAGAACTCCATGTCGAGCCGGAAGGTGCCGTCGGACTTGAGATCGATCAGTTCGTCGAGGATCAGGTCGGTGAAGCGCGGCTCGCCATAGGGCGCCAGGCCCATCACTTTGTATTCGCCCGAGTTGACCTTGAAACCGGTGTAGTAGGTGAAGGCCGAGTAGAGCATCCCGAGCGAGTGCGGAAAGTCGATCTCCCAGGCCGCAGTGAGCTGATTGCCTTCGCCGAGCCATACCGAGGTGGTGGCCCATTCGCCGACGCCATCGAGACACAGCACGCCGGCCCTCTCGAAAGGACTCGGAAAGAATGCCGAGGCCGCATGGGCCTGGTGATGCTCGGTGAAGCGCAGCGGCGGCAGCGCGGCCGCCGGGCAGCCGTCGAGCGCCGCCAGTTCGCGCTTGAGCAGCGACCTCAGGTTGAGCTTCTCGCTGAGCCATACCGGCATCGCGGCGATAAACGACGCCAGCCCGCGCGGCGCGTAGCCGAGATAGGTTTCGAGCAGGCGCTCAAACTTGAGCAGCGGCTTATCGTAGAAGACGATACTGTCGAGATCGCTGATCGCGACCCCGCCGGCCTTGAGACAGTAATCGATGGCATGCCGCGGGAAACGCGCATCGTGCTTGCGGCGCGAAAAGCGTTCCTCCTGCGCGGCGGCGACTATCTCACCGTCAGCGACCAGCGCCGCGGCGCTGTCATGGTAGTAAGCGGAGATCCCTAGAATGTTCAAACGTGCTGCTGGGGGCGAATTGCGCCGGAGGTTCCGAGCGTGTTAGGTCCCGACACGCAAGGGAGCCGGGTTCTAACGCCGCGCGAGCGATCGCCGGCTCGCCAGTGCGAGATTGACCACGCAAAACGAACGAATCGAAAATCCTCAGCCAGTTGATCGAACCCGTCCTCGTCTGAAAAACGCCAATGGAAATCTAACACGTGTTCGTAGTAGGTAAAAGATAGGCTTGATCTCGCGGGCCGGAAGAACAGGAGACTAAACATGAAGCGAAGCAACAACCGTATCCTCACGACTCACGGCGGCAGCCTGCCGCGGCCCGACGACCTGGCCCATATGATGTACGACAAACTCGACGGCAAACCCGTCGACGAAGCCCGGCTGAAAACGCGGGTCAAAGAGGCGGTCGCCGAGGTGGTGGGGAAGCAGCGCGCGGCCGGCATCGACATCGTCAGCGACGGCGAGATGAGCAAGCCGGGTTTCAGCAATTACATCATCCAGCGCTTCACCGGTTTCGGCCCCGAGCGCGCCCAGTTCCGAGCGACCGACCTGGCGGAAGTTCCCACCCTGGTCGAGAAACATTTCGGCGATGAAGGCGGCCAGCACATCATCATGCCGATCGTCACCGGACCCATCGAAGTGCGCGACCGGGACGCGGTCAAAATCGATATCGACAATTTCAAGACAGCACTGGGCGGCACCAGCCCTGACGATGCGTTCATCTGCGCGGTTACGCCGGGACAGGTGGCCTTCAATTTTCCCAATCGCTACTATTCGTCGCTCGAAAAATACCTCGAGGCCGCCGGCAATGCGCTCAGGTTCGAGTACCAGGCGATCATCGAGGCCGGCTTCAATCTGCAACTCGACTCACCCGAGTTGGTGATGCGCGGCCATGCCTTCACCGACGGCGGTCCGATCGACCTGACCAAGTACGTGCCGATCGCGATAGAGGCGCTGAATCACGCGACCCGCGGCCTCCCGGCCGACAAGATGCGCCTGCATCTGTGTTGGGGAAATTATGTCGGCCCGCATCATAAAGATGTCGAGCTGCATGAGGTCATCGCGCCCGTGCTCAAGACCAACGCCGGGTTTATCTACTTCGAGGGCGCCAACCCGCGTCATGAACACGAATGGGAGGTGTGGGAGAAAGTCCGGCTGCCGGATGGCAAGGCGATGATACCGGGCGTGATCGATACGGCGACCAATCACGTCGAGCATCCGCGGCTGGTGGCCCAGCGGATCGAGCGTTTCGCGCGGATCGTCGGCAAGGAGAACGTGATTGCCGGCACCGATTGCGGATTCGGCACCTTCGTCGGGTCCTCGGGCGTCGATCCCGACGTCGCGTGGCTAAAGCTTCAAGCGCTGGCCGAAGGAGCTCGCATCGCATCGCAACGGCTCTGGTAGCGGATTCGCGACGCGGGCGGTCGGCATTATTACGGGCCTAATTCGACCGTCGTCAGGTTGCTGGTCGGGGCCGACGACGCGGATGACGGCGCGGTTATCGAGGATGCCAGCACGCCGCCCGAAGTCGCCGCTTGATTGCCGTAGTATGCGTAATAGTTGTAGATGCCCGCGGCGGCGTTGCAATTAACAATTTGAAACGTGGTCGCGGTGCTGGTGAAAGCCAGGAAATATAGTCCCGCCAGGGAAGTCTGCGGCGCTGATGGGCAAGTACCGGTCCCGGAGCCGGAGCAACAAGCTGAGGGTGTTCCCGACCCAGTACAGCTCGCATTCGTTATAAACGCCAAGTCCTTGATGCCCGAGCTGGCAAATTCAGTCGCCCCGGTATCGCCGGCCAATGAACAACTCGATCCCGGCGTGCAGGGACCATAGACGCCGATGTCCGAGTAGTGGCTCGCATCGGCAGTTTGTATATAGATTCCGATCTTCGACCACGAAACCCCCGGCGCCGGAATCGTAAATCCATAGATCTGCGTTTGGTTCGCTTCAGCGGTTTGCGCCTGGCTGGGATTACATCCGGTTTGATAATAGGACAACGCACTCGCCGTGCCGGTGCCGCCGTTCCCCGCGGGCAACGTTCCGGTCACGTCAGTCGCGAGATTCACCGCGCTCCAGGCCGGATTCCCGGAGGCGTTGCCATGCAACACGGTGGTCGTCGTGCCCTGGTTCGCATGCGCGGCACTCGCCAGCGTATCGGTGCTGCAAGTCAGCGTGCCGGTCGCGTTCAGCCCGGTCGCATACTGATTCGTGCAGCTTCCGCCGGAGACGCTGACTGTGACGGTGGTGACGCCATTCGCGGTCGATGTGCTGATTCCCGTGCCGGCCACCACGTTCAGCGCCGCGACGTCCCATTTGCCGCTTGCCGCATCGACCAGGTTGACGGGCTGATACTGTGTCGAGACCACGAGGCTCGATGCGCCGTCGATCGTGTCCGAACCGTTCGGCGCTACGGTGCAGGTTCCGCTCGCACCCGTATCCTTGAAGGTCAGCACGCGGCCGCTGCCGCTTGCAGCCGGAAGATTCAGCGTGACGTTGCCGCTCGCCGCGTTGCAATCGAGATAGGAATCGCCCGCGGCCATCGAGTATGGCGATTGCGAATGCACGACTAGCGTCACTTTGCGATGAATCGCAATCACGGTCGGCGCGCTGGCCGTGCCGCCGATATCGCCCGCCGGCGGAGTGATTCCACTGTTACCGCTCCCGCCACTGCCGAAAAGCTGCGTCGCACGCACCGGCCTCGCTATCGCGAGCAGCAGGAATAACCACAGCAGGATCATTCCGGACGGAGTCTGCGAAGCGAAGCATCCCGGATTCGGGATCATTCGGCTGCGCCTCAGGATGACAGCGATCGTGCGCGTCATCATGGTCTCACCACTTCGGCGCAATTCACGGTCGCGCCGGTGGACGAAAACCCGTACAGCGCGCCGGTCTCGTCGATGGTCGCGCCCGGCGTGATCGCGCTCAGCTCCGTGCCCTGCGATGCGCCGATCGAGGCATCACCGATACGCGCAAGGTTGGTGCCGATAGTGCCGATCAGCTGGCAAATCGCTGTCACGCGGCTGCTATTGATGGGCAACAATTGGACTGCCGCGGCGTCTGAAGTCAGGACCATATCGGGATGAGAGACCACCACCTGCGACGCGTTGCCTTGCGCTTGCGCCTGATGCTGGGCCCACGACTCCGCGGCCGCGCCGAGCAGCGCGAGTGTTGCGATTGCTACGGCAAATCCTCTTTTCATGCCTGTTCTCCGCGCGCCGATGTTCATCTCGCGTATTGTGGGTTCGATCGCGCGGCCGAAAAAGGCTGAAATGTTTCAGGATGATACCGGCGCGCCCGGCGGCGTGACTGCCATTCTTGGGTACGGGGCTCGGCCCTGCTAAATTTGGTCGAGCGTTACGATCCGATGTCTCAGCCGATGACTCAGCCTGCGATCAAACTCGCGCGTATCCGCGATGAGCTCAACCGGCTCTTTCTCGAGCGCGCCGAACTTATCGACGGCGCCCTGACCGCGTTGCTCTCGGCCAGCCACGTGCTGATTATTGGCCCCCCCGGCACCGCCAAGTCGATGCTGGCCGATGAGCTCTGCCAACGCATCGAAGGCGCCACTTACTTTCAATGGCTGCTGACCAAGTTCAGTACGCCCGAGGAAATTTTCGGCGCGGTCAGTCTCAAGGGGCTGGAGCAGGATGACTATCGGCGCGTGACCTCGCACAAGCTGCCCGAGGCCCACATCGCGTTCCTTGACGAAATCTTCAAGGCCAATTCTTCGATCCTGAATGCGCTCCTGACGATTATCAACGAGCGCTTTTTTCACAACGGACGCGAGCGCATCGCGGTACCGCTCATCAGCCTGTTCGGCGCCTCCAACGAGCTGCCCGACGAGGACGAGCTCACGGCGCTCTACGATCGCTTCATGCTGCGTTTTATGGTCGATTATCTGAGCGAGGATTTCCGCTTCCTCAAGATGCTCGAGGGCGCCGAGCCCGGCGAACGCACCAGGCTGACGTTTGCCGAACTGGAAGCGCTGAGCGCTGCGGCGCGCACGGTCGCGATGCCGGGTACGATACTGTCGACGGTCGCCGAGCTCCGGCGTGAGCTGAACCGCCAGCAGATAGTGGTTTCCGATCGCCGCTGGCGCAATGCGCTGGGCGTACTGCGCGCCCACGCCCTGCTGTTGGAGCGCGCGACCGTGACCGAAGATGATCTTTTGTTCCTCGAACATCTGCTGTGGAAAGATCCCGAAGAGCGGCCGAAAGTCCGCGATACGCTGCGCCGCCTGATCAAGGGCTATGAGGAAGAAGCGCGCGAACTGTTGATCCAGAGCGAAGAGCTGCGCGACTATGCCGGGCGCCGATGGGACAGTGAGGAGCTCAAGAGCCGCGCGCTGGTCGAAGCGCATTCCAAGATCGCCAACATCCTGGCCAAGTTCGAGAGCCTGATGCGCGAGGCGGCCGAGGGCGGGCGGGCCGTGGCCGGAGTCGAGGCGATGCGCGCGCGGGTGCGTGAAATCCAGCAGGGCATGCTGCGGCAGCTCTAGACACAATTGCGATGGCGGCCGAAGAAAGAACTCCCGCAATCGTGCTGCGCGCGCGTGACTACTCGGAATCCGACCGTATCGTCACGCTGCTGACGCGCGACATGGGCAAGCTGAGCGGAATCGCGCGCGGCGCCAAGGCTTCGCGGCGGCGGTTCGCCGGCAAGCTCGAACCGTTCTCGCATGTGATGATGTACTTTCGCCGCCGCCCGCTCGGTCACCTGGTGTTCATCACGCGCGCCGAGGGGGCCGACCTCGCGCCGATCACGCTCGATGATGATCTCGGGAAAATCGCGCTCGGCAGCTACATGCTCGAGCTGACCGACGCGCTCGCCTCCGAGGAGACCGAGGCCGCGAACGCCTACCTGATTTTGTCGACCAGCCTCTTGATGCTCGGCGAGTCGGGACCGTGCGCGGCGCTCCGCCAGGCGTTCGAGTTGAAGATTCTCGGCTGGGCCGGATTCGGACTGGAGTTCGATCGATGCCGGGTATGCGCGGCGCCGAGCGCGGGCGCCGAGTTGCGCTTCTATTTCGTAGTGGCGCGTGGCGGAGTGGTCTGCGCGCGCTGCCGCCAGGAAGCGCCCGAGGGCGGTTTTCCGCTTTCCGCCGCGAGCGCCGCCGCGCTGGCACAGATCGGCGTCGCCTCGCTGGACGCCGCCGCCACGTTACATCCGGCGGGCGCCGACGGCGGCGCGAGCCTCGCGCGCTTTATCGGTTCGATCGTCGAGCGGCGGCTCCGATCGGTAGAGTTCCTGGAATCGGTGATGCCGTCGGGCAACGGCGTATCGCGCTAACTTGGTGACGCGATTCCGTAGCCTTTGCATCGGAGATCGTCATCCTGAGCGCCTCTCATGCTCTCGTCATCTTGAGCGCAGCGAGTCGGCGAGCGAAGTCGAAGGATCTCGCGCGGCATCCTTTGGCCGCGTGATTTACGCGTAGAACCAAGCGAATCGAATCCCGGATCGTTTCGAGCGCTAGTCAAGCAGATCGTCGGGCTTGACGATTTCCGGCGCCGCGAAGCGCAGGCCGTCGTGATCGACCACCACGATGCCGCAGTTGGGCGGAATCTCGACGCCGCTCGCGACGCCGGTGAAATGAGTCCACGCGCTCAGCATCACGGCGCCGTGACTCACGATCACCACTTCGCGATCAGGATTCTCGCGCGCCACCCGGCTCAGGACCGGCGCAATACGGACGCGTACGTCCTCGAAGCTTTCGCCGCCGCCCGGCGGCCGCCAGGTCCATCGCGCGATCGGATCGAAGGCCAACGCCGCGGTCTCGGCATCGTAAGACTCGCCGGCAAGGATGCCGAAGCGCCGCTCGAACAGGTTGGGCTCGATTTCGAGCACCACGCCGATCGCCGCCGAGATGATTTCGGCGGTCTCGCGCGCCCGCGTATAGGGACTCGCGATCACCCGCGCCGCTCGAAAGCTCCGCGCGATACGGCGAGCGGCCGCGTGCGCCTGCTCGCGTCCACGCGCCGTCAGCGGCACCAAGGGGGTGGTAGTGAACCGGCGATCGCGATTACCCTCGCTCTCGCCGTGCCGGACCAGAATCAGCCTGCCCATACTAAGCTAAAGGGTTTGTGAAGATTTGGAGCGGACGAGACAATTAACCCTTTCACGATACTAAAGAACAGCTTTAACTTTAGGTTTTGTCGGGGCGCGAGCTACTGCTGCTCGCCGGCCCCATCGGGCCCGGCGCCGGCGCGAGGCCGGCCGGCGGCGCGTTGGTCGCCGATCGCATCCGCAGGAACGGTTCGAGCAGATCGATCGGCACCGGGAAGAGCGTGGTCGAGTTATGCTCGGTCGCGATTTCGCCGAGCGTTTGCAGGTAACGCAACTGGAGCGCGATTGGGCTGTGGCCCATGATCTCAGCCGCGTCGGCCAGCCGCTGCGCGGCCTGGAACTCGCCCTCCGCCGCGATTACCTTGGCGCGGCGCTCGCGCTCGGCCTCGGCCTGGGCGGCGATTGCGCGCTGCATGTCCTGCGGCAGATCGATATTCTTGATCTCGACCAGCACCACCTTGATCCCCCACGGCTCGGTCTGCGAATCGATTATCTCCTGGATGCGCGCGTTGAGCTTCTCGCGCTGGCTCAACAGATCATCGAGCTCGCTCTGGCCGCCGACCGAGCGCAGCGTGGTCTGCGAGAGCTGCAGCGTCGCGAACAGATAGTCGATAACCTCAGTCACTGCGCGCGATGGATCGACCACGCGAAAGTAGAGCACGGCGCTGACCTTGACCGTCACGTTGTCGCGCGTGATGACGTCCTGGGGCGGAATATCGAGCGTCACGGTGCGCAGATCAATCCGCACCGACCTTTCGACGATCGGGATGACGAACGTCACGCCCGGGCCACGATAGGGCGTCAGCCGGCCGAGCCTGAAGATCACCAGCCGTTCGTATTCGTTGAGAATGCGAAACCCACTAAGCAGGATGATCACCACAATCCCAACTGCGACGGCTATTCCTGCAACCATCGGTTGCCCTCCTCGATTCGCCTTTCGTCTTGCAAGACCGGGCGCGTACTCAGGCCGCGCCCAGAAACCTTATGTCAGGATCTCTCGGCCTGATCGATCGGCCGCACTTCGAGTTCCAGGCCGCGCACCGCGGTGACCTGCGCATGCATCCCCGACCGCAGCGGTTGATCGCTGCTCGCCCGCCAGATTTCGCCATGTACAAACAGATGACCGGGTGCGCCGGGGGCGATCGGATCACGGACCTCGCCGACCTGGCCGATCAGTCCTTCGCGCCCGGTAGTCGACGGTCCGCGCCGATTCCGAATAACCAGGTAGCCGAGTCCCAACACCGCGCTCGTCAGCACCGCGGCCGCGCCCGCGATGATCCCGTGATTCACCGTGATATTGGTCTCGCCGGTGTTAATCAGCAGCAGCGATCCAATCACGAAGGCGACCACGCCGCCGATTCCGAACACGCCGTAACTGGTGATGAAGACCTCGGTCACCAGCAATGCGACCCCCAGCAGCAGCAACAACAGGCCGGAGAAATTGATCGGCAAAACCTGGAACGAGGTGAGCGCGAGCACCAGGCAGATCGCGCCGGCGACGCCCGGCAGGTAAACGCCCGGATGGGCGAATTCGAAGTAGAGCCCAAGCAAGCCGCCGATCATCAGCAGGTACATCAAATTGGGATCGGCCAGCGTATTGAGCAGACTCTGCCCGGTGCTCATCTCGCGCGGCACGACCAGCGCGCCATCGAGCTGCAGCACGACCGGCACGCCGCGCACGCTGACGGTGCGCCCGGAAGCCTGCTTGAGCAGGTCCTTGAGATTCGGCGCGACGATATCGACGACATGCTTTGCGAGCGCCTCGTTGTCGCCGGCCGCGACGCTCTGTCGCACCGCGGCTTCCATCCATTTTTCGTTGCGGCCGCGCTCGCGTGCGATACTGCGGCCAAAACTGGCGGTAAAGTTTTCGAGCTTGGTGCCGACCACGCCCTGCAATCCCGATCCGGTCATCTCGACCGGATGGGCCGCGCCGATACTGGTGCCCGGCGCCATCGCGGCGAGATTGCCGGCCTCGGTAATAAACGTGCCGGCTGAAGCAGCGGCCGCTCCTGACGGCGCGACGTAAACGATCACGGGCAGCGGCGCATTGAGGAGATCGCGGACGATTTGTTGGGTTGAACTGAGTAATCCGCCGGGTGTGTCGAGCTCAATCACGAGCGCAGCCGCGCCACGCCCATAGGCGTCGGCGATCGAACCTTTGATATAATCGGCGACCGCGGGATTGATCATCCCTTCGACCGTAATCAGCTCGACCCAGGGAGTCGCCTCGACCTTGGCGGCGGCAACGCAGCGGCCCGGCGGTCCCGCCACGCCGAGCAGGATCGCGCCGAATATCAGCAACACAAATCGATTCGATCGGCGCGGCGACTTTCTTGAGATCAAGACGAGGCTCCGCCACGGCGCGGAATTGGCCGTCCGAGAACCTTCAGCACTTCCTGGATATCAGCCCATACCAGCCGCTTGTCGCCCGGATTGCGCAGCAGGTAGGCGGGATGAAAGGTCGGCATCAACTTGATACCGCGGATTTCGTGCCAGCTCCCGCGCAGCTTGCTGATCGGAGTCTTTACCTTGAGTAGCGCCTGCACGGCGAAAGTGCCGAGCCCGACGATCACCCGCGGCGCGACCAGCTCAATCTGGCGCATCAGGAAGGGCTCGCAGGCGCCGACTTCGTCCGGCTCGGGGTTGCGGTTTCCTGGCGGCCGGCACTTGACCACATTGCAGATATAGACATCGCTCCGCGCCATCCCCATCCCGCGTTCGATGATATCGGTAAGCAACTGGCCGGCGCGGCCGACGAACGGCTCGCCGCGCGCGTCTTCTTCCGCGCCCGGCCCCTCGCCGACGAACATCAGCTCGGCCTTCGGATTGCCGACGCCGAAGACCAGGTTGGTTCGTCCCGGGGCGAGCTTACAGCGCTGGCAATCACCGATGAATTCGCGCAGCGTCTCGAGCGTGCCGCATTGCTCGAGGCCGGGATAGCGCGACAGCAGTTCTGCCGGAACGGCAGCTCGCCGGGCCGCGCCGTCGCTCCCATCTGGCGCCGGAGCGACGGGGACGGGGGCCGGCGGCGCGCTGGCGGCCCCCGTCCCCGCGGGTGTATGCGCGTGTGCGGCAGGCGGGCGCGCGACGCGCCCGCCTGCCGCACACGGGATACCCTCGAGGCCTTCCTCGCGTAGCTGCTCGACGTAATCGCGCAGCGTCGCGAGCAACAGCTTGCGGTCGGGGCCGCGTTGCGGCCGGCTCATCGCCGATCTTCGATACGAATGCTGGGTATCATCGAGATAACGCGAGTCATTATACGCCGCTGATACCCGAGCGCATCACCGGGCGGCAGCGTTTGCAGGGAACCACTCCACAACTCCGGTTCGTCATTCTGAACGGGTCTGCGACCTGAAGAATCCCGGGATTCTTCGCTCCGCTCAGAATGACGGCCTGGGCCGCGCGCAGAGATCCTCGTCGCCATCGTACCTACCTGAGCTTTCGAATGACCCCTCCATCTCTATGCAATCTGGCACTGCGCAGCGGAATCAGCCGGTCCAGAATCAGGTCGGCGACCTCGTCCTTGCTGAGCCTGGGATGTCGCTCGGGCCGGCCGTCGACGCCGAGGATCGTCACGATGTTGGTATCGGAGCCGAACCCGGCGCCCTCCTCCGTAACGTTATTGGCGACGATCAGATCGAGCTTCTTGCGGCGCAGCTTCTCGGCCGCCTGGGGCTCGAGATTTTCGGTCTCGGCGGCGAAGCCGATTACGATCCGTCCGCCTTTACGGGCCGTCAGGCGCGGCAGTTCGTCGGCGATCGGCCGCAGCTCGAGCATCGTCGGGCGCGCGTTCTTCTTGATCTTCTGGCGTGCCGGATTGGCGGGCTTGAAGTCCGCGACCGCCGCCGCCATCACCAGCGCCGAGCACCAGGGAAAATTGCGCGCCGTCGCGGCGAGCATCTCGGCCGCACTGACAGTGTCGATTCGCTCCACGCCGCGCGGCGCCCCAAGCTCGGTGGGACCTGCCACCAGGCGCACCGCCGCGCCCCGACGCCAAGCCGCGCGCGCGATCGCGAAGCCCATCTTTCCCGACGAATGATTCGATACGAACCGAACCGGATCGATCGCTTCCCGGGTCGGCCCGGCGCTGACCAGAATCCGCTCCTCGGCGAGGTCTCGCGGCGATAGCATCCGTTCGAGTTCTTCGACGATCGCGGCGGGGTCGGGAAGCCGTCCCTTGCCCTCATAGCCGCACGCCAGCTCACCCTCATCCGGCTCGATAATTGTGATATTGCGCGCGCGCAGGCGGGCAAGATTCTCGATGACCGCCGGATGCTCGTACATATGGACGTTCATCGCCGGCGCGAAGGCGATCGGGCAGCGCACGGCCAGCAGCACGGTGGTCACAAGATCGTCGGCGATTCCGAGTGCAGCCTTCGCAATCAGGTCGGCAGTTGCGGGCGCGATCACGATCGCGTCGGCGCTATCGGCCAGTCGGATATGACCGATCTCCGATTCCTGGGTCAGGCTGAAGGTATCGGTCGCAACCGGATTCGCGCTCAGCGTCTGCAGGGTGAGCGGCGTGATGAACTCGGTCGCATTGCGGGTCATCATCACGCGCACGCGAGCGCCGCGGCCCGCGAGCAGCCGCACCAACTCGGCGGATTTGTAGGCGGCGATCCCGCCGCTTACCCCGAGCACGACCGTCTTGTCTTTAAGTGCGCCCACGCCCTGCCGATTTTATGGCTCGGGAGGGGGCGTAAGGAAGCGCCTGGGCGGCAGCCCGGGGCGCCGCCTCAGCATTCGATCTCACCCGTAATGAACTTCTCGACCCGGTCGCGCGCGATATCGTCGAGCTGGTGCGCGGGTCAATTTCCACCAAAGCGAGAGGGAAAACCGTCCGCGAAGACATCCTCCGGATGGAGCCGGCGCGCCCGCTCGATCAGCACAGCTTCGGTCTCCGGGATATCGGGATCGGGGATGCAGCAATCGACCGGGCAGACCACGGCGCATTGCTCGCGCTCATGGAACCCGACGCATTCAGTACATTTTTCCGGAACGATGTAGAAGATATCTTCGCGCAAAGCCGTGCCGCTGACGCCGTCGAGCGTCCAGCGCTCACCGCCGGCGTAAATCGCGGTATTGGGACATTCACGGGCACAGGCGCCGCAATTGATGCATTCCTCGGTGATTAACGTCGCCATCCGGTGGGCGCCTTAAGCGGGCATCGCGGCAGCGACGCGCCGGGCGAGCTCGATAAACGCGGCGCTGGCGGGATGGTCGGGATGGACCAACGTCAGCGGCATTCCGCGGTCCGAGGCTTCCCGAATTTCGGGAAAGATCGGAATCTGGCCGAGCAGCGGGACGCCCTCCGCTTTCGCCATCCTGGCGCCGCCGCCGGTCCCGAACAAATCGTCGCGCTCGCCGCAATCCGGGCAGACGAAGTAACTCATGTTCTCGACGACGCCCAGGATCGGGCAGTTGACCTGCCGAAACATCCGGACCGCCCGCTCGGCGTCCAGCGTCGCGACTTCCTGAGGCGTGGTCACGATCACCACGCCATCAATCGAGACCAGTTGCGCAAGGGTCAGTTGTGCATCGCCGGTGCCGGGCGGCAGGTCGACCACCAGGAAATCGTTGGTGCCCCAGACGGTATCGTTGAGGAACTGGCGCACCGCGCTCATCACCATCGGCCCGCGCCAGATGACCGGGGTCTTGTCGGTGAGGAAAAAGCCGATCGAGATCAGCTTCACGCCATATTTTTCAATTGGATAGAAGCGCTTCTCGCCGGCGGCCAGGGGACGTTCCGCGCCGATTCCAAACATCATCGGCACCGACGGCCCGTAGATATCGGCGTCGAGCAGTCCGACCTGGTGCCCGAGTTGCCCGAGTGCCACCGCCAGGTTCGCGGCGACGGTCGATTTCCCGACTCCGCCCTTGCCGCTGGCGATAGCGACGACGTGAGCGGTGCCAGCCATCCGCACTCGCCCGGTCGTCTCGCCGAGTTCGGCTGCGATTGGATGGATCCGGAACTCGGCGTGGATGCCCAGTTCGTGGGTCAGCACCCGATGGATCTCGCTGGCGATCTGGCGCGTCACTTCCTCGCGCGCGGTCGCTTGCCGGAGCGTGAGCACGATGCCGCCGTTTTCGCCGGCCGCAATCTGCTCGACGATTCCGAGACTGACAATATCGGTCGGATAGCCGGGATAATTGACGCGGCTCAGCGCCGCCATCATCTCGTCGGTTGAAACTTCCTGCGCCACTTCAGCGATTATTTCAGAATTGGCGCGCCGATGCTCAGGGGTTGGGCTCCTGGATCACCACGAATCGCGACGGGTCACAGCCACCGGTCACCCCCGGCTCATGGAATAGCTCAATCGCGTCGGATACTTCGGCCAGCGAGAGCGCCATCCACATCAGCCGTTGGGCGTCAGCCGGCATCTCCTGCAAGTTAAAACCGTCGAGATACGCCAGGATCGCGTCGATCCGTGTCAGCATCGCGTCGTAAAACGGCTGGATTTGATCCATCGAACTGGTCAGGCGCTTATGGTTGCGCTGCCTGGTGGTCGGCAGCGCCCAGTCGGCAAATCCTTCGAGGTCGGCGAACTCGATCGGCAATAACGCAGTCATATAATTAGCAGCGCCTTTTCACACACTGATTTGGATCGAAAGCTCAGACGATCTGTGCAACTTGCTCCCGAATCATCTTATGGAAGTGACGAATCTGAATCTCCTCATCCTGAAGCTGGAAATGAGTCAGGGCGCCCGATTTAAGGCTCGCCTGGATAGCTTCATGGTTGCTGGCGTCCTCCTGAAGCAAATCCCGCAGGCGGCATGCCCAGTACTCTTGCACAAAACGCTCGCTCGCGGTGGCGGCTTTGGGCTGATAGATAGTTACTTCCCACACTGAACGATCAACTTCAATCGGCCAGATATTGTAGGTCATACAGGTATTGCCGAGAAAGAGGATGCACATGTTGGGGAAGATAGTATAAAAATCGAACCATGCGATCGTACCCGGCTTCTCCGCGTAAGGGACGATGCGCGCCGTCACCTGCTCAACCTTGGTCGCTTGATGAGTGCCGTTGGCTTCGACTGAATAGACGGTGTGCCTGCCGAAGCGCCTGAAGTCCTGGATACGGCTGAAGCCGCGCTCGTTCAACGGACAGAAATCGGGATAAGCGATATGGAGAAAGGGCAGGTGATAAACCTCGTTCTGAGCATCGAGAACCACCTTCCAGTTTGAGCGCTCATCAACCCGGTAGCGGAACACAACGCTCAATTCATTAAAAGGATATCCGGCGGTTTGCTGGGTGACGCCGTCGAGATACTGGAGCAAAGTCTCGGCCGGATTGGGGCTGAGATTGATGAAGATAAAGCCCTGCCAGATGCTGGTTGCGATCGGCCGCAAGCCGAGCTGGTTTTTGTCGAGATCGTAAAAGTTAGACTCGTCGGAAACCCACTTAAGATCGCCCTCGGGGCTGAAGGCCCAGCTATGAAACCGGCAGACGAAAAGGTTCTTGCAGGTCCCTTTTTCGTCCCCGACCAGTCGGTTTCCACGATGCACGCAGATGTTGTGGAAGGCTCGCACCTTCATATCCTTGCCGCGCACCAACAGCACCGAAGCATTCGCCATCGTGAAGTCCTTGACGACATAGTCGCCGGGCTCCGGAATCTGATCCTCGCGCCCCATGTTTATCCACAGTCGGCGGAAGATCCGTTCTCTCTCGAGCTCGAAGAAGTCTGCCGAGGTACAGGTTTCGGTCGAAACCGGCTCTGTACCCAGGTCGCGATGCTGTCCGATCCACCGGCGGTCCGCCATTACAGTTTTCATGACGACTCCTTACTCTGAAGTTACGGGCTCTTGGTCCAAGCGCATGATCCGGGCAATAGCACACCAGCGGGGCATGCCGCCCCTGAGCAGTCGCCTGAAAAAGCCGTTACTATCACGAATTCCGGCGTTAACGAAGTTTTCCGGAGCAAAAATTGTTCCGCCGTCGTCATCGTACTGCGAATCGCTGCGTAGCCGCGGGCTTCGCCGAGAAACCGGCCCTAGCGCGTCAGGGGACTCAAACGGTTATCAATCGTCGCGAGCGCCTCGGCCTCGATTCTTCGCATCACCTCGGCGGCCGTCGCCAGGTCGTTGATCAACCCGACTGACTGCCCGGCATAGAGCGCCATGCCCTCGACGTCCCCCTCGATGTGCCCCGACGGATTGTGCACGCCGTAGCGCACCAGCGGAATTGCGAGGTCGCCGCGCCGGCTATGGCCGATCACCTCGCCCTCGCCCGGCCGTCGGCCCGATTCAGGACGTCCCGCGCGCTCCCACTGCGCGATGGTTTCATTGGGCAGCACGCGATGCGGCGCGTTGGACCATCCGATATCGAAGAGGGTCGTGAAGACGGTCTGATCTTCGCGCGCCTCCATCACCCGGCGTTTGTAAATCTGATGGGCCGCCGATTCCCTGGTCGCGATAAAGCGCGTGCCGAACATCGCGCCGTCCGCACCCAGAGCCAGCGCGGCGGCGAGTCCGCGCCCGTCGGCGATACCGCCCGCCGCGATCAGTGGAAGACCGCCGATCGCGTCGCGCACCGCCGGAACCAGGACGAAGGTCGTGACGTTGCCGCGCACGTGTCCGCCGGCCTCGACACCCTGCGCAACCAGCGCGTCGGCACCGGCATTCTTCGCCCGAATCGCCTC
>Ga0335074_10005866_pt1 | contig 17019 bp, 12 predicted proteins | sample Lox_Sample_23_FD_206715 | JGI IMG/M metagenome (GOLD analysis project Ga0335074, IMG submission 206715) | Soil microbial communities from Loxahatchee National Wildlife Refuge, Florida, United States - Lox_Sample_2.3 | ecosystem: Environmental > Terrestrial > Soil > Wetlands | place: USA...
GAAGCCCGCCAGGCAGCATGGCCGGGGGGCGTAAGCCCGGAGCCGCCGGGATGCCAGCGTGGTTCCGTAGCGGAGGCCGGACTTGAACCGGCGACACAGCGATTATGAGCCGCTTGCTCTGCCTGACTGAGCTACTCCGCCGCCCTGCCCGCCAGGCGCAGTGCCGACCAGGTACGCATCAGGTCAGACCCCCCGCCACAGCCTAGGGCTGACCTAGCTTACCGGAAATAACCGCGACCGGGATTCGGGCACCCGCCAGCCGCGCGCAGCGACCGGAGCGGGGCCGGCCGGCTGGCAGCGGACCGCATCATCTACCCTACCGGCGGCCGGGCGCGCTTCCGCCAGGCGACCAGGGCCATGGCGTTACCAATTTGTCACCAAATCCTGCAGGTCTGCCGTTTCGGTGGTGGTCACCGGGTACCTTTGAGTACTGTACTGAGCCGATGTGCTTCCGGAGGCCGGCCAGCCAGGTCGGCTGCGGGGACGCGCGTAAGTCCTGCGCACGCGTGGTACCTGCGTATCGCTGTGAACCCGCGGGTTAGCGCTCCTGCGCTGGCCACAGGTTGTACGGTCAGTAACTGGCACAGCCCGGCACGATCGTGCGGGAACTGATTCACGTGAATGATGTAGGCGAGTCCAAGTTGCGGCTATTGTGGACCGTCATAACTGTTGAGCCGGACCGGGAGAGACAACGTAGATGTCGAGGCGAGAGCAGCCACCAGACGTTACGTATCACGGGTTGCGAGAGGCGCCGGACACGTCGGCTGTCACCTCCGCCGCGCTTAAGGCCTTCGCCGAGACGTACCCGGACCTCAAGCTGCAGCCGCTGGTGGTCGTGATCGCCGCGCTCAACGAGGCGGCCAACATGGGCGCGGTTCTGGACGAGGTACCCCAGCAGATTGGTGATATTCCGGTCTCGTTGCTGGTCATCGATGACGGCAGCACGGACGGGACAACAGAAGTCGCCCAGCGGCATGGCGCGCTGGTGTGCACGCTCAAGGTCAACCGCGGCCACGGTGTCGCGCTCCGGCTCGGTTACCGGATCGCCCGTGAAGGCGGCGCGCAATACATCGCCACCCTGGACGGGGACGGCCAGTGGGACCCGGCCGACCTTCCGGCGATGGTGTCGAAGATGGAGTCCGGCAAGGCCGACTTCGTCGTCGGTTCGCGCCAGCTCGGCCAGACCGAGAACACCGACCTCTTCAGGAACCTGGGTGTGAAGTTCTTCGCACGGGTCATCAGCCAGCTCACCGGCACCCGGCTGACCGACACCTCCAGCGGCCTGCGGCTGATGCGGGCCGAGCTGACCGGGACCGTGACTCAGACCCAGCCGCAGTACCAGACCTCCGAATTGCTCATCGGCGCGCTGCTGCAGGGCTACCGGGTCGCCGAAGTACCGACCGTGATGCGCCAGCGGCTGTCCGGCGAGAGCAAGAAGGGCCGCAACCTGGCCTACGGTCTGCGGTACGCGCGGGTCATCGGCGAGACCTACCGGCGTGAGCGGCGTGCAGCGAAAGCGATGCCCCCGCAGGTCGCGCGACCGGCCGCAGAGCCAGCCAAGGCAGAGAAGGCCTCAGTCTCCCAGTCGCAGCCCAGCTAACCGCTGCCACACCGCCGCGTTGACGCCGGAGCGCCCGGCCGGGGCGCGGCAGCGGGCTACCCTTCCGGCTCCCTGCACGCCCGGAGCCTGGCGGGCGCGGCAGCGGGCGTAAACGTCGCCCGGCTCTAGATCAGGACCACCCGCAACGGGCCGACGCTAGGGTAGCGGGGCGAACCTGTGCCAGCCCGCCGAGCGTTCGCCGGGCTCCGGGCGCGTCCGCCTGCCCCTAGGCAAGCCCGCCGAGCGCCCCGGCCGGGCGCTCCGGGCACCTACCTGCCCCCTAGCACTCGATGACATTCACGGCCAGACCGCCGCGGGCTGTCTCCTTGTACTTGATCTTCATGTCGGCGCCCGTCTCGCGCATGGTCTTAATCGCCTTGTCCAGCGATACCTTGTGCTCACCGTCGCCGCGGACTGCCATCCTGGCGGCCGTGATGGCCTTGACCGCCGCGATGGCGTTCCGTTCGATGCACGGGATCTGAACCAGGCCACCGACCGGGTCGCAGGTGAGCCCGAGGTTATGCTCGACACCGATCTCGGCCGCGTTCTCCACCTGGCCAGGCGTGCCGCCAAGCACCTCAGCCAGGCCAGCCGCGGCCATCGAGCAGGCCGAGCCCACCTCACCCTGACAGCCGACCTCGGCACCGGAAATCGACGCGTTCTCCTTGAACAGCGAGCCGATCGCCCCGGCCGTCAGCAGGAAGCAGATCACTCCGGCACTGTCGGCTCCGGGCACGAAGCTGGTGTAGTAGTGCAGCACGGCCGGGATGATCCCGGCAGCTCCGTTAGTCGGCGCGGTCACAACCCGTCCGCCGGCTGCGTTCTCCTCGTTCACCGCGAGCGCGTAGAGCGTGACCCACTCCATCGCGTAGAGCGGGTCGGAAGGGTCGCCAGCCTGCTCGAGCTTCTCCCGCAGCGCCTTGGCCCGCCGCCGCACCTTCAGCCCGCCGGGCAGCACTCCGCCGACCGAGCAACCGCGGGTGACGCAGTCCTGCATTACCGACCAGATGTGCAGCAGGCCGGACTCTACCTCGGCCTTGTCCCGCCGCACTAGCTCGTTCGCCAGCATGATGCCGCTGACTGGCAGGCCGGTCCGGCCGCAGCTGGCAAGCAACTCGGCCGCGCTCGCGAAGGGGTAAGGCACCGGTGTCGGGTCTGCCACGATCGCCGGCCGGCCGGCCTCGTCCTCGCCCAGCACGAAGCCGCCCCCCACCGAGTAATACGTGCGCGCCGACAGCTCGGCTCCGGCGGCATCCAGCGCCGCGAACCGCATGCCGTTGGAGTGGAAGTCCAGCCGCTTACGGCGGTGCAGCACGACATCGGAGTCCACGTCGAACCGGATCGGCTGACGGCCGAGCAGCGTCAGCTCACGAGCGGCTCGCAGGTGCGTGACCATCGGCTCGGCAGCGGCCGGGTCAGTGGTCTCCGGCTGCTCGCCGGATAGGCCGAGAACCACCGCCTTAACGCTCCCGTGCCCGTGCCCGGTCGCGCCAAGTGAGCCGAACAACTCGGCTCTCACGCTGCGGACGTCCTGCAGCAGCCCGTCCTGCTCCAGCGAGCTGGCGAACATGAACGCGGCCCGCATCGGGCCGACAGTGTGCGAGCTAGACGGGCCGATGCCGATCTTGAACAGATCGAAGACGCTGACCGTCATCGGTCACTCCCACTGGTCGAGGACAACAGTGTCCTGGGCGACAGTGTCCTGGTGGACAGTGTCCTGGTGGACGAGGCCGATGCCGGGTCCAGTGCTAATCCTTAACCCTCTTACCCGCCGGGTCGTATGGCGGGCGCAGGCCTACGACCGCGCCCGCGAGCTGCCCGCCAATGTTGACCTCATACTGCCCGGCCCTGACGAAATCTGCGGTGACCGGTTCGCTGCGGGAGCCGGGATCACGCAGGTAGGCAAGCCCGACCGCCGCGCCGAGGGTCTCGCCCCAGGCCGCTGCGGTGAGCTGACCAGCCGGCTCGCCGTTGCGCAACAGTAGCTCGCCACCCCACATCATCGCATCCGGGCCCGAGAGCACGACCGAGACCAGGCGCCGCCGGGGCCCGTCTGCCTTGGCCTTCTCCACCGCCTCCCGGCCCAGGAACCCTGTGCTGCCACCGAGCTTGCAGGCGAAGGTCAGGCCGGCTTCGATCGGGTTGTAGTCCGGGGTCAGCTCGCGGCCGAACGCCCGGTACGCCTTCTCCAGCCGGAGCGACTCGATCGCGTAGTAGCCAGCGTTGACGATGCCAAGGTCCGCTCCGGCGGCCATCAGGTCCTCGTAGACCCCCACCGCGAATTCCGCGGGAACGTACAGTTCCCAGCCCAGCTCGCCGACATAGGTGATCCTGGTGGCCCGGACCGTCGAGTAGCCGAGGTCGATCAGCCGGCTGGTTCCGAACGGGAAGCCTGCCCCGCTCAGGTCGGCCCTGGTGAGGCGGGACAGCAGCTGCCGGGAGTCCGGACCCATCACGCCGTAGACGGCGTAGGCCGAAGTCACGTCGGTCAGCGTGGCACGGCTGGCGGGCGGCAGGTGCCTGCGGATGTGGTCGGCGTCCCGCTCGGTTGTGGCCGCACTTGCAACGAGCAGGAACTCCGTCGCCGACAGCCGGGTCACGGTCATGTCCGACTCGTACGTGCCGCGGTCGTTCAGCAGGCCGGTGTAAACGGTGCGGCCGGGCGGCACGGCCACGTCGTTGGTGCACAGCCATTGCAGCGCTTCTTCGGCGTCCTCGCCGCTAACCAGGTACTTGGAGAACGAGGTCTGGTCGTATACCGCCACCCGCTGCCGGGTAGCCAGTTGCTCAGCCGACGACCAGGGCTGCCAGTTCTGCCTGGTCCAGGAGTACTTGATGACCGGCGACTGACCAGGCGGTGCGAAGAAAAGGGCCCGTTCCCAGCCCATCTTGGTGCCAAAGCAGGCGTTGGCATCGCGAAGCAACGCGTGCGCCGGGGACCGGCGGAACGGCCGCGCGGTCTGGAGTTCCCGATTCGGCCAGGCGATCGCATAGTGCAGGCCGAGCACCTCGCCCACGCGGTCGCGGAGCCAGCGGGCGTTGCCGTTGAAAGCAGCGAACCGGCGGATGTCAACGGCCGTCAGATCCCCGTCCGGCTGACCGTCGATGATCCACTGCGCGAGCGCGAGCCCGGCTCCCCCGGCCGACGCGATGCCAACCGAGTTGAACCCGGCCGCGACGAAGAAGCCGCTCAGCTCGGGCGCCTCGCCGAGGATGAACTGGTTGTCCGGGGTGAAGCTCTCCGGCCCGTTGTAGAACTTGCGGATCCCTGTGTCGGTCAGCACCGGCAGCCGGTGCAGTGCGCTGTCCATCAGGATCGCGAAGTGGTCCCAGTCCTCCTCAAGCAGCTGGAACTCGAACGGGTAAGGCAGCTCGTCCGGCGACACCCATGGCTTTGCGGTGGGCTCGAAGCCGCCGACCACCAGGCCGCCAACCTCTTCCTTGAAGTAGGTGTACCCGTCAGGATCGCGCAGCACCGGCAGGTCCGGGTGCACCCCATCGATTTGCTCGGTCACCACGTAGAAGTGCTCGGCTGAATGCAGCGGGACCGTCACGCCAGCCATCGCGCCGACCTGCTTGGCCCACTGGCCGGCGCAGTTCACCACGATCTCGGCCTCGACGTCGCCGTGATCGGTGCTGACGCCGCTGGCGCGACCATCGCGCACCGTCACGCCGGTGACCCGGACCCGCTCACGGATGACGACACCGCGCTGGCGGGCGCCACGGGCGAGCGCAGCGGTCAGGTCGACCGGGTTCGCCCTGCCGTCACCGGGCAGCCAGATGGCCCCGGCCAGGTCGGTGGTATTCAGCAACGGGTACCGCGCGGCGGCCTCAGCCGGGCTGATCACCTCGCAGTCGATGTCGTAGGCCTGCGCTGTCGCCGCGGTCCGCGCGAGCGCGGTCATCCGGGCCGCCGTCCGGGCCACGGTCACGCCGCCACACCGGCGGAAACCGGTGGCCTGGCCGGTCTCGGCCTCAAGTCGCTCGTAGAGCGCGGTGGAGTACTGAACCAGCCGTGTCCCTGCTTCGGACGCGCGGAGCTGCCCGACCAGGCCGGCTGCGTGCCAGGTTGTCCCGCAGGACAGCTGACCCTGCTCGAGCAGCAGCACGTCTGTCCAGCCCAGCGCGGCAAGGTGGTACGCCACGCTGGTGCCGATCACGCCACCGCCGACGATCACGACTTGCGCGCGATCCGGCAGCCCCGTGCTTGACTCGACCGTGCTTGACTCGACCGTCCTTGACTCGACCGTGCTTGACTCGACCGTCCTTGACTCGACCGTGCCGGACTCGACCGTGCCGGACTCGACCGCGCTCGTACTCATCGTTCCCGTCCTCGTCAGTCCTCGTACTGCACGGCATCGAGCAGTCGGTCGAACCCCGGGCTGCCAAAGCCGGCCGCTGCGGCCTCGAAGCGCTCCATCCCCCAGGACCAGAAGTCGAAATCGAGCTGGCTGGTGCCGTGCTGGATCGCTCCCCAGAGCGTCCAGCCGTACCGGGACACCAGGTTGAACAGCTCCGCACGGGCGATCCGGCTCCGGCGCGGCCTGCCGTAGTAGGCGGTCACCAGCGCCGCCAGCGCATCGGCGTCCAGGCCGCACTCGCCGGCAATGTTGCCGAGCTCGAAGCAGGGGTCGTTGTTCCCGGAGTACTCGTAATCGATGAGCCAGATCCGGTCGCCGTCGTCAATGAGATTGGCGGCAAGCAGGTCGTTGTTACACGGCACCGTGCCTTCAGCCCGGACTGCCAGCGCGCGCCGTGCAGCAGTGAAGGCTGGCAGCAAGCCGTCATAGCCGGCCGGGATCGCGAGCCGGAGGCGGCTGACGGTCGCCCGGTACGCGGCCTGCACCTCGAACATGTCGAAGTCTCCGGCAAACCGGTCGGCGCCATGCAGCGTCGCACAGATCCTGGCGATCCTGGCCAGCACGGCGGGCTGCGCCACGTCAGCATTCGTCAGGGTCCTGCCCTCGACGAAGCCGAGCACGAGCACCCCGTCCTCCGGCCTGTACTCGATTACTGGCGCGCCGACTCCTGCTGCCGCGGCGATCACGGAGTTCCGGTACTCGTGCTCACGGTTGATACCGAGCAGTTCACCGCCGTCGTAGAACATCCGGGCGACGTACACGCCAGCCGGAGTCGTCACCTTGAAGTTCTGGTTAGTCAGGCCTCCCGGCAGCGCAGTGATCGCGCGCGGCATCCCGGCCAGGCTCGGCACTCGCGCCAGCACAGTAACCGGGTCCTCGCCGGCCCGAGCGCCGGTCGCCTGGCGCGGATTGGTCACGATGGCACACTAAGGGTGATCAGCGCAAAGGTCTAGACGTCACCGCGCGAAGTCCGCCCACGGCACCATCGATCCGCGCCCACACGAGGCGGGAACGAGTGTGCTGTCGCGAATGTCTGGTCTTAGGGTCTGGACAGTTAACTTGCCCACGCCCTACGCTCCTGCTTTACAACGAGCGCAGTGTTACCTCCATCACACCCCGCAGTGCATCCGATCCCGCAGCGGTCAGTCCGCAACAGTGCTCAGGCCGGTCCGCCGGCAATCCAGACGAACAGGAGTCCGTCGTGAGCGCAACCCCCGAGGTCAGCACCGGTCACGACCAGGACTCTGCTGACCTGGCCAAGTTCGGTTACAAACAGGAGCTCAAACGGTCGCTGGGCACATTCAGCTCGTTCGCCGTCGCGTTCAGCTATATCTCGCCCTCGACCGGCATCTTCACGCTCTTCGCGCTCGGCCTGACCATGATCGGCGGGGTCTTCATCTGGACCTGGCCGATCGTCGCGCTCGGTCAGTTCATCATCGCGCTGAACTTTGCCGAGGTCACCAGTCACTACCCGCTGGCCGGCTCGGTGTTCCAGTGGTCAAAGTACATGGCGAGCCGGGCCTACTCCTGGTTCACCGGCTGGATCTACTTGTTCGCTGGCATCCTGACCGTCACAGCCGTTGTCGCCACCCTGCCGCTCGCGCTAGTCCCGGCCGTCAACGGGCTCGGCTGGCACTCACTCAGCCTGACCCTGCACACCGAACTTGTCGTCGCGCTGATCACGCTCGTGGTGATCACCGTGCTGAACATCTACGGAGTGAGGCTGGTCGCGATCATCAACAACACGGGCGTGCTGTTCGAGATTCTCGGCATGTTCGTCTTCGCTCTGATCCTGATGGCGTTCCACAACCATCAGGGCATTGGCGTCATCACCCATAGCGGCGGCCTCCACGTCGGGGCGAACACCTTCCTTATCGCGATGTTCATGTCGCTGTTCGTGATCTACGGCTTCGACACGGCCTCGACACTGGCCGAGGAGACCCGCGACCCGCGCCGGGCCGCGCCGAAAGCGGTGCTCTTCTCGATCGTCGGCGCCTTCATCATCGGAGGAGTCTTCCTGCTCGGCTGCCTGATGGCGATCCCCAATCTGCACACGGCCATAACCGGGAACGGGGGCTTTGGCTGGACCCCGGCCAACATCATCCAGGCGAACTTCTCCTCAGCCTTCGCGACGCTGTACCTGCTGGTCGTATCCGCAGCGATCTTCGTCTGCTGCCTGTCGATCATGGCGGCGACCATCCGGCTGACGTTCGGGATGGCCAGGGACAACCAGCTGCCGTTCTCCCGGCCGCTCTCCAAGGTCTCCCCCGGCCTGCACACGCCGGTCTGGACCTGCATCGCCGTCGCGGTGCTGGCCGCGATTCCGTTCATCCAGTTCTCCGGCGCCGGCACGATTGCGATCGCGGCGACCGCGATGATTTACCTCAGCTACTTCCTCGGGAACCTAGCAATCCTCCGCGACCGACTGCGGGGCTGGCCGCGTACCAAGGCGCCATTCCGCCTCGGCCGCTCGGGCCTGGCGATCAATAGTCTCGGCCTGGTATACGGCGGAGCAATGCTCGTCAACTTTGCCTGGCCGAGGCCCCAGAGCAATCCGACGCCGAAACAAAGCGGCGTACTCGACTTCCACATCGGCTTCCTCAACGGGATTCCGATCCTGTGGACGGTGCTGATCTTCATCCTCATCGTGGGTGCGCTCTACTACCTCATCACCGGCAGGAGCAAAGAGTTCGCTCCGGTGACCGTGCCCGACGACGAGCCGGTGCCGGCTGCCGGGGCGGCGTAGTAGCCGGCGCAGAACCGGATGGCGTGCCGTAAAGCTAGGCCAGGCCCGCCGCGGCCAGGCTGACGGCGGGGAGGGCGGCACGCCATTCGCCAGGCGGCGGACCGCAGCGGCCGGACGGCATCTGCGGTCCGCCGCACGGCCGTTCCCGCCCGGAGGGCTATAGTCCGCATGGCGCACAGGCCCGGCCGGCAGTATGCCGCGGAGGAAACACTGAGGGATACGCAGCGACGGCAGCACTCCTGGCGAGGCACGGCGGTGGCCAGGCTGGCGGCGCTGCCGCGTAAACCGCCGATGATCGTCAGACAGCCAGGTACTACTGCGCATGCCCAGATCGAGGACTGGCTGGCCGACGAGATCGCAACCGGCCACCTCAGGCCCGGCGACCGGCTGCCCACCGAGCAGGACCTGGCCGCCTGGCTCGGGGTGAGCCGGATGACGCTGCGGCACGCGCTCAGCGAACTAGCTCAGCGTGGCCTGGTGACCAGAACGGTAGGGCGTGGCGGCGGTACATTCGTCGCTGAGCCGAAGCTGGAGCAGGATCTGACCACGCTGGCCGGATTCTCCGAGCAGTTGCGGCGGCACGGCAAGGTCGCGGGCGCGCGAGTGCTCGCGGCCGCGTGCATCCCGGCGAGTTCGGCTGCCGCCGCAGCCCTTCAGCTGTCCGAAGGCGATCCGGTGCACGACGTCCGGCGCATCAGGCTCGCCGATGGTCGCCCCATCGTGATCGAGCACTCGCAGTTCCCCGCGGACCTGTTTCCCGACCTGCTGGAGTGCCGGCTAGACGGCTCGCTGTACGACCTGCTTGCCGAGAACTACGGACAGCGGCCGCACCGCGCGAGGGAGTCGCTGGAGCCGGTCGTGGCCGGGGTGCGCGAGGCCGAGGCGCTGGAGATTGCCGAGGGCGCCCCGCTGATGCTGGTGGAACGTACCGCGTACTCACGCGACGGCCAGCCGCTTGAGTACGCCCGCGACCTGTTCCGCGGTGACCGGACCAGGGTTGTGGTCTGGACGTCCGAACTCGGCGGCGAACTGTAGCCGCGGGCGCGCTATGAGCCCGTACCGCAGCCTCACGCTAGCTATCAGGGGCCGTGACAGCATGCCCGCTGAGCGATAGCGTCCCGGGTTATGACGGTCAAACTCGTAGTCCTGTACACGCAGCCAGCCGACCCGGCTGCATTCGACGAGCACTACCTCGGCGTGCACATGCCGCTGGTGGCGAAGATTCCCGGCCTGCAGCGGGCAGAGACCGGCAAGGTGGCGGCTGCACTCGACGGCGGCGAGCAGACCTATTACCGGGTGGCTGAGCTCTACTTTGCCGACCAGGGCGCGATGGAGGCAGCGCTGGGGTCAGCCGAGGGAGCAGCAACGGCACAGGACTATGCCCAGATCGCGCCGCCAGGCTCGAGGTTGCTCGTCGAGGTACCCGACTGAGCTCAGGATGACCGGGCCGGCCCCCGTGTCCGAACGCTTGTAACCGAGGCCAGCCCCGGTCCTCCTGACCGGGCCGGCCCCGTGTCCGAAGGCTTGTAACCGACGCCAGCCCCGGTCCTCCTGACCGGGCCGGCCCCCGTGTCCGAAGGCTTGTAACCGAGGCCAGCCCGGTCATCCTGACCGGGCTGGCCGAGGCGTAGGGATCACCTCGAAGCTGATCGGCTCGAGCCCGGTGATTTCCCACTTCCCGTCGCCGATGGCAACGGTAAGCCTGGACTTGCCCACCCGCACGCCGCTGATGCGCAGCGGCAAGTACCGGTCGGGTATCTCTGGTGCGCACCACAATTGCCCGCTGCGGATCTCCGGGGTGAACCGGAGCAGGCTGTGCAGTAGCAGCAGCGGCGCCCCGGCCGCCCAGGCCTGCGGCGAGCACGAGGTCGGGTACGGCACCGGGCTCGCGAACTCGTCGCGGCCGAAGCCGCAGAACAGTTCGGGCAACCGGTACCCGAAAGCGGCCGCAGCATCCACGATGACGTCCATAATCCGCTGGGCGTGGTCGATGTAGCCGTAGCGCACCAAGCCGGCTGCGCAGATGGCGTTGTCATGCGGCCAGACCGAACCGTTGTGGTAGCTCATCGGGTTGTACGCGCCCATCGAGTTGGCCAGCGTACGGATGCCCCAGCCGCTGAACATCTCGGCAGACATCAGGTGCCTCGCGACCGACGATGCCTTGTCCTTGTCGGCAATTCCGGTCCACAGGCAGTGCCCGATGTTCGAGGTAAGCGAATCTATCGGGCGCTTCTCAGCATCCAGCCCGACCGCGTACCAGCCCCGGTCGGGCAGCCAGAAGCGGTCGTTGAAGTCCCGCTTCAGCTGCTTGGCTTTCTTTCGCCAGTACACCGCGCCGCGCTCGTCGGCTGCGTGCTTGGCGAGTTGCGCTCTGGCGCGATAGGCCGCGTACACGTAGGCCTGCACCTCGGCAAGCGCGATGGGCGCCTCCGCGATGGTTCCGTCAGCGAAGTTGATCCCGTCCCAGGAGTCTTTCCAGCCCTGGTTGACCAGGCCGTGACTGGTCTTGCGGCAGTACTCAACAAAGCCGTCGCCGTCCGCGTCCCCGTAGGCCGCGATCCAGTCAAGTGCGCGGTCGGCATGCGGCAGCAGGCTGGTGATGGCGTTGTCCTTGCCGCCCCAGCGGAGCAGCTCACCGAGCAACATGACGAACAGCGGCGTAGCGTCGGCGCTGCCGAAATATGCGCTGCGGCCGCCAAGTGCGAACGACGCTGCCGGGCCGAAACGTACTTCGTGCAGTATCTTGCCGGGCTCCTCCTCCGCCGCGGCATCGATGTCACTGCCCTGCCAGGCGGCCAGCGTACGCAACGTGCCGAGTGCGAGCCCTGGATCCCAGGGCAGCAGCATCCACGCGGTGAGCAGCGAGTCCCGGCCAAACAGAGCCATGAACCAGGGCGCGCCGGCTGCCACGACCGGCCAGCGCGGATGCTCGGGGTCGAAGATCCGCAGCGCGCCGAGGTCTTCGACGCTGCGGGCAAGCACTTCGGAAAGGTTCCGGTCGGGCGTGCGGACCTGGGGGCCGCGCTGGCGCCACTTGCGCAGGCGCTTGGCGGGAAGAGCGCGGTCGACGGCGTGGCCGCGCGGATGGCGCAACTTCATGGGCACGCCATCGTCGACCGGGACCGCCTCAATGCTTACGGTCAGCTCGGAGTGTCCGGGCACGGACAGCCGCCACGCCAGAGCGCCGTCATCGGTGATGGACGGGTTCTGGTCGCCAGTGATCCTGAGTTCCTGGCGGCGTTCCCGCCGGCCGCTGGTGATGACGAGGCCGGAGTCCTTCATCGCCGCGCTGGCCACTGCCCTGGGCTTGGACCTGCCTTTGACCTCGAACAAGTCGGCAAAGTCAGCCTCAGCGGTAAGCACGAGCCGGAAGCGCTTGGCCTTGCCCGAAGTATTGCGGAGCGTGATGTCCTCGCGCATGCCGTCGCCGACGTAGCGCCGCCTGATGACGAGCAGCGTGCTATCCGCGAGGCCGGCCCGCGGTGGCATCCGGCCGAGGAACGACGCGGCGAACGGCTCGCCATGCTGGACCGACAGCGGCTGCGGCTCGATCCCGTCCACCGTTAGCTCCCAGCGCGAGAGCACCCGGGTGTCCCGGACGAACAGGCCTTGCGAGCGATCAGGCACGATATCGCCGCCAGGCTCGCTGATGCAGAAGGTGGAGCCCTCGATCAGGGTCACCGGGCTGCAGGCGCCCTGGCCGGGTGGGAGGTCACCCGACGACCACGGTTCCGTCACCTGGGTGTCGTCCCTGCCAGCTGGCTGGACTGGCTTGCTGCGACCCGGACCCCGCTGCGCGCGGTCTGCTGACCGCGCGCAGCCGGGCGAGCAGCGCTAGACGTTGATGAGGCGCCGGCCGGCGGCCGGGATCCGGCGCATGAGGCCGGATTCGCGTTCCAGCACACGCCGGTAGAGGCGGTCGTGGTCGCGCGCCATCCGCTGCAGCGAGAAGCGCTGCTCGGCCGCATCGCGGCACACGTTACGGTCGATCTCGGCCACCCGGTCAAGTGCGCTGATCATCTCCCCCTCGTCGCGGCAGAGATACCCTGTCCTGCCCGGATCAATGATCTCTGGCGCGGACCCGTTCGGGAAGGCTAGGACCGGCGTGGCGCACGCGAGTGCCTCGGCCATGACCAAACCGAATGGCTCACGCCAGGTGATCGGATTAAGCAATGCGTCGGCATGCCGGAGCAGGTCGATCCTGCGCTCCAGCGGCATCTCCGCCGGCATCTCGTCGTCCGGGTCGAGCAGCGGCTTGACCTCTGACTCGAAGTAGCTGAGCTCCTTGGCTTCGCGCATCTTGACGGACAGGTAGAGTCGCCTCCCGGCTTTCTTGGCGACCCGGACGGCATGATGCACTCCCTTGTCCGGTGACATCCGCCCGACGAACATCAGGTAGCCGCCACCACCCGGACCCGCCGAGTAAACGCCGAGGTCGATGCCGTGATGGATGACACCGGCGATCGGGACGCCCCCGTAGGTCTGAGCCTGGCGCGCCTGCGAATGCGAGATGGCTACCAGGGACGTGTACTTGGCCATCTGAGCGAGAACCGGTTGCGTTTCACCGTTGAACGGGCCGTGGTTGGTATTGATCACCGGCGGCCGGCGCATACCGCGCAGGCCCGAGATAAGCGGGCCCAGGAAGGTGTGATCGTGAATGATGTCCATCTCCGCCAGTGACTCGTAGGCAGCGAGCACATGTGCGGTCTCCGGGACGGTCACGCCGATTGGCGCGATCGGCTTTGGGTACAGGTAGTCAATTGGCACCGGGCACTGCGACTCGCCCACTGTGAAAAGCCGGACCTCGTGACCGAGCTCCTGCAGGCCCCTAGCGAGGTTGTCGATGACGACCTCGGTGCCGCCGTAGGCGGGCGGCGGTACGGGAACCCAGGGCGGGGCAATCAGGCCGATCCGCATCTGCACTGCCTCCTCGTGTCAAACCGCGTGACCATCACGCTCCGCCAGGCCAGGCGGCGGGCGCCAGGCACTGGCGACGGTGGACGCGCTGCCGGCGCTGGCGCCGCGTGGACGGAACGCCTGGATTGGCGTTCTGCGGTTCGGCGCAGGCACACGGCGGCACGGGGAGTTGGTCCGGTTGTGCCGGTCATGTGACCAGTTCCGGCTCCCTACCTTGCGCGCCCGCGGGGAGGCGACATGGTTATTAACAAGGCACCAATTACCTTGTGTTTGGAGCCGATAACCGAATGCATTCTTCCCCAGCGGAAAGGCGCGGCAAACGCTACCGAGAGGGCGATCATGATCAGCATGACGTCCCGCGGCGGCGGAAGCCCGGCCGGACCTGCGGCGCGACGGCCGGAGCGCTGCCGGCCCGCGGCGCCGCTAGCCGGCGCAATTCCGTCAACGAGTGGCAAAGAGCGTGCCGGCAAACATGTCTGGCGAGGGTAAGTTTCCGTTGTGACCGATGTTGGGGAGGCCGCAGACAACCCGGCCGCCGCGCAGGCGAGCGCGCGCCAGCCGTCGCCCGGACGGGCCGCCGTGGCAGGACTGCGGCAGCCTATCGTGGCGATTCTGCTGTTGATTGCCCTGTTTACAACTGTTAGCGGTAAGCCGCTCGATGGTTTCCTGATGCTGGCTGTCGCCGCGATGCTGATCGTCGATGCGGCCCGCTCCAGGCGTCAGGCTGCTCCCGGCGGTTCAGCAGCGAGCCCGAGCGCTGCGGCATTAGCAACCTCACCTGCGACCAGCCGCCAGAGCGGCCGGCGGCGGCTCCTGGTGAGAGCAGCATGGCTCGCCGCAGGTGCGCTGTACTGCGTCGTAGTCGGATCCTTTCGCCGGTACTCCTGGCCGGCCACAGCGTCGGTGGTCACCCTCGGCTGCCTGATGATTGCGATCGCCTGGCAGGGTCCGCTTGCCCGCCGCAGACCGCGGAGCGGTGCGCTGCTGCGCCGTGCTTGGCTGTGGGCGGTTGTGCTGGTGAGCGGCGGTCTGCTGGAACTCGCCTCATTGCTCGAGCAGCCGCACCTGACAACGGACTCCTACGCGCACCCGACGATCAGCGCGCTCACAGACCCGGTACTTGCCAGCTTCCCCGGCAGGTCCGCCATCCTCGGCGGTTGGCTTCTGGCCGGCTGGTACGTGATAAGCCGATGAGCAGCCGCGACGCGACGATCATTGGCTACCTGGCGGTGCTGGCGGCCGGGATCACGTTGCAGGTAGTAAGTATCCGGCGGCCCGATCGGCTGCCGTCGCTCGGCCGGGTGCTGGCGTACGCCATGCAGACCAGAACGGGCCGGGTCGGCGTTGTCGTCGCCTGGGCATGGGTCGGTTTGCATTTCTTCGCTCGCTAACCTCCCGCGCCATTCGCGCAACTCGCTGCGGCGCTGCGGGTAACAAGGGCTGGGCGAATGCCCGCGCCACGGAGGCAGTGGATGTGAGCCGTGCTGTCCGGGCGGCTTGGCATGAGCGATCAGGCCGGACCGGGCACACCCGCCACTTACGGCAGCGTGCCTAAGTTCGAACTCCTGTTCTATGGATCGCGGGGACGGCACGGGACGGGGCCAGGCATGACGCCAGTGAGCATACGATGAACGCCGATCAACGATTTGTGGCGAACTGGCCACGGAGGGTAGATGTGAGAAGGACGTACTGGCGATCGGGCGGGCTCGCGGCCCTCGTCGCGGCGGCCGCCGTCGGGCTGGCCGCGTGCGGCGGGTCCCTGGCGGCCACCAGCGTGGCGAACCGCACAAAGGTCACCGTGCAAGGCCAGGGGGCGGGTACCGCCATCGATCCGGCCTACTTCAGCCAGGGCGCATGCGTCGCGTTCCCGCCCACGAAGGGCAACCGGAACCTGACGGTGTTCCTGGACGCAGGTCACGGCGGGCTGGACCCTGGCGCGGTGGGCACTACTCAGTCCGGGCAAGTGATCCACGAGGCTGATGAGACACTGCCTGTGGTGCTGGACACCATGACGATCCTGCGGCACGCGGGCTTCAGCGTCGTCGTGTCAAGGACGGGCCCGACATCGGTGGTGCGCCTCAAGCCGGGCGACGTGTCGGGAGGCGCACTGACAGTCAAAGGCGTGCACGATGACGTGGCCGCCAGGGACGTCTGCGCCGACAAGGCGCATGCGAACGTGCTTGTCGGCGTCTACTTCAACTCCGGCGCCAGCGCCGCCAACGCCGGCAGCATCACCGCCTACGACCAGGCCCGTCCCTTCGTCGCCGACAACCTCCGACTCGCTGACCTGGTGCAGTCGGATGTCCTCGCCGCGATGAACGCGCAGGGCTGGGAGATCCCGAACGCCGGCGTCCAGACCGATGCGGGGCTCGGCTCATCGCTCACCTCGGCGAGTCAGGCCTACGGGCACCTCCTGCTGCTCGGCCCGGCGAAGAAGGGCTACTTCAGCACGCCAAGCACCATGCCGGGAGCGCTGGTGGAGCCGCTGTTCATCACTGACCCCTTTGAGGCCACGATCGCTGCCAGCAGCCGCGGTCAGCAGGTGATCGCGAGCGGGCTGGCCCGCGCTGTCGAACAGTACTTCGCCGCAGGCCACGCGGCGTAAGGCGGAGCATCACCGTCGACCCCGGCCAGCGGGACATGCGAGGATGCTGAGTCATGCTGCCTCGGTGGGAGAACAGTGAGCTGGTGCTGCATACTGCGCACGCGACTGGCAACTGGATCGGTGCCGCCAGCGCACTTATTCACGGCGACTACATCTACCTTGCCTACCGTGACAGGCACCCGGTCGAAAAGGGCCGCGGCAACCGGGCTTACGTCGCCCGCTCGCCAGTTTATGACGGCATTAATTTCGACACGTTGTGCGTCATCGACAAGGAGAATATGGACGCTGAGTCGTTGGAGCGCCCCGCTCTGGACGTGACACCTGACGGTGCTTGGGACCTGTACCTGAGCTGCGCCACATTCAATTCTAAGCACTGGCGGATCGAGAGATTGCGCGCACGCCAGCCACAAGATTTCAGCGCGCGGACACGGCAGACGGTATTTCCGGGTAGTGCGGCATTTGGTATCAAGGACCCGGTGCTGGTTCGCGGCCAGGAACTGCGTATCTTTGCGACAGAGCATCCGCTGACCGCGGGCGATGAGAATGCCGACAAGATGATCAGCGTGGACGCGAATAGCGGCGAATCGGTCATGGTGCCAGAGCCGGGCACGTGGTATAGGCGAGGCACCCGGCTAACGTCAGTGGTAGGCGATTATGCCTATTTCGACGGCCGGGCGTCGGCTGACGAGAACTTTGAAGAACGGACTGGAACAGCGAAGTGGAACGGCTCACGTTACGTTCCGGTAGCTGGCCCGGCTTCGAGTCCTTTCGGCGGTGGGGCGCTACGTTA
>Ga0335074_10005867_pt1 | contig 17018 bp, 13 predicted proteins | sample Lox_Sample_23_FD_206715 | JGI IMG/M metagenome (GOLD analysis project Ga0335074, IMG submission 206715) | Soil microbial communities from Loxahatchee National Wildlife Refuge, Florida, United States - Lox_Sample_2.3 | ecosystem: Environmental > Terrestrial > Soil > Wetlands | place: USA...
CGACGTCAAGCAGGACGTCCCAGGCCTGCTCAGGCGGCACCGGGACGGTGAACGAGTTGTCAAGCTCAATGGCCATTCGACGCTACTTTCTGCCTGGTTCGCGAATAGTTCAGCATTCTATGTGCAGCCCCCTTCCCCGCCCCGAGACGGGTTAACGCTGAGACGGGTTTACGCTCGCGGGGCTGTGGCCGCCCGGATGGGCGGGCCGCAGCCCCGGTGTGCGAGCGGGTCGTGTCAGGACGCCCCCGCCGCGGCGGCAAGCGCCCGCCCGGTCAAGACCCGGGCCAGGTGCCTGCGGTAGTCCGCCGCGGCTCGCAGGTCGCTCGGCGGGCTGGTGCCTTCGTCGGCGTGCGCGGCCGCGTCGGCCAGGCCGGCGGCCGACGCCTCGGCGCCGGACGCCGCTGCCTCCACCGCCTGGGCACGGATCGGCACCGAGCCCATGTTGGTGAGCCCGACCCGCGCCTCCGCCACGTGCCCGTTGGAGCGGCGCGCGACCGCCGCTACCCCGACGATCGCCCACGCCTGGGCGGTGACGTGGAACTTCTCGTAGCGATAACCCCAGCCGTCGAGCTTCGGCACCCGTACCGACGCGAGGATTTCCGCGGGCGCCAGCGTGGTGGTGAGGTAATCGGCGAAGAAGTCCGCCGGCTTGATCGTCCGGGAACCGGATGGCCCCTGGGCGACCAGTTCAGCGTCGAGCGCCGTGACGACGGCGGGCAGGTCCCCGGCGGGGTCGGCGTGCGCCAGCGCACCACCGAACGTGCCGCGGTGCCGGACCGCCGGGTCCGCGATCATGCCCGCGGCCTCGGAGAGCAGGCCGCAGTGCTGCCGTACCAGCGGGTCCCTGGTCAGCTCGTAGAGCGTGGTCAGCGCGCCGATCTCCAGCGCGTCCCCGGCGTCCCTGACGCCGCGCAGTTCCCCGAGGCCGCCGAGATCGACGAGCCGTTCAGGAAAAGCGAGCCGCATCCGGAGCAGCGGCATCAGCGACTGGCCGCCGGCGATCGCCTTGGCGTCGTCGCCGCCGGAGGCCAGCGCCCGCACGGCCTCGTCAACCGAGGAAGGCCGCACGTAGTCGAACTTCGCCGGGATCATCGGGCACCTCCGTTGGCTTCCTGGATGGCGCGCCATATTCGTTCCGGCGTGCACGGCATCTCCACGTCCGTCACGCCCAGCGGACGGAGCGCGTCGACGATCGCGTTCACCACGGCAGGCGTGGACGCGATCGTGCCGGCCTCGCCGACGCCCTTGACGCCGAGCGGGTTCAGCGTGGACGGCGTGGTCGTCCGCGCGGTCGTGATCGACGGCAGGTCGGCGGCCGACGGTATCAGGTAGTCGGCCAGCGTCGTCGTCACCAGGTTCCCCGAGGAGTCGTACGAGGCCTCTTCGTACAGCGCCTGAGCGATGCCTTGCGCGATGCCGCCGTGCACCTGCCCCTCGACGATCTGCGGGTTCACCACGACCCCCACGTCGTCCACCGCCACGTACGACCGGATGGTGACCGCTCCCGTCTCGGTGTCGACCTCCACCGCGCAGAGGTGGGTGCCGTGCGGGAACGAGAAGTTGTCCGGGTCGTAGGTCGCTTCGGAGTCCAGCGACGGCTCCACGCCGTCCGGCAGGTCGTGCGCCGCGAAGGCGGCGAAGGCGATCTCGCCGATCGTCTTGCCCTGGTCCGGGTCGCCGCGCACCGACCACCGGCCGTCCGCCCACTCCAGGTCCTCGGGCGATACCTCGAGCATGCCCGCCGCGACGATCTTGGCCTTCTCCCGCACCTTGCCGCAGGCCTGGACGAGCGCAGTACCGCCGACCACCAGCGACCGGGACCCGTAGGTGTCCATCCCGCGGGGCGAGATCTGTGTGTCGCCGTGCAGCACCCGGATGTCCTCAAAGGGCACGCCGAGCTCGTCAGCGACGATCTGGGACCACGCGGTCTCGTGACCCTGGCCGTGCGCGCTCGACCCGGTGACGACCTCCACCTTGCCGGTGGCTAGCATCCGGATCGACGCGTTCTCCCAGCCGCCAGCCGCGTACCGCAGGGAGCCCAGGACCCGCGAGGGCGCCAGCCCGCACATCTCGGTGAACGTCGATACGCCAATCCCCAGGCGGACCGGGGCGGAGTTACGGTTCCGTTCGGATTGTTCATTACGAAGTTCTTCGTAGTGGAACAGCTCCTTGGCAGCCGCGGTCGCCGCCTCGTAGTTCCCCGAGTCGTAGGTCAGCCCCGCGATCGTGGTGTACGGGAACTCCTCGTGCTTGATCCAGTTGCGCTCGCGGACCTCGAGCGGGTCGACGCCCAGCTCGGCGGCCAGGTCGTCCATGATGTGCTCGATGGCGTACGTCGCCTCCGGGCGGCCCGCGCCGCGATAGGCGTCGGTAGGCGTCTTGGTGGTGAACACGCCGGTGCAGTTGAACCGGTAGGCGTCCATCTTGTAGATCGCGTTGTACATGAACGCGCCCAGCAGCGGCACGCCGGGCGTGACCAGCATCAGATAGGCGCCCATGTCCGCCAGCAGGTCCACGTCCAGGGCGCGCAGCTTGCCGTCGGCCTCCGCGGCGATGCGGATCTTCTGGATCTGGTCGCGCCCGTGGTGGACGGCCACGTTGCCCTCGGACCGGGACTCGGTCCACTTCACCGGCCGGCCGAGCTTGCGGGCGAGCAGCAGCGCGAGCACCTCTTCGGCGGTGACCTGGAGCTTCGAGCCGAACCCGCCGCCCACGTCGGGGGCGATCACCCGGATCTGCTGCTCGGGGATGCCGGTGACGAGCGCGAGCATGACCCTGAGCACGTGCGGGATCTGGGTAGCGGACCACATCGTGTACTCGTCGGCGACCGGTGCGCAGACCACGCTCCGCGGCTCCATCGCGCACGGGATCAGCCGTTGCTGCCGGTAGGTGCGCTCGAGGACCACGGGCGCGTCCCGGAACGCCGCCTCCATGTCGCCGTTGACCAGCGTCCAGGTGTAGGACTTGTTGCCGGCCTCGTGGACCTGTGGCGAGCCAGGCTGTAGCGCGGCCTCCATGTCGAGCACGGGCTCGAGCGGCTCGTAGTCCACGTCGATCAGGTCGATCGCGTCCGCGGCGGCGTACGGGTCCCTGGCCACGACCGCGGCGACGATCTCGCCCGCGTACCGGACGGTATCGACGGCCATCGCCGGGTGATCGGGTATCACGATGTCCTCGGTGACCGGCCAGGCGCACGGCAGGCTGCCCTGCTCGGCGGCCACGTCGGCGCCGGAGAAGACGGCGAGCACACCGGATGCCGCCCTGGCCGCGGACAGGTCGACGCTGGTGATCCGCGCGTGCGCGTGGGGACTGCGGAGGAACGCCACGTGCGTCAGGCCCGGCAGCGTGATGTTGCCCGTCCAGTTCGTCTGCCCGGTGATCAGCCGGGCGTCTTCCTTGCGGAGGCGGGCCCGGCCAACTTCGGCTTCCGTGGCGGTCACGCGGTCACCTCCGTTACCTCTACTACCTCTACCTCGTCCGCTCCCTCCGCGCTGCCGGCGGCATTCAGCACCGCCCGGATGATGTTGTGGTATCCGGTGCAGCGGCACAGGTTGCCTTCAAGCCCGTCCCTGACCTCCTGCTCCGTCGGGTGCGGGTTGTCCCGCAGCAGGTCAGCCGCGGCCATGATCATGCCTGGGGTGCAGTACCCGCACTGCAGCGCGTGCTCCTGGTGGAACGCTTCCTGCAGCGGGTGCAGCTCCCCGTTGGCCAGTCCCTGGATCGTGGTGATCTCCGCCCCGTCGGCCTGGACGGCGAGCACTGAGCAGCTCTTCACGGACATCCCGTTCATAAGCACGGTGCAGGCACCGCAGTTAGAGGTGTCGCAGCCGACCGGGGTACCGGTCCGTCCGGCCTGCTCTCTCAAGTAGTGCACGAGCAGCAAGCGGGGTTCCACGTCGTCGTCGTAGCGCACGCCGTCGACGTTTACGGTGATCTTCATGCGGCGGCCTCCTTGCCGTGGCTGTTGCGCCTGAGACCCACCGTAGATCGGCCATCCGAGGTAGCACCAGACCCCGGATCGGCGGCGGATCGTGCTCTGGGCGTTTCGTGTGGTCATGTGTGACTATCGGAGGGAGCCCAGGAGGCGATTCGCTATGGGGTCCCGGTGCCTGGAGGGGGCCGCCGGGAGGCGCGTGCCGCCGCGCGCCCCGCTGCGGTGGGATGTCGGCCGTGCTGCGCCTACGTTTCCGAAAGTTACATTAGGCTGATACCACTGAATAACTCGTTAAGCGTGATTTTTTGTGCTAAAACCGTTGGCAAGCAAGGAACGTCAGAGAGGGGTGGTGACGTGTGGCAACCGCAGAAGGCACGGCGCCGATCGTTGAACAGCCAATAGACAAGGGCCTGAAGTCCGGCGCGCTTGGCCTTGTTTCCAGCGTCGTCATGGGCGTCGCCTCGACGGCGCCGGCCTATAGCCTGGCGGCCACGCTGGGATTCATCGTCGTCGTGGTGGGGACCGGCGCCCCGATCGTCGCGCTGCTCGCGTTCGTCCCGATGCTGCTGACGTCGATCGGGTACAGCGAGCTGAACAAGGCCGACCCCGACTGCGGCACCACGTTCACGTGGGCGGCCCGGGCGTTCGGCCCGCGTACCGGCTGGGCGGGCGGCTGGGCGATCGTGGCCGCCGACATCCTGGTGATGGCGAGCCTGGCGCAGGTCGCCGGACAGTACGTCTTCCTGCTCTTCGGCGCTGACGGCATCGGCAGCAACCCGACGAGCGGCTGGGTGCTGTTCGTCGGCGTGATGTGGATCGTCTCGATGACCTACATCTGCTACCGGGGCATCGAGGTGTCCGCGAGGTTCCAGCGGGTCCTGCTCGGCGTCGAGATCGTCATGCTGCTGGTGTTCTCCGCGACCGCGCTCATCCGCGTGGGCACCGGTCACCACCCGGCTACCTCCGTACCCGTGGATGCCTCCTGGTTCAACCCGTTCCAGATCTCGAGCTTCTCCGCGTTCGTCGGCGGGCTGATCCTGATGCTGTTCATCTACTGGGGCTGGGACACCGCGGTCGCGGTCAACGAAGAGACCAAGGACAAGGACAAGATCCCCGGGCGGGCTGCGATCATCTCCACGGTCATCCTGCTCGTCACCTACGTGCTCGTGATCCTCGCCGCCCAGTCGTTCGCGGGAGTCGGGACCAAGGGCATCGGCCTCAGCAACCCGAGCAACTCGAGCGACGTGATCTCGGTGCTCGGCAGCGCGGTGTTCGGCGGCTCGGGCATCGGGACCTTCCTCGCCCGGCTGCTGATCCTCATGGTGCTCAGCTCGGCGGCAGCCTCGACCCAGACCACGATCCTGCCGACGGCGCGCACCACGCTGTCGATGGCGGCCTACAAGGCGCTGCCCGGCGCGTTCGCGAAGATGCACCCGAAGTACCTCACGCCGACGGTGTCGACGATCGTGATGGGCGCGATCTCGATCGCGCTGTACATCCCGTTCAACTACCTGTCGGGCGGCAACGTCATCGCCGACGCGGTGACCGCCATCGGCCTGTACATCGCCTTCTACTACGGCCTGACCGGGTTCGCCTGCGCCTGGTACTACCGCAAGAACCTCACGTCGAGCGCGCGTAACTTGTGGATGCAGGGCATCCTGCCGGTGCTCGGCGGCCTCATCATGTACTTCGCGGGCGGGTGGAGCCTGTGGGAGGACTGGGACGTGGCGACCGGCAACAGCTACACGTCGTGGACGGTGCCTGGCCTGGGCTGGCAGATCGGCGGGACGTTCGTGATCGCGTTCGTGTCCGCGCTGGTCGGCCTGATCGTCGGCATCTACATGCGGTTCGCCTATCCGGCGTACTTCCGCAAGCAGACCCTGACGAGGAACACGCCGACGCTGGTGCCCGACGAGGGCTAGCCGCACTTGACGCCGAGAGCCCCCGCCTTCAGGAAGGCGGGGGCTCTCGGCGTTTGGTAACGAGGTTACGGGCGAGCTTCGTCCCGTTTAAAGGCTGTCCAGCGCGGACTTCAGGATCTGCGGCGTCTTGCCCGACGGCTCGGCCTGCAGGCAGAGCTGCTCCATCACCTCGAGGTAGCTGTCGACCTCTCCCGCCTTGTCGAGGTACAGGGCACTGGTGAGCTGCTCGATGTACACGACGTCGCGCAGGTCGGGCTCGGAGAACCGGAGGATCGTGAACGGGCCGCCCATGGCGGGGTGCGAGGGCACCTCGAACGGCAGAACTTGCAGCGTCACGTCGGGGTGATCACACATGTCGATCAGGTGCTTCAGCTGCTCCCGCATCACGGCTTCGCCGCCGATGGGGCGGCGAAGCGCGCCCTCGTCCATGACCGCCCACAGCTTCGGTGGCGTGTCCCTGTTCAGGATGTCCTGCCGGGAGATGCGCGCCTCCGCGCGGCGCAGCACCTCCTCTTCCGTCGAAGCGTTGCCCATCCGGATAAGCGCGCGAGCGTAACCTTCGGTCTGGAGCAGCCCGGGGACGAACTGAACCTCGTAGCAGCGGATGATCGAGGCGGCCGCCTCGAGGCCGAAATAGGGCTCGACCCAGTGCGGCAGGATGTCGGCGTATCCCTGCCACCAGCCCGGCGTGTTCGCCTCCCGCGCCAGCTTGATCAGCGCCTCGCGCTCTTCGCCGCTGGTGACCCCGTACAGGGTGAGCAGGTCGGCGATGTCGCGGTCCTTGAACCCGACCCGGCCATGCTCCATCCGGCTGATCTTGGAGTGCGAACCGCGGATGGCGCCGGCAGCCTGCTCCGTCGTGATGTGCGCGTCCTCACGGAGTCGGCGCAGGTGCCCGCCGAGCACAAGACGTTGCACCGTCGGGCCCGCCGAACGCGGGCCGAACAGGGACTGCGGTGCCTCCCATACGGAGTCCTCAGACGAGAGCATCGCTACTCCTAGATGGTACTTACGGCCCGGACGTGGTCATGGGCATGCGCCAGTGTCCCACGAGAGCACGCGATTGCGGAAGAGTACTAGGTGACAATTCAATTGAGGTGTGAAGTCACCGGCGTTTCTTGCGATCGTTTGCAATTTCCGAGTGTTTCCTTAATGGTTGGCTAAAGCCCTGCTCGGCGGCCTGATGTGAGCACGTGGTCGAACTCTCCGTCCTTGGCGCCGGCGAGAAATGCGGCAATTTCCGCGCGGGTGTAGACCAGCGCCGGACCGCTCGGAAAGCGGGAGTTACGGACCGCGATCCCGCCGTCCGGGAGCACCGCGACCTCTACGCACGCCCCGTTGGGGTTGCTGTACTGGCTCTTCTGCCAGGTGACGTCGGCGAGCTCGGTGGCCGGGATGCCGTTGTAGCTGTCAGTCATGTTCCTTCCAGTGGCACATCGTGACTTTCGTCTCAAGCAACCCCACCATGGGGTTACTATAAGTGATGTACTAATTACATATCGTAAGAACGATGCGGCTGACCACGGCGTTGGGACGCGGCCACCTCGTGTCTGGCGCTGAGGTGCACGGGCCGAATGAACGTGCATCCGGTCTTGCATTTGCACAATATATCAGGCACCATACAAGCAGGGCATACCCACACACTGCGACAGACAAGGCTTTTTTAGCCCCCATGACGATGCAGAAAGCGGTTGCGTTGGCTCACCTGAGGGTTGCTTACGAGCCGGACGATGACGACGACGTGGTCGACGTCCCGGCTCCGCCTGCATCTCCTCCGCAGTTCCTGCCCGTGCCGTCGGCGTGGTGGGATACCCCGGCCGTGACGAGCCGGCCGTTGAGCCCGGTGCCTGAGGAAGCCAGGACCGCGCGCCAGTTCGTCCGTGAGCTGCTTACGTGCTGGGACCTTAGCTACCTGTCCGACGACGCCGAGCTCATCATTGCCGAGCTTGTCGTGAACGCCGTCAGGCACGGACTGCGCACCGCGCCGCAGCCGGTCACCGTCGGCCCGGGCGCGTCGTCGGCACTGCGGCTGTGCCTGCTTCGCCGTGTCGGCGAGGTCATGCTGGCGGTCACCGACCCGAGTAACGAAGCGCCCACGCCGCGCGCGCCCGGCTGGACCGGGGAGAGCGGCCGCGGGCTGCAGATCGTCGGGGCGCTCAGCTACGTCTGGGGCTGGTCGCCCATCGAAGGTCGCGGAAAAGCCGTCTGGGCCGTCCTGCGCTGCTCCTGAAGCCGCTGCGGCGCCCGGGAGAGGCCGTGGGCGCCCGCCGTCCTCCCGGCTCAACGAGGCCGATGGCCCATCGGTCACGTTCTTAGCGAGACACGGGCTCGTCGGCCACCGACAGGACGTGCTCGACCAGAGCGATCAGGACCTCCTTGGCCGACTCCCTTGACCGCGCGTCGCACAAGACGATCGGCAGGCCCGGGTCGAGGTCGAGGGCGACCCTGACGTCCTCTGACGTGTACCGGCGCGCACCGTCGAAGCAGTTGAGGGCGACGATGAACGGGATCTCGCGACGCTCGAAATAGTCGATCGCGGGGAAGCAGTCGGCGAGCCGGCGCGTGTCGGCGAGCACCACCGCCCCGAGCGCGCCCAGCGCGAGCTCATCCCACATGAACCAGAATCGCTCCTGCCCGGGCGTGCCGAACAGGTACAGCACGAGGTCCTGGCGCAGCGTGATCCGGCCGAAGTCCATCGCCACCGTGGTCGTGGTCTTGCGTTCCACGCCCACGGTGCTGTCCGTCCTCCGGCCGGATTCGGTGAGCGGCTCCTCGGTGCGCAGTGGCTTGATCTCGCTGACCGCGCCGACCAGCGTTGTCTTGCCCACGCCGAAACCGCCGGCGAGCAAGATCTTGATCGCTCGATGTCGGCGCACCGCCATTCCAGCGGCTTCATAGCCCCCGTAGGCCATGCAGGACCTCCCTCAGGGTGTTCGTGTCAACCTGCCGCGGTTTCGTCGGGACGGGTGCCTGGATCGCGACGAGGCCGAGTTCGCGCAGATCCGCGAGAAGGATGCGGACCACGCCGAGCGGCAGGTCGATGTCCGACGCGATGTCCACCACGGTCGTGGGAAACCGGGCGAGGTACAGGGCCGACATGTGCTCCGGTGAGAGCGCGCTCGGGTCCGGCACCCGGCCTTGGACAGCGGCTACCGTGGCAACCAGGTCAAAGGCCTCCCCGGTGTGCCGTGTCCTGCCGCGGGTCAGTGCGTAGGGCCGGACAACAGGACCGGCCTCGGCGTCGAGCCACCGCTCGTCGTTAGACGGCATGGGCGGGTTCTTTCCCTAGCTGCCAGATAACGCGGATGGGGTCCGCACGTTGACCTGCAGGTGGTCCCCGGTGCGCTGGACGAGGACTGCCATCTCGTACGCCACCTGTCCCACATCGGCTTGGGCCCCGGTAAGGACGGCCAGGCAGGTGCCCTGCCCGGCGGCCGTCACGAACAAGAAGCCCGAGCTCATCTCGATGATTGTCTGCCGCACCTCGCCCCCGCCGAAGTGCCGTCCCGCGCCCCGCGCCAGCGACTGGAAACCAGCAGCCAGGGCGGCCAGATGCTCGGCATCCGCCTGATCCAGGCCGCGCGAGGCGCCAAGCGCCAGCCCGTCCTGGGACAGGATGACCGCTCGATCTATGTTCGGGACCCTGAGCACCAGATCGTCCAGGAGCCAGTCAAGCTGGTTCACCCGGTACGACTGATTAGTCTCCATCAGTAGTGTTGCCTTCCGTGTCTGGTTGCCTCTGAGTCCGGCCCTGCTGCCAGCCACGCTGCATCGCAGACAAGGTATTGCGCATGTCCGTGAGCGATGCCGCGCTGGCCTGGGGGACTCCCGAGGCTCCGGTCGAGCCCGCTGATACGGAAGAGCGGAGTTGCGGAGCGAGATTGGCTTGCCGCACTCGGCGCGGCAAGCCCTTGTAATCTTCGGTGCTATTGCCGACGCCGTCGCCCTGGTAGTCCCCGGCGTCATCGCCGTTGTTCCCCTCACCGTAGGAGGGCTGGTTGTACCCGGGCTGGTTATACGCGGGCTGGTCGCCATAGCCCTGGTCGTCGCGACCCTCGTCGTCGCGGTGCAGCGGCGTGAAGACGTCGAAGGACTGCGTGTCCGGCGCGTCGGGCCGCTCGACCGGGACGCCGGTGACCACCGGCACCTCGGCGGCGCCGTGCCGCCCGCGCCGGGCACCTAGGGAGGGTCCGGACAGGCCCGCTCCGCCACCTGTTTCGGCGCCGGCGCCCGCACCGCCTGCTTGCCGCAGCATGCCCGGGATGTGGAGGTTCGAGCCGCCTAGGTTCTGCGAGTCACCCGCGCCCTGGGGCGATCCAGTGCCCTGCGAGCCTCCCGCCTCTGGCCAGTCCGGCGAGGCCTGCGAGCCTTGCCGGCCGGCCGGTTCCCGGTAATCGCCATAGCCGTATCCGCCCTGGCTGTCCTGGCCGCCGTAACCGCCTTGGCCGGGCGGCCCGTTGTTCAGGTCTTGCGGTCCCCCGGCGGGCCCTGCGGGCGAGAAGCTGGGCTGCGGGCGGTCGTAACCGCTACCGCCGTACGGCTGGTAGAAGGCGTCGTTCCCGGGGCCACCGGGGGCACCGGGGGCACCGGGGGCACCATTGCCTCCGTAGGACCCGTACGCCTCGTAGGACGATCCGTACTGCGCGTAGGAGCCGTCAGCGCCGTACGACCCGTTGGGCGCGTAGGCGTTCGCCGGATATGACCCGCTCGCGGCGTACGGGCCGCCGTTCTGCGCGTAGGCGCCGGTTGCCGCGTACGGCCCGTTCGGCGCCGCCGCTGCCTCGGGGCCGCCGGCAGTGATCGCGGCCGGGCCCTCCTCAACGATCAGCCGCTGCGGGATCATCGCCACCGCGGTCGTGCCGCCGAACGGCGATTGGCGAAGCGTCACGATGATGCCGTGCCGCCGGGCCAGCTGCCCGACGACGAACAGGCCGAGCTGCTCGGTGTTGGTCGGGTTGATCTCCGTCGGCCTGGACAGCCGGTCGTTGAGCTCGGCCATCCGCTGGGGCGTCATCCCGAGCCCGCGGTCCTCGATCTCGATCGCGAACCCGTTGGCGACGGTCTCACCAGAGACGCGGACCTGGGTGAACGGCGGGGACAGGGTGGTCGCGTTCTCGATCAGCTCGGCGAGCAGGTGAATCACGTCGGTGACCGCCGACCCCGCGAGCGCCGCCCGGGACTGAGTGGAGACCGTGACCCGGGCATAGTCCTCGACCTCGGAGATGGCCCCGCGCATCACGTCGATGAGTTTGACCGGCGCCGACCAGCCGCGTCCCGGCGGAGCGCCGGACAAGATGATCAGGCCTTCCGCGTGCCGCCGCATGCGGGTCGTGAGGTGGTCCATCTTGAACAGGTCTTCGAGCACGTCCGGGTCGGTGGCCTTGCGCTCCATGCTGTCCAGCACGGCGAGCTGGCGCTGCAGCAGGGACTGGCTGCGCCGGGCCAGGTTGCGGAACATGTCGTTGACGCCTTGCCGCAGCCGTGACTCATCGACGGCGGCCCTGATGGCCGTCTGCCGCACGGTGTCGATCGCCTGGCCGACCTGGCCGATTTCGTCGCTGCCGACGCGCAGCGGCGGCGCCTCGGCCGCGACGTCCACGGTGTCGCCGCTGCGCAGCCTGGCCACCACGGCGGGCAGCTGCTCTTCGGCCAGCGTGAGCGCCGAGCGGCGGAGCACGGTGAGCCGCCGGTTGATGGACCGGCCGAGCAGGATCGTGAGTAGCAGCGTGAGGATGAGACCGGCGCCGCCGAATCCGGCGACCTCCCACACGCGCCTCTTGGCGTCGATCGCTATCTGCTGGTTCGAGGCAAGCACCGTGCTCGCGGCGGCCGTGCCCGCCTTGCTGGCGGCGGTCAGCCACGTCTTGGTCATAACTTGCCAGGCGGGAGCGGACAGGCCCTGCTGTTCCAGCGCCCGCAGCGGGAGGCCGGCCTCGACTCCCTCCTGGATGGTGGCCAGGTCGTTCTGCAGGGCCGTCGGCGCCGCGCTGCTCAGCGTGGTGGTGTACACCTTGATCTCGGCCGGGGTGAGCAGCTGCTGATACGTCAGCGTGTCGTCCTGCTCGCGCCCCGCGGCCTGGCTGAAGGCAACCCGGTCGGGGCCGGTCAGCGAGCCGCTGGCGAACGCGCTGGCCAGCGCCACGTCCTGCTCCGACACGTCTTCCTGGGTGTCGACCGCGGAGATCAGGCCGAGTCCCTGGATCGCGGGGGTCGATTCCGAGATGCTGTTCACCTCGGCCAGCAGCACGCCCCCTTGGCTGGCGATGATGTTCGTGTAGGCGACCAAGGCGTCGAGCGGGGCCAGTTGCTTCGCGGTGACCGAGGCGCGCAGCGGCCCCATGCCGTTGAGCTGCGCGGTCATCGTGTTGATGGCGGCGGTCTCCGCCGCGGTCGTGCTGTCCTTCGTACCCGGTGAGTCGAGCGCCGCCTCGAGGCGTATCTGGCCGTTCTTGGTGGTCGTGACGGCGGTCTGATAGGCGCTGAGGTTGGTGCTGTTCGGGGCGGACAGGTACACGACCGCGGCCCGGCGCTCGCTCTGCAGCAGGTTGACGAAGTTGGTCAGCGGCTCGGAGGTGGCCTGGATCAGGCTTGGTGCCCGGTCCTGGTTGAGCCAGCTCGAAACAGATGTATACGCTACGTAACCAAACAGGCCGAGCATCGTGATCAGCGGGATGGCTACCAGGAAGTAGATTCTGAGTCGGATGGATCGGCCGCGCGATCCCATGAGACCCCCTGCGGGTTACGGTTATGAGCAAGTTACGATATCGCGCCCGATACCAAGATCGTGGCCAAATCGGTACATTTGGTGGTGAATTTCTGCTGGTAGACGTATTGCGCAGGAGATACGCAAGAGACACGACTACACGGTGCCCGACCCTTTGTCAGTGCCAGCCTCTAGTCTGGACGCGTGACCTCGACCGCGACGCATTCCCTCCTTGACGGCCTCAACCCACAGCAGCGCGCTGCCGTCACGCACGAGGGCGGGCCGCTGCTCATTGTGGCTGGTGCCGGGTCGGGGAAAACCCGGGTGCTCACCCACCGGATCGCCTACTTGCTCGCCGAGCGGAACGTCTCGCCGAACGAGATCCTGGCGATCACCTTCACCAACAAGGCGGCGGGCGAGATGGCGGCCCGCGTCGCGCAGTTGGTCGGCGACCGTCGCGCCCGGGCGATGTGGGTGATGACGTTCCACTCGGCGTGCGTCCGGATCCTGCGCCGGGAGGCGAAGCGGTTCGGCTATCCGCAGAATTTCTCGATCTACGACGCGGCGGACTCCCAGCGGCTGATGGCGCTGGTCTGCCGCGAGCTCGAGCTTGACGCGCGCCAGTATCCGCCGAAGGGCATGGCGGCGCAGGTCTCCAACCTCAAGAACGAGCTCATCGACTACGAGTCGTTCGCCGCCGGGGCGCGCACCGCGCGGGAGAAGGCCCTGGCCGAGGCGTACGCGGAGTACCAGCGCCGTCTGGTCGCGGCCGGGGCGCTCGACTTCGATGACCTGATCATGGTCACGGTCAACTTGTTCCAGGCGTTTCCCGAGGTGGCCGAGGCGTACCGCCGCCGGTTCCGGCACGTGCTCGTCGACGAGTACCAGGACACCAACCACGCCCAGTACGTCCTGGTCAGGGAACTGGTCTCCGGTGGTAGCTCTTTGTTCTCTTCCGGAACGGCCGCGGCTGACTCTGTCCCGCCCAGTGAGCTGTGCGTGGTCGGCGACGCGGACCAGTCCATCTACGCTTTCCGCGGCGCGACGATCAGGAACATCGTCGAGTTCGAAGAGGACTATCCGAACGCGACGGTGATCCTGCTCGAGCAGAACTACCGCTCGACGCAGACCATCCTCTCCGCGGCGAACGCGGTCGTGTCCCGCAACCCTGGCCGCAAGCCGAAGAACCTGTGGTCCGACGCGGGCGACGGGCCGCCGATCACCGGGTACGTCGCGGACAACGAGCACGACGAGGCCGCGTTCGTCGCCGAAGAGGTCGACCGGCTCAACGATGAGAACCTCGCGGCCCCGGGCGAGGTGGCGGTCTTCTACCGGACGAACGCGCAGTCCCGGGTGTTCGAGGAAGTGTTCATCCGGGTCGGGCTGCCGTACCGGGTAGTCGGCGGTGTCCGGTTCTACGAGCGGCGCGAGGTCCGCGACCTGCTGGCCTACCTGCGGCTGATCGCCAACCCGGCGGATGAGGTGTCGCTGCGCCGGGTGCTCAACGTGCCCAAGCGCGGCATCGGGGACCGGGCCGAAGAGTACGTCGCCGCGCTCGCCGGCCGCGAGCGCATCACGTTCGCCGAGGCGCTGCGCTCACCGTCCGAGGTGCCAGGCCTCGCCGCGAGGTCAGCGGCATCGATCGCCGGGTTCAACGCGATGGTGGACGACCTGCGGGAACAAGCCGCGACGGGCGGCCCGGTGGCCGAACTCGTCGAGGCGGTGCTCGACCGGACCGGCTACCAGGCCTCGCTGGAGACCTCGCCCGACCTGCAAGACGCCACCCGGGTGGAGAACCTGCAGGAAATGGTGTCGGTCGCGCGCGAGTTCGACGCCTCGCAGTCATCCCAAGCACGGGCCGACGGCCCGCTGGCAGATTTCCTCGAGCGAGTCGCGCTCGTCGCCGACGCGGACGAGATCCCCGACGGGGAGGACCACGGCGGCATGGTGACGCTGATGACGTTGCACACCGCCAAGGGCCTCGAGTTCCCCGTGGTGTTCCTTACCGGCATGGAGGAGGAGGTTTTCCCGCACGCCAGGTCGCTGACCAACCAGCGGGAGCTGGAGGAGGAACGGCGACTGGCCTACGTGGGGATCACCCGCGCGAAAGAGCGCCTGTACCTGACGCGGGCGGCGTCCCGCAACTGGTGGGGGCGGCCAGCCTTCCACACCCCGTCCCGGTTCTTGTCGGAGATCCCGGCGTCACTGATCGAGTGGAGACGCGATGCCCTGGCGGTCGCCGCGGCATCATCGCCGGCCTCGGAGCGGATGGCGACCCGCCCGGGAGTGACGACGGTCGGCAACCGGCCGGTCCCCGTGCTGGCGCCGGGCGACCGGGTGACTCACGACAAGTTCGGCCTCGGCACGGTGGTATCCGCCGACGGCTATGGCGACCAGGCCGAAGCCAAGATCGACTTCGGTGGCGAGTACGGCGTCAAGCACCTGGTTCTCCGCTACGCCCCGCTGGAAAAGCTCTAGCCCGGGCGGGCGGTCGCTGCGGGAGCGGCGGCTAGGACGTGGGGCGGGGGCGGTCGTTGCGGGACGCGCGTGAGTCCGGCTGGTCCTTCGGCGTCCAGGACGGACGATCGGCGCGCTGGGTGCGATCACCGCCCCAGCTGCGAGGATCCCAGCGATCGCTGCTGTCCCGCTGTTCGCTGCCCCTTCGGTCGCGGTCCGGGGGTGTGCCGCGAACGTCGTCGCGGCTGGCCCATGGGTCTCCGGGCCGCCGGTCACGGCCAGGCCTGCTGCCGTCGGGACGGGGCCGCGGACCGGGACCGCGGTCGGCGCTGGCGGCACCGCCGGACATCGGGAACTGCCCAGAGACCAGTTGCCGCGATAGCGCCCAGCGGGCGCCGATGATCACCAGCATCAAGATGGTCGAGACACACATCGCGAAGAAGACGTTCGCGATCCACTGCAGGAAGTTGACGCCGTACTCAGTCGTCGAGGTGTCCACCGCCCGGTCGTGGATGGCCCCGGTCACCACGGCACCGAAGAACAGGAGCAGCGCGGGCAGCGGAAGGACCACGTGTACCCGGCGGCGCCGGATGCCGAGGGCGGCGATGATCGACCCCACGGTGACGAAGAACCCGAGCAGGAAGCCAGGTTCCCCGTGGGTCACCACGGTGCCGATAATTCCGAGTACGGTGCCGGCCAGCAGGATGTAAGCCGCGGTGCGGGTGGCCAGCGCGCCCAGCCAGCGGAAAGCCGGCGCCGCCCGCAGGCCTTGCGGCGCGCCAGGAGGCACTGGTGCCCGGCCGGGAACCCGCTGCCTGGCGCGGAAGTCGTCGCGTGCACCGGGCTGGTTCCGTCTCGGCGCGCCCGCGTCCCGCGATGCTGACCCGGCGCCGCGCTGGGTGTCCCAGCCGCGATCGGCCCTGGTGCCGCCGGCGCCTGGGGCGCCCGGCCCGAGGTCGCCCCGCCGCCGGGCCCGGGGATCGGGCTCCGGACGGCCGGTGCGCCCGGCGGCCCCGCTGCCGTAACCGTCGCGGCGCGGGTCCGCGCCGTCGCGCGGCCGGGTACCCGGTGCGCCCGCGCCACCCGGGGCGCCGGCGCCCCGGCCGGATCCGCCGCGGCGTGCGTCGCCATTTCCCGGCCAGCCGGGATCGGCGCCGCGCGGCGCCGGCCGTGCCGGGCCACCTCGTGTCGGGCCGGGTCGAGGCTCCTGGCCAGGTGGTGTCGTCATTGCTGCAGAGATTAGCCCATCGATTCTTAAGTTTGCTCCAATCAACGGCCGCTGGTTTAGCGGCGTTGGTGAAGAGCAGGCATTTCGGGAGGGCAGTCGGCCAGTGGCCGGCGAATAGCAATGAGGTAATACCGCATCGTGGCCTGATGCCAAACGCGCCGTAATGCGTGCCTTGCGCGAACTGAGCCGGTAGCCTCGCGGCTACGGTGACAGGCCAGCCGGAGGGAACAGGAGTGTTCAGGACATACGGCGGCACGGTGATCGCAGGCAAGATCGGCTACGCGGTGAGCTGCGTTCTCGCGGCCACGCTGCTGCTGGTGGCCGGGTACGCCCACCACGTGGAGGGCCAGCTCGGAGGGATCGAAAGCTCCAATGCGCTGTCTGGCGGCCCGCAGACAGGCGCGATGAACATCTTGCTGATGGGCCTGGAGAGCCGGACCGACTACGACGGGAACGTCCTGTCGCCCGGGCTGCTCGCCGCGATGCACGCCGGCAGCGTCTACGGCGTCGAGAACGAGGGCGTCGGCGGCCAGGACACGAACACGCTGATCCTCATCCACGTGTCCGCGGGCGGCAAGAAAGCCTTCGGGTTCTCCATCCCCCGCGACGACTGGATCACCTATCCCAAGCCGTACGACGGGCAGTCACAGGGCAAGATCGACCAGGCTTACGGGCTGGCCTGGGCGCAGAGCCTCAACCAGTCCGCGAGCTCGGGCATGAGCAAGGACCAGCGCTACTTCCAGGCCAACGAGGAGGGCCAGAAGGCCGCGATCG
>Ga0335074_10005869_pt1 | contig 17017 bp, 16 predicted proteins | sample Lox_Sample_23_FD_206715 | JGI IMG/M metagenome (GOLD analysis project Ga0335074, IMG submission 206715) | Soil microbial communities from Loxahatchee National Wildlife Refuge, Florida, United States - Lox_Sample_2.3 | ecosystem: Environmental > Terrestrial > Soil > Wetlands | place: USA...
TTATGGCGGGCCGGAGGGTGGCCAACGGGACCGGCGGCCGCATCCGCATCGCCTGCGCGGAGACCATGACCGCCTGGGTTCTGGTCCCGGTGCTGCGCTCCTGGCGCCGCCGGTTTCCCGACGTCGAACTGGACCTGAAGGAGTTCACGAGCTCGGACCGGATGCTGGAGGTGCTTCTCGGCGGGAGCGCGGATCTCGTCGTCGGGCCACCGCCGACGCTGACCGATGAGCACGTCGAGGTGCTCGGCAGCGAGGAGATCGTGGTTGTCGCTTCCGCCGAGCACCGGTTCGCCAAGCTGCAGGCCGTGCCACTGGCCGAACTGGCCGCCGAACCGCTCGTTTACTACAACCCGGACAACGGGAACGCGGTGTGGGTCGACCAGTTCGCGGCGCAGCGCGGTGTGGCCCTGCCGGAGCCGACCCTGCGCACCGGCAGCCCCCGCACGGCCGCGCAGCTGGCCGCAGCCGGCATGGGGGTGGCCATCGTGCCCTTCTCCGCGCTCACACCGCGGCCGGGCGGGACGATCAGGGCATTTGACCCGCCTGCGCTGCGCGACGTGATCGTGATCGTCGCAGCGCCGCACGATGACCTGCTGCGGCGCTTCGTCTCGGACCTGAAGCGGCGCGGGCTCCCTGACTCGCGCATGTCGCAGCTCAGCCAGCCTGGGCCCCCGCCACGGGACCTGCACGCGGAGCCCGGTCCCTCCCGTCCGCAGCAGCAGCCCGGCGCGGCGCTGAAGGCCGTATCAGAAGCATAGGCATTAGGGATTTCAATAAGCCCTATGAATTCTTCGAAAGCTTGACTGCTTGCCGCGGGCATAACTAATGTGCCAAGCTCGTTCTGTCGATTAGCGGGGATTCACTCCGGTGCCCTAAGGGAGAACATCGCACTGCTGGCCAAGCGATTTGCCGGAACTTCTCCTAGCACAAACCCGTGATCGAGCAATCAAGTCAAAGGGTTAATCATGCATTCCACTTACTACCGGTACGCCGACATAGACGGCCAGCAGCTTTTCTACCGGGAAGCAGGCCCGGCCGACGCTCCGGCCCTAGTGCTGCTGCACGGCTTCCCGGCCAGCTCGTTTATGTTCCGTAACCTGATCCCGCTGCTGGCCGACCGGTATCACGTGATCGCGCCCGACCACCTGGGATTCGGGTTGTCGTCCGCCCCTTCGGCGGATGAGTTCGACTACAGTTTCAGCGCGCTGGCCGGGCTGACCGCAGGCCTGCTGGTCCATCTGGGCCTTACCCGGTATGCCATATATGTCCATGACTATGGCGCGCCGGTGGGCTGGCGGCTGGCGCTGGCCAGGCCAGGGGCCATCTCGGCGATCATCACCCAGAACGGGAACGGCTACGAGGCCGGTTTCACCAGGGATTTCTGGAAACCGGTGCGTGAGTACTGGCAGGACCAGAATCACCGGACCGAGGCCGCCGTCCGGCAGGCCCTGACCCTCGACGCCATCCGGTGGCAGTACCTGCATGGCGTGCCGGATCAGAGCCTGGTGAGCCCGGACACCTGGAATCACGACTACGCCCAGGTGTCGCGGCCCGGCAACGACCTCGTCCAGCTGCGGCTGCTCGGCGACTATGCCACCAACCTGCCGCTGTACCCGAAGCTGCACGGCTATCTGCGGGCCAGCCGCGTTCCGGTGCTGGCCGTGTGGGGCCGCAATGACGAGATCTTCGGCCCGGCGGGTGCCCTGGCCTTCGCCGACGACGCGCCCGGCGCCGAGATCTGCCTGCTCAACGGCGGCCACTTCCTGCTCGAGAGTCATCTCGACGCCGCCGCAGGCTACATCCGGCGCTTCCTGGAAAGGACCCTGTCATGAACGGACCGCTGAAAGACCAGACCGTGCTGGTCGTCGGGCGCGGCAGCGGGCTGGCCCGGGCGGTCGTCCTGGCCGCGAACGACGCCGGCGCGCAGGTCGTTGCGGCCGGCCGCAACGCCGAAGCACTGCGCGCCGCTTACGCCGGCGAGCCCGGGGTCACCGCCGAGGCCGTTGACCTGACCGACGAGGCCTCGATCGCGGCCCTCGGTGAACGGCTCGGCACGGTCGATCACGTGGTGTCGACCGCGTCCGCGCGCGCCCGCGGCCGGATCGCCGACCTGGACCGGGACGCGATCAGGCTGTCGTTCGACACCAAGGTGATCGGCCCGCTCATGCTGGCCAAGCACCTGGCCCCACGTGTGAACGAGGGTGGCTCGTTCGTCATCTTCTCCGGCGTCGCCGCCGCCAAGATCGCGGTCGGCACCCTGGGCGTGGCCATCACCAACGCCGCCGCCGACACCCTGGCCCGGTCTCTCGCCCTGGAACTGGCCCCGATCCGGGTCAACGCCATCTCCCCCGGCGTGATCGACACCGGCGCCTGGGATGCCTTTGGCGAGCAGGGCAAGGCGGACTACTTCGCCAACATCAGCGCCCGCAATCCCGCCCGGCGCATCGGCACCCCTGAGGACATCGCCCAGGGTGTCCTGTTCGCCATGACCAGCACTTTCCTGACCGGCCAGACGCTGCACATCGACGGCGGCGAGCCGCTCACCTGAGGGAGGAAGACAGCGATGGGCCTTTCCTGGCAGCAAGGACCGCTCGCACCGGGAGCCGCCGGCCGGTTTCTGGTTCCCGATCCGCTGCCGGAGCGGCTGCTGTACGCCGAGCCGCTGCGCCGGCGCATGCGGGTCCGGTTCGGCGGGGCCTGGGCCGCTGACAGCGAGGACGTCGTGCTGCTGCATGAGCCCGGCCGCTACCCGGTGGCGTACTTCCCGCTGCGTGACATCGCCGATGGCGTGCTGCAGGCCAGCGACTACACCACCCGCCACGCGGACCTGGGCCCGACGTCCTGGTACACGGTCCGCTCCGGTGACCAGAGCAAACAGCGGGCCGCCTGGCAGCACACCGGGCTGCCCGGCTACGCGGCCGAGCTAGAGGGACGGGTGGCGTTCGCGTGGCGGGCCATGGACGCCTTCTACGAGGAAGACGAGCGCATCGTGGGTCACGCGGCCGACGCCTACCACCGCATCGACATCCGCCAGACCAGCCGCCACCTCGTGGTCCGCTCGGGCGACCAGGTCATCGCCGACAGCACCCGGCCGCTCGCCCTGTATGAGTCGGGCTTTGCGCCCCGGTGGTACGTGCCGCGCGCCGACATCGGCCAGACCGCGCTCACCCCGGCCACGGGGCAGACGTTCTGCCCGTACAAAGGCCTGTGCAGCTACTATGACATCGGCGCCGCCCGCCGTGCGGCATGGTCCTACCAGGACGCGTATACCGAGGTCGGGCGGATCGGCGGCTTTATCTCGTTCGAGCCCGACCTGATCGAGGTGCACATCGACGGCGCCCGGCTCAGGCTGGAACCCGGCCAGAGCGTGATCCCGCACGGCATCGACCGGGATCTCACCACCGACGCGGCCATATCGGGCAAACACCCATGAACGCTCCCCAGGCTCGGGCCAGATCAGCCGCCGGACGCAGCCGCCGGGGGCCGGTGCTGCTGTCGGTGAACGTCGGCCTGCCCCGGAACGTGGCCTGGGAGGGCAAGACCGTCTACACCGGCGTGTGGAAGCACCCGGTGCCCGGCCCGGTCATGGCCCGGCGGCTCAACATCGACGGGGATGGCCAGGGTGACCTGAACGGCCACGGCGGCGAGCAGCGGGCCGTGCTGGTCTACCAGATCGCCTCCTACCGGCACTGGCAGCGGCACTTTGGCCGCGACGACTTCGGCTATGGCCAGTTCGGGGAGAACCTCACCGTCGACGGCATGCCCGACGACCAGGTCTGCATCGGCGACCGCTACCGCATCGGCGGAGCCGAGTTCGAAGTCACCCAGCCCCGGGTCACCTGCTACCGCGTCGGGCTGCGCCTCGGCGAGCCCGAAATGCCCGCGCTGCTGGTCAGCCACCACCGTCCCGGGTTCTACATGCGTGTGCTCACCGAAGGGCGCATCCAGGCCGGCGACCAGATCGTCAAGACCCGGACCGGACCGCACGCGCTGACCGTGGCCGACACCGACGCGCTGCTCTACCTCCCCGGCCGGGACCCGGACCAGCTCCGCCTGGCCACCCAGATCCCCGCGCTCAGCCCGGGCTGGCAGCAGTCGTTCCGCGACCTGCTCGAGAGCGCAGGTGCCCCCACTCCGGCCGCGGGCACAGAGCCGGGCGCGGGGGGAGGGCCGGCCTGGCCCGGCTTCCGGCCGCTGCGCGTGACACGGGTGGTCCCCGAAAGCACGGCCGTGTCCTCGGTCTACCTCACCGCCCCGGACCAGGCCCCGCTGCCGGCCGCCCGGGCCGGCCAGTACCTCACCGTGCGCATCCCGGACGCCGGCCAGCCCGCCCCGGTGCGCAGCTACTCGCTGTCGTCGGCACCAGGCGCCGACCCGTACCGGATCAGCGTCAAGCGCGAGCCGCACGGCCTGGTCAGCAGCTACATCAACAGCCGGGTGCAGCCCGGCGCCACCCTCGACACGGCCGCTCCCCGCGGCGACTTCGTCCTCGACGCCGGCACCGGCCCGGCGCTGCTGATCTCCGCCGGCATCGGCGTCACCCCGGTCCTTTCCATGCTGCACCAGCTCGCCGACGCCCGCAGCACCCGCGACATCTGGTGGCTCCACGGCGCCCGCAACCCCCGGCAGCACGCCTTCGCCGCCGAAGCGCACACCCTGGTCGCAGCCCTTCCGCGCGCCCACGAGCACATCTACTACAGCGCGGCGACACCCCCGGAGCGCCAGAGCGCCCACGCCACAGCGGGTCACCTGACCAAGGACACCCTGGCCGCCCTGAACCTCCCGGCCAGCGCGACCGCGTACGTCTGCGGGCCGCAATCGTTCATGACCGACATGCAGCAGGGCCTCACCGCGGCCGGCCTCGATCCGGCCCGCATCCGCACCGAGCTGTTCGGGGCGCTGCCGTCGATCAACCCCGGCCTGGCCGGCCAGTCCCGCCGGCCACCGCACCAGCCGGAGGGGCCGCCCGGCACCGGGCCGCTGGTGACGTTCGCCCGCAGTGGCATTTCCGCGCCGTTCGCGACCGGGCAGCGCAGCCTGCTCGAGCTGGCCGACGCCTGCGATGTGCCCAGCCGCTGGAGCTGCCGCACCGGCGTCTGCCACACCTGCGTCACGCCCCTGCTCTCCGGCCGCGTCAGTTACCACCCGGACCCGCTAGAGCTCCCCGCCGACGGACAGGTGCTCATCTGCTGCTCCCAGCCCGGCACCGACATCGTCCTGGACATGTAGAGCAGCAACCGCCATGACCAACCAGATCCCGCCCGGCGCGGCAGCCAGCGGCCCGCATCCGGCGCCGTCCGGCGAGGACTGCCGGGCCCGCGAAGACGCGCCCGCTGTCAGCCCGGCCGTCGGCCCGGTGCCACCCGTCTACGTCCCGTCGGCGCCGGGCCAGGAACGTGGATTCGGCCTGCTCTGGCAGGCCATGGCCCAGGCGGCCCGCGCGGCAGCCGGCTGGGCGGCCCGGCTCCGGCCGCATCACCGAATGCGAGTGAGGTGGTCATATGATCGCGATGATCACTGACCCCGCCTCGGCGGCCCGCCGGAGGGCGATGCCGCGGGAGCGACCGGCGGCCGGGGAAGCTGTGTGCGGGCGTGAGGCAGAACGGAAGGTCGTCCGCGACCTGCTGCGGCGCGCTCAGCGCGGGAGCGGCGGCGTGGTGCTGGTGGACGGGGAGCCGGGCATCGGCAAGTCCAGGCTGCTCCGCGCCTGCATTGACGAGGCGCCCGAGCATGGTTTTTCGCTGGCCGCGGGAGCAGCGGACCAGCTGGGCGAGGCGATCCCGCTCTTCGCGCTGCGCGCGGCGCTCGGTGATCCGTTCGCTGGGCTCGCCGCCGATGATCCCGGTCGTGACCGGCCCGACGCGACGGCGTGGTGGATCAGCCAGACGCAAGTGCAGATCGCCGAAGCCAGTGACGGGCCGGCCGCCCTCGGGCACCTCAGCCAGCTCCGCTCCGGCCTGCAGGCCCGGGAACCAGAAAACGAACGATAGGAGGACCCCGATGACAGCGGTGGCGTGGGATCACGTGGTGCATGACGACGTCGTGCGGGCGACACAGGAGTATGACCGGCTCGGGCCCGAGGAGTTCTTCTCCAAGCATGGCTTCGGCCCTACTACTACTTATGACCTGATCTACCAGGAACGCCGTTACCCGCCAAAAGCCATCCTGGGCACCGCGTATGAGCTGGCCACGGGCCAGCGCCTGGCCTCCGGTGACTTCGAGGGCGGGAAGAGCGGCGCCGTACGGGTGCTCGGAAAGCTGGGGTTCACGATCCAGGCGCGACGGCCAGCCGGGTAAAGCTGGCCACCAGCTCGTCCAGGACTGCGGCCAGGTCATGCAGCTCGGCGAGATGCGCCGGCGTCAGCTCATCCAGGATGCGCTCGCCCGGCGCGGTGAGCCGGACCCGCACCAGACGGCCGTCGCTGGCGTCGGCGATCCGGCGTACGAAACCGGCCGCCTCGGCGCGGTCCACGAGCTCGACGGTGCTGTGATGGCGCAGCAGCAGGTAGCCAGCCAGATCGCCGACCGTCGGCGGCTCGTCTCCGGGATGGCCCTTGATCGCGACCAGGAGCTGATGCTGGACCTGAGTCAGCCCCGCCGCCTGAGCCTGATCCTCGCTCCAGCGCTGGAACCGGCGCAGGCTGACCCGGAACGCCAGCAGGTGCTCGAAATCGCCACGCGTCAGCTGGGGCACGTTACCGTCCTCGCCCGGGCCTGATCGGCCGGTCAGACAAACAGCCTGCGACATACCACGCCGTGGCCGACATTGCCCCCGCGCCACAGATCAAACTGCTCTCCCGGGGCTAGGTAGTCAGTCACGTCCTCACCGAGGACCTCGATCCGCAGGATGGTCTCTTCGTCTCCCATCCGGAACGCGCTTTCGACATCGCCGACGGTAATCAGGGCGCTAAAGAGCTTGCTGCCGCCGGTGTCGTGGTGACGGGCACGAACCACCATGCGGCGGCCCGGCCCGCCCAGCGTCAGCTCCGGGCTGCCGCCCTCGTGCGGGGCGAGCCTGACCAGAGCCTGGTACTTGTACCGCCTCATTTTCTTTATCATCTTCGTCACCGCCCTGCATGAGCCTGTCGCGTCTCCGGGCCCGGCGGCTCACGTTTCTTTATATCGTAGCACGACGTGATCTCTGGCGGCCCTGGCTGGCCTGCCTGCTCATGAACGGGGAGCTGGCCAGGCCGATCAAGGTCACCGTCCAGGCCGCCGCGGCGCACGGGACCACGACCGCACCGATGTGGCCGGCCAGCGGCAGCCGGGCAGCGGTCCCCAGCTGCAGGCCGGCCAGCGCGTACATGCCGGCCGGGAACACGACCGTCCACATGTCGGCCCGGTAGCGAGGCCGCACCGGCCGGCGCAGGTACCGCGCGGCAGTCGCCGTGGCCAGCGGCGCGATCAGCACGGTGGCGACCGACCACAACGCGACCGCCAGGCCGGTGATCGCGGCCCGGGCCGGCGCTCCCGGGATGCCGAGGATCCCGGCCGCGGCGACGACGGCGATCGAGGCGGCCCCCATGGCCACCCAGTACGGGTTGGTGGCGTCCCCCGGGCCGACCCCGACGAGCAGCAGCCGGCCCGCGACCAGCACCGTGATCACCAGGTAGAGAGCGATGCCTGCCGACCACGCGGTGATGGCCGCCAGCGCGGCCGGCCCGGCCGGGAGCATCCCCACGTCGTGCAGGAACACGGCCGCGATGGCCAGCGACTGGGTGCCGACGGCCCACAGGTACCAGGTGCCGTTGACGTCAGCCAGCCGGGGCGGCGGTCGCCGCACGGCCAGGCGCGCCGGGACCAGGCCGGTCACGCCCAGCCAGGCAGCCAGCGCGGCCCCGGCCGCCATGGCGGCCGGAAGCCGGTACCCGCCGCTGGCCAGCCGGTCCCCGAGTACGCCGCAGGAGGCGACGAACGCGAACGAGGTGAAGGCCCGGTCCGGGCGGCTCAGGTCCGCGCGCAGGCTGGCCGGGAACGCGACCGCGCGCACCGCCGACCCCGCCAGCAGGATCACAAAGACGGCCACCGCGATCACCAAGAGCGCCGCCGACAGCGACGGCTGGCCCGCCTGGCGCAGCGCCGAGGACACGATGCCGGTGGCCATCACCACGGGAAAGCAGGCCGGCCCGGCCCGGCATACGGCCCGCGCCAAGAGGTTGCCGCCGCCAGTTACCGGGCCCACGTTTATCCGCCCATTCCTGCCTTCACCGCGTATACGTGCACTGCTACGACCGGCTGCTCGCCGCCAACCTGCACCGGCGCGGTTCACGTCTGCGGTGAGGTTGTATTCATATCGTATAACGATAGATTACGGCCAGGTGGACGCCGTCAGGCGGACCCAGCCAGCTGGGCCCAGTCAGCCGGGCCCACCGCGCGGAGGGCCTCATGCCAGCGCGGGCGCGGGCGCCGGGCGCCGCATGGGCTGCGCGCGGCCTGCCCCTGGCTCACCCAGGTCATTGCACAGTTGTCGCAGGAGTATCTATCGTCTCACGATATTACGGAAAATGCTTGTTTCGCCAGGCGGCTGACGGGTAGCAGACTCATATCGTGTCACGATAGAAATTCTGAACTCGAACACCGCCGGCATAGCGACGTGCCGGCTGGCCAGCAGGAGGTGCGCAGTGAGCCTTCCCAGCCGCCAGCAGCGGCTCTTAAGAGAGATCGACAAAGCGGTATGCCGTTCTGATCCCGGGCTGGCGTCGATGCTGGCCGTCTTCGCCCGGCTCGTGGCGGGTGAGCAGATGCCTGGTCACGAGCAGTTGCAGACTCCGGCGAGCCGGGTGCTGGCGGCCGCGGCCACCAGCCTGGTCAGAAACTGGCCCCTGGCCAGGCGCAGGACATCGCCCGGAGCACCGGCTGCGGGCACTCGGTCAAGCGCGCGCCCAGACCAGCCAGGCCTTCCCCAGCCCCGAACGATCTACCAGGAGGAGATCATGCCAACCAGACCCCAGCCATCGCCGCTGCCGGGCAGTACGGTGCTGGCCGCCGTCCGCCCCGGTTCACCGCTGCCGCCCACCCCGGTGCCGGACACCGCCGGCCCCGGCTCCCCGCTGCCGCCCACCCCGGTGCCGGACACCGCCGGCCCGGGCTCGCCGCTGCCGCCCGACCCGGTGCTGCACCTGGCCGGCCCCCCGGCCGTAGCCGGCCGCGCACCAGCTTCCCGCCCGGCCCGGGGCCGGACGCCCGGCCATGGCGCGAGCCGGTCCGCGCCCGCGGCCTAGCACAGTCCGCCGCGCCCTGATTAAGCCGTTAGCCAGTGCCTTTGCCGCCTCGACACCATTGCGCGGAGACCACATAGATCGCTAGTGTCCCAACGGATACTTGCTGATCTCTCCCGAGGAGGCGCAACGGTGCGTACCCGAAGCAAGACATTAATGGCGATCGTCGGAGCGGCCGGCCTTTCCGGCGCGGTATTGGTGGCCGCGCAGACCGCGGGCGCGGCCACGGCCAGCCGGACCCCGCTGGCCGGGACCCTGGTCACGGCGGCCGCCCGCCAGCATCCGGTTGGTGCCGTAGCCAAATCCGCCGCGGTGAACTTCGAGCTGGTACTGAAGCTTCGCGACGCGGCGGCAGCGCAGTCGCTGGTGCGGGCGGTCAGCTCCCCCGGGAGCAAGAGCTACCGCCACTACATCACCGCGGCCAAGTGGGAATCCAGGTTCTCGCCGACCGCCAGCGAGGTCAGCAGCGCCCGCCACTGGCTGTCCAGTGAGGGATTCAAGGTCGGCGCCGTCTCCCGGGACCGCATCACGATCTCGGCGTCGGGCACCGCGGCCCAGGTTGAGGGCGCGTTCGGCACCGGGCTGGCGAACTACAAGGTAGACGGTCACACCGTGCGCCTGGCCACCAGCCAGATGTCGATTCCGTCGTCGGTTGCCGGCAGCGTGGCGGGCGCGATGGGAGTCAACCAGAACATCGCCACGCCTGACGACGTTACGCAGGCCGCCACCAAGTCCACGGCGAGCGCATCGGCCGCGACGAACCCGTTCCCGCCGGCTCCCTCCGCGTTCATCACCGCTCCACCGTGTGGCAGCTACTACACGGCCAAGAGCACCACCGTCTCGCCGCCGTTCGGGGACGGCTACCCGACCACGGTGCCGGACGAGGTGTGTGGCTACAAGCCCGGCCAGTTCCGCTCGGCCTACAACATCGGCTCGGCTGACACCGGAAAGGGTGTCACCGTGGCCATCATCGACGCCTATGGGTCCTCGACGATCGCCGCCGACGCGACCCAGTACTTCAAGACGAACGCTCCGAACGAGCCGTTCGCCAACGCACACTTCAGCCAGCTCGACGCGACCCCGTTCAACGACGAGGCCGAGTGCGCCGCTTCCGGCTGGGCGACCGAGCAGGCGATCGACGTCGAGGCCGTTCACTCGATGGCACCCGACGCCAACATCCTCTATGTCGGCGCCCAGAACTGCATCGGCGGCCTGTTCAATGCCGAGCAGACCGTCATCGACGACGGGCTGGCCAACGTGGTCACCAACTCCTGGGGGGACGACGCCGGAGACCTCCTGGATGACCAGGCGACCAAGACCGCATACGACGACCTGTTCATGCTGGCCGACGCGACCGGGATTGGCGTCCAGTTCTCCTCCGGAGACAGCGGCGACAACTTCGTGAACTTCGGCTTCTCCTCCTCCGACTACCCGACGGAGAGCCCGTTCGTCACGTCCGTGGGCGGCACCTCGCTGCAGGTCGGCGCGAACGGCCAGCAGACCGGCCAGCTCGGCTGGTCCACCGGCCGCTCGTTCAAGTGCACCGCGAACGTGGTTGGCGACCTGCCCGGCTGCACCAGTTCGACGGTCAACACCTGGCTGCCGATCAGCTTGGACGGTGGCAGCGGCGGATTCACCAGCTACAACTACACGCAGCCGTTCTACCAGGCCGGGATCGTGCCCAACTCGCTGGCGCTTCGCAATGAAGCCCTCGACGGGCCGACCCTGATGCGGGTGAACCCCGACATCTCGATGGACGCCGACCCGTCCACCGGCTTCCTGATCGGCCTGCACGAGATATTCCCGAACGGGAAGGACATGTACGGCCAGACCCGGTACGGCGGGACCAGCCTCGCCTCGCCGCTCCTGGCGGGCGTGATCGCCGACGTCGACCAGGTCGCGGGTGTTCCGGTCGGGTTCATCAACCCGGCGATCTACCGGCTCGCGGGCAAGGCCGGTGCGATAGATGACATCCTGCCTGGCGGCAAGCAGGCCCAGTACCGGTACGACCACGCCTTCACCTACGTCACCGGCGCCAAGGGTGACATCCAGCAATTCCGTGAGCTGACCTTCGAGGGCACGATCACCTATTGCGACGAGACCGGCAACTGCGATTCGCGGCCCAACACGCTCAGCACGGCCAAGGGCTACGACAGCATGACCGGGCTCGGCTCGATCGGACCCGACTTCATCAATGATCTGGCCAGCCCCTAACTCCGGGCGCCGCCATACCCGGTAAATGGCAGCCCAGCGGGTCACCGGAAGGTGCCCGCTGGGCTGTCCCATTCAGGCGGCCCGGCACCCGGCCGGCGATCCCGGCGGGCCGACCGGTGAAGTTCACTCGCACGTTGAGCTGATCCTGGTTTCGCCGACATAGCCAACCCCTACCACCGCTGATTGCCGCACTCGCCCGGCACTGCTCAGGCTGGCCAGCGCGATCTGTGCCAGACTCACAGAAAACGATGCCAGCAGAACATCCATGCGAACAACAGTTCGATGCCGGGAGCAGCATGGAGGTCACTGACCAGCAGCTACGGCTGCTTGAGTTGTGCGCGATCCGGGTTGGCCAGGAAAGCGTCGACTGGAGCCTCATCGCCCGCCTGGCCCAGCACCCGGGCGGCCTCGACGACCTGTGCCAGGCGGTTATCACGGAGAAGTCGGCCGCGGCCTCGCGATCACGTCCGGTGCTGGCCGAGGGGCTGCGCCACCTGCCCGCCCTGGCTGATCGGGCCGGCGCCGAGATTGAGGCCGCGTCGGGCGCCGGGGCCAGGCTGGTCACCGTGCTCGACCCGGACTACCCGGCGAACCTGCGCTTGACTCCCAACCTTCCGCCGTTCCTGTTCTGCCGCGGGGAACTCAGCGACGGCGATGCTCGCTCCGTTGCCGTGGTGGGCGCGCGGGAAGCGAGCGATGCCGGGATCCGCCGGGCGGCGAGCATGTCCAGGCAACTGGCCGAGGCGGGCGTTACCGTGGTCTCCGGCCTGGCCAAGGGCATCGACACGGCCGCCCACCGCGGTGCCCTGGAGGCAGGCGCCCGGACCATCGCGGTGCTGGGCACCGGGATCACCAGGTGCTATCCCAGCGAGAACCAGGGGCTAGCCGAGGAGATCACGGCCAGCGGCGTCCTGGTGTCGCAGTTCTGGCCCACCAGCCGTCCCAGCAGAAGCACATTCCCGCGCCGCAACGTCGTGACGTCCGGAATCAGCCAGGGCACGGTGGTGATCGAGGCCACGAGCCGGTCGGGGGCCAAGCTGCAGGCGCGCATCGCCCTCGACCATGGCAAGAAGGTGTTCCTGATCCGCTCGCTGGTCGCGGATGAGCCTTGGGCCAGGGACTACGTGGAAAACCGCGGCGCCATCGAGGTGGCCAGCGCCGATGCGGTGAGCGCCCGGCTGGCCGCCCCTGAGCAGGTACGGCGGGCAATCGAGCAGCATCGGCAGCTGACCCTCTCGTTCGCGGCCGGCCCGTGAACGTCACCGTGCGCCCGGCCGGACCGTCCCCACGGGCCTGCCCGGTCTGTAGCCAGCGCCTGGACGGCGACAGCACCTGCCGGAACTCGCTGTGCCGGGACCCGAACCGCCGGATCGAGCGCATCGACGCGATCACCTCCCACTCGGGAGCCATGCAGGACAAGATCCACAGCTACAAGTACGACGGCCAGACGGGCTGGTCGCTGATCTTCGGCCGGTTAGTCGTCCGCTGGCTCGACGCTCACGCGGCCGGCGACCCGCCCGGCCTGATCGTCGCGAACCCGACCTACGTTGGTCGCGGCCAGCCGGGTCCTGGCCATATCGAGGCGATTATCAGGGCGGCTGCCGCGGCCGACTCCGGCCGCCGCTGGCCGTTCGACGTCCGGGTGCCGGCCGCGATCATAAAGACCGAAGCCACGGAGCAGTCGGCAGGCCGGAGCTTCCCCGAGAAGCGGATCGCCGCGGCCGCCCTCCGCGAGGTCCTGAAGATCCCTGACCCGGCCCGCACGGCGGGACGCCGGATTCTCGTGTTCGACGACGTGTGCACCACGGGTTGGCAGCTTGACGCGGTGGCCGACTGCCTGGTCCAGGAGGGCCGCGCCGCCGGGGTCCGCGCCCTGGTCCTGGCCCGGGCACCCTGGCGGTGACGGGGTGCTGACCGGTATCAGATCGCCAATCCGCGCTTGGGCTGGTCTTCCAGGCCGGGCATGACCCACTGCGGCCGCGGCGTGTCGTCGAACCGGAGCCCGGGCCGATCGGGAAGCGTGCCGGTGATGGTGAGGCTGAACGGGCGCAGGTAGTCGATCTGGCGGTCAGCGGTCAGCCGGAACGGCCGGTCGTGCCCTGGGTAGATGACGTCCGCCATCTTCAGCGCGCGGTCGATGCTGGCCTGCGCCTGGCCGACATTCCAGAAGACCAGCGGTGGCTGCCGGGTCAGCGCGATGGCCGCACTGTGCAGCGCATCGCCAGAGATCAGCGACAGGCCCTGCTCGTCCTGGACGGTGATGCCGATGCTGCCCGCCGAGTGGCCAGGAAGATCCACGACGCCGACGCCCGGGATGAGCTCGTCGCCCTCGGCGATCTCGTGTATCTCCATCCGTTCCAGGATGTCCCCGGTCCAGGCCGGGGTGGCCCAGTCGTTCGGGTGCGGCCGCCCGCAGTACCGGCGCTCGTCGGGATGCAGGTACAGCGGCGCGTGCGCGAAGACGTCGATGTTCTGGGCGTGGTCCCAGTGCCCATGGGTCAGCACGACCATGTCGATGTTTTGTGGGGTCAGGCCCCGGCTGGCGAGCGCGTCAGCCAGGAACGGCCGCCGGCCGACATGGGCCGGGTCGACCAGGATCCGCACCGGCTCACCGTTGGCGCCGGCTCCCTCGATGAGAACAACCTCGCACAGCGCGATCCGAGCGGTGTCGGTGCTGATCCCGAAGCCATCAAACAGGACATCGATCCGGGGTGCTGCCATGGACGCCTCCTCACTGAACCCTTTTCATCCGGCGAAGTCAGGTCTACAGGACCTTGGCCAGTCACGGGAGGATGAAAAGAGTTCAGTCTCCGGTCCCCGCGGGCGCGAACGGCCGGCCCGGTGGCTCACCCCACCAGCCGCGCAGGAACTCCTCGGCATGCACGCACGCTCCGGCCACCGGGCCATCCGGATGGTCGAGCGCTTCCCCGGTGAGCTCGGCAATCCTGGACCCGGCCGCCGCCAGGACCTGGTCCGGGCTGGCGTCAGCGGCTGACCGGTAGCCGATCACCGCGCCCGCGTTGCAGACAAAGTCCGGCAATGCCAGTATCTCGCGCTGGCGCAGCACCGCGGCGCCCTGGCCGGAATAGGGCGCGTTGGCCGCGGGCGCGATGACGCGGACGCCCGGCGGCAGCGATTTCGCGGCCCGGGCGCCGATCACTCCCGGCCGGGTTCCGGGGACCACGACATCGGCGTCGATCGCCGTGAACAGCTCGCCCGGCGGCTTGACCGGCAGGCCGTAACGGGCAACGCACTCGTCACCGTGCGCACCGCGCAGCATCATCAGCAGGCCCACGTCCAGCCCGGTGGGGTCCGCGATGCAGCCCGCCACCGTGGAGACCGCCGCCACCCGTCCGCCGCGGCGGACGACCTCGCGGGCCACACCGCCGCCCACCTTGCCGAATCCCTCGATCGCGACGCTGCGGCCTTCCCAGCCCCAGCCCCATTTGGCGCGCAGCGCGGTGTCCGCCGCCACCGCGACGCCGTATCCGGTCAGCAGGTCCTCGAACGGCACGCCGCCGACAACCGCGCCCATCGCCGCCGGCGCCGGGCGGTGGTCCCGCAGCGGCCCGAAATCCTCCTCGGACGTGCCCATGTCCGGCCCGGTCAGGAAGCGGCCCGCCTCGACCAGCGGGCCGACCTCGGCGCAGAACCGCGTCATCAGCCCGGCCCGGCCCGCGCCATCGGCCGGGTCGCCGCGCACGCCCGCCTTGGCCCCGCCGATCTGTTCTCCCAGCGCCGCGAACTTGTAGGTCATCGCCCGGGCCAGCAGCGCCACCTCGGCCACGCCGATGTCCGAGGTCAGCCGGGTGCCCCCGGCGGACTGTGGCGCGCCGGGAAGATCGAACACCACGAACCCGGGGACCGAGCTCAGCTCGATGATCTCCGGAGCGGGGCCGTCTTTCCTGGCCGGTTCGTCTGCCATGCCACCTCCGATGCGCTGACCAAGCGTCCGAACAACCCTGACCAGTCAAGCTAACTCACCGGCCTGGCGGTCAGGGAGGCCGCCAGCGACTCGGCCTGGTCGCGGCCGGGCAGCAGGCCGCGGGCCCCGGCCGCGGTGACCGACAGCGCGGCGGCCGCCACCGAGATGCGGGCCGCCTCGGCCAGGCTGGCCCCGCTGGCCAGCGACACGGCCAGCGTCCCGCAGAAGCAGTCCCCGGCGCCGGTGGCGTCGACCGCCGCGACCCTGGGAGCACCGATATGCGTGACCGGTCCGCCGCCACGGGGCACGACGAGCGCGCCGCCCGCGCCCAGGGTGACGACGACGTCGAGATCGCCCGGGAGCTTGCGGGCCAGCGCCGCGGTGGCGGCCAGCCCAGCCGGCGGCCCGGCGGACCGCCCGGCGGGCGGTGCGGCCCCGGCCAGCAGCGCCAGCTCGGCCTGGTTCGGCACCAGCACGTTCACCCGCGCCAGGAGGCCGGCGCTGAGCGGGACAGCGGGCGCGGGGTTGAGCACCACCGGGGCGGTGGCCATGCTCACGGCCGCGGAGACCGTCTGGGCCGGGATCTCCAGCTGCAGCAGGACCGCAGCCGCCCGATTCAGGACGTCCGGGTCGATATCCGCGGGCGACAGCTGCCCGTTGGCTCCGGGGTCGACCAGGATCAGGTTCTCCCCGGCCGGGTTGACGGCGATCGTCGCGCCGCCGCTGCGCGCCCCGGGCGTGATCCGCACTCCGGATACGTCAACGCCGCGTTCGGCCAGGTCGCCGCGGATGCGCTGGCCGACATCGTCGTCGCCGATGCGGCCGATCATGGTCACCTCGGCGCCGAACGCGGCCGCGGCGGCCGCCTGGTTGCCGCCCTTGCCGCCGAAGCCGATCGTTCCCGGCGCGGAACTCAGCACGGTCTCGCCCGGTCCGGGCAGCCGGCCGACCAGCAGGGTGAGGTCGGCGTTGAGGCTGCCGACCACGGCCACCCGGGCCCGCGTCATGAGCTCACCATCGGTGCGACGTTCCCGAACGCGGCCACATCCGGAACGGTAGCCCAGGGAATCTGCACTGGTGGCACGTGGCTACAGCTATTAGCGTCAGGCACGACGCGCCGATCCCCGGAAGGCAGGGCATGGACAGCAACGCAGCCAGCCCGGGCGGGGCCGCGGCCCAGGCCCCGGACTCCGACCGGCCGTGGAACATCGAGACCAACGGCATCAACCCGATCGCCGAAGAGGAACGGCACGGCAAGCCGATCGAGCTGTTCTGGATCTGGTGCGCCGCCAACATCGGGATCCTGGACATCACCTACGGGGCGTTCCTGGTCACGTTCTACGGGCTCGACCTGGTGCAGGCCATCAGCGTCATGATCGTCGGGACCGTGCTCTCGTTCCTGCTGGTCGGGTTCATCAGCCTGGCCGGGAAGCGGGCCAACGCGCCGACCCTGGTCATGTCGCGCGCCTCGTTCGGCGTGGTCGGCAACGCGCTGCCCACGCTGATCAGCTATGTGTCGTTCCTCGGCTGGGAGATCCTGCTGACCGCGCTGGCCGTGCTGGCCGCGCAGAGCATCATGCAGCGGCTCGGCGCGCCGGCCGGTGACCCGACCGTCGCCGTCGCGTTCGTCATCGTGGCCGGGGTCACGATCACGCTCGCG
>Ga0335074_10005870_pt1 | contig 17014 bp, 14 predicted proteins | sample Lox_Sample_23_FD_206715 | JGI IMG/M metagenome (GOLD analysis project Ga0335074, IMG submission 206715) | Soil microbial communities from Loxahatchee National Wildlife Refuge, Florida, United States - Lox_Sample_2.3 | ecosystem: Environmental > Terrestrial > Soil > Wetlands | place: USA...
CCGAAACATGGACCATGTTCTCCACGCGCACGGCGCGGGAGAATCCAATGATGGACTCAAAGGGCGACGTTCCGGAGATGTTCTGACGCATTGCCGGGGGATGCTCCGCGCATCAAAGTTGAGAGTTGAGCGCGAATCTGGCCCGTTCACGGACCAGATCCGCGTGTGCGAAGGGCCTCCTTAGAGGCCCTTCTTCGCGAGGAAGAGCACCAGATCGCGCACGCGATTCGAGTAGCCCCACTCGTTGTCATACCAGCTGATGACCTTGACCGAGCTGCCAACCACCTTCGTCAGCGGTGAGTCGACGATCGAGGAGCGCGCGTCGCCCTTAAAGTCACTCGACACGAGTTGGTCGGTCTCATAGCCGAGGATGCCCTTCAGCTTGCCGTCTGCGGCCTTCTTGAGCGCAGCGTTGACGGTGTCGACGGTAGCCGGCTTCTCAGAGATGAACGTGAGGTCGACGACCGAAACGTTCGGAGTTGGGACGCGAATGGCAAAGCCGTCGAGCTTGCCGGCCATCTCCGGGATAACGAGCTTGAGGGCCTTGGCGGCGCCGGTGGAACTGGGAATCATGTTGATCGCGGCGGCGCGGGCGCGGCGCAGATCCTTGTGCGGGAAGTCCAGAATGACCTGATCGTTGGTGTAGCTGTGGATCGTGGTCATGATGCCGGAGACGATGCCGAACTCCTCGTGCAGCACCTTGACGACGGGCGCGAGGCAGTTGGTGGTGCAGGAAGCATTGGAGATGATGTTGTGCTTGGCCGGATCGTACTTCGATTCGTTGACGCCGAGAACGACGGTGATGTCCTCGTTGGTGGCCGGAGCGGAGATGATGACTTTCTTTACCGATCCCTGCAGGTGCGCCTTGGCTTTGGTCGCGTCGGTGAAGATGCCGGTGGATTCAACGATGATCTGCGCTCCGGTCGAGTTCCAGTCAAGCTTGGCGGGGTCTCTTTCCGCAAAAACCTTGATCGATTTGCCATCCACGGTGATCGAATCGCTGGTGGAGGAGATTTCATTCTTCAGATTGCCGAGAATTGAGTCGTACTTGAGCAGATGCGCGAGCGTCGCTGGGCTCGTGAGATCGTTGACCGCGACGATATCGATGTCCGGATTGCCCAGGGCGGCGCGGAAAACGTTGCGTCCAATGCGGCCAAAGCCGTTGATTCCAACCTTTACTGCCATATAGAAAACTTTCTCCTTAGTGAGCTCGTTGAATCTTTTAGAGTGGAGTCTCGCCGTTCACCGGGGGACCAGCCGCGAGTGAGGCAAAGGTCGCAAACCCCCATTTACCGATGCTAGCACCGCAGTCAATACCACGGCATAAGAATTTTCTATAACGCAGCCTTAATATTCTCCTCTGCGAGTTCGGCGCGGCGCTTACGTTACTGGGAATGATCCTATTGCGACGCTGCGCGTTGCGGGCGCGGCGATGTCTGTGTTACATCCTGAGTTATGCGCGAATGGATGCGCGAAAAAATGAGACGACGCCCCAAGCGTGGACCGAACGATTCGGAGTCCACAGGAAAGATTGGCCAGGAAATACCTGTAAATCAGCCCGCTCCTCTTCGCCCCTCTTACGGAGCCGCCGCCGCTGAGCCTCCTGCTCAGGCAACCAACACGGCGGCGGAGACGCCGCAGGCGGAGGCAAGTGCCACCGTTGTACTTCCGGCCGAGGAACTCTCAGCGGAGATTGCCGAGGCGGTCGGCACTCCTGAGGAACCTGGCAAACTGGAAGTGGAGACGCAGCCGGAGTCGCAGTCGACCCCGCCGCCCGAACCGCAGGCCGCGGGCCAGCCGCATGGGCCGAAAGGCTTTGTGGTGCTGACAATCGGGCTGCCGGGCTCGGGCAAGACGACATGGTTCAAACGGCGCGGCGTGGCGCCATTGTCATCCGATATGCTGCGCAGCATTCTCTTCGACGACATCACCGAGCAGCGTTATCAGGGGCTGGTATTTTCCACACTGCGCTCGCTGCTGCGTGCTCGGCTCATCGCCAAGATGCCGTGGAACTACGTGGACGCGACGAACCTGTCTCCACATGAACGCCGGCAGTGGATCAAAATGGCCAAGAGCTTCGGCTACGATGTGCAGGCCGTATTCTTCGACGTGCCGCTTGAAATCTGCCTGGAGCGCAACCGGCGTCGCGAGCGCACGGTGAATGACGAGGTGATGCACAAGATGGCCGAGCGCCTTCGTCCGCCAAATTTCAAGGAAGGCTTTTCGAAGATTACAGTTGTGCGTGTAAAGAATCCCGGCACCTCGGAAGCCCCGGCCGGGAGCGAATAATGCAACTGGAACAGTGACAGATTGCCGGGCGAGGTGCCCGGCTTTCTTCTTTTGAGCGCAGAGATGCCGGCAGCAATCGAATTCCGCGATGTGAGCTTCAAAGCGCCGCAGGGGCGCCTGCTGCTCGATCGCATTTCGTTCACGGCCGGCGCGGGAACCACGACGGCGATACTGGGCCGCAGCGGGTCAGGCAAGACCACGCTGCTACGCACGGTCAACCGCATGGTGGAACCTACCGGCGGCGACGTTCTGGTCAATGGCAGGAGCGTGCGCGATTACGACCTGATCGAGCTGCGTCGCAGTGTCGGTTACGTAATCCAGGAGACAGGGCTGTTCCCGCACATCACGGTCGAGCGCAATGTCACAGTCGTGCCCGAGATCTCCGGAACGGCTCGATCAGATTGCAGAAATCGAGGACATGAACTGCTTTCGAATGTCGGTCTCGATCCGGCCAGTTTCGCTCACCGATATCCTCACCAGCTTTCCGGTGGGCAGCGCCAACGCGTGGGACTGGCCCGTGCACTCGCAGCAGAGCCGCCTATTTTGCTGATGGATGAGCCTTTCGGTGCCCTCGATCCACTCACGCGGGCGGACATGCAGGATATGCTGCGCGGTCTGCTCGAGCGCTTCAACAAAACTGTCCTGCTGATTACTCATAACCTCGACGAGGCGCTCTATCTTGCGTCCCGTATTGTGCTGGTTGCTCATGGCAAGATCGCGGCCAGTGTGGATGCGGCGGACTTTCTCACATCCAAGGACCCTGAGGTCGAAGAGTATGTGCGGGCTTTCCGCAGGGGCGAGCGCGAATTGGAAAATGACGAAGGGACCGCGCGATGAACGGGTTCCTCTCGCAGTACGGCGGTCAGATTTTTCAGCTTACGCTCGAGCATCTGTGGCTTACGGGCGCCGCGATGCTCTTTGCGACTGTAATAAGCGTTCCGGCAGGGATCTGGCTGACGCGTTCAACGAAGTGGGCGCCCCCGGTAATGACTGTGGCCAACATTCTACAGACTATCCCTTCCCTGGCGCTGTTTGGGTTGCTGCTGCCGCTTCCCTGGCTGGGTGAGCGCGCGGCGCGTATCGCGATTGTCGCGCTTACGGCTTATGCACTGCTGCCCATCCTGCGCAATACGTACGCGGGGATCCGAAGCATCGATCCTGCGGTTTTGGAGGTGGCGCATGCGCTCGGCCTGACTGGGACACAGCGGCTCTTTCGCGTAGAGTTGCCTCTCGCCGCGTCGTTTATTCTCGCGGGATTGCGCACGGCGACAGTGACCTGTGTTGGCATTGCGACAATTGCCGCGGCGGTCGGGGCGGGTGGCCTGGGCGAACTGATCTTCCGCGGCGTGGCATCTGTGGATAATCGCCTGGTCCTGGCGGGAGCGATTCCTGCGGCCTTGCTGGCGCTGATCGCCGATGGCCTGCTTGGACTGCTGGAGCGGCGTTTCCGGGTGCCAGCTAAATGATCCGTCGGATTGTTGCTACCGTAGCGGTTACGATTTGCTTGTTATTGACCTCCTGTGCGCCGCCACGACCCAACGAGCCAGTCATCGGTACGAAAAACTTCACCGAGCAGGTGGTGCTGGGCGAATTGCTGGCCCAGGAGATCGAGGCCAAGTCACATCTGAAGGTGGAGCGTCGCTTTTATCTTGCCGGTAGTTACATTTGCCAGCAGGCTCTGGTTTCAGGACGCATCGATGCTTACGTCGAATACACCGGCACGGCGCTGACGGCGATTCTGAAGCAGCCGCTGGACCGGAATCCCAATGCCGTGCTCGACACCGTGCGCCGCCTCTACGCACAAAGATACAACGTGACTGTCGCGCCGCCTCTGGGGTTTGAGAACACGTTCGCGATGATCATTCGCGGAGACGACGCTCGCCGCTACAATCTGCGTACGCTGAGTCAGGCGGCCCAATACACTCCGCAGTGGAAGCTGGGCGTCGGATATGAATTCGAACAGCGGCCCGACGGCCTTCCCGGGTTGAGCAAGGTTTACGGCCTCAAATTCGACGGGCCTCCGCGAACGATGGATTTAGGGCTGCTCTATCGCGCACTGAATGCGCATCAAGTCGACATGATCGCGGGCAATTCGACGGACGGGCCAATTCAGGCCTTCGGACTCACCGTGCTCGAAGACGACAAGCATTACTTTCCGCCTTATCAGGCTGTGCCGCTGGTGCGTGACGATGCTTTGCGGCGCTGGCCCCAGATAAAAACGGCGCTGTATGCACTTGCGGGCAAAATTACAGCAGATGACATGCGCGCCATGAACGAGGCTGTGGACGGCCAGCATCGCGATCCGGCTGTGGTCGTGCGAGAATTTCGTGAGAAGAAGGGATTGTGAGATGACAACGCAAGCGCAAACGCCCGCAGCGCAGCAGCCCGAACCCTGGCTGCGCGGTACCTATTCTGATCTCCCCGCCGTGCTGCGCGCCATCCTGCATGCATTCGATCTGGCTCGCGAAGACGTGGTGCGCTGGGCCGATGGACTAACCGAGGCGCAGCTTCATGCCTCTCCCAGTGGACTCTCGCCGATTGCCTTCCACATGCGCCACATCGCGCGCAGTCTTGATCGCCTGCTTACCTATGCGGAAGGCAGTCAGCTTAGCGCCGAACAGCTTACGGCGGCCAAGACCGAACTCGATCCCGGCATCTCCCGCGAAGAATTGCTCGCCGAGTTCCACCAGGGCCTGGACCGCGCCGCTGAACGGGTCCGCACCTTCGCGTCAGCCGATCTTGAGCACTTGCGGGCAGTAGGAAAGAAGCAGCTACCTACAAGTGTGGGAGGCCTTCTCGTGCATCTGGCCGATCACACGCAGCGCCATACCGGGCAGATCGTTACAACGGCGAAGCTGCTGAAGGCGGCGGATATTGCGAGCGGCTCCGTCGCTGTGCACGGGCTGAGCTAGGGCCTGTTAACAGATTTTTAGAGGCAGCGCACGATCAGGATCGTCTGGTCGTCAAGCTGCTTGCCGAAGGCCTGCGCCGCGTCGACGATGAGCTGAGCAAGCTGGGCCAACGGTGCGTGAGCATTGTCGGCGATGACGGCTTTCAATCGCTCCACGCCGAATTCTTGATCATTTTTGTCGTTCACTTCGAGAATGCCGTCGGTGGCGACCACCAACAGATCGCCGGGAGAAGTCTGCATGCTCTGACCATCGAATGCCAGTACCGGAAGCAGTCCGAGCGGAAACTGCTCCTCCTCGAGATGGGAAAGACTCATGTGGCCGGCGTGCCAATGCAGGATGGGCGGACTGGCCGCAAGCGCGTAGTAGACGCTGCCGTCGGCGCCGAGCCGGAAGCCGGTGAACGTCGCGTACATGTGCGGCTCCTTCACTTCGGGCAGAACGCTGTTAAGGCGATCGAGCAGAAGAGGCAGAGTTCGCGCGGGCTCAAGCTCGACTGCTTCGAGGAGCGCGGTGCGGACCGCAGTCTTCAGCATCCCCATGAGGATTCCGGCCTGCAGACCGTGCCCGGCGATATCGGCGAGGTAGGCGATCGCATCTCCATTTGTAAGCTCGAGAGCGTCGACCAGATCGCCGCCAACCTTCTCGCTGGGCTTGGAAATGCCGTGAATCTCGAAACGTGTGGTGCGCAACGAGACCGGCGGCACGAGCGTCTTCTGGATTCCGTGCGCCAGCTCGAGTTCATTGCGCAACTTAAACGACTCCTTACCCTCGCCGCGAATGAAAATGATGAAGAAGACATAGGAAAGTACGATCGAAGCCATCATCCCAATCGCAGATATGCGGATTCCTGTCGCGGCGGTCGCAGGCGCGGCCGGCAAGTGAATCGAAAGCACCCTGGCAAACCATGCGAGGACAAACGGGCTGAGCGTCTGAATCGGAATGAGTAAGAGGATCCAGCCAAAGGGCTTGCGAGAGAGAATCAGTATCCACAAGCAGGCGATGAGCCCGCTGAAGACAACGTTCGAAACCAGAATCGAGTAGGGGTAGAGCCCTCCCGAGATGATGTCGTCGAAGTAGCCGAAGGTAGAGAAGAGCACGAAAACAGCAATGATCAGAGGACGCAGTCGGGCCAGCGGGATAGACCGGAAATGCTTCCATCCCTCCGGCGATCGCTTGTACCACGGGACCCTTGAGCCATTACTCATTGGAACAGAGTACAGGGGGTAGTGTTCAGGGCATAGAAAAAGCTGCACTTCCTACACGCCCGACCTGCACACTGACGCCTGCCCTACAGGAACAGCGGAGCCAGGACCAGCGTTACCGTGGCCAGCAGCTTGATGAGCACATGAAGCGATGGGCCGGCCGTATCCTTGAACGGATCGCCCACCGTATCGCCGACTACGGCTGCCTTATGCGCCTCGGATCGCTTGCCGCCGTGGGCGCCGGTCTCGATGAGCTTCTTGGCGTTATCCCAGGCGCCGCCGCCATTGTTCATAAGCATGGCGAGCAGGATTCCGCTGATGGTGCCGACCATCAGGAGAGCGGCTACGGCTTCCGCGCCGCTGAGGTTGACGGGGAGGCCGTTAATCATTGGCCAGTTGTGCAGCGCTCCTGGATAGAACTCGCCACCGAAGTGGCGAAAGATGAGGCCCACACATAGCGGCATCGCCACGGCGAGCACACCGGGCAGAACCATTTCCTTGAGAGCCGCGCCGGTAACGATGCGGACGCAACGGCCGTAGTCGGGTTGCGACGTTCCCTGCATGATTCCCGGATTGTTGCGGAACTGCTCATGCACGTCCTGGATGACGGTCTGGGCAGCGCGTCCTACGGCCCTGATGGCCATCGAGGAGAAAAGATATGTGAGCATGGCACCAAGCAGCGCGCCAACGAAGACCGGCACGGATGCGAGATTTACGTTTGAGAAGGTCCAGCCTTCAGGCAGAACTCCACCGGCTGCGACGACGCGCTGGTGGACGATATCATGAACCGTCGCCAGGTATGCGGAGAAGAGCAGGAAGGCCGCTAGCGAGGCGGATCCGATCGCATAGCCCTTGGTGAGAGCCTTGGTGGTGTTGCCGGCTGCGTCGAGTTTGTCGGTCTTCACGCGGACGCTGTGCGGCTGATCGCTCATTTCGATGATGCCGCCGGCGTTATCCGTGATGGGACCGAAGGTGTCCATGGCAAGGATGTAGGCCGCCGAGGAGAGCATGCCCATGGTGGCGATCGCCGTGCCATAAATGCCTTTTGCGTAGCTGGAAATCGTGGTCACATCCGCCAGACCGCGGGTGCCGAAGTAGTAGCTCAGCAGCAGCGCGGCGCTGATCACGATGACCGGCAGGGCAGGTGTTTCCATGCCGACGGCAAGTCCCTGGATGATGTTGGTCGCGGGTCCCGTAGTCGATGCCAAGGCGATGCTCTGCACCGGCTTGAAGCGGGTTTCGGTGTAGTACTCGGTGATGCGGACGAAGAGGAATGAGGTTACGATGCCGCAGATTCCGCTGCCCAGCAACCACCAGCGCGCTCCCAGCATGAAGTAGATGGCCACAGCGAATCCGGCAAGAGCCAGCAGCGAGGTGACGTAATAACCCTTGTTCAGTGCGTGCATGGGATCTTCGTCCTCGCCGCTGCGGACGACGGCGACGCCGACGATACTGGAAATCAGGTTGATCGCCTGTACGATCAGCGGAAAGAGGATGCCTTTGAGTCCGAAGACCGGGTAGAGTGCTGCTCCCAGGATCATCGCTCCGACGTTTTCAGCGGCGGTCGACTCAAAGATGTCAGCGCCACGGCCCGCGCAGTCTCCAACATTGTCGCCCACCAGGTCGGCGATGACAGCCGGATTGCGGGGATCGTCTTCGGGGATGCCGGCTTCGACTTTGCCGACCAGATCGGCGCCCACGTCTGCGGCCTTGGTATAGATACCGCCGCCAAGCTGAGCGAAGAGCGCCACCAGCGAAGCTCCGAATCCGAAGCCGACAAGCTGGTAGGGAACCTGCTGAGGATTGCTGAGTCCGCCGAAGAGGAAAAAGAGAAGTCCGACGCCCAGCAGCGACAGGCCGACGACGACCAGGCCGGTTACGGCTCCGCCGTGCAGGGCGATCTTGAGCGCCTGCCCCATGCTGGTGCGGGCCGCGGCAGCGGTGCGGATGTTAGCGCGAATGGAGACCCACATGCCGGTCTGACCTGAAAGGGCGGAGCAGGCGGCACCGATCAGAAAGCTGACGACGACCTTGGTGGCGTAGGGAGCGGTGAAGGGGGACAGTCGGTATCCGATAAAGAGAACAACGGCGAGCGCGACCGCGATCAGGGCGATGGTGCCGTATTGGCGCTTCATGAAGGCTTCCGCGCCTTCCCTGATGGCGTTGGAAATGCGCTGCATCTCCGGAGTGCCGGCATCAGAGCTGAGGACCCCGCGCGCGAAGAGCAGAGCCGCTACCAGGCCAATGACTCCGGTTGCGAGCGCGAGCCAGAGATAAAGTTGATCGTTGGCGGCCATTGCGCCATTTTCTGCCTGCCAGGCTGCTGCCGCTACGGGAACAAAAAACACCATTCAAAATCCTCCGGGAGGTACTCCAGAATTCCCACGCCGGATACCTGGTAGACAGCGGCGCGGAGTTCTTCTCTACAAAACGTCAAGCAACGGCAGATCACTCGCAGTTGCAGTGGCCAATGACCGTCCAGCCATGCTGAACGAGCGAACTTGCACAAAACGCGACATTAAAGCACGAGGCGAAAACGGTGGTCAATGCGGTTCTGGGTCGGAAGATACAAGATCGCTAACATGAATTTTCCGCACCCCCGGGGTCTTCGCAACCGGTGGGATGCAGGTTGGGAAAGCTGAGTCTACGGCATCGCGAGCACATGCGGCAACTGGGGAAAATCTATGCAATGGCAGTAGTCCGGGTTCCGCGCAGGCTCGATCCAATCCAGATGCCAATGGGGTAGAGAATCAGCAGACCAATGCCGTACCAGTGGGGTACCACACCCCATAGCGCCACCTGGACCACGATGCCGAGTACTTCACCGAGCACGATCAGCCACAGTGTTGCCTTTCGGCGGTGTTCCTCGGCGATCAGCGCGCACAGGTATCCGCCAACGATCGTGTAGACAAAATCGGTTCCCAGGCTGACGGCGAAGTAAAAGAACGGAGGGTCCTTCGGATTCCATCCGGGGACCATCCGCGCGAACAGCATGTCGGTAATCCTTATCAGAACTGCGATCCCCAGAAATCCGCCTATTACAGCGATAACCGTGCGCACGATCTCTTCTCCTGTATTTCGGCCCTTCAATGTAGCCCATGAGGGTTGCGGATGTCTCTAAATTAAAGCAGATATGCCAGGCGCCCGGCTGGCTGTTGCCTCACTATGCCGGACATGTACAATCTGGAGTCCATTCCGCGTCGGACAGCGCTTCGGACGGATGGATAGAATGAACCGAGAGGGTAGTTGATGGCCCGTAGCACGGTCCCCAGTTCAGAACGTAACCCAGAACGTAACAAGGCAAAATCGGCGTCGGGTCAGGCTACCGGCGTGCTTCAGGAAGCCGCCCCCGAATCAACGAAGGGGCTGTCTCCCGAACGCCTGATTGAGATTTACCGGCTCATGTACCTTTCGCGGCGAACCGATGACCGCGAGATCGTGCTCAAGAACCAGCAGAAGATCTTCTTCCAGATTTCCGGCGCCGGGCACGAGGCCCTTTTGGTGGCCGCCGGTCTGGTACTCAAACCGGGATACGACTGGTTTTTCCCTTACTATCGCGATCGGGCGTTATGCCTGGCGCTGGGCGTCACCGTCGAAGACCTGCTGCTGCAGGGCATCGGCGCGGCCGGCGATCCGGCCAGCGGTGGGCGCCAGATGCCTTCCCACTGGAGCAGCCCGGCGCACCACATAGTCTCGCCGTCGTCGGCCACGGCTACGCAGTGCCTGCAGGCGGTGGGTTGCGCCGAGGCCGGCCGTTACTTCGCACAGCATCCCAAGGCTGCGGAGAAGGTCGTCCATGACGAGAAGCAGGGGGTCGACTACCGCGACTGGAGCCATGTCGAGTTCCAGGGCGACGAAGTTGTCTATGTGTCGATCGGAGAAGGCTCTACCTCACAGGGGGAGTTCTGGGAGTCGCTGAACACGGCTTCCAATGAGAAGCTACCGGTGATCTTCGTGGTCGAGGACAACGGCTATGCGATCTCGGTTCCGGTGGAGGTGAACACGCCCGGCGGCAACATTTCGCGGCTGGTTCAGAATTTCCCCAATTTCTTCTTCGCCGAGATCGATGGCACTGATCCTCTGGTCTCATGGCAGGCGTTTGAAGATGCCGCTGCGCATTGCCGTGCCGGCAAAGGTCCGGCATTTATCCATGGCCACGTCATCCGGCCCTACTCGCATTCCCACTCGGACAACGACCGGCTCTACCGGCCCGAGAAGGAGCGCAACGAAGATGCACTGCGCGATCCGCTGTCCAAGTTCCAGATGTATCTGCTGCGCGAGGGCATTCTCGACGCCGAGGGGATCACTCGCATCGAGAAACAGGTAGACGAAGAGGTTCGCCAGGCTGCGGAGCGCGCTCTGCGTTCGCCACTGCCGTCGACCGATAAAGCGGCGATCCTGGAGCACGTCTATTCGGAGCACTACGACCCAACCGACCCTGTGCTCCAGACCACTCCCGCGCGCACGGCGGATAGTCACGAGCGCACTATGGCCGACCTGATCAACGCCTGCCTGCGGGATGAGATGCGTCGCGATCCACGCATCGTGGTGTTCGGGGAAGATGTCGCCGACTGCAGCCGGAAGGAATATCTGGAGCAGGGGTTGGTCAAGGGCAAAGGCGGCGTTTTCAAGCTAACCCACGGCCTGCAGATCGAGTTCGGCGCCGACCGCGTCTTCAACTCGCCGCTCGCCGAAGCGAATATCGTCGGACGCGCAGTCGGCATGGCTCTGCGCGGCCTCAAGCCGGTAGTGGAGATTCAGTTCTTCGACTACATCTGGCCGGCGATGCACCAGCTTCGCAATGAGTTGCCGCTGCTCCGCTGGCGGTCGAACGGGACCTGGGCCTGCCCGGCAGTGGTGCGCGTGGCCATCGGCGGCTACCTGACCGGAGGCTCGGTCTACCACTCGCAGAACGGGGAGAGCATCTTCACGCATACGCCTGGGATGCGTGTCGTCTATCCGTCGAACGCACTCGACGCGAACGGGCTGCTGCGGACGGCGATCCGCTGCGACGATCCGGTGATGTTCCTCGAGCACAAGCGCCTCTACCGCGAGACCTATGGCCGCGTGCCGTATCCCGGCCCGGATTTCATGATTCCCTTCGGCAAGGCGGCCAAGGTTCGGGAAGGTTCAGACATCACGCTGGTGACCTACGGCGCCTTGGTGCCAAGGGCTCTGCAGGCGGCGCAGAAGGCCTACCGCGAGCACGGCATTCAGACCGAGATCCTCGACCTGCGGACCATCTCTCCCTATGACTGGGAGGCGATTGCCGAGTCGGTGCGCAAGACTAGCCGCGTGATCATCGCGCATGAGGACATGCTGAGCTGGGGATACGGCGCCGAGATCGCTGCCCGCATCGCCGATGAGCTGTTCGAGGACCTCGATGCGCCGGTGAAGAGGATCGCGTCGATGGATACCTTCGTGGCGTATGCGCCTATCGTCGAAGATGTGATCCTGCCCCAGCCGGACGATATCTATCGCGGGATTGTGGAGCTGAAGAACTTCTGACTCTGGAAGCGCTTCCGGCTTCAACTCCTCACTCCAGGATGTTCGGCCCCGCCGCCTTCTTGATTGTGACGACCCAGACGCGCGCGTCTCCGTCCGACGTCAGCGTCTCGCCGAGATCCTTGCGCACATTAGCAAACATCAGCGCGAAGCGGCTGAACTGCTCGTTGTTCAAGTCGACGCTGCGGCCCTGCGGGCTGGTTTTCGCCCACATGTCCATGGTGCGGCGGTCGTCGGGGAGCAGCTTGTCGGGCGGCGCGGGGCCGTCAGTCCGGTTGATACCGGTGAGGTATCCCGAGCGCATGTCGGTAAAGGTCGGCCGCAGGCTCTGCAGGTAGTTGGGCTCAAGCTGGGACATGAACTCGTCATGGTTGCTGCACCAGTCGAACGGGCCGACAGTCTTTGACGTTGTCGCGTCTGACCAGACAACTGCCTGCAGTTTGAAGCAGGAGGCTACAATGCTGCGTCCATGCGCGCTGGGATCAGTCATGTAGGAATCGGTCCAGCCCATCGGCGCATTCAACACGGTGATGGCTACGTGCGGGAACTGCTCGGAGACTGGCTTGTTCGGGTCGAGTTGCGGAAGAACATTGCGCAATCCAACTCTATCGATCACCGATCTGCCGGTGGCTTCGTCCTTCACACTCTCACCGATGGATCCGAAGAAGCCTTTTTTCTTGGTGGGCTGAGTTGCGGCGGGGGCCGGCTGTGCCGTCGCCTGAGCTGCCGGCGCCGGAGTAGGCTGGGCCGCGGGGGCAGGCGCCGGGCCTGGCGCCGCTGCGGGAGCCGGGGCGGGAGTGGCCTCCATCATGGCCTTGATCAGGTTATCGCTGGCCTTGGCCTTCTTCAGAGCGACCATGTCTTCGGCGCTCAGGTCGAATGTCTGCCCGCTCTTGTGGATCTTTTCGAGGATGATATCTTCGGAAATCCCGGCGTTGAGCATGGAGACGACACCTGCCACGTTCAGTCCGGAGCCTGCCGACGCCGCAGGTGCGGCGGCGCTGCCGGAGGGAGTGCCGACCTGAAAGGCCTTGAGTGCATCCTGTGCGCTCGCGACCACGTGAGCATCGATACCCGGCATGGCGATGACGTTTCCGTTCGAGATAAGCAGAATCATCTGCGCGCCGAGCCTTACCTGGGCCGGCTGGTCACCGTAAGTGATGATGGTGTACTGCTGCCCGTTGTAGGTATAGGGAACGGTCTTTACATAGCCTTGTTTGCGCCCATACTGAGCTGCGGCGGAATAAGGCTGGGATGCAAGCACAAGGCAAACAAGCAGAGTTAGCAGCGCCGTCAGCGCACGTTGATCAAGTTTCACGTCGCTTCACCAGATATGGGATTTCGACTGCTGATCGGGGGAGGGAATCGGGGCCCGGTTTTCCGCTGGGGGTGAAAACCATGGCGATTATATCCTGCGCGATTCGGCTTGCAAGCCGAAGTTTCGCGGCTCGGGGGTTCGAAGCGATGGCAAATAGCTCTGAGGCAGGCAGAGATCGATTGACAGTTTGGCCTGCCTTCGCTTAAATGATCGCCTGATGCGACCCCGCTGACGCATCTTTCCCCGCGCAATCAGTGAAAGAAATCCGTACATCCGCCGCAATTGGCCTCGGGGATCGGCCTGCGGCTTGCCATTCCGACGATCGCTTTTGGGAGGCATCAAGTGAACGCTGCGCTATTTGCAGGCACTACCCGCCGTAGATTTCTCGCCATGGCTGCCGCGGCTGCCGCAGGATATCCCTTCCGCTCAGTCGTGGCACAGCCTGCGGCGAAATACCTCCGCCGCAACCTCGCCGCCCAGGGCTTTCCCGCGCAGGTGCTCGCCAGCTATGCGAAGGCAATCAGCGCGATGCTGAAACTGCCTCCGTCGGACCCGCGCAACTGGTATCGCAATGCCTTCGTTCACACCCTCGACTGCCCGCACGGCAACTGGTGGTTTCCTGTGTGGCATCGCGGTTACCTGGGATGGTTTGAGGGGACCTGCCGCGAACTCTCCGGCGATCCAGACTTTGCCCTGCCCTTCTGGGACTGGACGGCGCTCCCGCGTGTGCCGAAGCAGTTTTTCCAGGGGGTTCTCAACCCGGCGGACCCTGAATATCTCAGCAGCTACCAGGCTTTCTACACGCAGTTGTCGAATCCGATGAGCGCGCTGTGGCAGTCGTTCTCTGCAGCTCAGGTCAAGGAGCAGTCTCTGCGCGGCTATGGATCGATGAATGACCTGTGGACGCAGGTGCAGAGCGATCCGATGTTTGTCCCGCCGCCGGGAGTCCGGGCTTTGACTTCGGCCCATCCCGGCTTCGACAAGCCGACAAAGAAGGCTGTCGCCTTATCGACTATTACGAAGGCGCTCGCGCCCAGGGACTTTATCGCGTTTGGCAGCGACAAGGCGCCGTTTCACTCCCAGGCGGCAGGTTTTGGAATTCTCGAAGGCCAGCCGCACAACAACGTGCACAACTGCATCGGCGGACTGATGGAAGACATGCTCTCTCCGGTCGATCCACTATTCTTTCTGCATCACGCCAACATCGATCGCCTGTGGGATGCGTGGACGCGCAAACAGCAGAAGCTAAACCTTCCCACCTTGCCAACCGGACCCGACCTGCAGGCCTGGAGCAATGAGCCGTTTCTGTTCTTCCACGACGAGAATGGCAAGCCGGTGTCGCAGACAACGGCCGGCGACTACGCCACGATCGGCCGGTTCGACTACGCATACGATAAGGGTTCAGGTGAGAGCGCCGTAGCGAATGCTGTACCTCAGCCGAATGCTCCTGCCGCGCAGAGCTTTTCGGGAGGACTCACCAGCCATGCGCTTACGCTGGGAGCGCCTGCGCAGAGCCAGGTCGCGGTACCCCAGTCGGTGCTTCAGGCGCAGCAATCGAACATGTTTGCGAAAGTCACGATCCAGTCTCCGCCCGGAGCGCATGGTTACGGGTTCAACGTCTTCGTGAACCCGCCGCAGGATACTTCCGGTCTCAACGAAGACAGCCCCAGCTATGCAGCGACCCTGCAATTCTTCGGAGTGCACCATCACGACGAGCCGGTCAGCTTCACCGTTCCCCTGTCAGATACATTGAAGGCACTCGCCGCCAGGAATATGCTCAAGGCAAACGAGCCGCTTCGGATTGTCGTAATTCCGGAGAGCAAGCCGACGCTCGAGCCCAATGTCGCGCAGGCGAATTTCAAGAGCAGCCTGGCGGAGGTTTCAGTCGGCACGTTTTAAGGCAGTTTCGGAAATTAGGTGTCCAATCAAGAATCACGCCAGGTCGCAGCTCTCTGTTGGTCGCGTCGACTTGAGGTCAGTGGCATCAGAAATACCGTCTCCGAAAATGCTATAGCCGGGTCGTTATGCGGGAGTTCCTCAGGCCGAACAGGGCGCGTGTGTGGGTCTTCATTGTGGCTCTCGCGGCTGTGTGGCCGCGGCCGGTCTTTGCCGCCGCCAGGCAGCGGGTCTATGATTTGCCGCTTCCACGCGCCGTCAGACCGGGAGAAGCGCTGGTAGCGCGCGTCAGCGTAGGTCCTCTCAAGCCGCATTTACGCATCATCGTACGTATCCGCAATGGCGAAATCGCCGGGACTGTCTCGCCGTTCGGCGCCCAGGAACGGAAGGCTCCGGCCATCTACACCATTCCGTTGCCTGCCGCTGCTGCGAAGGGTGGCACAGTCCGCCTTCTGATCGAAGTGGAAGAGAAGAACGCCGAGCCACGCACGCCGACAAACGAAGAGGTCCGCGGTATCACCCTCGTATATATGCCGGTCACCGCTTCCGACAGCAAGCAGAATGGAGTGCGGCCAGGATTGCAATGAAGCGTCGACCGGGCAACGCTGGGGCAAACCGAAGCACATTCAGGGCCGCCTCATTTTGAATCGATGGCTCGTGCCTTTATCATCACTGCGGAGCTTTTTCCTTAGGAGCGCAATCAATGCGAGTTGGTCTGTTGACGGGCGGCGGAGACTGCCCGGGTCTGAACGCCGTGATCCACGCGGTAGTCAAAAAGGGAATCAACCACTATGGAGACGAGTTTGTCGGCTTTCTCGAGGGCTGGCGCGGAGTGCTGGATAACAACACGATTCCGCTGACACTCGAGAAAGTGGACGGCATTTTGACGATGGGCGGCACCATCCTGCGCACATCGCGCACCAACGTGCGCAAGATTGAGGGCGGCATCGAGAAGTGTGTCGCCAACCTCAAGGCCAATAAGATCGACGCCCTCATCGCCATCGGCGGCGACGACACGCAGTCGGTCACCAACGCGCTCATTCAGGCTGGAGTGCCGGGCGTTGGTGTCCCGAAGACCATCGATAACGACCTGAACGGAACCGACATCTGCTTCGGCTTCGACACGGCGGTGAGCATTGCGACCGAGGCCGTCGACCGCCTGCACACCACGGCGGAAGCTCACAATCGCGTGATCGTTTGCGAAGTGATGGGCCGCGACGCAGGCTGGATTGCTCTTACAGCGGGTGTTGCGGGCAACGCGCATGTGGTGCTGGTGCCAGAGAAGCCGATCGACCTCGATCATGTTTGCGCGCTGCTCAAATACAACCACGATCACGGCAAGAAGTACGGCATCGTCGTCGTTGCCGAGGGTGCGAAGCTGCCGTCCGGCGGACAGGCAACGGTCGGCGCCAAGGTTGATTCCTTCGGACATGCGCGGCTGAGCGGGATTGGGCAGGCATTGGCCGAGGAGATCGAGAAGCGTACCGGATACGAGACGCGCTCCGTCAACCTGGGACACACACAGCGCGGTGGAACCCCGTCGGCGTTTGACCGCATGCTGGCCACGCGGTACGGCCTGGCGGCAATCGACCTGGTGCACCAGGGACAGGTTGGGCGGCTGGTTGTTCTCCATGGCACAAAGATCGAAAGCATACCGCTGGCGGAGGCCATCTCGAAGAACCGCACCCTCGACGACACCTTCCTCGAAATCCTTAGCGGTCTCGAGCCCAAGCTCTGAGAGCACGTTGGACGGGGCGGCTCCCAACGCCGCCCCTTGGCCTATTCCATGGCCGCATACGCCAGCGTCCAGAAGTCGCTGAATACCTTTGGTAGTTCCGGCGAGTCCATCATGCGCTGCGCGAAGAGAATGCCGATCATCCCCTCTGTTGAGC
>Ga0335074_10005871_pt1 | contig 17014 bp, 20 predicted proteins | sample Lox_Sample_23_FD_206715 | JGI IMG/M metagenome (GOLD analysis project Ga0335074, IMG submission 206715) | Soil microbial communities from Loxahatchee National Wildlife Refuge, Florida, United States - Lox_Sample_2.3 | ecosystem: Environmental > Terrestrial > Soil > Wetlands | place: USA...
AGCTGGCCCGCGTCGATCCGGCGACTGGACGCAGTTCCGCAGGGGAGGCGTCCGGCCGCTGGCGCGGAAGGTGGTGAATATGTTCGAGCCGGGCGACCTGTTCAGCCAGTTGTTCGTGCCGCATCCTGGAAGGCTGGTACTGTGACAGAATGATTTCCACGATGGCCTTCGGCTCGGCCTTGTGCCTGTAATCGAGGGCCGCTTCCCAGGATTGTCGAAAGCTGGCCCGGCTGATGCTGATGTCCCTGCGCGATTGCTCCGGCCAGACTGGCTGGCTGCAAAGGCAGACCAGCACCCTGACGTCAGAGCCCTCGATCTGGTTGAGAGTAGATCCCATGTTGAGGCACTGGCGGAACCTGGCGTCGAGGAAGCGGGTGCCGCCGCAGCGGCTGCAGGCGGAGTAGTTGTCGGAGATGTTTTTGGGTGCGGTCGGAGATTGGCAGGGTTTCGTCCCGGCGACCGGGGGATTGATCGCCTCGCGCAATTCTCTGGACGGCCGGAACACGACTTTCTTGGGGTGGCGGAACAGGATCTGTTTCTTCTCCCAGCGCACCCGTTCTTGCTGTGCTGGCCCCTTGACCAGCGCGAACACCCCCAACTTGGTCACTGCCCTCCCATGCTCCTGGAGGTGTTTCTTAAGGTTCCCGAAGATTGCCTGGAGCACGCAGCGAGCCTGGCGGTACAACAGGCCTTCCTGTTGCTGCAGGACGAAGATCAGGTCCCGTTGTGTCAGCGTTTTGTGCTGTTTAGACGGTAGAGGTTTGCGGGGAAAGGACCAATAGCGGCCGCCGGGCGAGCTCCGGAAGTTCTTGGCCAACGACCGGCGGGCGATGCGTCTTCCGGTCTCGTGTTCGATCCTTTGCAAACGGGCGGCGACGGTGTCGTATTCGTTCCCAAGAGCCCACTGGCGCAACCGATCGCCGGTTTTGGCTTCGGGTGCGGGCGGGAAAACGCCCAGCAGAATTGGGGTGCGGCACAAACAGATCAAGGCGCTTCCGACGATTGTGGGAGGGGCGGCGGCAGATGATCGGTAAACGTCAACCGGCCGGAACCACTGGCTACCGCAGGCGGCGCATTGATGAAGCATTGATGGAATTTACCGGGATTTCTCGCACCAAGCCATTTTACCTGATATGCTCAGATTCCTTGAGACTTCTGTGGCAAATCTCCCTCGGGAGCCGCGCCCCCCACAATTAACACCGGGTGGGCGCCCAGCGGAGAACCGGGGGTTATCGTGGGGAATGCCCGCGCGGCGGCTTGCCGGGCCCTGCAGTCGTCAGCCCAGCGAATCGACCGGAACCGGCCAAAGAGAAAGATCGAAAACCTCTTCGCGTCTTGGGCAGGCGAAGGCGACCGATTCGGGCCTTGAACATAAATGCAATAAGTGCATATTACCAGGGAGCGAAAACGGCGCTACGAGCGGCGAGACACCGCCGTGGCACGCGGCGAGGTGAATCCGAGCCCGACTCTGCTCGGGGAAATTGACCGTGGTCAGCGGCGAAAGCCGTTTCCTCTACCGGTACCGGCCCCTGGCCAAACCGCGAATTTCCTCACAGAGTCGGCTGACCTTTTGGAATCCCCATTTGTGCTCCTGAGCCTGTTGGCAGAGTACTTCCAAGCGCCCGAGCAACACATCCAGGTTGCCGTTGGTAGTGTCCACCAGAAGATCGAACTGGGCTGGAGTCAGATCGTCTTTGCTATCCATCAGATCCCTGACTCGCTGACGGATTTCGACTTCTTGATGCGAGGGCGCGGGAGGGGCTGGGGGCAGGTGGAGGGGAGGTTCGACCGCCGGCTCAAATGGCGGGGGTGGCACCGGGACCGTATGGGTTTCCGCCGTGGGTAAAGGTAAAGGGGGCGTGATCGTCGGGGTGGCGGTGGCCGGCCGCCGCGGCCCCGGGGCGGGCGCCCCATCCGCAGGCTTCCGGATGGCGGGCGGTTGCGGCGATTTCGGCTGGACTGGCACGGGCGGCAGGGATTTCTGTAGTTTTCCCTGCTTGACCTTCTTTTGCGGCTGAGATTGTGTAGTCTTCACCGCCGATTTCTTGGCCGGTTTAGGACGGCTTTCGGGGAGGGGTCGAACCCAGTACCTCTGTCTCACAGTCGCCACAAGCTTATAAGGGTCGTCCTTAAACGTGTATTCTTCTTTCTTCAACTGACGCAGGCGCGCCAGCAGCCAATCGAGATTGCGATCGGCAGCTTCCATGAGACTTTTAAACTCTACAATGTCCACGTCCCTTCCGGTGAAGTCGTGAAACAACTGCTCTACTTCTTCGGCTTTGCGGACGGTCGCAGCAGAAAGCGGGCGCGGCGGGGGCGGAGAAAACGGAGCTCTTTCGATCAGTTTCTTGTCCGGCCGGAACCGGATCATCTTCTTCGGAAGTTGTACCGGACGGTAAGCTACAGCCTTGTCCTGGATATTCCGGAACTTCTGGATTCTCCTCCCCTTCCGTTTCGCCGGGGTGGAAAGGATGCTGACCTTGCCCACGGGCAATTCCACGACTTCGCCGCGCCTTAGAGCGCGCTTCATCAGATCAAACACCGCATTCACGGCCTTCGCGGCCTTGCGCCTGGAAATAGGAAGCCCGTTTTGGGCCATTTTCTCCATGGCCGCCTTGATCAGACCGCTTTTGCCGCGTCCGGCTTCCGCTGCTTCGGAATTCATAGTCCCCCTGCTCGCTTTACGATTGATGTAGAAATTGGGTCGCTACTCGGCTGTGTTCCCACGGCAAATTTCTGTTGGTCGGAGCGCTCCGGAGCTGAGGATCGGCGGCCGCGAGTGGCGAAGCACCTGGTCAGTTTAAACGTGACTACAACGAGTCCGATACCATTTTAGCAGTTTATGGGCCTGTTTAGGGATATTCAGATGCTAATGACTGTTCCGGCGTTGGTTCGGCCGCGCACTACGAAGGTCGTTTTGGCCGGACCTTTCTGAACAACCACTTTGAGGTGTTTCCTTGGAATCCGGCGGCTTGCCGATGCCTTCCAGCGTGGTGACCCGCGGCGACTTGCGCAGGAGCTCAACGAATTACGATCCGGTCGGACGAGGCCTCCTTGGTAAGCCGATCTCGCATTCGGGAAGCGCTGTCCACCAGGCTACACTGCATGGGCCCGGCAGCCATCACCTGCAGCCAGCGCTCCACCCAGGCACTCCACTGCGGGGGGGAGGAGCTCCACGGAGCATAGTGCAACGCAATGCACGGGTGCGCAGTGAAACCCGCCGCCCGCGCCACCGTGCTCATGAGCAGGTGCATCCGTGCACCGGCGTGCCGCGGCTCGCGATAGATCGCGTACAGGAATTGCTTGAATTTCTCCCCGCCGGGGTCCCAGGCGGGTTCGTCGGTACGCAAGGCATGCAAGGCTGCCTGATAGGCTCCAGCCTCCAGCTGGCGGAACCGGGACGACAGATCGTCGACGAGGGCCCGGCGCTCTTTGAAGGAAATCGGCGAGAACTCCGAGAACGGCCGCTCCCGGGAGCAGAGTGCCAAAACCGGGTTGGTATGTTCATAGAAAAGGCCGGCAATCTCATAGACCGTCACCGGAAACAACGGATCCTGCGAGATCTTCAACCGCTGCACATCCACGCCCAAATCCCCATGGTAGTGCCGCCGCATCCGAATTCCATGCTTCTTCCAGATCCTCTGTACCGAACTCCGGCTGACTCCATGCCGCCGGGCCAGATTGCGGACATTCCAGTTGATACTGGGATCCACCAGCATTTGCTCCACACAGACACTGCCACTCATGCGCGGCCGGTACAGACAATCCTCCACGATCGCCCGTTCGACCTCCTCGGGAATTCCTTCACTGCCCCCTTCCCGATCCCATAATCCGCGGATCCCCTCCTGTTCGAAGCGCCGGCGCCAGTGCAGCACCCGCGCCCGCCCCAAACCCACACGTGCGGCGATCGCATGGTTGGCCGCTCCGCCGGCGGCCAGGAGCACAATCCGGGCGCGCTTCTTGACCTTCTCCGGGATTTCACGGGAACCAAGCATGGCTTCCAAAGTCGCCCGATCCGACGGTGACACCGCCAGGGGCGGGGGTGGCTGCCAAGGCACAAAAGTTTATTGTACTGTTCGGCTGGGACACGGGGCTGAAAGGGCCGCGCGCGGATCAACCCCTGGTATAACTTCAACGACTCCGATACCAAGCCGAGGTGCGGCCGCCCCGATGAACGAGAAGTCCACCCCCCAGCTTCGAGGCTCGCGTCTTGGCCGAGTTTGCCACCTTGACGACCAGGCTCGACGGAGTGGACCAGGCCCTGGCCAACATTCCCGACCTGGTGGCTGCCAACATCCGCCAGGAGTCCATCAACAAGGAAGTCGTCGAACTCAAGAAGAGAATAGGCACGCTCGAGAAGAGCGCCCTGATCGTGCGCGGAGGCGTGAAGATGCTGGTGGCCGCGGGAGCCGTGATCACTTTCGTGCTTTCGGCGCTCTACCAGTGGGTAGTCGTCGGGAAGCTCTTCCATAAAGGTTAATCGAGGTCCGATTATGGACATCAAGGTTGCCAAGCGGTCGATGGACCGCTTTAAGCGGATTGCCCGCCGGCGTTATCCGCTCGAGTACCTGGAGATCCTGATCGGCCGGATCTCCCCAGAAGCCATCGAGATCGTCAAGTCCGTCCCGATTCTGCACACCGCCACGCTCGATTCGGCGAACCGGAACGCCGGCTGCGAGTGGGAAGACTCCGCCCTGGAGATCCTCAAGCTGAAGGCCGGGAGGGAAGGGCTCGTGTTTCTGGGGACGATCCATTCCCATCCCGACTACTCGACCAATACGGTCAGCGAGGGGGACAATGCGTCGGCCCTTACCAATCAAGAACAGGTCTTTGGAATCTACAGCTTCAAGAAGAACGGCAAGACCGGGCACGGGGCCGATTCCAAGCTGTGTTTCTACCTGCCGCAGAAAGCCGTCTCTATTCAAACACCATGAAATCTACCACTCGGACTCTGCTTTGTCTTCTTCTGCTTGCCTGCGTTTCGCGCGCCACCGTCATCAGCGGCCAGATTACCGATTTGACGGGCGCCATCCAGACTTCCAACCGCAGCGTCCGGTTCGTGCTGGAGAACTGCGGCAACAACCTGCCGCTGGTGGCGGGATCCTCCGTGGTGGTGCCGGCCACCTTGACCATGGTTCCCAATGTCGCCGGCAACCTGGTCGGGACGATCGTCGGCAACGACATCATCAGTTGCGGGACTACTATCGGGCAGACGTATTACCAGGTGACCATCTTTGCCGGCACTCAACAGGCGTATCAGAACAACTATTCGATTACCGGGCCGGCCTGGAACCTGGCCACGGCTTTCCTGAACTATACCGGATATCTGCTGGGAGACATGATTTATGGCGCCGGGACCTGGATGGACCGGTTCAGTCCTTGACCTTTTCGGCAGTGCTCTTGAAGGCCTGGAAATCATGGAGAGCCATCTGAGCCAGGCCGTAGAGCCGTTGGACCAGTTCCTCGGCCGTGCCAAACACGACCGTCAAACGTCCTGGTTGCAGTTCGACTCCGGCCGGGAAATCGGGGGCCTTCCGCTCGAGGTCTGGCTGCTCGATCGGGATGGAAACCGTCGCGCTGGCGCGGGAGCGCCGGGCGCGATCCAGTTCGCCGGCGAGCCGTTGTTTGCGATGCACCTCAAATTGGAACTCGCCGCTCTGACGCATCCGTTGGAGCTCGGCGAGCATTTTCAGGCGCTCGACAACGAAAGTCCGGCCGACCTGGTAGCCGCCGAAGGCGCCCATCATCTCCACCGCCCGGCGGCGGCGGACACCGAAGACCCCTTCCATCACGGCGCGGTCGATGATCGGGGCCTGGATTGCGGAGATCTGCGCAATAATCTCCGGCAGGCGAACAAACCAAAGGGGTTGAGCGGGCACTAGGGGAGGCCTCCGGCTCTCTCGATGATACTGCACAAATGCGCATAAGGCGAACAAAAGGAAAACATGATAAGGATTATTATCTTGCTTTCGAAGCGCAACTGCGCCAAAATGGCGAACAATGAGCGAAATTGCCCTCTCCAAACCACTCCCCCTGGCGCCCGCCGACCAACAGGCCCATTCCGATGCCCAAGTGATCCAAATCTGGCTGCACGGCCGCTCCCTCCACACCCAACGCGCCTATGCCGCCGATATCCGGCGGTTCTGCGCCCACGCCGGCAAGCCGCTGGCCACCGTAACCCTGGCGGATCTCCAGGCGTTTGCCGATTCCCTACAGGACCTTGCCCCCGCCAGCCGATACCGCACCCTCTCGGCGGTGAAGTCGCTGGTCGGAATAGCCACGCCCGGCGAGTGGCCGGAAGAGCCGGGCGTTCGCTTCCTGATCCGGCTCGGTGCTGCACCAGGGCGGGTTATGCAAACGTGAGGAAGAGTGCCCCGACTGCGTCTTCCGCTGCCGGAAGTGCGGCTACTCGGCGCAGACGGAATTGAATGGCCGCCCCGCTTGCCAGGCGGATTGGAAGGCCATCGACGTAAGCCATGGGCCGGGCTGCCCGGAGAACCTGCTCGACGAGGCGATGGACACGCCAAGTGGCACGCTGGTGCGCCGGTGCTTCCGCATTCTCAATGCGAAGAGCATCTGGCTGACGATCACGCTGGCGGATAGCACCGAAGAGGAGTTCCGCGTGTTGGAAATGATCGAGGCCGAGCGTCAGGAGCAGACCAGGAATTTCGATGGCATCGCCCGGGGCTGCTGACTGCAAGCCTGAACAAAACGGATCCTTGCTGCAATCTCGGCCTGATGGTTCAGTCTAGGTGCGGAGATCTCGCAGGACCTGGCGACACTGACCCATCCCGATTCGATCCCCGATGGCGGTGAAGATGTCCAAAGCCTGTTCTACAGCCGCGCGGCCTTGCTCTTTGTCGCCCTTCGAGGTGTAAATAGTTGCGAGCTGCAGTTGAGTTCGTGCCGACTCTCTCACTCGACCGACACTTTGGAGGAGATCGAGGCTGATTTTGGTTAGCTCAAGCGCGGTATCGAATTTGCGCTGTGACAGAAACGAGAACGCCATCTGGCGGAGACCTATCGCCCCACTGATCTTGTCCCCGGCCGCCTCGGAGACGTCTGTAAGATGGCGAGCCCACTCCAATGCTTTATCGTAGTCATGGAGTTCAATGAGTGCTTGAACGACCCGCGAAAGGAACCGCAAGGTCGTGCGATTTGATACCGTCCCAGAAAAGTGAGCCCGATGCGCTTCGAGCACTTCCCAAGCTTCCGAGGCTCTTCCGTGCTCATTGTAGACGGCAGATAGAACTAAGACCGCCTCTCGTACGGTGGGAATGTTTTCTGATTTCATAAGAGGCGCTAGCATCGCCTTAGCATTGTCGAAGTCTCCTCTCAGACTTCTCAAGCGAGCAAGTTGGATCGTAAAGAAGTCCGCATCAATGCTGTTCGGCGGCGAGGTATCCTGAACCAATTGGAGGATTTGCTCATAGTGCCCACGATTCATCAGCGGCGGGCGTAGAAGCTCAACTACCTTGGTGGCATCCGCATGGTTTTCTGCCTTTATGTAATGTGACCAAGCCGCCAAGAGTGCCTCGATTTGGGCATCTTCAGCAAAGTCGGGGTCGGCCAGATCGCCACACCTATCTTGATAGTAGTCTGCCGCCCACTGGTGCTTTCTGCGGGGCTCCTCGATTAACCCGACGCAGAACTCCCTCACGAGCGGATGCATTTGGAAATTGCCTTCAGAGACTGGGTCAATGAGAAAGCGCTCGAAGAGCGAGACGATCACACCGTCAATATTCTGGTCTGGCAGAAGCCGGTGGACGTCTGAGAACGGCAGGGGGCGCTCGAAGATTGAAAGATCCAGCATTGTTTTGCGCTCTGCACTATCCAACTCGTCAAGCAGTGGGTTAAGCCATTCCGTAACAAGGTCCACTCGAAAAGCAGGGAGCGTGCTGAGGAGTTGAGGCAGTGGAACTCGATGCGCACGGTTAGCCAACAGTTGAAGCGCCTTCGGGTGACCACCACCGGTGGTTACCCACACACTATGAATCGTATGGCAGTCGGCGCTAACTCCGGTTTCCTCAAGAAACTGGGCGATTGCACCTTCGTCCAGACCCTGTGCTAGATGTTCTTCAATAACAGAGCCAGGAGGAACTCTCATGAGCATATTGGGTCTACGTCGCGAAATCAGGACGAACCTGGTCTTACTTTCCACATCCGCTAGTTCCGTGAGGAGCCGCTCCAGCATGGGGTCGCGCACCAGATGAAAATCATCCAAGAACACCAGTATGGAATGAGCAGAGAGAGCTTCCGTCAGGTAAGCCACTCGATCCCGCTCCGCGTCAGGCATGCCGTCAAGAACGGCCGCGAATTCTGGACTGTCGGGGCGCGACCACTTAGACATCGCCCAGATGACGGAATCCAGCGTGGTTTCGGCCCGGCACTCATGAAAGAAGCAGGTACCCGATTTTGTTGCAAGTTGCGAGATAAGCCGGCGAGCGAGCGATGACTTGCCGATACCAGCAATTCCTTCAAGAACAACGATGATATTCGATTCTCTTTCGACAGTTTCCTGCAACCGCGCAAGTTCGACCGTTCTGCCAACGAACAGTGCTCGCCGTGCGAGCATCCGAACTGGGGGTTTCTCGAAACTCGAAGTGGCAGTTGATCGCGTCATTCGCAGCACCTGCTGGATTAGGTGGCGCCGGACAACACTTTCGAAATCTCCTGGGCCAGCATATGGCCACCAGAGACCCTCTTTAGGGAAGCGCTGCTTGAAATCCAGTACGCGACCCCACTGCTCAATCTCGCCCCGCTCCTTTGGGCTATAAGGCTGCTCGCTGAAGTAAAACATGATGTGCGGGCGTTGCGACAGCCGCCAAGCTTCAAAGGCCTGATTGAATTCATGTTCAGTTCCAGAGCCGGCGTCGTCGACTGGAGTCCCAAATCTCTTCCAGAAGATCCCGACGAAAATGTCACAGTTCGGAATGTCCAATATCTCATCGATCAGGTGCTGAGGCCCACGCGGGCGAAATCCCGGTGTGGCTGCCGTTTCCCATCGCGATAGTGCGATAGTGATCCCCAACTCAGCAGCCATGGTTTGATTGATCTCATCGACTACCCGATCCAGTGCAGCGCGTTCCGCACCGACATCGGCAGGAGAAGCAACAACTATGCGGATTTGAGACGTTGGTTTCACCGTTGCGATCCTTGATGAAAGCGGAATTGAGTTGGAGCCGAGTACTAGTCGGACCCTTCATCCTAATACACTTGCGAATCGGAATTGTTTGTCGTAGCGGTTTTCATCCTTGAGGCCGTGCGTGGCCGTAGGCCGCCTGCAGTAGTCCAGACCGTCATCAAGAGCGCTCGCTTCGTTTATTCACCCTATACTGCCACTGAAATGCAGGGCTTCGCGCAGGTGCTGGCGGATTCGATCCGGTCGCCCATTCAGAGCGGGCAGAACATCTACGACCAGGCTGCCGCGCCTCTTAAGCCAGGGCTACAGGGCCGGCGCGGTTACCCGGACTACAAGTCTGCGCGTGGTCTCCCGCCCATCCGCGATTGGACCTGGAGCGGGCATACCCTCCGCTGCCTCAAGGTCTTGACCGCGAACGAGAATCGTGCGGCAATCGGATTCCTCGACGAGAGCCTTCCCGGCCGGCCGAATGACGGCTTCGCAGATCGCCGCCTTCAACAACCGGCGCGAGGCGCAGTGGGGTGTCTCGCCTCGCGACCGCCAGGCGGTTCTCGCCGCATTCCAGGCACGTCCTTTCCTGATACTCAAGGCAGCGTAAATGGCAGACCAAGCAGAACGCCGTAATCCTCGAAGCCGAAGACCAGGTCACGCCAATAGTGGACAAGGCCAACGCCGGCCTGGACAGCTTCGAGAAGGAAGCCGAATCGTCGCACGGCAAGGTGATCCGGATTTCGGACCAGACGCGAACCAGCGTCCAACGCCTGATTGCCTCCCTCGAAAAGCAGGCCGAGACTTACGGCAAGTCCGGCGTGGAACGGCTGATCACCCAGCGGGATCAACTGTTACAGCGGTACAACCGCGAGCCGCAGGCCATCGACGCGGTCACGAGGTCCTACGAAAAGATGATCGCCATGGAGGAGAAGGCCGCGCGTGAAGCTCTCGCAGTCAAGGCGGCCAAGGAAGCCGAAGAGGCGTTGCGGAAGCAGGCCGAATCCATCACATCATTCGGCGAGCGCGTCAGTCAATTCATGGAGAATCCGCTCCAGGGGGCGAAGGGCGCACTCTCGTCCGTGCTTACGGCTCTCGGTCGCGAGTACGGTACGCGCGTGACGCGGAACTGCGCACCGGTTTGGCCGCGAAGGAAGTCGGGCAGTTCGGTTTTGCGGCGCGCGCGGTCGGGCAGGATATCTCGATTGTCGAACGCCTCATGCGCGGTCTCTCCCAGGCGGCCGACGACAATTCCCAGGAGGGCGAGAAGGTGCGGGCCACCCTGCGCGGGATGGGCATCGATCTGCACACCGCCGGCCAGCAGATCGGCAGCAACTACGATCCCACAGGCAACGAAACGCAGGGACGCGTGACGGTGGTCTTCCGAGGCAACTGGGCGCAGGCCACCGATGTCGCGCGGACGAACGTCCAGGGCCTCGAAGTGTTGGAGGTGGCGTAGCAGTTCGCTTTGGAATCTGAATCCGGCCCCAAAGTCAGGGCTTTGCAGCGGTGATGTAGCAGCCCGAGAGACCGGGGAGCGACGCGCTGGGCATCGGCAGCGGTTGCTTGGGAGCTTGTCTCTGCTCGAACTTCGGATCGATCCTGCTTTTGTCGAAGGCCTCCCATCCCTGCTTCACGAGCTTGTAGAACGGAATGACTCGAATGAGCGTAGGTTCGGCGTTCGTGCCGAATTCAATGGCCGTGCCGGTAGACTCAGCGGAAAGCTGTGTGCCAGGCATGATGATGGCTTGGTGAGCGGGAAGGTTGCGATACCAATTCTTGAGATCTTGGATCTGCTTATCTGTTAAGCCGGGAAAGATTGATTGGATTCCCCGCAGCGTATTCTTTGCACAGCCCGAATAGTTGCTGAGCGCATCGACAATGCAGAGAAGCAGAAGAACGGATGGATACCCATATAGGCCGCCGTTCTTCTTGCTGGTGACCACGCAGTGCTCCGCGATCGCGAGGTACTCCTCGATTGCCTCGATGGACATCGATCTAAGATCTGTGTGAACTGCCATTCCTCTATTTTGCCTCTTCCGGCCAAACGGCTCGATCGCTTTATGATGAGGTTGATGGCGTGGACTGGCTGGCGGCTACTAGCAAATCGGAAGGAGTGGTTCGACGATCATTTCGATTATGAAGGTCCGACCTGCTATGAGCTTGGCACGGGTGGGCCCCGTGGCGGCAACATACAGCCCCACTACGTCGGTGAAACGAAAGATGAGCGCCGACGAATGTGCCAGTATGCAAGCCACGGCTCCCACCTCTCCGAAACCATCGATTGGCATTTGCGACAGGGCTGGTGCCTGTACTACAGGGCAACAGCACTCCCAACGAAGGCGGCAGCGGTCGCGATGCAAAACCGGATGCTCGCTCGATTCAGATACGACTGGAACCAAATGCTGAATGTCGACGATGAAGACTGATTCCTGAGATCCGTCTAGACATTCACGCTGTTCCTCAGCGCAGGAACAACTCGCGCTGATAGCACATAAAGTCTCTCTCATAGCCTACAGCCATGCCCGACACCATCGGCCGCATCTCCGTCCCCACGGTGATCAACTCCGGCCAGACATTCCCGCTCACGACGCAATACCCGTTCGGCTTCTCCGTCGAGCGCCCGGTGATCGTGCATCGTTTCGGCAGCCTCGATGCCAAGCAGGAGCAGCGGTATTACGTCGGCATCGGCCCGCGCAAGTTTCAGTTCGAGAGACCGAATCTCAACTGGGCCGAAACCAATCAGCTCAAGTCATTCTGGGAATCGATGCGGGGGGCGTGGAAGGCCTTTACCTACACCGTCCCGAATCCCGATGGAACAACCAGCGGCGTGCTGGTGACCTTCGAGCAGGCGCCCGATTTCGTTTGAGTACCTGCGCAATGCAGCCCAGGTCGGATTGAATCTTGTCGAGGTCGTCGATCCGACCCAAGCGCCCACCTACACGATCAACGACACCTGCCTGCGTTTCCCATCGAGCGCGTTGTCGACGGCCCTGCTCTCCGAAGTCCAGCAGATTATCCCACTGCTCCTCATCCGCGTGCGCGAATCCGCGGTTGCGGACATGTACCTCTCCGACCGGCGCGTTACGGTGGGCGGGCAACTATACCTGCCGCGACTGGTCGGAATTGGTGAGCCTGGCTCCGATGTCCTGATCTCCCAGGACATCAAAGGCACCTCCGATAACGTCCGCTTCACCTTCGGCAACGGCGACCGCGTGATGACGCAACTCGCCAACGATACCGACCTGAAGTACGCCGAAATCGACCTCTGCCTCTTCCACGTCAACTCCGGCATTCTGCTGCAACTCTGGAAGGGCGTCATTCAGAACTTCACCAGCGACGGAACGCCGATCTTCCCCGTGACGTGCTCTGACGGCTTCTTCCAGATCATGAACCAGTACCCCGAGCGGCAACTCAGCCGCCAGTGCTGGAAGATCTACAACGATGGCGTGAACTGCCCGTGGGCCTCAAAAGGTCGCAGCGCCACTGCGGTGACGGCAAGGGCTACGTGCAGGCCGCGCCAACCGGTTCCGGCATCACTTTCACGATCTACCTCGGCACAACGGCCTGGCTGACGCTAACCATTCCCGCCGGCCAGACCGCTGTGGTTGCCACTCCGTCGCAGATCAGCGCCCTCTCGCAGATCCCGGCCAATACAGCGGTCTCGATTGGCATCACAGCGGTGGGCACAACGTTTCCGGGGTCGGATCTCTCGGTGTTCATTTACTCGTGAGACAGAAGACAATCGCAGAAGCTCCGGTTCGGTCACGGCGTACCGGAACCAAGCCGGTTGGAGATCTTGTTCCAAGCATTCTCGAACTGCATGAGACGGTTCATGTGTGAAGGGCCGAAATCTGTTGAGGAAATATGCCAACGGCCATCTCGCTGCCAAGAAAGCGTGGCTGCGGAGGTGTCGAGGAATCGCTCCACGTCTGATTGACCATCAAAGATGAAGCACTTCGCTTCGAACCACCAGACCCAGACCAAGACGATCTCTGGGATGGTGAACCAATTTCGTTCGAACCTTATCTGCCTTTCCGACATTGCTGTCTTCACTTGAATCGGAACGGCTGTCCTGAAGTCATTCGAGATCGCCACCAGATCGACACCTACACAGTCTACGTATGGCTTCGCGACTTCGATGCCCAGCGACAAGAGCTTCGCTGCAATGAATAGTTCGCCGACCGTCCCCGTTGATGTGGATTTGATGTCGATCGCCATAGACATATAGCTTAGTCCGATTCAAATTGCGAATGATGGACCAGATCTGCAAACTTCAGCCCCACCGCACCATAGCGCTCCAGGGCTTCGACGACTACGGCGCGGCGGCCGCCCCTCACCGGCCGCGTTCTGGTTCCCGCTCCTGGAGCGCGCGGTCACCGGCGTTGCAGTTTTCCGCGCTATGCGTGGACGTGAACGCGCCTCTTGCCGGTCGGCTTGGCCTCCGGCTCGTCTCCCGAAATGCCGGACAGGACCACAGGATCGCGGTCGGGGAATTCAGCCACCAAAGACAGGCTTCCGCCCATGGCCTCAATGGCCTTCCGCAGAGTGGAAATCATCAGATCGGCGCGCTTTTCAAGCTTGGAAACACCGTCCTGCCCGATTCCGAGTTCCTTGGCCATGCGAACCTGAGTGAGCCTGCGGACGTGGCGAAGTTCTTGCAAAGTCATTTCCTCGGCGATGAGCTGAACCGCGCGAGCCGCCACCTGCTTGCGCCGGGCGGGGCTGAGTTGCTTTCGTATCTGTTCCAGGTTGGTCAAGACTTTGTTTCCGGCTACAGCGCCGCAGGGCTACAACGATATGGTGACGGTTTCAATCCGCTCCCGACCGCCCGGCGCGAATCGAAACCGCAGCGACCTGGCCGGCCCCTCCGCTATGCTTACACCCTTGAAAGGAGTCTGTCCACGAGGTTTACAGCCGGGTTCCAATGCATTGAAACGGAAGACTCTTTGTAAGGACATTGAAATGCTTAGTAATCCGCCGGTTGGGTGGCGACCTTGCCAGCCACTGGTTTTGCCGAGAGGACGACTCCGAATGAGCGGACTCAAGATGATGTGGCTTGAATTGGATGGCCAACTTTTGTGCCGATGGGTGGATGAGAGCGAGACCGCCGAAACGGCCCTCCGCCGGTTGAAGGACGATCTAGGCGCTCCGCTCGGCGTGGCGGGGGCCAATCAGCCATCGTTGACGGTCGGGATAGCAGCCTAAGATCCCGTGGAGCCCGTGGTGCAACTCTCCGATTCTTCGGCAATCGAGTGACTGCTTCGGACGGGCGCCGTCCGGAGTACGCGACACGGCCAAAACCTTCATGCTGTCCAACTCCGCGCCCATCCCGACCTCAACGGATCGGCTCGGTCCCCTCGCTGAGAATCGCGAGGTAGGCTTCGTATACGAACAGCCGGTGGCGCTGCCGACCAGTAGCCTCGCGGAGCATACCTAAACGGTACATTTGCTCCAGCGACTTCGCCACAGTCGGAGCGGAGATGCCAATGCTTTCGGCGGCGCCGGGAATCGAGACGATGGGATTCCGTTGCATGTGCTCGAATACTCGCAGCACCGAAGCGGCCGGTCGGCCCAACCCCTCGATCTTGCGCCGGTGTTCCTCGAACAGGCCCACGATTCGCCGTGCCGCGGCAGCCGCCTGTTCAGCGGTGTCTCTGACGCCGGTCAGGAAGAAGTCAAGCCAGATTTCCCAATCGCCTTTGGCGCGCACGCGATCCAGCAGATCATAGTAGGCCTGCCGATGTTGCTTGAAGTAGAGGCTGAGGTACAGAATCGGTTCCCGAAGCACGCCCGCGGCGCAGAGCAGGAAGGTGATCAGCAGTCGGCCAAGCCGGCCGTTGCCGTCAAGGAACGGATGGATCGTCTCGAACTGGACGTGGACCAACCCGGCTTTGACAAGCAGTGGGAGGTCCGACCGCTCTTCGTGCAGGAACAACTCCAGGGCGCTCATACAATCGAGAACGAGTTCCGGCGGCGGCGGAACAAAGGCTGCGGTGCCGGGCCGGGTGCCGCCGATCCAGTTCTGGCTTTGGCGAAATTCACCGGGTTGCTTGTCGCTGCCTCGGCCCTTCGACAGGAGCACCTCGTGGATCTCTCGGATGAGCCGCAACGAAAGCGGGAAGCCTCCGCGCATGCGATCCAGCCCGTGGTTTAGGGCGGCCACATAATTCGAGACCTCCTGGACGTCGTTGATCGGGACACCGGGCGCCTCGTGGTTCTCAAACAGGAGCAGGTCCGACAGTGACGATTGCGTCCCCTCGATTTGTGAGGAGAGCACAGCCTCTTTGCGGATGTAAGCGTAGATGAACAGGGACAGGTTGGGAAGAACGGAGGCTAGGCCGTCGAGCCGGCCGAGGGACTGGTTGGCCTGCTCCAGGAGCCGTTGGAGAGCATCCATGCGCAATGGTGGAACTGGTGGGAGTCGCGGCGGCACGAAAGCTCTTACGGTCTCGCCATCGTAAAGCTTAACGATGTACCGACCCAATCGCGGGTTCTGGCTGTCTGGCGCCAACATTAAATCCTTTCGTTAGATTTCCTGTAACGAAAGGATATGCCATTTTTGTTTCGTTATCCATCTCGAATTGGAGGATGCGAGCGCGAGCACATCTTTTGCTTGAGGAGTTCGAAAGTTAATCTCGGGATCGCGTGGAAGATCCGCCCGACGAGCGATTGCTACACACGGCTTCGTGCGAGCGCGCCAGGAGCGCGAGGCGTGTTGGACCCGGGGCCGATGGACGAGGTGGGCCAGCGGAGATCAAGAGGCGCACGGCGGAAGTGGGCGACGTCAGCGTTCCTTGGATCGACTTCGACGTGCTCTTGAGATGGCAGTCGAGGAGCGGCGCCGTCGCAGCGTGTTTGCGATCTGTACGTCCAAGATCCGACGGACTGCGCAAGGTTTTGGCAATTTCGGGCCAGCTCATGTCCAAGCCTGAGATGAAGTGTAGTTTGGACATACCTGTCTGCTGCAACAAGAGCACTAAGGCCGGTGAGAATGGAGAAAACTATGCCCGGCTTACAGCGCAACACGACGACGACGCGGCCCATCGCCGCCGTTCGGATATTGCATCAAGCCACGGACCTCGTGAAGTTGTCAGCCATAATGCCCGGTCTGACTGGCACATGCAAAGCGCGCACTTTCGGCCCGTCCTGCTCCCGTTCTGGTCCTACACGGCGAGGAATCTGCTGGAGCTATCCTTGGGCCGGGCGTGCAGGTAGCGTCCGGTGGTCGTGATCGAGGCATGGCCGAGCGTGGCCTGTACGAGATGAATCGGTGCGCCGCGGTCGAGAGCGTGGCTGGCATGCGCATGGCGGAGCCAGTGGGGCGAGACGGGGAGTTCGACGCCGGCGCGTTGGGCCGCCAGACGCACGATCCTCAGGACGGCCACCGGCTGGAGTGCGTGGCCCCCTTTCCGGGACCGAAACACCGGTTCTTCGGGGGAGGCCTCGTCCTTAAGCGGCATGACCAAGCGGGCAACCGACGGCGGAAGTTGCACGCTGCGGGTCCTGCCGCCCTTGCCGAAAACGGTGATCTGGGCGCCGTCTCCGTTGGCTTGCACGTCCCGCCAGCGCAGATCGCAAATCTCGCTGACGCGGCCTCCGGAAGCGTAAAGAAGCATTAACAGAGCGCGGTTCCGCTGGTTCGGCTCGAGGCTGAGGATCCGCTGGACGTCGGCTTCCGGCAGGATCCGCTCCGCCAGCCGATTGCGGAGAGCGGGCAGCCGCAGGGCCCGGCCGACGTCAAACGGGAGGTATCCGAGCTGGTGGCCGAAGCCGACCAGCGACTTCACCGCCGAGAGGGTGCGGTATCGGCTGGCGGGGGCAAGGTCCTGTAGGGAATCGGCAAACGCCTGGAGATCCGCCAGGGTTACGGTGGCCAGCGGC
>Ga0335074_10005872_pt1 | contig 17014 bp, 13 predicted proteins | sample Lox_Sample_23_FD_206715 | JGI IMG/M metagenome (GOLD analysis project Ga0335074, IMG submission 206715) | Soil microbial communities from Loxahatchee National Wildlife Refuge, Florida, United States - Lox_Sample_2.3 | ecosystem: Environmental > Terrestrial > Soil > Wetlands | place: USA...
TGCGACAACATCAAGCTGCAGCAGGTCGAGCCGCCGCAGCTAGAGCAGCGGCTGCGGGAGGCCCTCGCCACGCACGGCGCCTGAGCCCAGCCTCGGCCTGTCCCCCGTCCGCGCGCCTGTTCCCGGTCGCAGCTCCTGTCCCTCATCCCGGCGCCTGTCTCTCGTCCCGACGCCTGAGCCCAGCCTGGGGCCTGTCCCGGCGCCTGTCCCTCATCCCGGCGCCTGTCCCTCATCCCGGCGCCTGTCCCTCATCCCGGCGCCTGAGCCCAGCCTGGGGCCTGAGCCCGCTCGGCACCCGAGCCCCGACCGGGCGCTGATCACTCCTCGCCGGAGAACCGCTCCCAGGCCGACTGGCGTGTCATGCCCAGTGACTCGCCGATCCGCGTCCAGGTGATCCCGCGGCTGCGGGCGAGCCGCACCCACCGGGTCAGCTGTTGTTCCACCTGCGCAGCGGCGGCGGCGACCCTAGGGAGGTGCGCGAGCAGGTCGTCGTCCGACATGTTCTGCTCCCACCGCGCCGCCGCGTCGGCCGCCGAGATCCCCTCCGTAGGCAGCGCGACGAGTTCCGTGCACAGGCCGACGCACTCATTGCAGATGAACACCCCCGGCCCGGCCACCAGCTTGGCGACCGCCTCCGGCGGCTTCCGGCAGAACGAGCAGACGGTGCCGGTACTGACCTCGGTAGCAGCCACAGCGACCCTCCGGTTGCCCGAGCGTGTCAGGCTCCTCCTGACAAGCTATCAGGCAGCACCTTACGGCGTCAGGCCCGGCCTGACAAGAGCAATCTGCGGCTCGAGGACCTGCGCGGACTAACCGAACTCGATGATCTTCTCCCGGACCGCCACCATCACGGCCTCCATGCGGGAGTGAATCTGGAGCTTCTCCAGGATGTTGCGGACGTGGTTCTTGACCGTGTTCTCGGAGATGAACAGCTCCTTGGCGATATCGCGGTTGTTCATGCCTCTTGCCACCAGGCGGAGCACCTCGATCTCGCGATCGGTCAGCCGCGGAGCTGGAACCTGCTGCGGAACCTCCTCCTCGTCCCGCCTGGCCAGCGCGGCGAACTCGGTGAGCAGCTTGCCCGCCATCGACGGGTTGATCAGCGACTGGCCGCCGTACACCGCCCGGACCGTGTCGGCCACCTCGTCCAGCGGTATGTCTTTGAGAAGGTAACCACTGGCGCCCGCCCGGATGGCCTCGAACAGGTCCTCCTCCTCGTCGCTGATGGTCAGCATCACGATCTTGGCGCTGGGCGAGACGGCCTTGAGCGCCCGGCAGGCCTCGATTCCGCTGCTCCGGGGCATCCGGATGTCCATCAGCACCACGTCAGGCAGCGATTCTCCGGCTTTGCTGACGGCCTCCTCGCCGTCGCTTGCCTCGCCGACTAGCTCGATGTCGGCTTCCGAGTCCAGGACCATCTCAAGCCCGCGCCGGAAGAGCGCATGATCATCGACAATCAGCGTGCGAATCGGCTCGCCCGGCCGCCCCTGAGCCGGATCACCGGTCACGTCCCCGGCAGGCACCGTTGGCAGAGAACTCTCCGGATTGTCGGATACCTCCGGGATGCTCCCGGCACTGCGGCCCATGATCTTCCTCCCTTAGCGGCCGGGTCCCCACCCGGCCACGCCAGAGCCAGACCCCCGCGATACCCGTGCCTGAACTCTGACTGACTCATCGCCAGCTTGGCAAGCCGACGTGCTGGAGGCCTGCACGGGATGGCCCGGAGCAGATACCGAGTCGGCTAACCCCGGCGGGGGCGGGGTCGCGCCCCCCGGCCTACGCCCGCCGGCCCGCGGCCTCGGCTCGCGACCCGATCCGGCCATGCGCCTGCCCGTTGCGCTGTCCGCTGCCGTTGGTCCGCCCCGCAGCGGTACCGCCATCGGAGGTGTCCGGCGTGTCCTGCCCGGCCTGCGCGTGGTCCTCGACCAGCCGGATCACGCCGTACTGGTAGCCGCGTCGCCGGTAGACCACGCTTGGCAGGCCCGAAGCGGCGTCGGTGAACAGGAAGAAGTCGTGTCCGACCAGTTCCATCTCGAACAACGCCTGATCAATACTCATCGGGGTAGCGGCGTGGAACTTCTCCCGCACGACGAGGGGGCCATCGCCCTGCGCGTCCACGTCCACGAGGTCCTCAGCGTCGGCTGGCGTGGCCGCCTCGGCCGCGTCTGCCGCGTCCGCTGCGGCGGCCATTTCGGCCATTACCGCGGCCGCACCGTTGGTTGCCAGCAGCCCGCCGCCTTGGCCGAGCCTGATCGCGGGCAGTTCGGCGGCTGATGCGAGGGCGGACTCAGGCAGATCAGCGAGTCGGACAGCAGCGTGGGAGCCGTGCCGGCCCTTCCGGCGGTCGCAGGCGCGCCTGAGCCGGGCCTCCAGCTTGGCAATCGCCATGTCCAGGGCAGCGAACCTGTCTTCTGCCGCCGCCTCGGCGCGTATCGCCGGCCCGCGCGAGACGAGCGTCAGCTCGACTCGCTCCCTTCGGCCAGACTGCCGCGGGTTGTGCTCCGCCGAGACCTGGACGTCGATCCTGATCGTCTTGCCGTCCAGCTTCTCGACCTTCGCCAGCTTCGCAGTGGCCTGGGTCCGGAACCGATCCTGCAGATCGGTGTGAAGGGCCGTGAAGATGATTTCCACGAAGGAACTCCCTTCTTGTCCGGTGATCGGGTGGCACCCGCCCGGCCGACCTGGTCTTCTGCCCCACATCCGCCTGCTGAGGGGGTCGCAGCTGCTTGTGCCACTACTGCCCTTCTCCCTACCCGGGGGACATCGGATCCCCCGGCGGGGCAGGACTTACTTCTAAGCCGCACCGTGATCGAACGACGACAAGTCGCCTTACGTGGGCCGCTTCGCCTGCGGCTGGCATCGGCTAGCCAGTCCGGTGGTCCTGCAAACAGGGCCAGACCAGCGCAACCACGGACCCGGGCGGGTGCCATGACACGACGTTAGCCGCAGCCTGGCCGAATGTCAGGTGGGGATCTGCCCGCGGAGGTCCGCCGCACGGCCGGGCGCGGACGGCCCTCAGCCCGGATAGGCAGGTAGCGCCCCCGCCAGCGGGCGCGATGACCAGGACGTACCGAGGTTGGTCGAGGTATAAATCTCGCTCTGATCAGGTCCGAGGATGGCACCAACCGCCACCACCGAACCGTCCGTTGCGATGGAGACCGCCCCGGCGGGAACGGTGCCGACGAGCTGACCGGCACCTCCGGTCATCGGCACTTCCATGATGCCGGACGCCGTCAGGACGAGCAGGTCGTAAGGGGTGTACCAGGCAAGAGCCGTCGGGTCCGCCGGCCCGGTGTCGACAGCAGGACCAAAGGAGGCGGTGGCGCCGTGGTAGCTGACGGCCGCGAGCATCACGTGGCGGCTCGCGCCGTCCTTGACCAGCAGCGCAGCCCGAACGCCATCCGGTGCCATCCGCAGTGAGAGGACGTCCGGAGGCTGCGACCGCCCGTCGGCTGGCACGTTCGCCGGGGCGCTGACCGACTCGGGGCTCTTGCTGTGCGCCCGGAGCACCACCCAGATGCGGCCATCGGCCACTGCCCACAGATTCCCGTTGCCGTCCCAGCTCAGTGAGGTGCAGGGCCCCCCGGATGTAGTGAGCTGATAGCTGTGGGGTGGCCGCCCGGAGATTTGCAAGGCGCACCCGTCACCCGAGTCCACTGCTGCGGCGACTTCCGGAAGGTCGGCGGCGGGGGGCGGAGCCGCGACGGCGGTGACAGTCTCTCCGGCCAGGTCCAGGGTCGGTGACCGCTGCTGTGCGCCGACGGTGCCGTCGCCGTTCAGGTAATACAGCTGCCCCGGACGGACGGCGTAGACCAGGTCCCTCGGTACGCCGGACCACTGGGTCGTGCCATTGATCTGCAGCACGACATTCTGCGCGAGTGGCGGTGCATAGGCCTGGCTGCCGAGCGTCGCCTGCAACTGCTCGGCCATGCTCTGCCACGCACCGCCTCTCGCCTTGGCGGCCGTGCCGCCGAGGTTAACGATGGCGGTCTTGCCGGTGATCCTGATGCCCAGCAGCGTGGTGCCCGCGGGAAATGCGGTCTTGGTCGCGCCGGTCAGCCAGCTGCCCTGATCGCGGAGCAGGCCGCGGACCAGGCCCTCGGCCACGTTCGTGTTGAGGGCGCTGTTGGAGCTCTGCACCGGCGCGTACACGGGGTCAGGCACGAGCTCGCCGGTCGGCGCGAACCCCGAGGTGGTGGCGTAGAAAAACAAGTTCCGTGGCTGGTAGACATGCTCGAAGTCGGATTGAGTCAGCAGCCGCAAGTTGTGCTGGCCCTGCGGCAGGTCGGCGATCAGCCAGGTGCCGTTGAGCTGCTCGAGCAGGAACTCGTAGTTGTAGCTGCCGCGGCTGTACTGGTACTGGCCGGTCTGGCTCAGCGTCGCCACCCGCTGGCCGGTGAAACTCACCTCTCGCAGCGTGCCGGCTGGCCCTGGCTGGGGCTGCGTCTCCGCCTGCGTGATTCGCAAAGTGACCGGATTCCTCGGCGAGTTGACGATGGTGACCGGACCCGGATTCCAGCTCTTGCGCAGCCCGGGGGTCAGGTACCGGCGGGCGGCTTCGGGATCGAAGGCGTAACTGGCACTCGCATGCAGGAAGCCGAGCACGACGTCTCTCGGGCTCCACGAGCTTGTCGGGCCTGGCGGCGGCAGCGGCTGCACGTACTCCTGGACCTGATCGCCGGCCGCCGTGACGGACTGCGGTGTCGTGGTGGTGGGCACGGTCGCACAGCCAGCCAGCACCACTGTCACGCCGATTGCTGTCAGCCCGGCGGCCAGCTCAGCCGGCCTGCGCAGCCGTGCCTGCGAACCTGGCCGGCCCGGCAGAAGCGTCCTAGCCACGCGCGACGACCTCACTTGCCGCGGCGCCCTCAGCTAGCGCGGCGCCCTCAGTTATCGCGGCGCCCTCAGCTACCGCAGCGCCCTCGGTGACCGTCGGCCGCGGGTGGGCCTGGTCACCGGCCTGTGCCCCGTCCGCCGTCACTGACTCGGCGGCCTCGGCAGGAGCTGGCTCTGGCGGCGCCGTCAGCTCCGCTGCCTCCAGCCCGGCCTGGCCCGGACTCAGTGGCAGCGGGGAGCCCTGGAGCTGACCGCCCACGACGCGCGGCAGCGTCAGCCGGAACACCGAGCCGCGTCCCGGCTCCCCCCACGCCTCAAGCCAGCCTCCGTGCAGCCGGGCGTCCTCAAGCGCGATCGCCAGTCCCAGGCCGGTGCCGCCAGACGTCCGTGCCCTTGCCGGGTCTGCCCGCCAGAACCGGTCGAACACGAGCTGCTCCTCACCCGGATGCAGGCCGACTCCGAAGTCGCGCACCGTGACCGCTACCGCGGCGGAGTCCATCGCCGCAGTGACCACCGTGTCCTTGTTCTCGCCGTGCTCGACCGCGTTCTGGAGCAGGTTGCGCACAATGCGCTCGACTCTGCGCCGGTCGACCTCGGCGATGCACGGCTCGCCCGGCAGCCGGAACTCGATCTTCGTGCCACGGCGCTCGGCGAGCTGCTGGGCCACGTCGGCGGACTGAAGCACGATGGTGCACACGTCGACGGGCTCTGCGTCCAGGGTGGCCGCGTTGGCGTCGTACCTGCTGATTTCCAGCAGATCGGTGAGCAGCGACTCGAACCGCTCGAGCTGGCTCTGCAGCAGCTCGGCCGACCGGGCGGCCGCCTGATCCATCTCGTCCTTGGCTCCGAACAGCACGTCCGAGGCGATCCTGATGGTCGTCAGCGGCGTCCGCAGCTCGTGCGACACGTCCGAGACGAACTGCCGCTGCACTTGCGACAAGTCCTCAAGCTCGGCCAGCTTCTCCTGCAGGCTCGCAGCCATCTCGTTGAACGAGGTAGAAAGCACGGCCAGCTCGTCCGAGCCGCGGACCTCCATCCGCTCGTCGAGCTCGCCGGCCGACAGCCGCCGGGCGCCCAGGGCGGCCAGCCGGACCGGCACGATGACCCACCGGGTCACCAGCCAGGCAACGGCCGCCAGCAGGAACACCACCGCGATTCCGGCCACCAGAAGGTTCTGCTGAATGCTGGCGATGGTCTGCTGCTCGGCCGCCAGCGGGAAGAAGTAGTACAGCTCATAGACGCTGCCGAACGGGGCTCCCACGAGCAGCCCGGGCACCGGGTGCGGCCCGGTCGGCGCGACCGCCATGCTGGTCCATTCCTCTGCCAGCCGCTGGGGACCCTGGCTGTGCTCCGCCCGCTCGTCGTAAACGGCGCTGGTCAGCCGCACCGGCAGCTTCGGCGGCGAGCCGTCGACTAGATAAAAGCCGGCCGCGTCACCGCCGCTGAAAACCTGGTCGACCGGGCCACGGTAGCCGGGCAGCAGCGTGACCTCGACTGCATACGTGGTCGCCCCGGCCGACTGCAACTGCTTGGCCAGTGCATACATGTCCTCGCCTGAGGCCGCGCTGGGTGGCTGGCTGAACGTGGCCTTGCTGTCGGCGGCGTTCAGGCCGACGCTGACGATCTGCTGCGCGTTCTGCCGCTTGTTCGCGTAGATGTCGGCCACTAGGTGCTGCAGCAAGAGATAGCCGAGCACCGAGACGACCACCGCGGACAGGACGAGCGTGGCTGTCGTCACCCGAAGTTGCAGCGAGCGCCGGTACCGGTTCCTGATCTGCCGCGGCCACCGCCGAGCGCGGGTGAGGACGGGAGATCGTGGCCCGGCCAGCCAGTCACGGTAGCTGGCGAGAACGGTGCCTGCTGCTGTCCTCACTGCCCTTCCTCGTTAGCTGACCGGCCTGCGGGGGGCCGTCCCCCGGCGCCGCATCCCGATCAGCCCGGCCCCGCCTTATAGCCAACGCCCCTGACGGTCACCACGATTTCCGGCCGCTCCGGATCCTTTTCGATCTTGGCGCGGAGGCGCTGGACATGGACGTTCACCAGCCGGGTGTCCGCCGCGTGTCGGTAGCCCCAGACCTGCTCGAGCAGTACCTCTCTGGTGAACACCTGCCGCGGCTTGCGAGCCAGCGCGACGAGCAGGTCGAACTCCAGCGGGGTGAGGTTCAGCGCCTCGCCTGCCCTGGTGACCGAGTGCCCGGCGACATCAATCGTCACGTCACCGATCGTCAGCGTCTCGGGCGCCGGATCGTCGGTCCGGCGCAGCCGGGCCCTGACGCGCGCGATCAGCACCTTGGACTGGAACGGCTTGACGATGTAGTCGTCCGCCCCGGACTCCAGACCCAGTACCACATCGACGGTGTCGCTCTTGGCCGTGAGCATCACAATCGGCACACCTGACTCGGCCCGGATCTGGCGGCAGACGTCGATCCCGTCCACGCCCGGCAGCATCAGGTCGAGCAGCACCAGGTCCGGCTTGGAGTCGCGGAATACCTCCAGCGCCTTGTCACCGTCATAGACGAAGGTCGGCTCGAATCCCTCGCCCCGGAGCACGATGCCGAGCATCTCGGCTAGGGCGGAGTCGTCGTCGACGACCAGCACGCGACCCTTCATAATCCTCATCGTTCCACGTAGATGGTGGCTTGGGGACCCGCCGAGGCGTAGTCACCCGCGCCTATGGACTCGCAGATTACCTTGCGTGACCGGCTGAATCACCCCTTGTTCGGTGACGATCGCCGTCACCAGCTCCGGCGGGGTCACGTCGAACGCCGGGTTATAGGCCGGCGTCCCGGTCGGCGCGACTTGCCGCCCGGCGAGGCAGGAGACCTCCTCGGGCGGCCGCTGCTCGATCGCGATCGCCGCCCCGTCCGGCGTCGCCAGGTCCACCGTCGAGGTCGGCGCCGCCACGACGAACGGCACTCCGTGGTGCCTGGCCAGTACCGCGAGCCCGTAGGTGCCGACCTTGTTCGCGACGCTCCCGTCCGCCGCGATCCGATCGGCGCCGGTCAGCACGAGGTCCACCTGGCCGCTCGCGAGCAGCGAGGCCGCCGCATTGTCCGCTAGCAGCGCGTGCGGCATCCCGGCCCGGCCCGCTTCCCATGCGGTCAGCCGCGCCCCTTGCAGCAGCGGCCTGGTCTCGTCAATCCATAGCTGCGCTAGCCGCCCGGCCCGGTGCGCGGCCAGGATGACCGCGAACGCGGTGCCGCCCCCGGCAGACACGAGCGACCCGGTGTTGCAGTGGGTGAGGATCCTGGCACCCGGCGGGACCAGCGTGAGGCCGTGAACGGCCATGGCCGCGCTCGCAGCGGCGTCCTCAGCGGCAATCGCTCTCGCTTCCGTCAGCGCGGCCGTCGCGCCCTTGTTTTGGATGGAAACGGAGCCGTCCCCGTCCGCAGCCGCCCGGTACGACTCAAGCGCCCGGCGCACACCCCAGCCGAGGTTCACCGCCGTCGGCCGCGCCTGCGTCAGGGCGCTTGCCGCGGCCGCCACGTCGTCGCCGCGGCTCGCCGCCAACGCGACGCCGAAAGCACCCGCCACGCCGAGCAGCGGTGCGCCGCGTACCACCAGCCGACGGATCGCGTCCACAAGCTGTGGGACATCGGTGCAGGTCAGGAGGACTTCCTCAGCCGGCAGCCGGGTCTGGTCGAGTAGTTCGATGGCCGGCCCAGCGGGCGGATCCAGCCAGCGGAGCGCGACCATGGCCGGGCCGGCCGTGGCAGGGCCGGCCGTGGCAGGGCCGGCCCTGGCAGGGCTGGCCGTGGCAGGCAATGGCGACGCGGAGTTGCTCATCTGCCGAGTCTGTAGGGCATACGTGACTTCCGCCAACCCGCCCGCCAGCGTGATGTCTCCGACTCGCGGCCGCATAGCCCGCCTGCTCGCCGCCGCCAAACGACCACTGGCCCGCCTGTCGGCCGCCGCATGGCCCGCCTGCCGGCCGCCTCATGGCCCGCCTGCCGGCCGCCGCATGGCCCGCCTGCTGGCCGCCGCCAAACGACCACTGGCCTGCCTGCTCGCGGCCGTATGGGCCGCCTGCCGGCCGCCTCATGGCCTGCCTGCTCGCGGCCGTACGGGCCGCCTGCCGGCCGCCGCATGGCCGGCCCTTGGTCGCTTGGCCTGCCCCTGGCCGCTCGGCCCGCATAATGCTCGCGCCGCCAGCTCGCGCACCTCCGTCTCTTAGCAATCCGTCACATATGTCTACTGCCGTTTCGCGATCATGAAGTAGCCTTCGCAGCGTGACTGACACGCCGCCCGGCGGGGAAAGCGACGGCCCGCCGGGCCCTATGGGTGAGCCCGGACCCGGGCAGCCGGGAGCGGGACAGCCAGGGTCCGGGCAACCCGGCTATCCGCCGTACGGCCAGCCCGGCTACGGACAGCCGGCCTACGGACAACCCGGACCCGGACAGGCCGGCTACCCCCCGTCCGGCCAGCCCGGACAGGCCGGCTACCCCCCGTACGGCCAGCCCGGCCATGGACAGCCGGGCTACGGACAACCCGGATCCGGACAGGCCGGCTACCCCCCGTACGGCCAGCCCGGTCAGGCCGGCTACCCGCCATACGGCCAACCGGGCTACGGACAGCCGGGCTACGGACAGCCGGGCTACGGACAACCCGGTCCGGGCGGCTGGTACGTCGCGCCGGCGCCTGGCGGCGTGCCGCTGCGGCCACTCTCGCTGGGCGACATCCTGAACGGCGCGGTCACGCTGGCGCGCCGGAACCCGGCCGCTACGTTCGGCCTGGCCGCGATCGTCATGACGATCTATGGCGTCATCTCCGCGATCGTCGGGCAACTCGACCGGTCCACGTTCGGCAGCTTTCAGAACGCCCTCAATAGGGACCAGGGCACTGGCACGCTGACTCAGGCGCAGACTGGCCACCTGCTCGCCACGTTCTTCGGGGCCCTGCTGCCGGCGCTCGGAGTCGCCATCGTTCTCTCCCTGGTGCTCAACGCAGCGCTCAGCGGAATGCTCAGCGCTGTCATCGGTCGCGCCGTGCTCGGCCGCAAGGTCACCCTGGCGGAGGCGTGGCAGCAGGGCCGGATCGGCGTCGTCATCGGCACGACCTTGCTCCTGCTGCTGCTAGGCATCTGCGTGCCGCTTCCCGTCGCCGTGGCCGTCGTCGTGCTCGCGTTGCTACACGCCGCCCCGGCAGCGGTGGCGCTCGGCGTGATCGGCGGCATCGCCAGCGTGGTGTTCGAGATCGTGCTGATGGTCCGGCTCAGCCTTGCCCTCCCGGCGGCGGTGCTGGAGCGCCTCTCGCCCGGCGCCGCGATCAGGCGATCCTGGCAGCTGAGCCACGGCAGCTTCTGGCGGCTGTTCGGGATCCTGCTGCTCACGGCGATCATCGTGGGGATCGCGGCGGACGTGCTGACAATCCCGTTCGCGCTGCTCGGGGTAGCTGTCGGCGGGTCTTTCAGCACGTTCACTATTGCCACGAGCAGCTCGGTGGCCGCGGTGATCATCAGCGCCATCGGCTCAATCGTGGCGGCGACGATCACGCGCCCCGTCAGCGCGGGCGTTACCGTGCTGCTATATGCCGACCTCCGGATGCGACGCGAAGGACTGGATCTGCGGCTGCGCATGGCGGCGCAGCAGCAGACGCTCACCGGCGAGGAGTTCGCCGGTGTATGGCTGCCATCGGCGCCGGGCCAGCCAGGCATGCCGGGCCAGCCAGGCCACGCGGGCTGGTAAGCCATCCGGTCGCGGCCGCTGCGTGGACTCTCCGGTCTGGATAAGCGGCGGTCCAAATAAGCGGCGGTCCAAATAAGCGGCGGTCCAGATAAAGCGGCGGTCCAGATAAAGCGGCGGGCCAGATAAAGCGGCGGGCCGGATAGGCGGCGGCCCGGATTGGCGGCGGTCCGGGTGATCGGGCTCTTCGGGTTGATCGGACCGTCCGGATGACAGGAGCTGTCTCCGTGAGCATGGAGCGGGCATGAGCGGTCGCGGCGATAGCTCCCGCGTGCTTGCCGCCGGGCCAGGCATCGGCAGAGTCCCGGCGCGCAACCTCGCCCGCCACGAGCTCGCCCGGTCGATGTACCGCCCATCCTGGCTGGCCCGGGTCTGGCACGACATCGAGAACTGGCTCTCCTCTTTGGTCAGCACTGGCCCTAGCGGCCGCGTGAGCTGGTGGGCCATCGTCCTGCTCGGCGTCGTTGCGCTGGCGGCTATCGCGGCGGTGCTGTACTGGCTGGGGCCGGCCAGACTCACCAGGCGGCTCCGCAGCCAGCCCGTCATTGGCGGCCGGGTAACAAGCGCCGCCCAGTATCGGGACGCCGCCGAGACGCTGGCTGCCGTCGGCGACTACCAGGCCGCAGTTATCGAGCGCGTGCGTGCGGTCGCAGCCGACCTGGAGGCCAGGGGGATCCTGCCGCCCCGTCCGGCTCGAACCGCAGCTGAACTTGCCGCCGAAGCTGCCGCCGTCTTCCCGGCCGAAGCCGCCGGACTGTCCCGCGCGGCCAGGCTGTTCGACGAGGTTCGGTACGGCGGCAAGACCGGAACGCAGGCGGGTTACGCCCAGGTGACCGCCGTCGATCTGCGCCTGCAGGCGGCCGCTGCCAACCATCTCCCGGCGAGCAGCACACGATGACGGCCGACGTCCGCGCGCAGCGCAGTACCAGACCGATGACCGGCGGCGCCCGCAAGCAGCGCAGCACGAGACCGATGACCGGCGGCGCCCGCAAGCAGCGGCCGTGGCGGAGCTGGCTAGCGGTCGTCGTCATCGTGATCGCCGGCGGAACGCTTATCGCGCTGCTGCACTCACCGCCCGCCAACAGCTACCTCAATCCAGATTCGACCGCGGGCGACGGCACGCACGCTCTGGCTGACGTGCTGTCCGGGCTAGGGCACCAGGTAGTCGCCACCAGCAGCGTGCCATCCGCGCTCGGGTCCGCCACAGCGGGCTCGACGCTCGTAGTGACCAGCCCCGGCTATCTGTCGGCTCGGCAGCTCGCAGCGCTCGGGCGTACGCCGGCCGACGTCGTCGTGGTCGAGCCGGACGCCACCGCCCTGGCAGAGATCGCACCCCCAGTGGCGCTCATCGGAACGAACGAGCCAGTGCTGGTGACGCCGCCACAATGCGGCCTGCGCGCCGCGGTGCTGGCCGGCACTGCCAGCATGGGCGGCGAGAACCTGCTCGTCGAGGTCACAGCCGGAGCCGTCGAGCAGTGCTACACGTCGGTTGCCGGGCCTACGCTCGTGCAGCTCACGGTGCACGGCCGCCAGGTCACCCTGCTTGGCACCGGCAGCCCGCTGACCAACGCCGACCTGGCGCATGAGGGTAACGCCGCACTCGCGATCAACTTGCTGCCGGGCCGCCGGATCGTCTGGCTGACACCGCCGGTCGCGGCCCAGCCCGCGGCGGCAGTGACCGGCGCGAAGTCGGTGTTCGGCCTGGTGCCGCTCACCGCCTACCTCGTGATCGCGCAGCTTGTGATTGCGCTGCTGCTCGCGGTTGCCTGGCGGGCCAGGCGTCTTGGTCCCCTCGTCGCCGAGCCGCTCCCGGTCGTGGTCCGTGCAGCTGAGACGGTCGAGGGTCACGGACGGCTCTATCAGGCGAGGCATTCGCGCGGCAAGGCTGGCCAGGTCCTGCGCTCGGCCGCGCTGGACAGGCTCATCCGCGTCGCCGGCTTGCCGCGCACTGCGGATGCCGGCACTGTTGTCACGGCTCTGGCGCAGCGCTCTAGCCTGAGCGAGAAGCGGATTACGGAGCTGCTGTACGGGTCCGCACCGAAATCCGACCAGGCGCTGCTGGCCCTGGCTCGTGACCTTGACGATCTCGAACGAGAGGTGAGCACTCCGTGAGCGCTGGCGACCCGCTCGGCCTGGTCCCGGAGGCAGCGAGCGAGACCGGCCCTGGCCTGCGGGCGCCTGTCAGCATTGGGACCGCCAGCATCCGCACAGACGCCGGCCCCGGGACGAACGCGCCGGCCGCTGACTCGGCCGAGCGAGCGGCTCTCATCGCCGTCAGGGACGAAGTCGGCAAGGCTGTCGTCGGCCAGGACCAGGTGCTGAGCGGCCTCATTGTGGCGCTGCTCTGTGAGGGCCACGTACTGCTCGAGGGCGTGCCAGGCGTAGCCAAGACGCTGCTGGTGCGCGCACTCGGGGCGGCCCTCGCGATCGATACCAAGCGCGTGCAGTTCACGCCGGACCTGATGCCGGGAGACGTCACCGGGTCGCTGATCTATGACGCCCGCACTGCGCAGTTTCAGTATCGCGAAGGCCCCGTCTTCACCAATCTGCTGCTCGCCGACGAGATCAACAGGACACCGCCGAAGACGCAGGCAGCACTGCTCGAGGCAATGGAGGAGCGGCAGGTCTCAGTCGAGGGAGTGCCGCGACCGCTGCCAGTGCCTTTTCTCGTCGCGGCCACCCAGAATCCGATCGAGTACGAGGGCACCTATCCGCTGCCAGAGGCGCAGCTCGACAGGTTCCTGCTGAAGCTCAGCGTGAGCATTCCAGAGCGCGACGCGGAGATCGGCATCCTGGCCAGACATGCGGCTGGCTTCGACCCGCGCGATCTGGCCGCGGCCGGGATCGGGCAGGTAGCCAGCGCAGCCGATCTCGCTGCCGCCCGCGCCGCGGTGCGCCAGGTCGAGATATCCCCCGCCGTCACCGGTTACATCGTCGACGTCTGCCGCGGCACCCGGTCGTCGCCCGCCCTTCAGCTTGGCGTCTCGCCGCGCGGCGGCACCGCACTGCTCGCTGCCAGCCGGGCCTGGGCCTGGCTGTCCGGCCGCGACTTCGTCACTCCTGACGACGTCAAGACCCTCGCCCGGCCCACCTTCAGGCACCGGATCCAGCTGCGGCCAGAGGCGGAGCTGGACGGGGCAACGACCGACGGCGTGCTCGAGAGTGTGCTCGCTTCCGTCCCCGTGCCCCGGTAGCGGGCGCGGATGGTCGTCACCGGACGCCTGGCCCTCGTCGCGGTCGTTGCCACGCTGGCGGCACTAGCGCTGCGCACCACGGCGGGCGTGCTGCTCGTCGACGGTCTCATCGCCGTGGCCGTTGCCGCGGACATCGCCCGCGCCGGGAGCGTTCGCAAGCTCGACATTTCCAGGTCGGGTGATACGCGCATCAGGCTCGGCCACGAGGGCGCCGTGACGCTGACCGTCCGGAACCCTGGCCGGCGCCCGCTGCGGGGGGTCCTGCGAGATGCCTGGGCGCCGAGTCTGCACGCAACCGCGCGAGCGAAGCTCACTGTGCCGCCCGGAGGCGGCGTCACCGTCACCACGACGATGACTCCGGCCAGGCGCGGCGACCAGAGATCAGGGTCGGTCACGGTGCGCTCGCTCGGCCCGCTCGGCCTCGCGGGCCGGCAAGGCAGCCGGTCGCTGCCGTGGACTGTCCGGGTGCTGCCGCCGTTCCTCAGCCAGCGGCACCTGCCGGAGAAGCTGGCCATGCTCCGCCTCCTCGACGGCCAGCACCGGAGCGTGATCCGCGGTCAGGGCAGCGAGTTCGACTCGCTGCGCGAATACGTCGTGGGCGACGACGTCCGGTCCATCGACTGGCGCTCGTCGGCGAAGTGCTCGGACATCATGGTGCGCACCTGGCGGCCCGAACGAGACCGGCGCATCGTCATCGTGCTCGACACTGGGCGCACATCGGCCGGCCGGGTGGCGGGCGTGCCCCGGCTGGACGCGGCGATGGACGCGGCGCTGCTGCTGGCCGCGCTGGCGGCGCGAGCCGGAGACAGGGTCGATCTGCTCGCCATCGACCGGCAGGTCCGGGCCAGGGTGGTCGGCGCAAGGCGCACTGAGGTGCTGCACCGGATGACGGACGCCATGGCGGTTCTCGATCCCGAACTGACGGAGGCAAACGGTGATCTGATCGCCGGAACGCTGCTGACCACGGCCAGGCAGCGCTGCCTGGTAGTGCTGCTGACCGATCTGAACTCGGCCGCTCTCGAACTCGGGCTCCTTCCCAGGCTCGGCCTGCTGACCGGCCGGTACCGGCTGCTCGTTGCCGCGACGGCCGATCCAAGGCTGGCGGAGCTGAGCGCGGGCCGGTCTGACGCGGCGGCGGTCTACCAGGCGGCCGCCGCGGACCGAGCCAGCGCCGAGCGCGCCCGGATAGCAGGCGTGCTCGCGCGCAGCGGCGTCAGCGTCGTCGATGCGCCACCCGACCGGCTGGCACCCGCGCTCGCGGACGCCTACCTGTCCCTGAAGGCGGCCGGCCGCCTCTAAGCGCTAGCCCTGGAGCGGGGCGAACTCCGGCGCCGCCGCGATATCGGCTGAGAGGCCGCGCCGCAGCGCCCGGCGTCCGGCCGTGATGACGTAGCCGAGGAAGGCCACCTCGGCTACCGCCCCGATGCCGATCCGGGCAAAGGACGGCAGCCCGGATGGTGTCACGAAGGCCTCGATCAAGCCGGAGACGGCGAGCACCACGATCAGGCCGAGAGCGATGGTGATCGTCACCCGGCCCTCCTCGGCAAGCGCCTGGATCCGTCGTCGCGGTCCCGGATCGATGATCGACCAGCCCAGGCGGAGCCCGGCGGCTGCCGCCAGGAAGACCGCGGATAGCTCGAGCATGCCGTGCGGCAGGATCAGCGTGAAGAACTCCCCGGCTCTGCCGTGTCCGATCATGAGACCGCCGTCGACGCCAAGGTTCAGAGCGTTCTCGAAAAGCACGAACAACGTGCCCGCGCCTAGAAATGCACCGAGTACGAGCGACTGCGCCGCCACCCAGACGTTGTTGGTCCAGACCTTCAGCGCAAACGACGAGGCCGTGTCCTGCGAGTAATAGGAGCGGAACTGGCTGTGCACCAGGCTCGCGACCTGCGACTTCGACAACAGGCTGCTCTGGATCGCCGGCGAGGCCGCGATCCAGCGGCCGACGGCGAGGGCGAGCAGCAAGGAGAGGACAGTGGTGCCGAGCCACCACCACCGCGCCCGGTAGGCCGCCACGGGAAACGCCACAGCGAAGAACTCACCGACCGAGCGCCAGGCCGGGGTGTGCGCGCCAGTGACCGCCGCTCTGGCCTGTCCGACGAGGCTGGACAGCCCCGCGGTCAGCAGCAGGTCGCCGCCGCTGCTGCGCAGCGCCGAAAGATGCGTCGCGGTCCGCTGGTAGAGCCTGACAAGCTCGTCGACCTCGTCCCCGGACAGCCGCCGACGGCGCCGGACCAGTTGCGCCAGCCGGTCCCAGTCAGCCCGATGCGCCGCAGCGAAGGCGTCGACGTCCACCACAGGAGAGTAACTATGTTGTCGCTAGCCTTGGCGTGCGGAGCGGTAGCTTCCAGGCGGAGGAACCGATGGCTGAAGTGGTGACCGGCGAGGCCGTTGCGCTCGAACTGCCGGTCGCCACTTTCCCGAGCCGGATCGCTGCGCTGCTGATCGACATGCTCACGCAGGTGATCTTGCTTGTCCTCGTCAGCGTCATGCTGGCGGCAGCCGGGCCAGCCAACAGCGACTACTTCGCGGCCGGACTGATAGTCCTCTACGTGATCGTGATCGTCGGCTATCCAACCATCTGGGAGACGCTCAGCCGCGGCAAGACGCCGGGCAAGCTAGCGCTCGGCCTGCGGGTCATCGGCGACGACGGCAGCCCGGAGCGATTCCGGCAGGCACTGGTCCGCGCGCTGGTCGGGGTGTTCGAGATCTGGTCATTCGTGCTTGCCCCGGTCGGCCTCATGACCTCGATCATCTCGGCGCGCGGAAAGCGCGTGGGCGACATGTTCGCCGGCACGCACGTCATTCAGGAGCGGATGCCGGTCCGGCAGGCATTGCCGCCGGTGTTCGCCACCGTGCCACCGCCGCTAGCGGGCTGGGCGCAATTGCTCCAGGTGGCCAGCCTGTCCGATCAGACGGCCGACGCCGCGGGCTCGTACTTGCGCCGGTTCGGCGAGCTGAGTCCGGAGGCGCGAGAATCCGTCGGCCTCATGCTCGCCAGCGCGGTGGCGCAGCAGGTCAGTCCGCCGCCGCCACCCGGAACTCCCCCGGCCGCATACCTGTCGGCTGTGCTCGCGGTGCGGCGTCAGCGTGAGCTGGCGAGGTTCGCCGCGACGCAGCACTACGGGTTTCCACCGCCGCCGAGCGCCGCGGCCGCCATCGGCAGCCAGGACGCGGCCGCGCCGGCCGGCAGATTGCCCCCGGACGCAGCGCCGCCAGCGGCAGCGCCCCCAGGGGCAGCGCCGCCGGCGGCAGCGCCCCCAGCGGCAGCAGGCCCGGCCACAACCAACGCACCGGACG
>Ga0335074_10005873_pt1 | contig 17010 bp, 11 predicted proteins | sample Lox_Sample_23_FD_206715 | JGI IMG/M metagenome (GOLD analysis project Ga0335074, IMG submission 206715) | Soil microbial communities from Loxahatchee National Wildlife Refuge, Florida, United States - Lox_Sample_2.3 | ecosystem: Environmental > Terrestrial > Soil > Wetlands | place: USA...
ATCCCGATCAACGATGAAATATTGTGTTGTGCGAAAGCGAGGCGATCAAAGACCCGCGCTGCGCATGGCGGCTCGACGCTGCGGCAACCCACTAAAAATGATGGGGCCCGTGAACCTTCGTCGTGTCAGGTCTGCCAGGGGCAGCAGCTTCTGTGCATGGCTTCTGGTTCTACCTGAAGCTGAAGGCGTGGGGGGCTCATATGGCACGGTCCGTGGGGGGGTGCGAGTCGTAGCCAAGTGCTGCCAAGTGATATCTGGCTTACTTTGTGCAGTTATGAGCCTCGGAAAGCAAGGAGCACATCATTTGTGCCAGATGTTGTCATATTGTAAGATGGCGCTGAAGTAGAAGGTCGCTAACTCATAATCCGAGGGTGGCGTATCGACCGCATAGGCGTCGAACTGAACGGATCGCAGAAGGGTAAGCGAGAGAGGCAAATTATGAGCAAAATTGATGCATTTACGTGTCTACATTCCTAGGAATGGCAGGTAGTAGGCACAGACATGCCGTCCAACGTAAGGTAAGGTAGCTGCGTGCTTTGCTTCGAATAGCGAGAAATTCGCGTGTATCCCTATATTCCAACGTACATACCAGCATGATGCTGGGATTGCATTTCATCCTCCAATGCCAGATCCCGGAATTCCCGTCTAAGAGTTGCAAACGCCAATGGAAAGAGGCAAAGTCGCTGATCGAAAAGGCGCAAAAGACGCACTATTAGACGATGCGACAATGAAAAATGCTGACCAGGTATCCCATAAAAGAAAAAGCAAAAACGCTGAACCGCGGAGCATTAAGAACAATTCCAAGTACTGATACACATGCTCCGTCAATCCGTGCCTGCGGTTGGCTAGAGTCGAATGGAAAAATCAAATGTTGGAGGTGGCTTGTCGATGTTGACGACGACTTTGGCGGGACGTGGTGATGTGCGTTAAGGCTGTAGGCGATTGAGTAACCCACGGAGCCAAATTTGGTATGTGTGGATGAGATATGCGTCATGCAAGGCCCACCATCATCCTCGGCTTCAACGGCGATGGAGTCGCGTGGATGGCTGAGTGAATACGAGAGCGGATGCGAGAGTTGAGTAATGATCGGTTGGCGGGGTTTTGACGGTAAGCTGTGAGAGAACTGCTTTGGCGGTAGAGACGGGACTCGGCGGCCGTCCGAACAAAACAACAGAGTCGGCGGGAAACTGGCATTGTGGATTGAAGAGTGAAGCAAAGTTGCGCTTATTGTTTTGGTACCGGGGGCAGTGGCCGGTTTGGAGGCGGCCCTGGGCACGGCGGAAGGCTGACCATTACAGGCATGATGAGTTGCGACGTGGTGACGGCTGGGTGCAAAAGCAAAGTCGAAGAGTGTGAGTTTGGGTGTGAGTGCGAGTGCGTGTATAGCAGAGCTGTTGTGTATGGATTGATGTCCGGCGACTCTTGTTTACGATGGGGGAAGAAATAGACCGGCAAAACAGGGCAGGCTCTCGAGTTTATATGCCAGCCAAGTTTCCGCCGTCTAAATTTGTGGTGGAGTCATGAACAAAGGAAATTCCGGGCAAGGTTTCGCGCACTGACAGCTTAGAAGCACCCTGCATGCCAGGTAGGGAATGGAGTAGGCGATTTACTAAGGCGTAGTCACTTGAGAACGCAGGAGGCCGCTTCCGACACGGCGGTGAGAATGCTTCAGGAAGGCAATTGTAGCAGCGACCGGCGACCACAATGCCGGGAAAAGGAGGCGAGACTGGGCAGTGGCATCAGCCATGACAGCAGGGAACAAGGGTGCAGAGGCTTGGGTCCACGGAGTGCTGGGTGATGGATCCCAGGGCATGCCCCCTCTCGCAACCCCCTAACTCCTGTAAACGTGACTTCGCTGCTCACCACACTCTCTGCCGCTACCCGCTCGATGCTAGCAGTTGGCGCCAGACGGTTGCCGTCTTGGGATCCTTTGCGTTCATTTTCTAATCGCCCGCGGCAACAGCTAATTCGAAAGTAATCTCTCGCAAGGCTGACCGCCGTTTGGGCAATTACAGTCTTACAGTCAAGGCGCAGAGGCGAGCCGTCGAGCCGTGCGTGGATCGCATCGCATCGTCTCCGCATCGCAGCCCATCGTGCATTCCCGTGCAATGTTGAGGATACAGTACCGCAACTCTCAGAAAGCCCAGCCTGGGCCAAGTGTTTCAAAAAAGCCGTCGCAGATACGTGCTCGCTGTTAGTGGCCCATGTCGTCGAGTTTTGTCAACTCGTCACACAAGCGGCGCGTCTTCCTTCCAGCGCGGTTGCACGCTCCAATTCAAACACCCCACACCTTACAGTCACCAGCTATCGGCAAGGTAAAGTGGTTCTCAAGGTTCGTCAGAGGCGCCTAACCTCGCACATTCCCAACAAAAAATCCTGACCGAATCCCACATCCGTCATGGGCGAGCGCCCGGCGTTTGCGCGGAATCGGTGCGCGGTGGCCCAGGTACGATTCGCCCATCGGCCATCGCCACGAGGCCAGCGCCCAGCGCCTGCGGAGCGCCGTTTGCTGTCAGGTCAACAAGCAATTATCGCAACGGACGCCCGTACCTCGGTCGCTTCGCTTTCCTCTGGCCCACAACGCCCGCCAGCGCCAGCCTGAAAGCGTGGAGCGCCCGGCGGCTTGGAACTTTCTTTGCGTCCGGCCCATCAGCTTTTTCTTCGTCGATTGAAAGTGGCAGTCCCTTGCGCAAGTCTCGTATCGCCTGCAACCCGGCGCAGGCTTCTACCGCTCTTCTACCGCCCATTCTGCGCCCAGGGCCAGACGGTGCGAGCTCCAGTCGATGGTCCGCAATTGTGTTGTCGTCCGGAGAGACCGGATGGCCGTCGTTGTCGGCTGCGACATGGGCCATCCTGGTTCCGAACGGGCACCACAACCACCTGACTCCTCGCCTTTCGCAGAGACCTGAAGCCTGTTCGTAATGTCTGTGGGCCTGAACCACCGCATTCGACCTTTTCCGGTGTGCGTCGGGCTGAATCACACTGCTCTTCCATGTCCGTCACCAGCCGCGCTTGGCGGAGATGTGCTTCTGGAGTCGCTCGGCACGTCTCCCGTGCTATCGTGTTTGCGACGCAACGAGCTGGAGAACTCGTCATCGCATTGCCACGAGAAAGCTGGATTTCGTATTACCGCACCATCAGCTCCGCTACGCTGCGCTGCTGCAGCCCGGCGTTGGCTGGTCGAACCAGCGCTCTTCATCGCACACCAAACCCCGTACCCTCGCGTGGGAAAAGCAACTCAACCTCCAAGAGCCGTATGGCCCAAAATCTAGTGCCGCTGCCAGCCGCTGGTGCGTCTACCTACACGTGGAAGCCCTGGCGGTGATCGGTAGCGGAATAAGAACTCTGGCCCTGGCCTCTGGAAGCGGTTCGCAGCTTTCGAGCCGGCGTCCTGCGCCATTGGCGGGTACTCAATTAATCTACTGTCGCGGTGGAAACTATCGACGCACTCCTTTATTTCCTTATGCTTTCTCCAATTTGCTTAGTAGTGGTTGTCAATGCCGCTATTTTGCTACTCGCTCGCCTCCTTAAACCAGTATTTGCGCGCATCGCCGGCTCCATCTCGACGTCGAGCGCAATGTCACCAACACGAAAATTCTCTTCGCCATCATCTCCGAGATGGAACAACTTTTGCCACTGATCATCAGGGGCAGCCGTGACACGGTGACGCTGTGACTGAGCGCGCGCGCTCCAAAACTTGCATGAAACGGGCGCATCGCCTGGACCAGCTTTCTCATCTCATCACCCCCAAACGCTTTGAGCCTCAAGCCCGCATGTTTCTGCCGCCGTCTATCTTTTGTGGAGCCGCTGCTCCCTCGCTTCGACATGCGCACTCTTGTCATAAATCTGCACACGTATGTCTCTTCTGATTCCCCAGTCTCCCCACAACTGCCGCAGGGCTGCAGCTGCAGTGCGAAGATGCCGCGCGCTCCCTTTTCAATCCCCGTCCCAGCATCGCAGCTGCCGCCACAGACAAATTGTCGCAGACCACCTGCAAAGCACGACCTATTCAGGGCCTAACCGCGTCGTACGCTCTTCTAAGCCTTCGTCTGCATGTCACAACTTCGCATTGGCATACAGTATCACAGCAAGTCTCGTATTAAGCGCAAACTCGAGCATGTCGCTGTTCTCGTCTATGCACGTCATCCTCCCCTGATTTCTGCAACCGCCAGATGGCCCGCGAGAACGGTAGTTCCTCAATTTAGCTGAGCTTTCACTGAAACGACGTCCTCCTTCAAAATATCCACGCAAATTAATGCAAATTCACGTCGCAAATTCTCTCCACAGGAGCACTAAGGTATCGTCTAGCAGAACATTCCGCTCGACCGACACTCGCGAAGCAATTGTAAAACTCACACGATCGCTCGCCTTCCCCTGCCAACTATACTCCATTCTACTGTATTGTGGCGCAGAGAACCGATGTGGGCAAACGTAGCGCAGTAAAAGGCGAGACCGAAGCCACTTCAGCCCTCGCTTGCGCCTTTGGAGACGCCATTTTAGAACATCAGCCAATTTGCATCGCAGTCTCGACCACAGCAGCAAACACATGACACAGGAACCGTACAACCGTGACTTTTCTACAAGTTCGTAGGTCTCAGCGAAACACAGCATTTCGTCTGCTCTCGGCCGCATAGAGTAGTCTCGACCGGCCCTACAGCTCTGGTCGCAGTCCCGTAATTGTCACGTCGGTCCGGAGTCGCGAAAGAATCGGCGCACAGCACTTCTCCGGTCAGGAGTAGGATCTTCCTCCCACGCTGCAGCTGTTGTGTAACCTTCCAGCAGTTTTGTCAACATCAACCGGGATCTTTGGAATATGAGGGGTAGCAGTTTAGCAGCGAGTGGACAGGACGCCTGAGCATGACAGATTGACATGCAAGGTCGGTTATTCAAATGACCGTAGGTCTCCTGATCAATTGAGTCTCAGCTTGCAAAAGCAATACGCAGTTTTTCGGATGGCATTGAGTAATTGGCGCCGCTCGCTGACGTCAATGAGTTACAAGGCCAGTTCAACAACAGTGAAATGCGCAAAGTCTTCACAGCTCTTTGACACCGACAACAATCGCGAATCACGGTTGACGATGATCACAATTCACAATTCACAATACAGAATGGGCAACACCATAACATTCAGCGAACCACGAAACAGAATAATGGAAAAGCCCTTGTTCCAAGATCATGACTTCGTATTTAGCATCGGGCATTTCTCCACATTACCAACAAGATGCAGCTGACCAAGACGGCGAACTTGTATTAAATATAGCAATTTTGCGAGAGGTCTAAGACTTCACGACCCACAGTACCATCTTGAAGGCTTGCATCAGAAATCCACAAAGTCAAAATCGGCTCATTCTTCGTAATGGTGCGCCTTCGATGGTAACCTCCCTCGCTGGTACCAAACCGTCGCGGCCGCCGCTTTAGACATCCGATGCATCAAGATTTGGTTTTTCCGCGGTCAGTCGAAGAGCCAATTCAACGCCGGCTCGTTGTTTGCGGGTGTAGTGTTTGCTACACAAAAAGCTCGTCCCTCTTGTCGACCTGTAGTTACCTGAGTATCAATTCCAGAGCGATCATTTCTCTATACGCAATCTCACATTTGCAAGAACAATTATGGGCCACATTTAAGCAATTTCTTCCAGCAGTCGACATGTCAGTCTGTCGGTTCTATCGTGAAAGAGAAACATCTCGCCAAGCACATCTTCAGATTCTTCACACATTTCAATGTCATCGCGCTTGCTATGTCCTCTTCCGTGCCAACACCTTACCAGTTACGTGAAGAATATTTAAGTTATCAGTTCGAATTTGAGAGCTTCTTGAAAACAATGTTGACCACTCGAAACGATTGGACACTTCGCAAAATATCATCAAGGCTCATAGGAAACGTACAACGCGAAGGCATCTTTTATCGTGAATAGGTAGCGTCTTCTGCACTTGTGACACTGAGTATAAAATTCACACCTCCAATGCCACTTCGTCAGCCACGGTGCTATGCAGCCGGTATCAGTTGACAGTGAAGAGTGGAGGTAGAAGTCCAAAGCGCCCGATGTCAGGATTCCAGAACCATCAAGCTCAATCGACGGCCGCTCAGGACACAGAATTGTCACACCCAAACAATACAAAAAGGCCGTAGCACATAGCACAGATTAGCTGTATTAGTTCGCAACCGCCTATTTCCTACATAACCGCGCATGTACACGTAACTCGCAGCAAAAATGGTTGGTGTGACGCGACGCGCCGAAGCCTATCAAAAGGCGGTATATCGAACCCAGGAACCAGAACCCAATCCGATCGAACCAAAACCCCAGCTCGGAACCTTTGAAGGGCCTGCGCGAGCACCGCCACTGCCTGTTGCTCCGCAGCGGTGCTTCCGGGGCGTGTGCTTTTTGCCGTCTCCGTTTGGCGCGCTGATTCGAGACGGCGGGCGGAGAGCACGTATGTCGACGAGCGCGGCGGTGCGCGGCTACGCGGCGACGGGGCGTTCCTCCTCGCGGCCTCTGGTCTCGCCGTTGACGGTGGAGGGCGCCTCGTCGTCCTCGTCCTCGTCCTCGTCGCCGTCCTCGTACGCGGCGCGGTGGTGGTCGGCCGCGTTGACCCAGTTGTCGCGGTCCATGGGCGCGTCCTGCGCCGACAGGTCGACGGGGTCGGGCTTGGCGCGGGCCTTGCGGCGCTGCGAGAGCGTGCGCGCGCGCGTGCTGAGGTTGCTCTTGACGGCCGCGTTCTGCTCGACCCAGTTCGTGAGCGCGTCCTCGCAGTCCTGGATGATCGCCTTGCTGGCTTCGTAGCCGTCGTAGGCGTTGCGCGTCTCGCCCGGCGTCACCGGCGTGTCGTCGATCAGCTCCAGCAGGTGCTTGCCGAACCCCGCGATGATCGCCAGCTTCTCGCAGTGCTCGCGTAGCGCGTCGAATTGGTAGTTGAAGGCTGCCTTGAGCTTCTCGCGCGTGATGTTGGACAGCTGTGCTTCCGCCACGAGCGACTCGGCTTCGGCGCGCACAAGTTCTTGCTCCAGGACGACAATCTTGGGCGATTGCGGTTCCTTGTACTTGAGCTGAGCGATTTGGTCGGTAATTTTCTGTTTGCCTGATCTTTTGTCAGTCACTTTGTTGCCGTGACACGTGATGTGGATAACCTACGGTCACGAGAAGGCTGCACGCTAGCCTCAATATTCCGTATGCTCTTCAATGTGGTTCGATACTGATCGTAGCGATCCACGAACTGATCCTCAAGCTCACCAATCTCGTAGATGAGCACGCCAAGCTTATCAGTCACGTCGCTGACGTCGTCGTCACAGGCTTCACCCCAGATGGAGAGCTGTTGAGCAACTTCCATGCGCTCGCGTCCAACCAGCTCCATGGATCGCATCAAATTCTTCTCCATCTTGACGAGCTGGGTAAGTTTCTTGGCCAGTTCAGGCCCGAAGGCACCGGCTGCGGAACGGCGGAACGAATGACCTGCAATGTGATTCGCATCAGTAAATGCTCTACAGCTTTCAAGAGAACAGCTTCACGTACCAATGTTGCCTCTACCAAACCAGTGGCCGCTCTTGGTGGTGCTGGGAGGAGGCGGTGGGTTTTGGATCTGGCTGGCGGTAGGCGCCCGGCTGGAGCGCATAGAATAGGTTCGATGCATGGTGCCGTAGGATGAGGACGGCCTGGACATTGGTGGTGCGTTATTATTGCTGTAATTTCTATTGATATTTGCTGCGGTCCAAGAGCAAGCGCGGAGGTTGTTTACAAGGTTGAGAGCTTACCTGGAGGTATGACGGAGTGCACGTAGGAGCGTGATTCAGCTCAAGCTCGTATTTGCGCGCGCAACTAGATGGCCTACGATTGATTGATCAAGGACGCGTGAAATGAAGAGTGAAGCTGAGCAGATGGGAGATAGTTTATTTGTTGGTTTTGAGAGGTAGGATGGGCGAGAAGGTGGAGTGTTTGCTGTTGTATGATGTAGTCGAGAGAAAAGGTGAAGTCACCAGAGGCCTTTTTGCTTTGACCCCTCAGGCTCTTCATGTCTGCGCTGCCAGAGCAATGGCTGGACGCATGACGTAACCCCTTCCTGTGTTCCTGATGATTTTATTGAAAACAACCAAGCTTACACCGAGTAAATTTTGCCTGACAGGGCATGGGACGCTGTAGCTTCTCACAGCCACAATAACCAACCTCACTGATCAGCGCTGATGAAACACTTTCCGTCTAGCATATCCGCGCTGTCCCGGCGCTCCTTTGTTGTATTGCATTGACGTACATGTACTCCGTGCTTCGTAGGCGTGGCTGCGTGCCACAGGGCTGACTAAGCGCGACGTTTTGTGAGCCGAAATCGAACGAGACATTCATTGAGACCATATGATGGAAGCGCTATCGCTGATGCAAAGCATTTATTTCTCTATGGGGAAAATTTTACGACCCTGTGGCACCCACTTTGCGTGACTTGCCAGTTCTAGCCTTCCTCGCCTTTTTGCGCGGTTCCTCATACTCTTCATCTTCTTCAGAGTCCGACTCGTGCCTAGCTACAGCTGCTTTTGTACGTTTTCCAGACTTCTGCTTGACACTGAAACCTTCAGCATTCTCTGCTGTCATTGAAGCCTTCGCATCGTCCTCATTGACATCCACTTTCCTTGAGCGTTCGCCAATCTTGTGAAGCGCATTCTCCAGCCTGCTACTGACTTCCTGACGTCTGCGCGGCGCAAATGCACCTGCGCCGACACCGCCTTCAAAATATGCTGTGATGTTACTCTGCGTGCCTTCCGCCTCCCTACGGTTCATATCTCTGATGACGGGCACTAAGATCTCGTCGGTGCTTTCAGCCGACCATCCAACGGTGTTCATCAGAAACGCGCGCAGCGCATCGAGGTCGGGCACGCCCCAGACGAAGGCCGTCGGGTCGCCGTCGACCTCCGGGTGCAGGTAAGCCTCGTCGACGCGCGGGTCCGGGAACACGGGCGGTAGGAACAGCTTCGCGGCGTTGCGGCGGAACTTCTTGCGGAAGGCGCTGCCTGCGTCGTCGGCTTTGGAGCGCGTCCCCATCTGCACGTCGTTCCACCACTGCTTGAACGACGGGAGGTCGTCGAACTCGGAGATGAGCTCGACAGCCGTGACAGGGCCGATTCCGGGTAAGCCTTCGGTGTAGTCGCTGCCGAGTAGCTGTGCGATGGCGATGAGCCGTCGACGTGATAATCCATACTCAGCTTCCAAATCTCCTTGCAAATAACACTCGACGAACTTGGCCTGGTTGAACATGTTTTTGTAGACTTTTGTACCGCCGAATAGAAAAATATCGCTGTCGTCGGTGACGATACCGTCGACAAGTCCTAAGGATACCAGTTCCGCACACTGTGCTTCTGCTTCCATCGGCGCGGTGATGTATGGTAAACCGAAGAGCGCCAGAAGCTGCTGGCAGTCGGTAATCATCGTTTGAGTCACCTCGTCTGCATCTCGTCGATCTTTCTTCTGTTGATTGCGAAGCTGCTTTAGTTCCCGTTCATAGTCAGCTAGATTCGTCGAAGGTGCCTTGTTGTTCAGCGTACTCGCAAATCGTGCGTGTTCTTCCTCTTCAGCAAGTAGTTGCCGCATTAGCTCTTCCTCTTCTGCGTCGTCAGAGAAGAAGTCCTCTTCGGGTAGGTCGACATCCATTTGAACGTCTTGAATAGCAACAGTAGGCTCAGGTGTCTGGTCCGCGGCCAAGGGTGACGGTGAATGTGCAGTAATATGATGAGATACAGGAGCTTCGGTCATTGCCACGTCTTCAAACTCCTCATCATCAGACTCAACTTGCTCTACTTGCGAAGGAATATCTTTGAGGTCAATGTCAGCTGTTTGAGCCGTAACATTCATTGCTGCTTGACCATTTTCACTGTCGCTGGCTTCCCACTGGAGAAGTTCCTCGTTGGTGGTTGTTTCTTCTTTGTTCTGATCTACGGTCGCTTTGGATGGTTGGCTGTCTGGAGCAGAATCCATAATCGCGATCGAATCAGCCTTCGCGCTTTGCAAGTCTACTCGCACTCCATTCTCATGATCATCGTTATTGTCATCATGCGAGATTTCAACAACAGGCTGTTTATCATCCGGCTGTTCCTCTTCGTCTGACGACTCAACCTCGATAACAAATCTTTCTTCGTTCGGCTGCTCGTCAGCCTCAAGATCGATAACATCGCGTGTCATCTGTTTGCGTAATCGAGGCGCTGACTCGAAAGTAAACTCTTCGGCGTCAACCTCAGCTTCAGCTTCTTTCTCTCTTTCCCTCTCGCGTAGCTGCTCCTCTCTTGCTCTTGCGAGATCATCCTGCAACTTACCCTCAAACCAAGGAGGAAGAGGTTCGGAATTCTTCTTTGAACTGTCTTCTTTCTCGAAACCACCAGCTGCTTCTTCTTGAAGTTTCTCCATTTTCTTCTTGCCAAGCAGGGATGAGCCAAGATTTAACTTCTCGAAAGGAAGGGGACCATCGAAGCCAGCAGCTCGTGCCACTTTCGTTGCTTCATCTTCTCGCACTGGCGGTAGTTGACTCGGCGCAGCAGTAGGTTGTTGTCTCGGTGACGTTTTGGCGACTTGTCTCACTTCTCGAGATTCAGCTAGTGCAGCTTGTAAATCTATGTCATTGTCGTCATCTTCTTCAAAAGGGCCTCTCGGTGCTGCCTCTCGACTCCGCTTGTTGGCCATTCTCGCAATTGTTTGAGCGCTGCCAGATGTGAAGGGTTTGGATTCTTCAACCCTCTGCTGTTCGAACACTTCATGAAAATCATCATCCTCGTCAATTTCCTTGGTAACATCATCTTGCTGCTCCAGTGACATGGCAATAGCTCTTTGTAACTCCTCCTCATCCTCATCCATAGCATCGTTCACAGTTGGCACATCGTCTGCAGGGGCAGTGACCGCAACATCTTCCCAACGTTTCTCTTCAGAATCTGCTTCGACGAACAGTGAGTTCGGGTCTTGCGATTCAACAGCTCCTCGTCTTCTTCGTGGAACTGGACCTCTCTCCCACTTGTATATAGCTCGTCTTCTCTGTAAGTCTCTTGCGATGATGTCGCTTGTCGATCCTGCTGCAGGTTGTGGTCGTTTGGGTAATCGGTTCAGACCTTCAATCGGAACATCTTCAAATTCATCTGCATCTTCCCACTCATCCTCATCATCATCATCGAATTTGTCTGGTCGATCCACATCAATCGGTTGATCCTTCTTGCCTTCGTCCTTATTACTGACAACGCCGAGTGCCCATCCACCTTCCACGCCGTCGTTCTTTACGAGAACATATTCTCGACCTTTCTCACCTGCCACACGTGAAATACCATTGACTCCAAACATTCCCTCGTCGTTCATACCATTGATGTGCATCAATCGTTGTGTGAGCTCGTTGCGTTCTCGCACTCGTTCGATTTGGAACCTCGAGAACGCCATACGATCTGGAAACATTGAATCTAGTTGATCCTTCGAATAACCCATCCTGAGCCGGCTTCTTAGCCTAGCCGCATTTAAGATGTTATATCGGTCGCTAGCCGGCAAGCTGATGAAGAATGGACTGTCAAAGTCTATCTTTGAAAAATCGTACACGTTGATATCTTCGCCTTGTTCGAACTGCCTTGCATAGTCTTGTAGTTCTTCCATACTCATGATACGTGGATCATTCGGTTGGCCCATCTCGGCCAGACTGACATCAAGATCTGGTAGATGATACTGGTCCTTCTTCTTGAACTTCCTCTGCGCTTGTCTTTCTTTTTCTGTCATGTAGACCTCTTCCGCATATACCAACTTCTCCGGCAGTGGTTCTTCGTTGTCTTCAGCAGTTCTGGTCACCTTTTCCTTGCGCTTCTGTTCCTCCTCTTCGGCTCTTCTCTGCATCTGTAAAGCCAAAAGCTTACCAGCAGTCCTCACCGCGTCTTCTCTTCTGCCTTCCCTTCGCCTTTTTCGTCCCGCAATCGTCGACCTCTTAAGTGCTGGTGCCCCGCCATCAAACACAAAGACGGGCTTGATCCCAAAGAAGAGGAGTTTGCATATTCGTCTGAAGAAGCCAACGACATGGCTATTACGCAAAGCATTCCCTTCTTTGTCACGAACGGCTTTGAGAAACTGGTAGATCCAGATAGAGGCGTCAACGGCGAGACGCTTACGGTGGAGGGTTTCGATCTTCACAGGGCGGGCGCAAGGATGCAGGACGGTCCAGAGGCCTGTAACACCCATTGTGGACAAGCAGTCAAGCTGTCCATCAGATGGAGGTGTTTAGAGGTGTAGGGCGAGTGGTGAGAGAGATGTATTGGAGTTATGGCGGCCTGTTGCAGTCCAGTCATCAACATATCATGGAATGGATCGCGACTTGTCTCACCTTGTCGTTCACGCCTGAGGCGAACACGGAAGCGCTCTCACGTGTTGTCGTGATATATCAATTAAACATTTGTACTTCCTAATATGAATGCAATTGCGATCGATTCGCAAGAGAAATAGCATTGCGTACCACTGCAGCGATAGAATCAAACGCCAGACGCTGTCTGAGGGCAGACCTAACTTAGCATATCAATGGACTCCAGCACGAGTAACAGGTATCATCGCAACAAGCATTAAAAACAGGCAATTCATATCCTCTCACCCTTCTTTCCTCTCTTAAGCAACCTTCCTTTCAAGTCCTCAACACCATCTGCCCAACAGCCCATTTTGTCCACCGCTCGAAGCCCACTGCCGACATACTGACTCAAGAACTCGCCCATCTTCGCCTCATCATATCTCTCGCCATAGCAAACCTTAGCCTCGACCCTCACCGCAGCAACAAGATCATCGCAGCCTCCGCCCACCTCGACGACAAAGCGGGCACGCACCTTAGTCTTCAAGTTCGCCAGCACGACGAAGGCGTCAACAGCGAGACGCTCATCGCTGAGAATGGCCTCGTCGGCAACGCAGACCTGCTCGAGGCGGCGCACGGCCTCGGCCACAGCCAGCGCGGCGCCCCAGCCCGCGGCGATGGCCTGGAGCAGCGCCGCCACGGCCGTCTGGCTCTGCACCGCGCCGTGCACGTGCGCGCGCAGCAGCTGCAGGAAGAAGCGCTTGGTGGTGGTGAGCGGGCGCGGGCGCGTGTTTGACGCCGCTGAGTCGGAGCCCACGTAGGAGAGCGAGATCGGTGAGTTTGGCGCTTCGCTGCCGCCGTTGCAGAATGCGCCTGGGTGCAGGAAGAGTGAGAGGTCGTTGCGGTAGCAGAGTGTCACGCCGCCGGAGTCCGAGGCGGCGGTTAGCGACCAGCCGTGCTGTTGCTCGAGAGCTTGGAGCTTGTCTACGGAAGTTAGTATTGGTTTGATCACCTAGAGGACGATTGGCTTACCTCTCGCAGCTTCTACTTCTCCTACTGACCAACCGCGGCACTCCTCACGAACACGCTCAGCTTCGTTGATCTCCGCAGCGTATTCAGCTTTGGTTTCTTTGGCAGCTTCGATAATCGCGTCCTTTTCTGCAAGCTCTTTCTCCAACTCAGTGAGAAGAACCTGCTTCTCTTCTATCTCCTTCTCTGTGGCAACGAGCCTTGCTCTCGTATTCTCAAGCTCTTCTCGATCCACGCTATCCATCTCTGCAGCACGGCGCTGTAATTGCTCGACTTGCTTCGACAGCTCTTCTTCTCGAGCAATCAAGTCCGGCAAAACTGCGTCAAGTGCAGCTTCCTGCTCTGTGAGCCTCTTCTCGTCCATCTCGAGCTCTCTAGCTGAATGTTGTAACCCAGTCATCAGGTCGTTGAGCAACTGTGCCCTCCAAGCATGCCAACCGGCCTTGCTCTGCAGCCGAGCATTGGTCTTCATGTTCTTGAATTGGCCTTCCATGATGGCACGTTCTTCAACCGGAGCACTGAGATACTCCCTGAACAGAGGCGGCTGTGTTTCATATGCCTCAGCTTCTAAGCTACGGATCTCCTCACGACCGCCAGAGATGTAGTTCTTCATCTCGTGACAAGAGTGCTGGTACATGCTAAGCATGGGGAGAACAGCTAAAGCAACGGCAACATTGTTCTCCAAATTCGGCTCCTCCATTGGCTTGTCCTCATCGTCTTCCATTTGTGCGGCAGTTGTACCAGGATGACCGGTGTGGCGACGTTTGGTAGTGGTGAGATCCATGAAGCGAATATTTGTGAGATTGAGGAATTCTTGAAGAGTGATGCGTTCTACATCATCACCTTGCTCAGCCATATCGCCTTCTTTAGACACGTCTTCATCTACTTCCTGATAAGCAGCATCAAGACGAACTTGTTTGCGTGGAGTCGCTCGCTTGGGTGTCGGTGCTTTTTTAGGTGTTACGGCCTTCTTCGGCGTACCCATGGTTGGACGCTTCGTTGGTGACACAGTGGCCTGCTTTCGAGGTGTTGACAGCAGCTTGATGGACTCTGAGAGGGTGGGAGCCTTCACAGTAGGCCGTTGCGGGCTCTTTGGTAGAGGACTGAATTGGATTTTATTGTCCCGCACTGGTGAAGCTGGAATAGCCTCATTCCTATGCCGCATCGTAGGAGATGGAATTACATCCGGCAGCGAGGTTATTTGTGGTGAACCCAAGTCGATCAATCGCTCAGGAGGAAGTTGAGATAGGTTGAATGCCGGAGATCTTGATGCGGAGTGCCCAGTCGAGCTTTTAGATGCTTCTTTCGAGATGGAAACAGGAGCAAGACTCTTTCGAGGAGACTTCCTTGAAGCTTTCTGTGGAGAAACTGACTTGCTTTGCGCACCCGGTGTCGATGGCTTTGTTGGAGTGGCAGTAGTGCTTGCAGCTCTTGTTGGCGTTCGTGGACTCTTTGCTGGACTTCTCGCTGGGCTTTTCAATGCTGCAACAGTCGGTGCATTCACTTTGATCGTTTTGTCCAGTGTAGCTGTGAGTTCCATGCTCATATCCTCATTTACCTCCTCATCCACCTCTTCTGTAGTCGATGAGGTGGTCGGTTGCTTTTGATCCTCTTTGATTCCTCCCACAACCATAGTGAACTCCATGGTCTCCTCACCAAACGAAGTATCCATGCTTTGCCTCTTATTTAAGTCTTTAGCCGGTGATCCAGATTGAATACCACCAACAACCATTGTGAAATCCATGGTTTCATCATCACGATTCATATCTTCGCCAACCGAACGTCGATTTCGCAAGCTACTTCGGCGACTTAGTGACTGTCGCTTTGCTGGACTGCCTTCAGCGTTGACAGCATTGACAAAGTTGGCGCTTGAACGTCGTCTCTTCAAATTCTTCTGCTCTTGTAATCCTGTCGCAGTAGCATTTTGTTTAACAATACCACCAATGGAGCGTGTCATGTCCATACTCATCTCTTGGGTATCATCGCCTTCAGGTTCAATCCGTCCTGACAATCTCGACACAGCTCTCGCCTTTAAGGCAGGAGAGAAAATATTCTCTTGGTCATTGTTATGCACGGTGGACAGCTTTTGCGGTCCCAATGAGTCGCGTTTACCCTTTTGTACCCAAGGTTTGAAAGCAGCCGTGATTTCGTCATCAGCCATTTCCATAGATGCATCTCCATTCTCGTCAAAGTCAATTCCTTGGGTACCAGCGTGGACGGCTGCCTGACGAAGTGCTTCATCCAATCGTGCACTTGAGGATGTTGAGCTACCGGAATCAGCAGATTCAATGCTCTGGCCAGTTGCGTCCCCATTGTCTAAGCTCATGGCAGTGTCTTCGCTTTCATCTGAACTGTCGTCATCTTCATCTTGTTTATTAGGAGATGGAGAGCTTTCCTCCGAAGCAGTTGAGGAAGCGGCGCTGTCGGGGGTGCTAGGACTGACTGCTGCAACTCCAGGCCCTGGCCGCTTCTTCTTCTGATACAGTTGCCTTTGATTCATCGACAAGATCTGCGCCGTTGATCCGTTCATTTGGTCCGGTGGAGTTGATGGCATCTGAGCAATCTCCTCCGGCAATCCGGGAGAAGAAACAGCATCATGACTAGGAGTTTGATCGGCCGGCGTTTGTGCGACGGAGGAGGCTCTGCGCGTAGACTCGGAAGATGCAGAGGAGGATGTGGTTGCATCGCGAAGGTACTCAATCACGTCCCAGGTATGGAGAGTAGCTTCCGGAGCGAAAGAGACGCGGCGATTTGCTACAAATATTGTCAGTCTCGTTATCTGCGCACATAAACACTAGACATACCAAGTGTTTTCCTTCGTTCCTCGCGGCGCTTTGCTTCATCGTCTTTCCCAGACAGAATTGACTTGACAGCAGGAACGAAGGCAGACTTTATGGACATAAATTAGTGTATATACTACCAATTGTTTGTTTTACAAATACATACCTTTCTGCGATTACCAGAATCCTCTTTCAGTGCTGTTTTCAAAGCTCCAGGACCTAGACTTAGACTTCGAGACTTTTTGTTAGGCTTCAACGGCGATGTGGAATCGTCTTTTGTGACTTCAGGTGCAATGAGCCCTTCGGCAATATTTTCTTTTCCAGAGTCTGACTCCATTTTGTAGCGATGAAATTATTATGATGTGGTTGTGTTCGTGAAGCCGAAGTCGATGGTCACAGCTTACTACCTTTCAATCCAATGTAAACATCAAGAGTAAACAGTGGTCTGCGCTAATCAACTTTCGGAAAGATGTCGGCGGAATTAAGTTGCGCCGTCCCTGCCTACACAGAAGCGAAAATCGCACTTTTCGCGAAGACACTATCCACGACATCTCTAATCCACCTCCTCCAGCCCACTATCGTCAAAAGAGATCGCTGCAATCATGGCGACCGAATTGACGGTATGTTACATACCCCTAGACCCGAAGCACCTGCGCATTCGTGCTTCCATGACACTACTCTGGCTCTCACGCTAACAATTGAACAGGTGCAAAGCGAGCGCGCTTTTCAAAAGCAGCCGCACATCTTCCTCAATAGCAAATCGCAGAGTGGAAAGAGCAAGCGCGTCGGCAAAACTCGTCGATTCTACAAAGATGTCGGATTAGGCTTCCGGACACCGAAAACTGCTATCGAGGGCAGCTACATCGACAAGAAATGCCCTTTCACAGGCATGGTCTCGATAAGAGGTGAGGCGCCAGTGCTACGTTCACGACTAAATTACCCT
>Ga0335074_10005874_pt1 | contig 17008 bp, 14 predicted proteins | sample Lox_Sample_23_FD_206715 | JGI IMG/M metagenome (GOLD analysis project Ga0335074, IMG submission 206715) | Soil microbial communities from Loxahatchee National Wildlife Refuge, Florida, United States - Lox_Sample_2.3 | ecosystem: Environmental > Terrestrial > Soil > Wetlands | place: USA...
CGGCAACGTCGTTGGCTTCCAGCCGGTTGCGCCAGTTCCATTCGCCGTTGCGCACGGCGCGATCGGCGCGGATCAGCTGTTTCGCACAGGCCAGGATCAGCATGAAGGCGTGCTCGGCGACGGAGATCGAGTTCACGTCGCCGACCACGCAAAGCGGGATGCGTCGCGCATTCAGGGCCGCGACATCGACGGAGTCGTAGCCGACGCCATGGCGCGAGACGATGCGCAGCCGTCCGGCCCGCGCGATCGTCGCCGCGGAGAGCGGCTGCGTGCGGATCACCAGCGCGTCGGCGTCGGCGATGCGCGGCGCATAGCTCGCCTCGGATGCCTCCTCGACATAGTCGTAGGTCACGCCTTCGGAGTGGTCGAGCAGCGCGAGACCGGATGGGTGCAGCTTCCCGGCGACCAGCACGTGCGGCATCAGTAGACGCCCCCTTCACCGGCCGCAGCACCCTGTTGCTGCGCCAGCGCACGGAACCGCGCGACGCTGGCGCCGGCGGCCGCGGCCAGCAGCCGCGAGTCGCCGGAGACGGTCACCATCTCAAACCCCCAGCCGATCGCGCGGGCGGCATAATCCGCGGTGCCGCAATGCAGCGCCGCGCGAAGGCCGTTCGCCTTGCAGGCGGCGACGATGCGGCGGAGCGCCGCGATCATTTCCGGCTCCTCACGGTCGAAACCGGGCGCAAGCCGGCCCTGGGCGAGGCCGAGTGTCAGGTCGGCCGGCCCGACATAGATCCCGTCGAGACCGGGTGTCGCCGCAATCGCGTCGAGATTGGCCATGCCGTCGGCGGTCTCGATCATCGCCAGCGCGAGGATCTGGTCGTTCGCCTCGGCGCCATAGTTGCTGCCCGCCGCGAAGGAAACGCGGGTCGGCCCGAAGCTCCGCTGACCGAGCGGCGGATAGCGCAGGTAACTGACGAACTCCGCCGCCTGCGCGGCCGTATTGATCATCGGGCAGATCACGCCGTAGGCGCCGGCATCGAGCATTTTCATGATGATCCCTGGCTCCAGCCAGGGCACGCGGGTCAGCGGCACCACGCCGGAGGCGCGCATTGCCTGCAGCATCGGCAGGACGCTGGAATAGTCCAGCGCGCCGTGCTGCACGTCGATCGTGAGCGAATCATAGCCCTGCGCCGCCATGATCTCGGCGATGAAGGCGTTGCCGATCGAGCACCAGCCGTTGATCGTCGGCTTTCCCTCGCCCCAGAGCTGCCGGAGCCGGTTCGGGATCATCTCAGAACACAACCTGCGCGAGCTTCACCTCGAGATAGTCGCGTATTCCCTCCACGCCGCCCTCGCGCCCGAGGCCGGACATGTTGGTGCCGCCGAACGGTGCCTCCGCCGCGGCGAGGGCGAAGGAGTTGATGCCGACCATGCCGGCCTTGAGCTCCGCGACGGTGCGCCGCGCGCGAGACGGCGAACGGGTGAAGGCATAGGCCGAGAGGCCCATATCGGTGCCGTTGGCGCGCGCGATCACCTCGTCATCGCCGGCGAAGCGGCTGATCGCCGCGACGGGACCGAAATTCTCGTCCGCCATCACCCTCATTTCATCCGTGACGTCGGTCAGCACGGTCGGCGCGAGGAAGTGGCCGGCATTGAATCCCGGCGCGCGACCGCCGCCGGTTGCAACCCGCGCGCCGGCCCGCACCGCATCGGCCACGATCCCCTCGATCTCGGCCAGCCGCGCGGCGCTGATCACCGGTCCCATGCCGACCTCCGGATCGAGCCCGTCGCCGAGCCGGATCGAGCGCGCACGCGCCACGAATCCGTCCACGAAAGCGTCGTGCACGCGTTCATGGACGTAGAAGCGGTCCGGCGCGACGCAGACCTGGCCGGCATTGGCATATTTCGTCGGCACCGCGACGGTGACGGCGGCATCGATGTCCGCATCATCGTAGACGATCATCGGCGCGTTGCCGCCGAGCTCCATCGACACCTTCTTCATCGTCGCGGCCGCGTCGCGCACCATCTGCTGCCCGACGCGCGTCGAGCCGGTGAGCGAGACCTTGCGCACCGCCTTCGACGCCATGATCGGCGCATAGGTGGCCTCAGTCGGCCCGGTCACCAGGTTCACGACACCGGGCGGCAGGCCGCCGGCCCGGCAGCAATCGACCAGCACCATCGCCGTGCCCGGCGTCTGCGAGGAAGGGCGGACGATCACCGCGCAGCCGGCGGCGAGCGCAGGCGCGACCTTGCGCGCCACCAGCACGGCCGGGAAATTCCACGCCGTGAAGGCCGCGACGATGCCGACCGCCTCCTGCGTCACCTCGAACCGGCCGCCCGGCACGCGGCTCTCGACAATGCGCCCGTAGATGCGCCGCGCCTCCTCGGCATACCAGCGGAACTGGTCGGTGCTGAGCGTCCATTCGCGCTGCGCCTGGGCCAGCGGCTTGCCGGTCTCGCTTGCGATCATCCGGGCCGCCTCGTCGGCGCGCCGCAGCATTGCATCGGCAATCGCATGCATCGCATCGGCGCGCACGAAAGCGTGCGTGCTGCGCCACGCGGCCAGGCCGTCCGCCGCTGCCGCCAGCGCCGCCTGCGTGTCCGCGACGCCGGCGACGGGTACCGCGCCGAGTGGCATCTCGCTGACCGGGCTCATCACCGGTGCCGCGGCTCCATCCGCCGCCTGCCGCCAGTCGCCGCCGATGAAAAGCCCGAAGCGCGTATACATCGTCAGTTGATCTCCTCACCGTCACGGCCGATGAGCCGCTGTTCCGGCGGCATGCCGCACCGCGGCAATGCCGGCCACGCGCACCGGGCATGCACGGTCGCATTCCGCCCGTTCGCTCCGGCGGCTTCCAGCCATTGTGGATCAACCGAATGCCCGCCGCAATGCTCTTTGCAAAAATCGCCTGTTGTCAACATTCGATGCGAAGGGGTAGGTTGCGGCATCTGTCAGGGGAGGAGATCCGATGGCCCAGGCGACGTCCCGCCGCACCATGGCGCAGGCCCTGGTGCAATGGCTGACGCAGCAGTTCACCGAGATCGACGGGGCGCGCGTGCCGCTGTTCGCCGGTGTCTTCGCCATTTTCGGGCACGGCAACGTCACCTGCCTGTCGGAGGCGCTGGAGACGGTGCAGGACCGGCTGCCGACCTGGCGCGGACAGAACGAACAGTCCATGGCGCTGGCCGCCACCGGCTTCGCCAAGGCGAAGCGGCGCCGCCAGATCATGGTCGCCGCCTCCTCGATCGGACCGGGCGCGCTCAATATGGTGACGGCGGCCGGCACTGCGCATGCCAACCGTCTGCCGGTGCTGCTGCTGTCCGGCGACACCTTCACCAACCGCCTGCCGGACCCCGTGCTGCAGCAGGTCGAGCATTTCGGCAATCCGAGCATCACGGTGAACGACGCCTTCAGGGCGGTGACGCGCTACTGGGACCGCATCACGCATCCGGCACAGCTGCTCTCCTCGCTGCCGCACGCGGTTGCGGCGATGCTCGATCCGGCGGATTGCGGGCCCGCCTTTCTGGCGCTGCCGCAGGACACGCAGGAACTGGCGTTCGACTATCCCGAGGCGTTCTTCGAGCCGCGATTGTGGACGATTCCGCGCCCGCGCGCCGACCGCGGCCAGATCGCCGAGGCGGCGTCACTGCTGCGCACGGCGCGGAAGCCGATCCTGATCGCCGGCGGCGGCGTGCGCTATTCGCTGGCCGAGCAGGAGGTCGCGGCCTTCGCGGAGAAGCGCGGCATTCCGATCGTCGAGACCATCGCCGGCAAAGGCTCGGTCACGCACGATCATCCGGCGCATGCCGGCCCGATCGGCATCGTCGGCTCGACCTCGGCCAATGCGCTGGCCGCGGAGGCGGACGTGATTCTCGCGGTCGGCACCCGGCTGCAGGACTTCACCACCGGGTCCTGGACCGCGTTCAGCCAGCGGGCGCGGTTCATCGCGATCAACGCCGCGCGCTTCGACGCGATCAAGCACCGCGCGCTGGCGGTGGTGGGCGACGCGCTCGAGACGGTGACGGAACTGGATGCGGCGCTTGGCGAATGGCGGGCTGATCCCGGCCACATGGCGCGCGCCCGCGCGCTGTTCGCGGAATGGAACGCGCTGCTCGACGGGCTGCAGGCGCCCGGCAACACCGCGCCGCCGACCTATGCGCAGGTGGTGCACGCGGTCAACGTCGCGGCCGGCGAGCGGGATACCATGATCACGGCAGCGGGCGGCCTGCCCGGCGAGGTCGCGAAGGGCTGGCGCGTCAAGGCGCCGAACACGTTCGATCTCGAATTCGGCTTTTCTTGCATGGGCTACGAGATCGCCGCCGGCTGGGGCCACGCGATGGCCAATGCCGGTCCCGGCGCGCCCGGCGGCACACCGATCGTCCTGATCGGCGACGGCAGCTACCTGATGATGAACTCGGATATCTATTCGACGGTGCTGAGCGGCCACAAGATGATCGTCGTGGTCTGCGACAACGGCGGCTACGCGGTGATCGACCGGCTGCAGCAGTTCAAGGGCGTCCCCGGCTTCAACAATCTGCTGGTCGATTGCCGGGTGCAGAACCGCGCGGCGCCGCTGCACGTCGATTTCGCGCGCCATGCCGAGTCGATGGGCGCCGCCGCACGCCATTGCGAAAGCCTCACCGACTTCGTCGCCGCCCTGGAATGGGCGAAGGGCAACGACCGGACCACGGTACTGTCGATCGCGACCGACCCGCATGCCTGGGTGCCGGGCGATGCCGACTGGGATGTCGGCGTGCCCGAGGTCTCGACGATGGAGTCGGTCCGGACCGCCCGCAAGCAGCAGGAACAGATCCGCGCCAGGCAGCGCGTCGGAGTGTAGGTGACCATGAAAGCCAGATTGGGGATCGCGCCGATCGCGTGGTGGAATGACGATCTCGCGGAGCTCTCGGACGATGTGAGCCTGGAGGAATGCCTGCGCCAGGCGAGCGTCGCCGGTTTCACCGGCATGGAAACCGGGCGCCGTTTCCCGATGAACATGGCGGAGCTGGGCCCGATCCTCGCGCGCTACGGCATCTCCGTCTGCGGCGGCTGGTTCTCCGGCCTGCTGCTCGACGGCGATATCGCACGCGAGAAGGATCGCATCCGCGCCCAGATGGATTTCTTCATCGCCGCCAAGGCGCCGTGCATCGTCTACGGCGAGACCGCGCGCTCGATCCAGGGCGTCCGCGCCGCGCCGCTGGCGACCAAGCCGAAACTCTCCGAGGAGGAGATCAAGGCCTACGGCCGCAAGATGACCGAATTCGCGGAATGGTGCGCCAGTGAGGGGATGCCGATCTCCTACCATCACCACATGGCTGCGGCGATCGAGACGGAACCGGAGCTCGACCTCCTGATGCGGCATTCCGGCGCGGCGCTGCCGCTGCTGTTCGACGCCGGCCATATGGCCTTCGCCGGCGGCGACGTGCTGCGGGTGATCGACAAGCACCACGCGCGGATCAGCCATGTCCACACCAAGGACGTGCGCATGGCGGTGATCGACCGGATCGACCGGACCCGCGAGAGCTTCCTCGACGCGGTGGTAGAGGGTGCGTTCACGGTGCCGGGCGACGGTTCGCTCGACTTCGTCGCCATCGTCAAGCGGCTCGCGTCGCATGGGTACGAGGGATGGTTCGTCGTCGAGGCGGAGCAGGATCCGAAGGCCAACCCACCATTGGAGATGGCGAAGAAAGGTCACGCGGAACTGCTGCGCGTGATGGGTCTCGCCGGCTATGAGGTCGCGACATGAACCGGATGGACGGAAAGATCTGCGTCATCGCAGGTGCAACGCAGGGCCTGGGTGCCGCAATCGCACGGCGCCTCGCCGCCGCCGGGGCAGCCGGCATCGTCATCACCGGCCGCAACGCGGGGCGGGGCGGCGCCGTGGCGGATGGCATCGCCGCGGAGCATCGCGTGCCGGCGCAGTTCGTCTGCGCCGATCTTGGGGCGGTCGAGGATTGCCGCCGGGTGATCGCCGAGACCGATCGCCGCTTCGGCCGGATCGACGTGCTGGTCAATGCCGGCGCGCTGACGGATCGCGGCACCATTCTCGACACCTCGCCCGAGCTGTTCGACCGGATGTTCGCGACTAACGTGCGTGGCCCGTTCTTTCTGATGCAGGAAGGGATCAAGCTGATGATCCGCGACGGCATCGCGGGCGCGATCTGCAACATCGGCTCGATCTCGGCGCTGGCCGGCCAGCCCTTCATCAACCCCTATTGCGCGTCGAAGGGCGCGCTCACCACACTCACGGCCAACACGGCCTTCTCGGTGATGGGCAATCGCATCCGGGTGAACCAGCTCAATGTCGGCTGGATGGCGTCCGACCATGAGCGGGAACTGCAGGCGACGGAGCGCGGCGACGCGGACTGGATGGACAAGGCGGTCAAGGCACTGCCGTTCGGTCGGCTCGTCGATCCCGAGGAGGCGGCCCGCGCGGTCAACTTCATGGTTTCCGATGATGCCGGGCTGATGACCGGCGCGATCGTCAACTTTGACCAGTCGGTCTGGGGCGCCGTTCCCGGCGGCATGCCCGTGCCCGACGCGCCGATGCGGCTGGTCGCCTGATCCGCCGTCGGCGCGACGACGCCCTCAGGCCTGCGTGACGACCGGAATGCGCGGGCTGAGCGAATCCTTCTGCAGTCTGGACGCGAGCGCCACGGTCAGCGCCTGCGCCAGGCACATCGGCGCGGCGAGCGAGCGGGAAAAGGTGTACTCGTGTTCCGGCACCGGAAACAGAATCCTGGCGTTCTTGGCCAGAGGCGAAAGCGTGCTGTCGGTGATCACGACGATCGGTACGCCACGCGCGGCCGTCTCCTCCACGACGTTCACCACCTCGTTGGCATAGAAGCGGAAGGAGACCGCCAGGAGCAGGTCGCCCGGCCGGATCACCCGCGCCATGTGCGTGGCGAGCCCGCCGCCCGGGTCGAGCAGCACGGTGCGTTTGCCCAGCATGGTCAGCACGTAGCGCAGCAGTTCCGTGACCGGCACCGACCGGAGCTGGCCGATCAGGTAGATCGTGTCGGCGCGCTCCATCAGCCCGACCGCGTCCGCGATCTGCTCGGCCGAGGTGCCGGTCAGCAGGTCCTGCAGCGAGGAGATATCGCGCACCACCAGATCGCGGAGGAAGCCCATCTCGCTGCGATCCTTGCGGGCCCCGAGTTCGGATTCCAGCGCCTTGATCCGCGCGTCGAAACCCGGCGCGGCAGTGGACAGGCGGCGGCGGAACACCGCCTGCAGATCCTTGAACCCGTGATAGCCGAGAGACTGGGCGAAGCGCACGAAGCCGGACGCATGCACCCCGCATCGCTCGGCGATGGCGTTGACGGAGAGGACCGCGACGTCATTGGGATTCTGCGTGAGGTAGACGGCGATCGCCTGATAGGACTTGCTCATCTCCTCATAGCGGCCGTGGATGACGCGGATCAGCGCTTCGTAGGTGTCCGGCCGCTTGTGCTTCGTCATCTCCGGGGCGCGCCCGACATCTCCTGCGCCGACCTTGGCAAGCTTCTCCCCCGAATGCAATCGGCCCGATTGCCTCACGGCCACCTCTCCCGGTGCCGCCAGGCGGCGAGTCGGTCCGGCCTCTCGCAGCGGTGCTCGCGGCGCGGACGGCCCGCCGTCAGGCGACCGACGTTGGCGCGCGTTCCCGAAGCTCATGCTCCAAGGCGCTCAAACCGGCACCACCGGCCATGTGGAACATCAGATTGTCCAGGCTGAGGTCCGCCCGCGGTGCGTCGGTTTCCACCTCGCCGCGCGCGAGCACGATGAAATGGTCGCCGACCAGCCAGGCGTGGTGCGGGTTGTGGGTGATGAAGATGACGCCGATGCCCTGGTCGCGCGCGGCCGCGGCGATGTAGCGCAGCACCAGGCCCGACTGCGCGACGCCGAGAGCGGCGGTCGGTTCGTCGAGGATCAGCACGCGCGCGCCGAAATGGATCGCCCGCGCGATCGCCACCACCTGGCGCTGGCCGCCGGACAGCGTACCGACCGGCTGCTCCAGGTTCTCGAGATGGATGCCCATCTTCTCCAGGGCATCCTGGGTCTCGCCGTACATCGTCTTGATGTCGAGCCGGCGGAACGGCCCCCAGCCCTCTTTCAGCTCGGAGCCGAGGAAGAAATTGCGCCAGACCGGCAGCAGCGGCACCAGCGCCAGCGTCTGATAGACGGCGGCGATGCCGCGGTCGAGCGCCTCGCGCGGCGACGAGAACTGCACGCGCTTTCCGTCAACGATGTAGTCGCCCTCGTCATAGCTGAACAGCCCGGCGATGATATTGATCAGGGTCGACTTGCCGGCACCGTTGTCGCCCAGGATGCAGGTCACCTCGCGCTGGCGGACGGTCAGGTTGACGCCCCGCAGCGCATTGATGTTCCCGTAGTTCTTGCCGATGTTCTTGAGCTGGATGATCGGCGTCCCGTTGCTTGCCATCTTCCTGCTACCTTCTCATCGCGCGAACGCGGATCCAGGTGTTCACGACGGTCGCGAGCAGGAGCATCGCGCCGACGAAGAACTGGAACCAGTCGGGATCCCAGTCGGCATAGATCACGCCTTCGGTCGTCATGCCGAAGATGAAGGCACCGAGCGCGGAGCCGATCGCCGAGCCGTAGCCGCCCGTAAGCAGGCAGCCGCCGACCACCGACGCCGCGATGTAGAGCAGCTCGTTGCCGATGCCGGCGCCGGATTGCACCGTGTCATACGCGAACAGCAGATGCATCGCGAGGAACCAGCAGGAGAAGCCCACCAGCATGAACAGGCCGACCTTGACCTTGTTGACCGGCACGCCAACCGCGCGCGCGCTGTCGGACTGGCCGCCGACGGCGAAGATCCAGTTGCCGACATTCGTGCGCAGCAGCACCCAGGTGCCGACCGCGACGAAGATCAGCCAGTAGACGATCGCGATGCTGATCTGGATGTGGCCGATCGTGAGCGTCGAGGCGAAGATCGCCTGCCCGACCTTGAAGCCCGCCATGTCGCTGATGTCGCGGGTCGCGACATTGCCGGTGATCAGCTTGGTGATCGCGATGTTCAATCCCTGCAGCATCAGGAACGTGCCGAGGGTGACGAGGAAGCTGTGCAGCTTGGTGCGGATCAGCAGCCAGCCGTTCAGGGCGCCGATCCCGAGCGAGAACACCAGCGCGAACAGCACGCCGATCCAGATATTGCCTGCCACGTGGGTCGCGAAGATCGAGGCGGCGAGCGAGGAGGTGGTGACGGCAACGCCGGCCGAGAGGTCGAACTCGCCGCCGATCATCAGCAGGGCCACGGCGACTGCCGGGATGCCGATCGTCGCCGACTGGTAGAGCACCGTCGCGAGCGCCGGAAGTTGCCGGAACGGAGGTGCGATGATCACGAAGAAGGCGACCACGAGGATGGCACCGCCGAGCGCGCCTGCCTCGGGCCGCTTCAATATCCGCTTCCACAGTGCCTGCTGCGTCAGCTGCCGCCGCCGGACACCGACATCGATCGTGGCGCTTGGCATGATCGCTTCGCTCCCTTCCCCGGTGCGCCCGCCGGTCGGCGGCGCGATGCCCCCGACCGGCAGGTCTTCGTTCGGTGCGGTCCCTGCGCTTCTCCTAGCGGGTTCCGGCCTTGGCGAATTTCGCGACGTCGGCGATGTTGTCCTTGGTCACGAAGGCTGGCCCGGTCAGCACGGGACCACCGCCGCCGACCACGTCGCCGTTGACCTTGTAGAGCCAGAGCAGGTCGACCGCCTCGTATCCCTCGACGAAGGGCTGCTGGTCGACGGCCCATTGCAGCTTGCCCTCCTGGATCATCGTAACGGCGCGCGGCGTCAGGTCGAACGTGCCGAGCTTCACCTTGCTGCCGGCGGCGGTGATCGCGTCGTACACGGTCGGGGCGAAGGGTGCGCCGAGCGTCACGATGTAGTCGATCTTCGGATCCTGCTGCAGTTTCGCCTGCACGCGCGCACGGACCGTCGGCATGTCGTAGCCGGTCACGTACAGGATCTGGAAATCGCCCTTGAAGGTCTTCTTGATGCCGTCACAGCGCGCCTCGAGCTGCACCGCGCCCTGCTGCTGGTCGAGGCAGACGACGCTCTTCGCACCCTCGGCATTCAGCCGCTCGCCGACCGCCTGGCCGGCAATGGACTCATCCTGACCGACATACATCAGGATATTCAGCTTCTTCCAGTCGCCGACGCCGGCATTGAATCCGACGATCGGAATGCCGGCGTCCTGCGCGGCCTTGACGTTCTTCGATTCGGCGTCCGGGAAGGCGATCGTCAGCGCGATGCCGTCGACGTGCTGCTGGACGACGTTCCCGATCAGCTGCGCTTCCTTGTCGGCCGAAGGGTCGGCCAGGTAGATCAGCTTGACGTTGTCCTTTTTCGCCGCAGCGTTCGCACCCTTGCGGATGATGTCCCAGAACGTGTCGCCCGGCTGGGCGTGGGTGATCATCGCGAAAGTGAAATGCGGCTCGTCGGCTCGGGCCGGCGTCGTGCCTATCAGGCCCGCGCACGCGATCATCGTGCCCGCCGCCAGGGCCAGCCCCGACAGCCTGGTCCAGGATTGCATGGTGGTTTCCTCCTCCTCTTTGCTTTCGACTTGCTTTCGACCCGGGCGCGCAGAGCCAACGGTTTTTGCGAGACTGGGCGTACCGCAACATTTCATGCGGCCGGGCCGGAGTCAAGGACCCGAACGCTCGGACACAATCGCCTGCGGCAAAGTCCCCGAGGGTATGAATTACGGCGTAAAAACCGGATCTTAGCCCGGATGGGCGGGCGCCCTCGCAGCCATCCGGGTCGGGTCGGGGAGCGGCGCTATGTCATTCCGCGCACTGACCGCGACGGCCCCCGGCCTGTCGTGCGACAGCTTTCCCTGGCCTTCAACCCGCGCACGCCCGGCTGCACTGCACGCAATAGTTGCACCGCATCGATCGCGTCGGCGAGCACAGCCGGGCCCTCCTCCCCAGGCCGCTGTCCTTTTCCGGGGCATCTACGCGAAGCATTGGGCACGTTCTGCACAGGACCTGATCATGTCGATCGTGAAGGCGACGGAATCTTGTCAGTTGCGGTCTGATCGGGCTTGACAGGGCGTTGCGCGGTGCGAGAGCGTGACAACGGATGCACCGCGTGGCGGCGTCCGCGGGGCTCGATCCGGCTGCCCACTCTTTGGCGCCCGACGGCCTGACAATCGAGAGAGTTCGCTGTGGCACCGGTGCCCTCGGCCTTGCGACAGGCCTGGGGGCGTCGTGCGCGCCTGGTGAGGCACGGGATGGGCTCTGCTACGATGACGACGCAGCATTCGTCCGACCGTCCCGTCCGCTTCTGCCGTGCGGCTTCGGGTTCTCCGTGCCGCACATCCAGAACGAAATCGGATCGGAGGAGAAGATGCCGACTTCAATCACCGGCGCACCCGGGCGCCGCACCGTTCTCGCTGCTTCCGCCGGGCTGATCGCCGGCCTCGCGGCGCCGCGCATCCTGCGCGCGGCCACCACCGAGGTGAATTTCACCGAGGCCGTGCACAATCTCGGCTACATCAACCTCTATGTCGGCCAGCATGCCGGCTATTTCGAAAAGGAAGGCATCCATCTGAACGTCTCCGCCGCCGGCGGCGACACGCAGGCTTTCGCCGCGGTGCTGTCCCACTCCTCGCTGTTCGGGATCGGCGACCCGACGATGGTACCGATCTCGGTCGAGAATGGCGGACCAGGCAAGGTGGTCGGCACGGTGGTGCAGCGGGCGCATTACTTCGCCGTCTCCAAGACGGTGGCGCCGCTCACCAGCCCGAAGGGGTTCAAGGGGTTGACGATCGTCACGTCGCCCGAGCCGAACACCAACTACAGCGTCACCAAGAAGCTGCTGCAGGAGAACGGGCTCGTTCTCGGCACGGACGCCAAGATCCTGCAGGTGAGCCCGGGGACCGAGATCGCGGCGATGCTGGCGGGTCAGGCGGACGTCGCGATCGCCTACGAGCCGAACGTCGCCGAGTCGGAGTCGCAGGGCGCGCACATCATCTTCGACTTCTCCAGCTATATCGGCCCGTTCTGCAACACCGGCATCATGGTGCTGAACGATACGATCGCGTCGAAGCCGCAGATCGTGCAGGCGCTGTGCAACGGGTTCGAGCGCGCGAGCCGCCGCGTCTATGCCGATCCGGCCTATGCGAAGCAGGTGGCGCGGGCGGAGTTTCCCGATCTCGCCGGCGACGTGGTCGACAAGGCGATCGATGCCGAACTGAAGTACAAGATCCCGGCGCAGTCCGTGGTGGTCGATCCCGAGCAGTGGGCCAATTTAATGAAGATGCAGATCTATCTGAAGAACATCAAAGGCACGACGACGTTCGAACAGATCGTCGACAACAGTTTCGCGAAGAAGGCGGCGGCCGCTGCCTGAGGCCATCGCCGCGCCGAGCGTGCCGGTGCTGCAGGCGCTCGACCTCGGCAAGGTGTTCGGCGCCGAGGACGAGCGGCCGGTCGAGGTGGTGCGGACGATCTCGCTGGCGCTCGAGCGCGGCGAGATCGTCAGCATCGTCGGCCCGTCGGGTTGCGGCAAGACGACGCTGCTCAACCTCATCTGCGGACTGCTGCCGGCGACCCGCGGCGCGGTGCTGTGGCACGGGCGGCAGATGACCGGCGCGCCGCGCGGCGTCGGTTACATGCTGCAGAAGGATCTGCTGCTGCCCTGGCGGACGGCGCGCGAGAACGTGGCGCTCGGACTGCAGATCCGGCACGCTCCTCGGCGGGAGCGCGAGGTGCGGGCGGCGGCGCTGCTGGAGCAGCTCGGTGTCGGCGGCTTTGCCGACCACTACCCATCGACCCTGTCCGGCGGCATGCGGCAACGCGTCGCCCTGGCGCGGACGCTTGCGACCGACCCCGAGGTGCTGCTGCTCGACGAGCCGTTCTCGGCGCTCGATTTCCAGACCAAGATCCTGATCGAGCGCGACACCGCGCAGCTCGTGCGCGGACAGGGCCGGGCGCTGCTGCTGATCACGCATGACGTGGAGGAGGCGGTGTGCCTGTCCGACCGTGTGGTGGTGCTGTCGCGCCGGCCCTGCACGATCGTCGCCGAGCACCGGATCGAGCTGCCTGGCGATCGCACCGACATGATCGCGGCGCGCGAGACGAGCGCCTTCGCCGCCTATGTGCGCGCGATCTGGGGCGAGCTCGATATCGGACGGGCGGCGGCATGAGTGCCGAGAGCGTGGTCACCCTCGCCCCACGCGCCCGTGCCGGTCGTGGCCCGATCCGCCGGCGGGCGATGCGCCGGACCGCGCTGCGGGTGCTGGCGACGCAGCTCGCGCTGCTGGCGCTGCTGCTCGGCCTGTGGGAATGGGCGACGCGCACGGGTGCCGCGAGCGCCTTCCTGTACGGTTCGCCGAGCGCGATCGCTGCGGATCTGGTGGCCTCGCTGCGCGACGGGTCGCTGCTGCGCGACATGGCGATCACCGGGGCGGAGACGCTGGCCGGGTTCGCGCTCGGCAATCTGATCGGCACGGCGATCGGCCTGGTGCTCTGGTATTCGCGCTTCGCCTCCCGCGTGATGCAGCCGTTCATCCTGGGGCTCGGCTCGATCCCGATCGTGGCTTTGGCGCCGATCGCGATCATCTGGTTCGGCACCGGCTACGCCTCCAAGGTGGCGATGGCGACGCTGTCCGTCGTCGTGGTCTCGATCGTGATTGCGTACAAGGGAGCCGCCGGCGTCGATCCGGACCAGGCGAACCTGATGCGTTCGCTTGGCGCGGGGCGGAACCAGATCTTTCGCTATCTGGTTGTTCCCGCCTCGCTCACCGACATTTTCGCCGGGCTGAAGCTGACGGTCGGCTTCGCGCTCGTCGGTGCGATTGTCGGCGAGTTCATGTCCTCGTCCGCCGGGCTGGGGCATGCCATCTTCAAGGCCGGCAGTCTCTACGCGATTGCCAAGGTGTTCGCCGAGCTGGTGGCAACGATTCTGCTCGCGCTGGTGCTTTCGAGTGCCGTCGTCCGGGTGGAACGTCTGCTTCTCCCGTGGCGGCACGACCTCGCGCCGTGACTTACGTCAAGGGTTTGCAAAGGGCGACTGCCCTTTGCCGGGGCTTCAGGGGCAGCGCCCCTGACCTTTTCTCTTCTTGAGGAGCCACCAATGACCCGTCGCATCACGAAGGAAGGCCATCTCAAGTTCGCGCTCTCCCACGACGACGCCTGCATCGACGAGATCGCGCCTGGCGAGGCGATCGAGATCGAGTGCGAGATCAACTGCAATGCCGGTGTGATCACCGGGCTCGAGTCTCGCCTGTCGCCCGACAACGTGAAGCTGCCTTTCGTCAATCCGGCGACCGGACCGCTGCACGTCAAGGGCGCGAAGGCCGGCCAGATGCTGGCGGTGCGTATCAGGAGCATGGAGCTGGACGAATTCGGCTACTCCGCGCTCTGGCCGGGGTTCGGCATTTTCCCCGATTGGGTTAGGCAGAAGGAGTTCGGCATCCGGACCCGGGTGATGCGGGTCAGTGACGGGTACGTGCATTGGAGCGAGACGAAGAAGCTGCCGATCGCGCCGATGGTGGGCGTGCTCGGCGTGGCGCCGGTGCATGGCGCGGTGCTGACGATCGACAACGGCGTGCATGGCGGCAATCTGGACGTGCAGGAGATCACCCCCGGCAATACGATCATGTTTGCGGTGCAGAAGGACGGGGCCTCGCTCTATGTCGGCGACTGCCACGCCCGTCAGGGCGATGGCGAGTGCGTCGGGATGGGGGCGACGGAGATCGGCGCACGGGTCGGCTTCGACGTGGCGCTGCACGATCGCCCGGCGAGGATGACCTGGCCGCGGATCGAGAGCGCGACGCATATTGCGACGGTCGGCTGCGCGCGGCCGCTCGAGGATGCGATGCGGCTCGCCTTCCAGGAGATGGTGTACTGGCTGGCCGACGAGCACGGCTTCACCGAGGCGGAGGCGTATCTGTTCCTGGCCCAGGTGGCGGAAGCGCGCTGCACGCAGATGGTGAACCCGAAATACACGTATATCTGCAAGGTGGCGAAATCCCTGCTCGCGCCGTGATCAGAGGCGACCGGAGGTTGCAGCCTCGCGTTCTGGGGGTCCGGCGCGTGTCGGGTTGTGATCATGAGGCAAGAGGGGCCTTGACTCGCAGGCGAGCGATTGGGCACGGTTGCGGCAGGCGGAATGAACGACCCGGCGCGGTGCGGTTCGCTTCGTCTCCGAGAATCCTTTCATAGTCTCCCGGCCGATGCGGGGAGAGCGGCACATGGGCCCGGGCAACGATGTTGCCAGCGGGCCTTTCGCGCGTTCTCCCGGTTCGGCGGATGGATGCAGGAGTCGGATGGCCGTTTCGCTCATTCACGCACGCCCGTCCATTCCGGTCGGAATCGTGGTCTCCACGACGGGTTCCTACGCTCCGGTGGGGCGCGACATGCACGACGGGGCGCTGCTCGCGATCCGGCAGATCAATGCGGACGATGCCAATCCCTTCCGACTGGAGCCGGTGGCGGCGGATCCGGGCGGCCAGCTCGAGACCTATCGCACGGTGTGCGAGGAGATGCTGCGGGATCGCGGCATCCGGCACATCATCGGCTGCTACACGTCGTCCAGCCGGAAGGAGATCATCCCGGTCATCGAGAAGTATGACGGGCTGCTCTGGTATCCTTCGCATTACGAGGGATTCGAGAGCTGTGACAGCGTGATCTATGGCGGTGCGGCGCCGAACCAGCACCTGGTGCAGCTGGCCGGATGGATGCTGCCGCGCTACGGCACGAACGTCTACTGCATCGGCTCCAACTACATCTGGCCGTGGGAGAACAACCGCATCATGCGGCAGCTCGCGGAGGCGGCCGGCGGCCGGATCCTGCGCGAGCGCTACCTGCCGGTCGGCAGCACCGAAGTCGGGGAGATCGTGCGCGAGATCGCCGCCATGCGTCCCGATTTCGTCTTCAACACGCTGATCGGCGAGTCGAGCTACGCGTTCTACCGCGCCTACCACGCGCTGCGCGAGCAGGATCCCGAGTTCGCGTCGGATCGCCGGCCGGTGACGAGCTGCAGCCTTTCCGAGCCGGAGTTGCTGGCGATTGGTGGCGAGGCCGCGGCGGGCCACCTGACCTCCAGCGTGTATTTCCAGTCGATCGGGCGTAGCGAGAATGCCGCCTTCGTGACAGCGTTCCGGGCCGCGTTCGGCGCCGAGCGGGTGACGTCGGCGGACGCGGAGGCAGGCTGGATCGTCGCCACGCTGCTCGCGCGCGCGATACGGGAGGCGGGATCGAGCGCCGTCGCGGAGGTGAAGCGCGCGGTCTACGAATGCCGGCTGGAGGCGCCGCAAGGCCCGGTGCGCGTGGATGCGGAGAACAACCACGCGTGGCTGACGCCGCGTATCGGTCGCTCCGATGCCGCAGGCGGATTCGCGTTGCTGTGGGAGGCGGAGACCCCGGCGCGACCTGATCCCTATCTCGCGCGCGTGGAACTTGCCACCGTGCGGACCCGGATGCGCGCGGCCGGAGCGCGGCTCAGGGTCATCGGACCATGAACGCCGACATCGCCAGTTTGCACGGCCGCCGCGCCCTGATCCTGCATCGCAAGGACCGCAACCGCGATGCGTTGGAAAGCCAGCTCCACCGCATCGGGCTCGACGTGGCCTGCCTGGCGCCGCTGTCGGAGGTGGCGCTGCCGGATGCGGACGTGATCTTCTTCGACGCCGATCTTGGGTATCAGGGGCTGTTTCCGTGGAACCCATCCGAGGCCCCGGTACCGCTGATCGCGATTCTCGCCTCCGAAGCGCCCGGCCGGATCGAATGGGCGCTCGATCAGGGTGCCACGGCGTGGCTGCACAAACCGATCGGCTCGACCGGCGTGTTCAGCGCGCTTGCGGTGGCGCTTCGCCTGTTCGAGGAGCGGCGACAGATGCGCGCGTCGATCGCCGATCTCTCGGAGCGCGTGCGCGCCCGACCGATCGTGGTGCGCGCCACGCTCGCGGTGATGAGCGGGCTCGGCGTGGACGAGAACCGCGCGCTGGGCCTGCTTCGGCAGGCCGCAATGCGCGAGCGCGTCACGGTCGAGCTGCTGTCCGTTCGCATCGCCGCCGGCGGTGCGCTGGCGGGATTGCTGCCGCAGGAGGCGGTTGCAACCG
>Ga0335074_10005875_pt1 | contig 17008 bp, 16 predicted proteins | sample Lox_Sample_23_FD_206715 | JGI IMG/M metagenome (GOLD analysis project Ga0335074, IMG submission 206715) | Soil microbial communities from Loxahatchee National Wildlife Refuge, Florida, United States - Lox_Sample_2.3 | ecosystem: Environmental > Terrestrial > Soil > Wetlands | place: USA...
GTGGCAGGCTCTTGCCCGACGGGCGAATACAACACCTGGGCCGGTACGACGATCAGCTCAAGATCCGCGGTTTTCGGATCGAGCCGGGCGAGATCGAGTCCACCCTCTGCGAACACCCAGACGTGGGACACTGCGCAGTAGTCGCCCGAGAGGCGCCCAACGGCGAACGGCAATTGGTCGCGTACATTGTCGGCAAGGCGGGTTGCCCGAGCGACGCCGAGGCACGCGGCTGGCTACGTACCCGCCTGCCGGAGTACATGATCCCCAGCGCATTTGTGCACCTCTGCGCGTTACCACAGACCGCGAGCGGGAAGCTCGACAAAGCCGCGCTGCCAGCACCGTCGCCCCGGGGAATAGGTCGCATCGGTGCCCAGCCGCCGCGCAACGACACGGAGCTACGCGTCGCCGAGCTGTGGTCCGACGTGCTCGGAGTGCCCGTGATTGACGTGAACTCCGACTTCTTTGATGTGGGCGGTCATTCGCTGTTGGCGGCCCGATTGATCTCCGGTGTTCGGCAGACATTTGGTGTCTCCTTGTCGCCTACGTCGTTCCTCGACAGCGGCAGGACTATCGCAAAACTCGCCGAGTTACTTGGTGCCGAAAGCCCTAGCAGGACCGACGAAGTTCCGTCGGCCCTACCGCTGCATTTCATCTTTTCCGATCCTGCGACGGCGATGAGCCTGAGGCGTTTTACGGCGCAGTGGGGTGCCGCGCAACCGTTGTACGCGCTGATCCCCGAACAGCCGGGTGGGCGGTTTGACCTATCTATGACCATCGAACACCATGCCAGCCAAGCCCTTTCAGCGATCCGCAACCGACAGCCGGATGGTCCGCTTGCACTGGTCGGCTACTCGTTCGGAGGGCTGGTTGCCTACGAAGTTGCTCGTCAGGCTGTCGATGCCGGCCAGCAAGTCGAGTGGCTGGGCATTCTCGACGAGCTTGCGCCGTCGATCGCGGAACTGCAGTGGTCGCAGCTGTCGCTGCGGTGGCGGCTTCGCCGGATACGCCGTCTGCCGGCGCGTCAGCGGTGGGCTAAGTACCGTGAAGTCGCGCTCCGGGTGCTTCGGCGTGGTGAGCTGTGGCCACAGGGCGACTTCGACATTCGCGGTGCGACAGAAATCGAATGCCGCTTTCAGCAGCCTGGACACGAGGTGCCGACGCACCTGTTCGTGAGCGAGGTCACCGCAGCTGCTGCAGAGGCAGATTCATTGGGTTGGGACGAATACCACAAAGGACCGTTGACCGTGCATCGCCTTACCGGTGACCACGTCAGCCTGTTCGCGCTGCCCGACGTGGAGAAGCTCGCGCGGGTGATGCTCGAATCACTTTGCAAAGCAAGGGCAAATCGAGTACCCGCTCACGACTCGACGGGTCGATGCACACCTGCTCTGCAAGCTTGCGGGTCCAGTGATCCATTAAGGAAAGACCCACGCGTCATCACTGTGGCGCGCCGCGCTGCCGGTCCTCGCTCCTCTTGAAGAGCATGTCGGCCTGGATCGTTTGTCCATGCTCATCGCTGGCGGATTCGTAGCTGCCGACAAGCTCATAGCCGTGCTCGCGCAGCCACGCGATCAGTTCATCGGCCAGCACCTGTCCTTCGTACAACTCGATGAACGAGCCCTCCGCGTAGACGTAGGTGAACTTGTCAAGCAGGTCTCCGCACGCGCGCAACGCCTCCAGCTCGTAGCCCTGCACGTCGAGTTTCAGCAACGCCGGTTCTTCAATCGAGCTGCCATCGAGAAACGCAGACAGCGGCGCGGTTCGGACCGTCTCGGTGCGCACTTCGTCGGTGCCCCGGAAGAGTTGTCCCTGTGTGGTGGTGATGGGCAACAGCGACGACGAGTCGTCGTGACCCGACACGTGCATCGTGGACTGTCCGGCCTCCGGTCCCAATGCGGCATTGTGCAAGGTGACTCGGCGCTCGTTGGCGAAGACGCGGCGGAATACTGCAGCGGGTGCTGCGAGAGGCTCCAGTGAGATGATCCTGGCAGCGGGAAAGGCATGCAGGGCAAAGAGTGTGAACTGGCCGCGATTCGCGCCAACGTCGACAACCGTGCGCAGCTGAAGTTCGCCCAGCGCCTGCTCATGCTCGACGGTCGCCGCGACCCTATGCCGCGACAGGGCGGCTCGATACGGCGCCACCCTCAGGATGGCAATCAGCTTCGCCGAGCGCCTCATGCGGCGCCGGCCTTACCGATCGCCCCGGCTATCGACTCGACGAAGCCGAGTGCGGCACCCCGCGCTTCGAAGTTCTCGAGAAAGCAGGCCTGCGCACGCCGGCGCATTTGTGCGTGGTCGGAGTCGGACAGGTTCATCCAACGATCTAGTAGCGAGGTGGCGGCAGCGACTGTATCGCCCTCGACAAGGCCCGCTCCGCAGCGCTCGATCTCGCGCCAGATGTTCACTTTGTCGCTGATCAGGACGGGCAGCCCGCAGGAGAGAGCCTCGGCGACGACGATGCCGAAGTTCTCGGAGTGCGACGTCAACGCGAAGGCGTCAGCCGCTCGGTATGCGCCCCACTTGACATCTTCGTTCAGCATCCCAATCCAGGTGATACGGTCTGCCACTTGAAGCGATTCGGCCAGTAGCCGCAGCCCAGCCTCCGTTTCTGATTCGTCAGGTCCCGCCACGACTAAGTGCAAGCTTTCGTCGCGATGGCACACGCGTGAGAATGCCTCGATCAGCAGATCGCATCCCTTTTTCGGATGCAGCCTGCCGAGGAAGAGCAGGATGCGCTTGTCTCGAAGGTGGGGGTACGCCGACAGGAAAGACTCACACTGCAGCGCCGGGTCGCCAGGCGGCTCATCGATCCCCAAGCCGACGATGGCCTCCCTTGCCCGGTAAGGCGTGAACGAGTTCGGGGCGAGGCGTCGCTCTTCCTCGCAGGTATAGAGCACAGCACGGGCATCGCGCAGCGTGCGGTGCTCGAAAACGCGCCAATAAAGTGCCTTCTTCGCGTGCTTGCCGGGATAGCGCTCCCTGAACCATGGATCCAGCGCCCCGTGGACAAAAAGAAAATACGGCACTCCGGCCCTGCAGCATGCCGCGTGCACCGCTTGGCTCTGGTATTGCCAGATGCCATGGACGATCACGGCGTCGTAGTCAGGTGCGTGGCGCTCCAGCCAAAGTCTCAGATGCCTGGAGTATCCGTACTTTCCGAGTGCGGGGCCGAATGCGCGGGGAGGCCCGGGCAGATCGGTTAGCCACGGCGCGGACGGAGGGTCCAACGTGACCACGTCGATCGAGTGGCCGAGATCGGTCAGGCTGCGGGTGAGTTGATTAACGACTACACACGGGCCTCCGTAAGCCGGGTTAAGCGTGCCCGCCACTTGGAGCAGGCGCATCGTCACAGCGGTGAGCCTATACAACGGGTGCCACTCATCCGGTCTGTTCGGCTGTCGTCCGGACGCGGGAAATGAGACGTTCCGGCCGACTTCATCCAAGATCTGCGTGGTCTCGACGACCGCGGGCGCTACCACCGCCACCACACGCATCCTCGCGAAACTTCTCGTCGTCGAACGGCACTGACGGCGTGTAGGTCTCAGCGCGATCCCACCACTGATATTCGTTGATCTCTCGAATGAAACGCGCTGGGACCCCGCCGTAAAGGGCGGAGATCGGCATGTTGTCGGCGTCCTTTGCCCGCGCCAGCACGGACCCCGCGGCAAGCACCGATCGCTCGGGTAGATACGAGTCCTTGAGCAGGATGCAGCCGGCTGTCGCTACCGCGTTCCTGTCCAAAACGACCCGACCGGGTTCCGTTTTGTTCTCGGCGTAATCGAGCTCGTGGCTGAGAATTATGTTCCTGAGCCCGCCTACGGCTGCGAACGGTCGAAGGATGACCTGCCCGGAACAGTCGACATAGTGCCGGTTCGTGAAAGCTCCAAACTCACCGACGATAAGCTTGCCCACCAATGGGCTGTATCGCTGATAGTCGGGGGCCGCGGTGAACTGATTAAAATTTCCGATGGTGCTGTTCGGACCCAACTCGACGCTGGATAGCCGTCGGAAGATGTTGAAGTTCAGGATCTCCGCGCGGTCGGCGATCGAGAAGGGCCCGCAATTGAGCACGAGGTTGGGCCCGAGAGTGACATCGTGGCCGATGTGGTTGCCCAAAGACCTCAACGCCCACAGCTTGAAGCGGCAACTGGGTAAGAGCCAGGCGATCAACGAGAGCCAGTTGCTGGGTCGACGATCTGGCACTCGCGTCCTCCTATCCCGTCGGTTCGACGTGACGACCGTATCAGTCCGGTAGTACGAAAAGTTTCGTTTGGAGTAGCGGCAGCCGGGGAGCCGTTGCCGCGATCTAGCTTCTAGCGCCTCAGCCCAACCGCACGCGGTGGCCCTGGTAGCTCCCTTGGTGGGCACACGTCGTTCAACACCACACCCACCACTTCGGCGCCGATGTCGGATAGCTGGGTGACAGCTGCATGACAGTCGGAAAGTTTCGACTTGCCTCGCCTGGTAACCAGGAGAACCCCATCAGCCCAGCAGGCGACGGCCTCCGCTTCAGGCCCGTCGAGAAGCGAAGGAGAGTCCACGATCACGTAGTCGAAAGTCTCGGTGAGTTGCTTGAAAAACTTCCCACACGCGCTGGAGGCCAGTAAGTCGGCCGGATCCTTGTCGCGCATACGTCCGGCGCCGATGACCTTCAAACTGTCGATTGCCATAGCCGACAGCGGCAGCGGAGCAACCTCGCTGTGGATAACGTCAGCCAGCCCTGGCGCTTCGCCATGCCCGGCGCGTTTTGCGGGCACAGGATTTCCTATATCTGCATCCACGAGGACTACCGTCTTGCCGCTTCCGGCGAATGCTGCTGCGAGATTAAGTGCGACAGTTGATTTCCCTTCGGCTCCGCGAGGGCTCGTCACCAAAATCGTGGCAGGCGAGCGGTCCGAATAGACGACCGACAATGCAGTGCTTAGGTGGCGGAATGCGCCCGCCGCGATGGCTGGGACGCCGAAGTCGATGGTCAGTCCGGCACGGAGAGTTTTGTCATGAGGTATATGTCCGAGAGGCCGTACGCTGACGACTTTCTCGATATCCTGTTTGTCCCGGACAGTGTTATTGAATCGCTCGCGACCCAGTGCGCCAGCTACGCCGGCCAACAAGCCGCCGAACGTCGCCAGCGTCACGTTCATCAACGTGGTTGGCGATGCCGGCTCCGGATTGAGGGTGGCCGGGGTCACTATGGTCAGCTTGGATATCGGTGGACCGTCACCGTTGGGCTTTGTCAGCGCGGCGACCCCATCGATCATCGAGTGGCTAACCTCGTTGCTAAATCGCTTGGCCACGTCGGGATCTCGATCCTTGGCGCTAACCGTAAACATGACGGTCTCTGGAACGATCTGGGTACTGACGACGTTCTTGGCCTGATCCAACGTCATATTGAGGCCTGCAGCCTTTAGAGCGGGCACGAGCACCTTATCCGAGTAGGCCAGTTTCGCGTACGAGCCGACGAGCATCGACGAACCCATCGCGTTTTCATAGGGGCCGGATGCGCCTTGACCGCTGCCCACCGACGTTACAAATAGCGTGACGGTCGCCTTGTATACCGGCTTCTGCAGCAGACAGAAGCTCAGCGCAACCAAGCCGAAGGCCACCGTGCAGCCCACTATGAGCTTCCAGCCACGGATGAGGACGGTGATCACGTCTCGCGTGGCGTTATGTGGGACGGTTGGCATCCTTAGTGCCCCCTAGTAAACGAGTCCACGACAGCTGGAGGGTTAGAACCCTTCAGCCGTGCCTGGCGGGCGAAGCGGGCAATCGGATCGGAACGGTCGACGGTTTGCTTGACTGCTCGAACCAAGTCCATCAGTATCATTTCCTCGAAAAGCGATGATGTCAGGTCTGTTTTCAGATCCTATCACGGACCGACAACGTATACACGCGGATTTTTCGTACCGCTGGAGTCGTTGCGTGACCGATCGAAAGGTGATAGCAGCGATACCTGCCGCGGGCACGCGGGAAGAATCGCGACAGGAGTTTACCCTGGTCAAAGCAGGCTCTCAGGGCGTGCGGCTAGCGAACCAGCCACCAAACCGCATCCAAGAATCCTCGATTGTCCTAATCCGCGACCCAAAACTGAGCTGGCCCGACTGCCGCGGTCACGTGGCTTGCCGGTGTCTTTCGATCCGGTGGCTGGCTCGCCGGTGTCGCGACCCGGTAGGTGGCCGCAAGTGCGGCCACGCAACCTATCGTGTAGTACAGGAAACGGTCGGTCAGTTGATTCTCCAGCACACCAATGACTAGCGACAGGATGACCGACAACATCAGATAGGCCCCCAGCGCTTCGCCGCTGCGCTTCGCCAGCCAGCACGATCGCAACGTGCCGAACCAATATATGAGCATCCCTGCGACAAGAACGCAACCGCCGGCTGACATCATTTGAAGATAAATATTGTGCGCTTCCCCGATGTGCTTTATGCCGATCCCAAAAACAGGATAATTCTTGAAATCGTTCCACGCTTGTGCATGAAGAAACGCGCGCTCGTCATCACTACCAAGGCTGGCGCGGCTCTCGTCGAACCGAAACAGTTTGTCGAGAATTCCGGGTACCAACAGCGACAGAGCGGTCAAGCCACCGAGAACCGCCGCGGTGAGAGTGGCCGCCAACCATTTCACGACCTTCTTCTTATGTGGTGAAAAGAGGATCGCGACGAGTACCGCGGTCGGAAAGACCACTTGCGCCCCTCGCGACCCGGAGGCCACTACACCGCCGCAAAGCAGCACCAGCGCGGTACACGGCAGCCAACGACGTCGCGACTCGCTGATGAAGTGCACGGCGAACGGAACCGCGATGGTGCAGACCAGGCCTAGCGTATTGGGATGGTCGGTCAAACCAGTTTCCCGGTTGCTGTCGAACTGATACCCCGTCCGCAAGCTCGCCAGCGTGAGGTTGCGCGAGACATGGGTGAGGTTGGTGAGATCGGTCAGCGCGATCAAGCTGGAAACGGCCACACCGGCCAGGAACCAAGCCACGATCCACTTGGGCACCCTCGAGTCCAGCGCGGTACATGCGATGGCTGCGATCGGCACGACCAGCAGAGCGACAATCCAGAACGCCGACTTGACGCCGCCCGGTGGGCCGGTGTTGCTCCACCCCGAGAAGGGTGAATACAAAACATGCTCATAACGCCACCCAAAATAAGCATCCGGAATAGGGCTGTATATCAGTGCAGTGAAGCACACAAATATCGCGACAGCGGGCGCCCAAAGCCACCAGGGAACAGCAAATCTCAGATTTCCGAACACCACCATCGCCACGGTGACGATGAAGGTAAGAAAAAGAAAGATGTCTGCCACCTGGAATCCGCCGAGATAAATGCCTCCCCATGTCGCGGTGAAGGAAGCCACCAGAAAGCAGCCCACCACCGTCTTCGACAGCCACGGCGGAAACGCCACGGCTCCCGGAATGTCATTCGGCACCACGGTTGCAGACGTCACGCTCTTCATCAGCCGAACATCACCCCGCGAAGGCTGGCTGCAACTTGTCGTGGCCCTACTCCTGGTGACCAATCCCACCCTCCTTCTCGGCCGCGCCGCATTTGCCCCGCGTCACGTTGCGGGTGTGTACCGCACCCAATCGACCAGCATCGTGGCCGGGAACGGAGTCGAAGCGTCGGGCACCAAGGAACCGAGGCCGACAGCAATGTTGAGGACCATATACATCGGATGATCGTTGAACGTCCACATTGCGCCGGGCGGCAGCGAGGCCGGGGTCCAGGACGCGAAAACTTGTCCGTCAAGGCTGACGTCGATCTTGTCGCGCCGCCAATTCAGCGCGTATTCATGCCAATCCGTACCCATTTCGAAGGGCGTCACGATCGGCAGGTTGTACCCAGGGGTGCCCGTCAGTGTGTGGGTCACCTCATCGTTCCCGCCGGGGCCGTGAATGGAAGCTGCGCTGATCGGGAGTCCCCCAGTATCCAAAATGTCAATTTCGCCGCACCGTGGCCAACTCACGGTCGCGAAGTCAGAGCCCAGCAGAAAGAACGCAGGCCTAACGCCGGTCCGGGGGGCGGGCAGCTTGATGCGGGCTGCGACAGTGCCATAGCAGAAGTCGAGATGCCCATGCGTGTCGAGCGCGGCGCTGCTGTAATCAAACGTGCCGAACCCGGGAATGTTGACGGGTTCTCTGATGGTGGTGATCGCGAGATTGCCATTGCCGTCCAGTGACGCATTGCGCGGACTGTTGGTGAATGCCTCGAGTTGGCCGTCCGTGCCGCCACCGCCCAGCTGATAATTCCATAGTTGCGGATTGGCCGGGGCACCTGCGGGACCAGAGAAATTATCTACCACTGTCTGCGGCGCCGGGCAGGCATTCGCCTCGTCCGCGCGGCTGATTGTTTTGCAGCCACATGCCCCTACCGAGACGAGAGCCTGCAAAATGCAGACCACAAGTGCCGCCGATTTCAGCAGGAGTATCGAGCGCTGCCGGCGAAAATCGTGGCCGGCCGACGGTTTCAAGACATTGCGACCAAGCATCAGCAACCCCCCCTATGCCTGTGTCGCCTGAGTAACCAAGCCCTTGTCACCGATAGCACCGACGCCAGCATCTCCGGCGGTGTGGTCACGACGAACGACATGTGCTCCTCCTGGCGGATGCAGACCCGGCGACGAGCCGAGGTTTACGGCGGCTGGGAGGGCCCCTATGTAGCTATACCGAGTACGTGAATAAGTACAAAACATACTATACGTCACTATCTTGCGATCATTCAATACTGACAGTCTTTGATGTCGTTATGCGCATCCATGGGGTCGGGATACCATGCGCAGAGCATACCTCGGACCTGCGAGGAATTCGACGGAGATATCGCCCCCACCGGGTAGGGAAGTGCGCGCCGTCCCATCGCCCGGCTGCACGCCAGGCCAAGAGGCGCACTTGAGGGTGGTTATCCACGATTACTCCGGCGGATAATCGCGCGTAAAAACATCGATATTTCCTCAGTCCGCGGGCTTTTCCCTCAACCGGTGGCACCAGTCTTCGTATTCGTCCAGCGCTCGTTCTGGACTCAGTAGGCGGCGAGCGTACTGCTGGCCGGACAGCCCAAGTCGGCTGCCGGCTTCGATGTTGTCGGCCAGACCGACCGCCGCGTCGAGCAGAGCCGCAGGATCGCCGGCTGGGACCACGACACCTGCCCCAGCGTCGCGGATCTCCCCAGCAGTGACACCGTTGGCGTCAGTCGCAGCCAGGACCGGGCGGCCGGCGGAGAAGTAGGAAGTCAACTTGCTCGGTACAGCCATCTCACCGACGCCCGGGCGCTCGTTGACCAACAAGACGTCGGCGCAGGCCAGCACCTGACGATAATCGTCGGCGTCTAGCGGCTCCTTGAATTCGATCCGCTGAACACCTTTGGCCGACTGTTGCAGTAGCCTGCGTTGGTTGCCGTCGCCCAATAGCACGAACCTGATGTCGACCCCGCGCTCGTCTGCGAGTCGTGCTGCTGCGACAACGTTTTCCAAACCCTGCTTCGCGCCCATGTTTCCGGAATGCAGAACGATGCGCTCCTGCGGTTGCCAGCCGTGCTGCAGGCGCACTTCCGCAGTGTCCACGGCGGCGGTTGGTGATTCGATGTGTGCCCAGTTTCGTATGACGGTGACTCGCTTGGGGTCTACCCCCATCTTGACCGCCGCGTCCGCGAAACGGTCGTGAACCACGGCCGTGCCCGTCGCATGGTTGAGGACTGCACTTTCGAACCGCACCGCGGGCCCGGCCATGGTGGTCGACATGGCGCCCGTCTCGACGACGCCCTTGCCGTAAAGGTCTTGCACGATGAGGCCTGCCGGGATGTTGGCCAGCCTCGACCGTGTGATGACCATTGCACTAGTGATCAACGACGGACTGACAGTGAGGACCAATTCTGGCTTGTCCCAGCGGGCTGATGTCACCCGGGCGCCGAACGTGCTCTCGAATACCACCCTGTTGCGCGTCGTCGGGTTGGCGGGTACGTAGTGGGCGAACCGACGCACCACGACACCGTCCATGGCTTTCGCTGTCCCGGACAACCCGTGGTACGCCGGATCGACACGCCATTCCGGGTAATGCGGCAGCCCAGTGAGAACCTCGACATCGTGCCCTCGAGCCGCCAAGCCGACAGCCATGCCCGTGGTGTACGGGCCGATACCGGATTTTTCCGGCTCATAGTTGATACTGACGACGCAAATCCGCACTTACCCGACACTCCAGCCGTGGCACGCCGGAATGGATACATCCGGACGGCCGAACAACTTCCGTCTCAATACATCTGTAGCGCAGCATTTCTCGCGCGCCAGCTGCGCGTCACCGATCGGGACTGCCGGGCCCGCTCCATTCATTTCCGTGCCACGCCGGCGTTTGCTCGATACCAGGCTACTGTTGTTTCAATGCCTTCACGCAGTGAAATTGTCGGCTGCCAACCCGCCTCGCGTAACGCGGAGATGTTCAGAAGTTTTTGCGGCGTGCCGTCCGGTTTACTTGTATCCCAATGAGTTTCGCCGTTGTAGCCCACTGCAGCGGCCACCATCTGGGCGATTTCCTCGATGCTGTGGTCGATCCCGGTACCGACATTGATGTGATCCGGTTCGTCGTAATGCTCCAAAAGGAATAACGATGCGCTCGCCAAGTCGTCAACGTGCAGCAACTCGCGCCGCGGTCTTCCGGTGCCCCAGTTCGTCACTTCCGGTGCTCCACTGGCTTTGGCCTCGTCGTAGCGGCGGATGAGTGCGGGCAGCAGGTGCGATCCGGTCGCGGAGAAGTTGTCAGCCGGTCCGTACAGGTTGGTCGGCATCGCAGAGATCCACGATAGACCGTATTGACGCCTGACCGCCTGTACTTGAAGGATGCCGGCGATCTTGGCGATCGCATATGCGTCGTTCGTCGGCTCCAGCGGCCCAGTGAGCAGGGCGTGCTCGGGAATCGGCTGTGGGGCGAACTTCGGATAGATGCAGGAGGAGCCAAGAAACAGCAGCCGCGGTACCCGGGCGGCCGTGGCAGCGTCGAGCAGGTTGACCTGGATCTGCAGGTTCTCGGACAAGAAGTCGGCGGGGTAGGTGCTGTTTGCCAGAATTCCACCGACTCGGGCGGCGGCGTCGATGACGACTTCGGGCTTTGCTCCGCGAATGAAGTCAAACGTGGCGGCCCGATCCGTCAGGTCGAGTTCGGACCTTTGTCGCACAAGGAGATTGGTGAATCCTTCTGCTCGGAACCTGCGAAGGAGCGCGGACCCGACCAACCCGCGGTGCCCGGCGATGTACACCGGAGCCGAGCGATCGAGCGCACCGAACGATGTGTTCATGGCCGACCGGCGAGATTTGGCTTGTCGATCCACGGCTTGCCCTCACACTCCAGTGCGGCGACGTCCGCGTCCACCATGATTCGGGCCAACTCGGCGGTGTGCACCGAAGCCTTCCAGCCGAGCAGTTCTGCCGCTTTGCTCGCGTCACCGATCAGCGAATCCACCTCGGTTGGCCGCAGATAACGTTTGTCGAACTTCACATACTCTTGCCAGTCAAGTCCGACATGTTCGAACGCGGTTTGGGCGAAGTCGCGTACGGTGAAACCGCGCCCGGTCGCGAGAACGAAGTCCGTGGGTTCGGGAGCTTGCAGCATCCGCCACATTCCTTCGACGTACTCGGGTGCATATCCCCAGTCGCGCACCGCGTCCAGATTCCCCATGTACAGGTTGGCCTGGACGCCGGCCTTGATACGTGCCACCGCGCGCGTGATCTTGCGGGTCACGAAAGTCTCACCACGCCGGGGTGATTCGTGATTGAACAAGATGCCGTTCACCGCGAACAATCCGTACGCTTCTCGATAGTTACGTGTCACCCAGTACGAGTACACCTTCGCCGCGCCATATGGTGAGCGCGGATAGAACGGTGTTTCCTCGTTTTGCGGCGGCGGGGTTGCGCCGAACATTTCCGACGACGACGACTGATAAAAGCGGCATTGCACCCGGGAAACGCGAACGGCCTCCAGTAACCGAATCGATCCCATGCCTGTGGTGTCACCGGTATGCACCGGTTCGTCGAAGCTGACCCGCACATGCGACTGCGCCGCTAGGTTATACACCTCGTCGGGTTCGATGGTGCTCAGCAGAGTGACCAAGCGCGCACCGTCGGTGAGATCGCCGTAGTGTAAGAACAATCGGGCTCCGACCTCGTGCGGGTCAACGTAGAGGTGATCGATCCGCGACGTGTTGAACGTCGAGGCTCGACGGATGAGCCCGTGGACTTCGTATCCCTTGCTCAGCAGTAACTCGGCTAGATAGGACCCGTCCTGCCCGGTGATCCCAGTGATCAAGGCTCGCTTCACCGGATTCTCACCCCCGTCTTCGCGCTCTCGCTAACACATTTTCGGCATGCCACATCGGCCGTTTCACTCCTTGCTGTGCCACAACGGCGAACGGTCGCCGTGAGCATTATGCCGCGTGGGGACATTCGCGAGACCCTTTATGCGAGCTTTTAGTTGATCGAACTCGACGCATAGCGCTACCGGCCTAAGGCCATCTGCGATAAACGATACGGTGATCCGGTGCTCAGCGCCCTCGGATCGATCCTCACCACGCGCATTGCCCGATCATGCCGCGCGAGGTCACGAACACCATCGGGCACAAATAACATAGCGCCTCTAATCAGACAGCCATTTTCGATGGGCGAGCCGGCTCGGTGACACCGTGGATAGAGCGGCGCACCCACAGCACTCCGGCCAGCACAATCACGGAGGTACAAATTGCCAGCCAAATGGCGATTGCGGTTGCGCTCCGGAAGACCAAACCTGCAGCGAAGCACGTCGCTACCTGCAGACCAACGAGCAGCATGTTGGAGTAGAAAACTATCCTGCTCGCATCTTGAGCTTGGAAAAAGGTGAAGAAACCTATCGCCCAGCACATCGCCGCACACGCAACACCGATATAGGGAATCACCGAAAGCGTCTCTTGCCAGCTGGCACCGAGCACCGCGCCCCCCACCCTCGCCGGTACAGCCATCAGGCAGCCGGCCGCAACCAGCGTTAGCACAGAGGTCGCCAACGATGTCCTACTCAGCAGGCGCCACTGATCGCCGCGGGAGGTGCCAGTGCGCGCCGCATGGGGTATGAACACCACCGGCATCGCCGATAACAACGTCGCAATGGGGCCGAAGAGCGTCAGCGCTCCTCGGATTCCCGCTGCGGCAACGCCGCCGGCAGTTACCACGGCTGCAAGCGTGATGAAGATGTAACCGATTTGACCGATGGAGTAAAAGCTTCCGAAGCGGACCCTCGTCGGCCAGTCGGTCCGCCACCAGTCGAGGATCCCGGACTGGTGTGGTGCAACTCTCAACTGGAATGCCAATATGGCGGCAGAAACGAGCGCGCTCAATCCCCACAGATAAATCGAGAATTCAGCCTTTTCACGAACACCGAAGAGGTTGGCAACAAAAATGCCGAGCATCGACGCCACCCACAGCGCGTCCGCCACCACAGCTAAACCTGGCCTACCCAGCCCTATCGCGGTCAGACGCAAGACATCCTGTGCCAGGACGGCGGGTAGACCGAGCGCGAAGGCAAGCCCTATCCACGGCTGGTGAAAGACTGCGCCGACGGTAAGAATCAGAACTCCGCCGAGAACACCGTTATACAGCGACCACGCGACGGCATAGTCTGACTCTGCAACTATTTGTCGTTTCGGCAGTTTGCTGGTCAGTAGCAGCGGTGTTCCCAGCGCCCCCCTGTTGAATACCATGCCGCCAGCGAACATTGCGATCAGCAGCCCGATGATCCCAAATTGTCCTGCCGACGACACCTGTGCCAAGACGAAAGCCATCAGGGCATTGCTCGCACTCGATAGCACTTGGTCGACGGTGGTCAAAATCGCGACCAAGCCGGCACCCCTTACAGGGGCACCAGCCGAAGAGCAGGTCGGGCGGCTCAATTCGCTTCAGACCTCATCACACGCGAATAGGCTTGGGATTCCCTGCATCGAAGGTGCCGGTTGGACGTTGAGCACATTGACTAGTAGCGACGGACTAACGTCTAGGACATCGATCTGTTTGCGCGACGGATCTGGCGAGACACCTGCGCCGTAGGCCAGCATGATGCCCTCTGGGATGTGGTAGGCGGTGTTACCTCCACCTAGTCTTTGGCGAGCGACCAGACCGAGTTCGGCTGGCGTCCCGATCACTTCGTTATCAGCCCCCAGCGGCTTGTAGTGCAATCCGCTGTGTTGACCAGATTCCGCATCGAGACTGATATAGAAGGTCACGCTGTTGCCCTCCCGCCTGCAGGGAGCCACGGAGTTGCTGAACAGCTGTTGGCCGTCGTTGGTCTTCACCGATTCCAGTGGTGTGATCGCCTCTTGCGCTGCCGCCGCGTCCGCGAAGACAAGCGAAATGCCGGGGTACATCGCCAGGCCTAACTCAGCGGATTGCAAACCGAGTCGCGATAAGAGTTGTGCGGGATCCTCGAGGACGAACAGGTCTCGATCACCGAATGCTCCCGTCGGTATCGGGCCCTGGCCCATGCTCGCCGCAACTACCAACAGCGATTGGGGGTTTGCGGCGAGATACTTGCGAATGCGACCCAAGTGTCGATCGGTGTAATCCATTGCGGTCATGATGAAACCGCCGAACACCTCATCGGCAGTGTAATCGTAGAAATCCGTGTAGTCGGGCATGGCGTCGCCCCAGTAGCGGTGCATCATGGCGGCCACGTGGTTGGTGAAGAAGATGCTGAGACGGGGCCGATGCTTGCGATGCAGACGCCAATACAGGTCGAAGGCGAGCAGCGCCTGGAGCGTGGGTCGTCGGGCCTTGTAGCGACTATCGCGCTGCTCGCTGGCCAGGTGGGCGGCGATAGTACAGGCAGATCCAGGTGTAAGGCCGCGCCGAGCGATGTCAAACCCCTCCGCTAGTAATGCTTTTGGCTTAAGTGGGGCGTCCGATGAGAAACCCAGCTCGACGGTCATTGCAAGGTTGAATTGTTGGAATTTCTGCAGCGATGCGGGATAAGTCTTGCTGTCTTGACTGAAGGTGTCAGGAATATAGAAACCACCACTACGGAACTGTCGCGCTGGCCAGCTCTGCATGGGGCCAAAGATTCCCACGCTCAGACCGGCTCGGTCTGCGACGTCCCAGATTGGGTCGCCACGAAACGTGGCAGGGTCTTGACCCAGGTCGAATGAGTTGTGGTCATAAGTCGACATGTGCAATGTGGGCCATGTCCGCCACGGACTCAGGTGAGCTGAGTCGTCGTGATACGTCGTCAACGACTGGCCCCCGCTTAGCAGCGCGGCCATGTGGGAGTCGGGTCTCCGCTCGATGTAGTAGTCGACTACAGGCCACGGGACCTCATTAAGCTCATAGAGGATGACGTCCCTCTTAGGCCCCCGCGGCGTGTCCTCCGCGTTGGTCATCAGTTCCCCTTCTCTATAGAAGCCAAATCAAAGGTCGTACTTCCATCCACCCGGCGAACACCCGCTCAAGCGACCTTGGAGCCCCCTCGGAGCGAGAACCCTGACCTCGCCCTCGAACGGAGTGCGAGACGATCATGTGCCACACCACCGCCTGCCAGGCCTCGGCGTGGGCGTCACGACCTCGGGGTCTCCTTGTGCGGATGACAGCGGTCTTTACCGCGGTCGCCGAATCATTTTGCATGACCAGTTCTCCAGGTATCCCAAGTCGGTAGAATACATACGCATGGGCTTGAAGGAAAGCATATACAAAACTTCAAGTCTCTGCACACCTTCAAAGGATGCACAATCTACATAATGTGGCTGGCTAGCAGACCGCGTCCCGGGTGAGGGCATCGGCTGCTAAGCTCCTCGCGCGCTACCAACAACGCCTGTTGCGTCAACGGCACCGTTGACGGCGGACGCGAGAAGGCCCCCGCCTGCCGTGCCGGAATGCGAATTGCGGTCGCCGAGGCGTTAGATCGCCGCGTCCGCCAATGCATCCTTGTCCACGAGGAACGGCATCGGCATCCACCGCGCGGACAATAGAGACTCCATGCCGTCGCTGGGGATGGGCCGCGAGAATAAAAACCCCTGCGCACGTTGGCAACCATGTTGCAACAGAGTCACTGCGGCAGAGGGGGTTTCGACACCCTCGGCCACCAGTTGAAGGTTGAACGCTTCGGCCAGTCCGATGATGGCGCGGATAATCGCGAGATCGTTGGCGTTGGTGCCGAGGTCACGCACAAATCCCGCGTCGATCTTGAGCGTATCGACGGGAAGTGACTTCAGATGAGACAGGACGGCGTATCCGGTGCCGAAGTCGTCGATGGCAATCTGGACCCCGACCTCCTTCAACTCCGCCAGGGTTCGCCGAGTGCTTTCGATGTCGTGAACTACGGCGCGCTCGGTGATCTCGAGGCATAGCGATCCGGCATCGATGTCGAACTCCTCGATGGCCTCGGCAACGGTATCGACGAAACCTCGGCCAGCCAGCTGAAGCGGCGACACATTGACCCGCAACGTCGCATTCTGCCCGACGCCCCGCAATCGCCACCCGCTGAAATCTGCACAGGCGTTCCGTAGCACCCATTGGCCGAGTTCATCGGCAAGGTTTATCGATTCGGCTACGCCGATGAACGAATCCGGTAGCAAAAGTCCTCTCGTCGGGTGCCGCCAGCGCACGAGCGCCTCCGCGGCCACGATGGCGCCGGTCCGCAGGTCGACCTCGGGAAGGTAGTGCAATAAAAGCGCTTCGCTGTCGAGGTCGCCGTGCAAATGGAGTTGGATCTCGTTGCGGAACAGTCTTTTGAGCGAAAGGTCATCGGACACCACGACCTGGTTGCCGCCACCGCGCTTGGCGGCCAGGACGGCTTCATCGGCGCGACGCAGTAAGTCGGCGCTGTCGTCACGTCCCGGCACGCCGACTGCCACCCCAATGCTGACCGTCCGGGTGACGGTGTGGCCACTGATCACCACCCGATCGCACACCATCGGCAGAAGCCGGTTCGCGAGCGATAGCGCGCAGTCGATCGTCATGGCGTGATCCGGAACGATAACAAACTCGTCTCCGCCGAGCCGGGCGACCATGCTGCGGTTTC
>Ga0335074_10005876_pt1 | contig 17007 bp, 13 predicted proteins | sample Lox_Sample_23_FD_206715 | JGI IMG/M metagenome (GOLD analysis project Ga0335074, IMG submission 206715) | Soil microbial communities from Loxahatchee National Wildlife Refuge, Florida, United States - Lox_Sample_2.3 | ecosystem: Environmental > Terrestrial > Soil > Wetlands | place: USA...
TGCGCGCCAGGTGCACCATCACCGCGCTGTCCTTGCCGATCGAGTACAGCATGACCGGCTTCTCGCACTCGGCCACCACCTCGCGCATGATGTGCATGCTCTCGGCCTCGAGGCTCTCGAGATGCGTGAGGGTCTTCGTCTCGCTCATTGATAACTGCGCGGAAAGCGGATATGAAACGTGGTGCCGGCACCGATCTCGGACTGTACCTCGATCGCCGCATCCAGCATGTCGCACAGGCGTTTCACGATGGAAAGGCCGATGCCCTCGCCCGCACCCTGCGCCGCCGCGGCGCCGCCGCCGGTGCGCACCTCCCCGCCGCCGCGCTCGGATCCGGCTGCCGCCACGCGGCTGCCGGGCGCGTCGCCGCGCTCGTCTGTGTCTCGGGAAGCGAGCGCGCTCGACATGGGCGCAGCGGCGCTGCTGTGAAAACCGGGTCCGGTATCCTGAATGGTGAGTCTCCAGCGCTTCGGGTCGTTGGCATCGCTGTCGCCCCAGCTCACGGTGATGCCGCCCTGGCGGGTGAACTTGACGGCGTTCAGGATGAGATTCTGGGCAATGCGGCGCACCTTGACGGTATCGCCTTCGGCGAAGAAGCCGGGCGGTCCCTCGCAGCGCAGGAACAGATGCTGCTGCTGCGCCAGCGGACGGATGCCCTCGCACAGCTGCTGCATGGTGAGGCTCACGTCGAGCGGCTCGATGCGGCGCTGTTCGCGCCCGGCCTGCAGCCGCGCGAGGCTGGTCACGTCCTCGAGCAAATGATGGAGCGAGGCGACGTTGCGCATCAGGATGCGCACGAACTCATCGCGCGCGGACTCGTGCAGCTCGCCATGCGTGAGGGCAACCGTCGCATTGGCCACGACGCCGAGATTGCCGCGCAGGTCGTGGGCGGCCTGACGCCACAGCTCGGCACGCTGCTCCTCCAGGCGCTTCAGTTCCGCGAGTGCGCTTTCCAGATCCCTCACGTGCCCGGCCGCCTCGGTCTGTCGAAGCGCGAAATACTGAGCGACGCTTTCCTCGATGCCGACGCCGCTGAGCGCCGACCAGATGCGCCGGGCCGCCGCGACGGCGGCATGGGAGATGGCCGGATTGGAGTCGGTGTAGGCATCGAGCTCGGCGATGACGCACTCGTTGAGCTTGCCGAGCTCGCGGGTGACTTCACGCAGGTCATAGCCTTGCCGCCAGCGCTGCAGTCCGTGGGCTGCCGCCGGCTGCTGCGCCGCCTCCTCGGCCGGCTTCGGACTGCCCGGCGCGGCGGCGCCCGCCGCCGCCTGCAGCTCGCGCACGAAAGTTGAGAGGATGGCGGGAATGTGGTCGAGGAGCTGAACTCGCGGCAGCGCCTCCCCGGTCTTGAGCTTCGGATCTCGCTTGATGGCGCCTTGCCAGGCCAGCAGAATGGCATCGCGCCGGCCGCTCATGTGTTGGGCCAGCGACACAAGCTCGGCCCGAATGCTGTCCATCTTGACTCCGACGAGCGTAAGGTCTCGGTAACGCTACGGCCATCGGCCACCGGTATGCGCCGGCTGCCACCTCTGAAGCGGCAACCAGCCATGAGTTTGTAACGTTTACACTGAATTTTCAATCATTCTCGACCGGCTCGCTGCCCTGCCGGCTCGTTGAGCTGCTCGAGCCCGACGCCGCGCGTCGGCGGCCCGAGCAGCCCGATGATGCCGATGCCGAGCACCATCGCGCAGCCGATGAAGACCGCCACCGCCCGCACGCCGCCGTCGGCGAGCAGGGCGCCGACGATGAGCCCGGCGAAGGCCGCTGCCAGGCGGCTCCAGGAATATACGAACCCCACGGCGCGCGAGCGAATGCGCGTCGGGAACAGCTCCGCCTGATACCCATGGTAAGCGAACGACATGATGTTGGCGGCAAGCGTGAAGATGATCCCGATCGCGATGAGCGCCGCGGGCGAGCTGGCGAGGGCAAAGGCCGCCATCGCGATGCCCATGCAGGCGAGTCCGCCGACGATCTGGATCTTGCGCTCGATGCGGTCGGCGAAGCAGCTGCCGATGAGCGGGCCGAACGGCTGCGCGATGGCGATGAGGAACGCGTACTCCAGGCCGCTCGTGACGGTGATGCCGCGCGCCGTGAGCAAGGTCGGCAGCCAGGAGTTGAAGCCGTAGAAGCCGATGACCTGCGCGGCGTTGAACACCGAGAGCATGAGGGTTCGGCCGCGATAGCGCGGCGCGAAGATCTCCGCGAGCCGCGCGCGGCCCGGCCGCTCGCTCGCACTCAGCGCCGCCGGCGCCGGCAGCGCGCCGGTCTCGGCGATGGCGTGCCGCTCGAGCACGCTCATGATCCGCTCCGCCTCCGGCGCGCGCCCCTGTGCCGCCAGCCAGCGGGGACTTTCCGGAATTCCCGCTCGCAGCGCCCACACCGCGATGGCGCCGACCGAGCCCAGCAGCACCACCCAGCGCCATCCCTCCAGGCCGAGCGGGGCCCGCGGCGGGCGCAGCAGCCACGCGAGCCAGGCGACCACCGGCACGATGCTGAAGCAGATGCATTGATTGATGGAGAACGCCCGACCGCGCAGATTGCGGGGCACGAGCTCGACGATGTACGTATCGATGGTGACGAGCTGGACGCCGAACCCGACGCCGGCGATGAAGCGCCATACGTTGAGCCACTGTCCCGTTCGCTGGAACGCCATGACGAGAGTCGAGAGCACGTACCAGATGAGCGAGGCGGTGAACACGGATTTGCGGCCGAATCGGTCGGCCGCCTGGCCGAACGCGACCACGCCGACCCACAGGCCCGCGAAGGTCGAGAAAACGAACGTGCCGAATCCGGCGACGCGCACCGCCCCGAGCGCGGAGAACACGCCGAGCGAGTCCGGCGCGAACAGGCCGCTCTCGCGCATGCCGGGCGCCACGTAAGCGGTGAAGAAAAGATCGTAGAACTCGAACACCCCGCCGAGCGAGATGAGCACCACGATGCGCCACAGCGCGCGCGAGGGCGGTATTCGGTCGAGCCGGGCCGCGATTTGCGCCGCCGGCGCCGCGGTCATTCCTTGTATCCGGGTATGCGCTTGGCGATGGGGCTGCGCGCGAGGCGCTCGCCGAGCTTCACCGCGCCCGGGAAATCGGCGATCACATCCTCGATGGCGATGTGGCGCCTGAAGAAATCGGCCCAGATGAATTCCGCGAAGGCGGTATGCGTCTTGTCGTAGGCGCCGGCATCGCGCACGAAACCGGCCACCGAGCGGTAGACGTCGTCGAGCAGCTTGTCGAGGCTCTTCGGAATGAATTGATAGCGGTGCCTCACCCCGTTCTGGTCCAGGGGATGAACCCACGACTGGCGGTCCATTTCCAGCCAGAACTTGTCCTCGCTCAAGGACGACAGGTCGTCATCGATCTCGAACCAGGCCTGCTCGATCTTGAGCTCGAGCGCCGCGCGCGCCAGATGATGATGATCGGTGATGTAGAGCCGCTTCCCCGGCCCGATCACCGCCGGCATCGGATGCGCTTGCAGAAAAGCGTCTTGCTCCTTGGGCGGGAGCGCCGCGAGCCGCTTCTTCTTGGCCTGCACCTCGAGCAGCCCCACGGTGAGCTGCGTGGGAGACAGTGTCTTGATGGACGCACGTTGAAGCTTGGACATGAGCGTGGCGCGGCGTGGCGATTCGTGGCGCTAGCGTAGCATGCCGGCGCGCCCTGCTTGCCGCGCGGCGCCGGCGCGCACAATAATCGGCGCGTGCGGCTGTTCGAGGTCACCTTGTTGCTCCTGGCGATGGCGCTCGTGCTCTTGCAGTGGGCGCGGCGGCTGCGCGTGCCCTACCCCTCGCTGCTCGCGCTCGGCGGAGTCTGTGTCGCCGCGATGCCCTTCGCGCCGCGGCTCAGCATCGATCCGCGCCTCGCGCTCGCGCTGTTCGTCGCGCCCGCCGTCATGGACTCCGCCTTCGAGCTGCCGCCGCGGGAGATGCTGCGCAACTGGGTTCCGCTGGTGTCCCTCGCGGTCATGCTGGTGCTCGTGACCGCGCTGGTGGTGGCCTGGCTGGGCGTGCAGCTGGCGGGACTGCCTTTGGCCGCCGCGCTGGCGCTCGGCGCGATCGTCGCCCCGCCCGACGCCGCCGCCGCATCGGCGGTGCTGCGCGAGTTCGAGCTGCCGCGCCGCGCGATGTCGGTGCTGCAGGGCGAAAGCCTGTTGAACGACGCCGTGGCGCTGCTGGTGTTCGCCATCGCCGTCTCGATCGCAATGACGCCGGACAGGGCGCTCGCGCCGCTCTTGCCGCGCATGCTGATCGCGGTGCCGGGCGGAGCGCTGCTCGGCGTGCTCATCGGCCGCGCGGCAGCACGCATCTTCAAGCGCATCGCCGGCACGGTGGCCTCGATCATCGCGCAATTCCTGGTCACCTTCGGCACCTGGATCCTGGCGGATCACCTCGGCCTCTCGCCCATCATCGCCGTCGTCGGGCTCGCGGCCGTGGCGGCGCACGACATGCCGCAAAGAACCAGCGCGCGCGATCGCATCAACTCCAACGCGGTGTGGGTGACGGTGATCTTCGTGCTCAACGTGCTCGCGTTCCTGCTCATGGGATTGCAGGCCAAGGCCATACTGACGACCTTGCAGGGACCGGCCCTCAAGCACGCGCTCGCCTTCGCGGGGCTGGTGCTGCTCGCCGTCATCGGGGCGAGATTCGCCTGGGTCATGGCCTACGGCTTTGCCGCGCGCCGTTTGCGGCGCTGGTTCGAGAAGCGCAGCGTCGGCGCCGTGCCGTCCGTGCGCGTCGGCGTTCTCGTTTCCTGGTGCGGCATGCGCGGACTGGTGACGCTCGCCACGGCGTTCGCGCTTCCGCCCGAGTTTCCGCAGCGCGAGCTGATCGTGCTCAGCGCGTTCACGGTCGTGCTCGGCACGCTGGTGCTGCAGGGCTTCACCATTCGCCCGCTCATCGCCGCCCTGCAGATCGCAAAGGACCCGTCCATGGATGAGGAGGTTGCCGAGACCCGCAAGGCGATGCTCGAAGCCGCCCTGGCCGCGCTCGCCGACGAATCGAGCGCGGTCGCCGCGGAGCTGCGCGGCGAGATCGGCGCCATGCGCCTGCAGAGCGTGGGCCGCAGCCGGCCGCTGACTGCCTACGACCGCCTGCGCCAGCGTGCCCTCGAGGCCGAACGGCGACTGCTCAACGATCATCGGCAGCGCGGGCTGATCGCCGATGATGTCTACCATCATCTGGAGGATGAGCTCGACAGAACCGAGCTGGACGTCTCCTCGATCGAAGCCTCCTGGCTCGACAGCTGATGCATTGCAGCATGGGCTCGCCCGGGAGACCGGCGCTTGCAAGCGCGGCGCGAAACACCCATAAAGGAGGCTTAGGACCCCGATGGGGAGCACAGAGCTCGAGAGGACGGCAACATGGCGACAGGTTGGGCCGGCGACGGCGCGGTACAGGAGCAGATCGATGCCACGGTGCGCGACGGGATCCAGCGGGCGAAAAGCCGCCTGCCCCACGGCCCGTCGGCCACGCATTGCTCGGAGTGCGGCGCCGAGATTCCCGAGGCGCGCCGCCAGGCGTTGCCGGGCACTCGGCTGTGCGTGTCCTGTCAGGACTCCAAGGACCGCGACCAGGCGAAGTTCAGCGGATACAACCGCCGCGGCAGCAAGGACAGCCAGCTGCGCTGAGCGCTCAAGCCCTGACCCGGCTGCGCTGAGCGCTCAAGCCCTGACCGCGTTTGCGCGCTCGCCTCGCGCCTCGCCGCTCGCGACGGGCGTGCGCCGATACAGCGTGCTGCGCTGCACGGCCGAGCGCCCGAGCGAGGCGGCCAGGGCGAGCATCTCCGCCTGCGTCATTTCCTGACCGTGCGTCGCGCCGGCCGCCCGGGTGATGCTCTCGTTCATCAAGGTGCCGCCGAGATCATTGGCACCCGCGCACAGCGCCTCGCGCATCCCGGCCCGTCCCATCTTGACCCACGAGGCCTGGATGTTGTCGAAATGTGGATGCAGCGCGAGCCGCGCGAGCGCGTGCATCAGGATCGATTCGCGCAGCGTCGGCCCGGGGCGTGCTTGACCGCGCTTGTAGAGCGGCGCCTCGTGCGCCACGAACGGCAGCGGTACGAACTCGGTGAATCCCTGGGTGCGCTTCTGGAGATCCCGCAGCCTGCGCAGGTGTGCCGCCCAGTCGCGATAGCCATCGACGTGGCCGAACATCACCGTCGCCGTGGTGGGCAGCCCGGCCTGGTGAGCGGTCTCGATCACCTCGAGCCATTGCGCGCTGGTGAGCTTGTCCGGACACAGAACGGCGCGCACGCGGTCGACCAGGATCTCGGCGGCCGTCCCCGGCAGGCTGCCGAGCCCCTCGCTACGCAGCAGCGACAGATAATCGCGCAGCGTCATGCCGAGCGTCGCCGCGCCGTGCCATACCTCGAGCGGCGAGAACGCATGCACGTGCATGCCGGGATCGGCGGATTTGATGGCCCGCACGATGGCGAGATAGGTCTCGCCGGTGAAGCTCGGATGAATGCCCCCCTGCAGACAGACCTCGGTGGCACCGCGCTCGCGCGCCTCGAGCGAGCGCCGGACGATCTCGGCGGTGTCGAGCAAGTACGGGCGCTCGGCCCCCTCGTGCTTGCGCGTGCCCTTGGAGAACGCACAGAACGTGCAGCGGTAGCCGCAGATGTTGGTGTAGTTGATGTTGCGGTTCACCACGTAGGTGGCGATCGCACCGTTGGTCTCGGCGCGCAGCGCATCCGCGGCCTCGCATACCAGGCGAAAATCCCCGCCGCGCGCCTCGAACAGCGATGCCAGCGAGGCGTCGTCGATGTGCTCGGCGCCGTTTTGCATCAGCTCCTCGACCAGCTCTGCCGCAGCGCTGCCTCGCGGACCGCGCCGCGCGGTGGCGAAGCCCGCGGGCAGCTCCGTGCTTCGTCCTGTGCGCCAGCGATCCTCTCTGCCGAGCGCTTGTGCGTCGGACAGCTCGAGCACCGGCCGCCGCATGGCGGCATCGAGCCAGATCGCGGGCGATTGCACATAGGCCGGATAGACGGTCAATCGCTGCGCGAGCGTCTTGCCGGCGCGCTCGGTCTCGGCGCGCAGCCGCTCGATCTCCGGCCACGGGGCCTCGGGGTTCACGTAATCCGGCGTGAGCGGCGATACCCCGCCCCAGTCATTGATGCCGGCCCCGATGAGCGCCGGTAGCGGCGCCGGACTCAGATTGGGAGGTGCCTGAATGCTCATACCCGGCCCGAACACGATGCGCGCGGCGGCGATGGACCACAGCAGCTCCTCGGCATCCGGCGCCGGGGCCTGCGCCATCCGCGTACCGGGCTTGGGCACGAAATTCTGGATGATGACTTCCTGGATGTGGCCGTAGCGGCGGTGCAGATCGCGGATCGCGACCATGGCCTCGATGCGCTCTTCGCGGGTCTCGCCGATGCCGATCAGCAGACCCGTCGTGAACGGAATCTTTTGCCGGCCGGCTTGTGCGAGGGTCTCGAGCCGCACCGCCGGCGTCTTGTCCGGGGAGCCGTGGTGCGGTCCTCCCTTGTGCGACAGGCGCTGCGCCGTGCTCTCGAGCATCAAGCCCATCGAGGCCGACACGGGCCGCAGCATCGCCATCTCCTCGGCGCTCATGCAGCCCGCGTTGATGTGCGGCAGCAAGCCGGTGCGGTCGCGCACGGCGGCGGCGGCGTGCTTGACATAATCGAGCGTGCTCGAGTAGCCGTTGGCCGCCAGCCAATCCCGCGCCGCCCGGTAGCGCAACTCGGGACGCTCGCCGAGCGTGAACAAGGCTTCCAGGCAGCCCAGCTGCGCGCCTTGCGCGGCCACGCGGACTGCCTCCTCGATCGACAGGTAAGGACTTCGCACGTGCCGCGGGGCCTTGGCGAACGTACAGTAATGGCAGGAGTCGCGGCATAGCTGGGTGAGCGGCAGAAACACCTTCGGCGAGTAGCTGATCAGCGCGCCGAACCCCAGATCGCGCAGCTGCGCGGCGCGCTCGATGAGCTCGGCGGCGCTCGCCCGGGCGAGGCGCGATGCATCCGCGCTCGCCGGCAGGAGCGCATCGAGGCGCGGGCCCGGCTCCGCGAGCGATGTCGACTGGACCGCACGCAGCAGCCTGGCGAGCGGATCGGCCGAGGGGCGATCGCGCAGCATCGCCGCGAAGGTCTCGAGGTCCTGCGGGGAATCGATGTCGAAGGACACCGCGGGGGCGATGAGCTCGTGCGCGCGCCCTGCGAGGGAGCGGCAGTGCGCGGCGAAGCTATCAGGGCCGAACAGCGGACGAAAGGACTGCGCCGGATCGAGCAGCACCATGTTCGTGCCCGTGCCGTCCTTGCATCGAACCAGCGCGGTCGAGTCCGGGCGGCTGCGCCGCAGCTCGCGGTAGCTCGCCAGTACCTGCGCGAGCGAGCGCGCCGTGAGCGTACCGAGATCCGCCGGCAGGAGCACGGCGATGCCCGCCGAGCGCTCGGCTGCGGCGGCGAGCCCCAGGGAGCACGCCTCGTTGAGCGCGGCCTCGCCATCGTCGATGACGACGGCGCCGCGCGCCTGGGCGGCGCCGGCCACCCGCGAATCCGGGGTCACGACGATGATGCCCTCGAACAGATCCGCCTCGAGCAGGACATCGAGCGTGCGGCAAGCGAGCTGGTGCGCGAACTGCTCGCGGGCCTCGCCGAGCGCCGCCGCGAGCCGCTGCTTCGCGGCCGACAGGCGCTTGACCGGCACCACCGCCCAGACACCGTCGCGCGCGCTGCCATCGCGCAGACCGCGCGTGCCCATCCCGCTCATCGTGCCCGTCTCCATGCCCATGTCGTCAGCCGCATTGGCCCAGCATACCGCATAGTTTAACCGCGCTTCGTTTTCGGCACCGCCGGCCTCAGGCGAAGCGGCGCCGCAACAGCGGTGCCACGCGCTCATTGAAAAGCCGCAGGAAGCGCGCCTGATCGGGACCCGGCGCGTGAAACACCAGGTGGTCGAAGCCGAGCTGCACGTAGGCTGCGATGCGCTGCGCCATCTCCTCCGGATCGTCCGATACGATCCAGCGCGTGGCGGTGCGCTCGATGGGAAGGGCGTCCGCGAGCCGTTCCATCTCGAGCGGGTCCTCGACGTTGACTTTCTCCTCCGGCGTGAGTGCGAGTGCGCCCCAGTAGTGCGTATCGAGCAACGCCCGCTGCCGATCGGTATCGAACGACACCTTCATCTCGATCATGCGCTCGAAATTCCGATCCTCGGAGCGGCCCGATGCGGCCAGCCCGGCCTGGACGCTCGGCAGGAGCGTCTCGGTATAGAGCTCCCACTTCTTGCCGCTGGTGCAGATGAATCCGTCGCCTTCCATGCCGGCGAGCTTCGCGATGTAGGGGCCGGCGCCCGCGACGTAGATGGGTACGGCCGCGGCGGGCCGATCGTAGATCGTCGCGAGCCGGGTCTTGTAGAACCGGCCCTCGAAGCTCACCCGATCCTCCGACCAGAGCCGGCGAATGAGCTGCAGCGCCTCGCGAAAGCGCGCCGTGCGCTCCTTTTGCTCCGGCCAGCGCAAGCCGGACGCCGGCACCTCGTTCAAGGACTCGCCGGTTCCGAGCCCGAGCACGACGCGGCGCGGAAACAAGCTGCCGAGCGTGGCGAACGCCTGCGCAACCACCGAAGGATGATAGCGATAGGTCGGCGTCAGCACGCTCGTGCCCATGATGATCTTCTCGGTGCGAGCGCCGAGCGCACCGAGCCAGGCGAGCGAGAAAGGCGCGTGGCCGCCGCTGTGGCGCCAGGGCTGAAAATGATCGCTGATCCAGACCGAGTCCATCCCCTGCCGCTCCGCGAGCACGGCGAACTCGAGCAGCTCGCCCGGCGCGAACTGTTCCGCCGAGGCCTTGTAACCCAGCTTGATCACATGCATCTCCTGCGCTCACCCGCAACACCGCACAGGAGAGCGGCGCGGCTCGCCTGTGGCCTTATCTTATCGGAGCGTGCGCGATTTGCGGGGGCGCGCTTGCGTCTTTACCTTTCTCCCCCGCACGTGCACGATGCCCGCATGGGACGTTGCCTGCGGGGCCCGGCGCCTTGAAGCTCTCGACGCGAGAGATCGCCTATGGCGCCGAGGGTCGGCGCATGGTCGGCTACTACGCGGTCGAGATCTGCGAGCCCGGCGAAGCTCGCGCGCGGCCCGAGCGGCGACCGGGCATGCTCGTCTCCCCGCCGGGGCCCGGTCTCGGTGAGCACTCCAGAACGGTCGCCCGGCGGCTCGCGCAGGCCGGCTTTGCGGCGCTCGCGCTCGACTATCATGGCGGCGGCGAGATCCTCGGCGATGCCGCCGAGATGAGGGCACGCATCCAGAGATTTCTCGAGAATCCCGACTCCATCCGCGCCCGGCTGAGCGCGGCCCTCGAGGTGCTGCGCGCGCAGCCCGACACCGACGGCGCGCGCATCGCGGCCATCGGCTACTGCTTCGGCGGAACGGCGGTGCTCGAGCTGGCGCGCAGCGGTGCGCCGCTCGCCGCCACGGTTGGATTCCACAGCGGCCTCAAGACCGCTCGGCCGCAGGATGCACGGCAGATCAAGGGCAAGGTGCTCGTGTGCCTCGGCGCGCAGGATCCGATGATCGCGCCGGCCGAGCGCAGCGCCTTCGAGGAGGAGATGCGCCGGGGGGGCGTCGACTGGCAGATGCACGTGTACGGGGGTGCGCAGCACGGCTTTACCGATCCGGGCGCCGACGAGCGTGCCCGCACCATGGGCATCCAGGGCTTGAAGTACGACGCCGCCGCCGACCGGCGCTCGTGGCGCTCGATGATGGATCTGCTGGATGAGGCGGGCTTCGCGGTCGGCTAGGGAATGCCGCCCGCGCGCCGCCGGTCAGGCGAGGCGCCGGCGGCTCAGCAGCGCCAGCGCCGCAGGATCTCCAGGCACACCGCCGCGAGCATGCGCCGCTCATCCACGGTGCGCATCAGGATGGAGGCCGCCTCGAGCTGCGGGTCGCCCGCCAGACGCACGTCGAGCAGCGCCGCATCCACCGCATCGATCAGCAGAAGATCGAGGAAATCGCCGTACTCGCGCGCGATCTCGAGCGGGGAGACCGCCAGGTCGAGCTCGCGCATGATCTTCGCCGCGGGTCCCTTGACCGCCGCCCCGCCGATGATGGGCGACACGGCGATCACCGGCACGCGCGCCCGCACCAGAAGATCGCGCAGGCCCGGCACGGCCAGAATCGGCGCGATGCTGAGGTACGGATTGGAGGGACAGAGAATGATTCCATCGAGCTGCGCATCCTCGAGCGCGGCTCGAGCCTGCGCGCTGAGCCCGCCGCCCGTCGCGGCGCCGTAGCGAAAGCCGCGAGCCGCGGGTTCGCAGCGGCGCTGGACGAAGTATTCCTGGAAGGGCATCTCGCCCTGATCGGTGAGGACCAGCGTCGCCGCCGGCTGGTCGCACATCGGCAAAAGAGCGCTCGGCACGCCGAACTCGCGCGCCAGCGCATGCGAGATCTGCGTGAGCGTGAGGCCCCGCGCCTGCATCTCGCGCCGATGCAGATGCAGCGCGATGTCCCGGTCTCCGAGCTGAAACCAGGTGTCGAGCCCGAGCGCGCGCCACTCGGCCTGCACTTGCCAGGACTCGTCCGCCCGGCCCCAGCCTTGCTCGGCGTTGGCCACGCCTGCGAGCGTGTAGAGCACCGTATCGAGATCGGGGCAGATCGGCAGGCCGCGATGCTCGAAGTCATCGCCCGTATTGACGATCAGCTGCAAATCGCCCGGCGCGAGACATCGCTGCAGCCCATCGGCGAGCTTGGCCCCGCCCACGCCCCCGCACAGTGCCACGATGCGTCCCATGCACGGCTACCGAAACAGATCTTCATCGAGGGGCCGCAGCAGATCCGCGGCGCGCGCGCCATCTCGCCGCCAGGCGCTCGGCGTGCCGCGCGCGAGCACCGCCGGACGCCCCTCGGCGCCCTCGCCCATCAGCAAGGACGCCGCCGCGGCCAGCTGGTCGGCGACCGCCGTCTGGGTGACCTTGAGCTTGCGGCGGCAGCGATCCTCATCCCCGCGCCGATCGAGCAAGGTGACGATTCCTGCGGCCCCGATCGCCGTGCCGCACACCCCCTGCCGCCAGGGACGACCGAAACTGTCGGTGATCAGCACCGCCGGTGCGGCGCCGAGCAATCCCGACAGTGCCGTGCGCAAGGCGCGCGCCGAGCCGTCGGGATCGCGCGGCAGGAGCAGCACCCTCGAGTCGCAGTCCGGGACGTTCGACTGATCCACTCCCGCGTTCGCCACCACGAGCCCGAGCCGATGGCGCACGATGAGCACCTGCGGCGCACAGCGCACCACCTCGGTCGACTCCCGCAGGATCACCTCGACCAGGCGCGGATCCTTGCCGCAACGCGCCGCGAGCTCGCGCGCGCGCTCGGACACCGGCACGGCGTCGAGCTCGACGAAGCGCCCTTCCGACTTCGAGACGATCTTTTGGCAGACGAGCAGCACGTCCTCGTCGCCGGCCTCGAGCCCCTGGCGCTCGAGTGCCGCCGCCAGCAGCGGCGCAAGGTCCATACCGGGCACGATCTCCGGCAACCCCTCGAGCGCCGTCAGGGACAAAACGTGCGGACTCAAAGCGGGCCGCGCTCGAACATGCATCCTCCAGCCGTTGGTCCTGCCGTGCGAGCGGCGCGCGCGAAGGTCAAGCGATTGGCGCGCAAGGCTCTTTCGCAGGAGTGGGATTATTCTACTATAGCGCGGCGCTGCTCCGTGTCCCGCGCAAGAGGTTTGTCATGGCTGTTCGCGAATTGTTCGAGCTCGGCGGTCAGGTGGCGCTGATCACGGGGGGATCGCGCGGGCTCGGCCTGCAGATCGCGACCGCGCTCGGTGAGATGGGCGCGAAGGTCGCGCTGTGCGCGCGCTCGCGCGAGGAGCTGGCGCAGGCGTCGGCGACGCTCGCGGCCGCCGGCATCGAGTCCTTCACCGTGCCGTGCGATCTGGCGAAGCCCGAGCAGGCCCCGCCGCTCGTCGATGCGGTGCTCGAGCGTTTCGGGCGCATCGACGTCCTGGTCAACAACGCCGGTACCAGCTTTGGCGGCCCGGCGGAAGAGCTCGCCCTCGAATCCTGGGACAAGGTCATGCGGCTCAATGTCGGGAGCGTGTTTCAGCTGAGCCAGCTGGTGGCGAACCGCTCCTTCATCCCGCGCCGCTCGGGCAATATCATCGTCATTGCCTCGGTGGCGGCGCTGCGCACCAACCGGCGCATGAAAACCGTGAGCTACTATGCCTCGAAGGCAGCGGCTCTGCACTTGACGCGCGCGCTCGCAACCGAGTGGGGGCCTCACGGGATCCGCGTCAACGCCATCTGTCCCGGGTTCTTCCCCTCGAAGATGTCGCGCGCACTGCTCGAGCGCATCGGCGACTCGGTGATCGAGCAGACGCCGCTCGGACGGCTGGGCAATGATACGGACCTGATGGGTGCGGCGGTCTACCTGGCGTCGGCCGCTTCGCGCCACGTCACCGGACAGTATATCTGCGTGGACGGCGGCGCCTCGATCGCGTGACACGCCGCGGGGGCATTTTGGCGCGACCCACGATTTGATCTAGTGTACGACTCGAACCAAGGCGCAAGGCGCGGAGAGCTTCATGGAATTTGCCTATAGCAGCAAGGTGCGCGAGCTTCAGGAGCGGCTGACCGCATTCATGCAGGCGCACGTCTACCCCGCGGAACGGCTGTTTCATGACCAGGTGGAGCATCACCGCAGAGCCGGGGACCCGTGGCAGCCCACCGCGGTCATGGAGGAGCTCAAGCGCGCGGCACGCCAGCAGGGACTGTGGAACCTGTTCCTGCCGGACTCCGAGCACGGGGCGGGCCTCTCGAACCTCGAATATGCGCCGCTCTGCGAGATCATGGGCCGCTCGCACCTCGCTGCGGAAGCGTGCAATTGCGCGGCTCCCGATACCGGCAACATGGAAGTGCTGGCGCGCTACGGCACGGCGGAGCAGCAGCGCCGCTGGCTCACACCGCTCCTCGAGGGGCGCATTCGCTCGGGGTTCGCGATGACCGAGCCGGCGGTCGCCTCGAGCGATGCGACCAACATTCGATCCCGCATCGTGCGCGATGGAGATCATTACCTGATCAACGGTCGCAAGTGGTGGACCTCGGGCGCCGCGGATCCGCGCTGCGCGATCCTGATCTTCATGGGCCAGACGGATGAAGCGGCGCCCGTGCACCGCCGTCAGTCCATGATTCTCGTGCCCATGGACACCCCGGGGGTCAAGCGCCTGCGTCAGCTCAGCGTGTTCGGCTACGATCACGCGCCGCACGGACATGCCGAGATCGAGTTCATCGACGTGCGCGTGCCCGCCGAGAATCTGCTGCTCGGGGAGGGCCGCGGCTTCGAGATCGCGCAGGGGCGGCTCGGCCCGGGGCGCATCCACCATTGCATGCGGCTGATCGGAGTCGCCGAGAGGGCGCTCGAGCTGCTCTGCCGCCGCGCCGATGAGCGCACTTCCTTCGGCAAGCGCCTCTCGGAGCAGGGCGTCACGCTCGAGCGCATTGCCGAGTCGCGCATCCTCATCGACCAGGCGCGCTGGCTCGTCCTGCACGCGGCCTATCGCATGGACACGGTGGGCAATCGCGAGGCCAAGCAGGAGATCGCCATGATCAAGGTGGCTGCACCGCGGATGGCGTGTCAGGTGATCGACTGGGCCATCCAGATGCATGGCGGCGGCGGCGTGAGCGATGATTTTCCGCTCGCCGCAGCCTATGCGAGCGCCCGCACGCTGCGCCTGGCGGATGGGCCGGACGAGGTGCATCGAGAGCAGATCGGCAAGCTCGAGCTCGCGCGTCATCGCGCACGCACCCAGCAGGGGGGCGGGCGCACGCCGGCGAGCGCGCGCGCATGAAGGCGCTGCTCAGCCGCGAGCCGGGAGGACCCGAGAGTCTCACGCTCGAGGATATTCCCGAGCCCGTGCCCGGCCCCGGCCAGGTGCGCATCGCCGTGCGCGCCTGCGCGGTCAATTACCCGGACTTGCTCGTGATCCAGGATTTGTATCAATTCAAGCCGCCGCGGCCCTTTGCGCCCGGCTCGGAAGTCGCAGGCATCGTCGATGCGCTGGGCCCCGGCGTCGATCACATGCGCACGGGCGATCGGGTGCTGCTCTCCCCGATGCGCGGCGGAATGGCCGAGAAGGCGGTGGGCGAGGCGGGCAACTGCTGGAAGATTCCCGACCAGATGCCCTTCGAGGAAGCGGCCGCGCTCCTCATGACCTACGCCACCTCCCAGCACGCGCTCGTGGACCGCGCACGGATCAAACCCGGCGAGACCTTGCTGGTGCTCGGTGCGGGTGGCGGCGTCGGCCTGGCGGCGGTCGAGCTCGGCCATGCCCTGGGTGCCCGGGTGGTTGCTGCCGCTTCGAGCGCGGACAAGCTCGCGCTCGCACGCGAGCACGGTGCCGACGCCTGTGTGGAGTACCCCCGAGGGCCTTTGGACAAGTCGGCCGCCCGGGCACTCACCGATCGATTCAAGGAGGCTTGCGCGGCGGACGGCGCCCAGGTCATCTACGATGCGGTGGGAGGGGACTACAGTGAGGCGGCGATTCGTGCCATCGCCTGGGAGGGCCGGTTCCTGGTGGTCGGCTTCCCGGCGGGCATCGCCCGGCTGCCGCTCAACCTGCCGCTGCTCAAGGGCTGCCAGGTGATCGGGGTGTTCTGGGGCGAATTCACCCGGCGCTCCCCCGCAAGGCACGCCGAGAACGTCGCGGCGCTCATGGCGATGTACCTGCAAGGACGCATCCGGCCGGCCGTGACCGAGCGCTTCGCGCTGGTGCGCGGCGCCGAGGCCCTCGCCCGCCTCGAGGCGCGCGCGGCGCGCGGCAAGCTCGTCGTGACCATGGACTAGCGATCGAGGGCCTGGGTTTGCGGGCCGAGCACGCATTGATCGGGCGTGGGCTTGCCTGCGAACCGATCGCGCACCCAGTCGAGAATATCGGGCGTGCTGCGCTCCATGGTGGGATCGTGATCGAGTCCCGGGTAGGAGCGAAACGTCAGCGCAATCCCGCCCGCACAGGCCCTCTTCACCGTGGCGCGCAGCAAGGCAATGGGAACCGTCCGGTCGGCTTCGCCCGCGATCACCAGCATCGGCCCGCCGATCCGCGCGACGCCGAGCGCGTCGCGCTCGAAGAACTGCTCGACGGCCGGCAATTCATCCCAGCCGGGCTTCAACACCCGCCCCGGCGCCACGTCCAGAAAGCTTGCGTAGGCGTAGTCCCAGCAGCCCCGCGTGGTCACCTCGGGGTAGCGCGCGAGCGCCGGGCCCGCCAGCATCTCCTCGGGCGCGAAGCTCGGAAACTGGGCGTGCACCGCATAGGCCATGTAGTCCAGGTAAAAGGCGGCGGCGCTCCCGGAATCGCCCATGCTGATCAGGATCTGCCTCAGGTCCGCGGCCCCGGCGACGGATACCGCCCCCCGATAATTCGGATCGCGCAGCACCGCCTGCAGCTCGGCGACGCCCCAGGCAGCCAAGCCGCCCTGCGAATGGCCGACGACGACCCACGCCCGGCCCAGCGCAGGCACCGCAGCGCGCGCCGCCGCAATGGCGTCGATGACATCGTGGGCCTGGGCCGTCTTGCTGACGTACTGGTGCGGCCCCATCGTGCCCAGGCCATGGTAGTCGCTCGCCACCACCGCGAAGCCGGCACGCACCATCGGCATGAGCCCTTCCTCGCCATAGGCGAGATCCTTCATGAGCGAGGGGGCGCACATGCGCGCGACACCGCTGGTGCCATGCGCCCAGGCGATCACCGGCCAGCCGCCGCGCGGCGCCTTTCCCGCCGGCAGCAGCACGACGCCCGAGGTCGCGACATCGCTGCCGTCGGCGGCCTGCGAGTGATACAGGATACGCACGGCCTTCGCGCCTCGCGGGATGGCGTAACCCACGAAAGGCTCATGCCGCAGCAGATCGCCCGGCTTGGACGCCGACAGGGACGGCGTCTCGTAGAAGGCCGTGCGCGGCAAGGCATCCTCGCGCTCCAGGCGCACCGCCTCGGCCAGCGAGCGCGGCAGCGCCGGCACATCCGCGCCCGCACGGCGCGGCGCCGCCGCGCACAATGCCAGCA
>Ga0335074_10005877_pt1 | contig 17007 bp, 15 predicted proteins | sample Lox_Sample_23_FD_206715 | JGI IMG/M metagenome (GOLD analysis project Ga0335074, IMG submission 206715) | Soil microbial communities from Loxahatchee National Wildlife Refuge, Florida, United States - Lox_Sample_2.3 | ecosystem: Environmental > Terrestrial > Soil > Wetlands | place: USA...
CAGCGTCAGTGACCGGCGGCCGGAGTCCAGCGCCCTGCTGCAGGCTTGCGGTGAGCAGGGCATCGCGTTCGTTCCGTTCTTCGCGATCGCTGGCACTCGCCGGCCTGGCGTCCCCAGTGGTGACGGCGACTCCGGCGGCGCGGACATGGCCGAGCCGCGCCAGCTCAGCGACATCGCCCGCGCGCACGACGCGACTGTCGCGCAGATCCGGCTGGCCTGGACCCTGCATCAGGGCCGGCACGTGCTCGCGATCCCGGGTACCGGCAACCCCGGCCACCTTCTCGAGAACGTCGCCGCTGGCGCGATCGAGCTCAGCGATGACGAACTCGCCAGCTTGGCGGAGATCAGCCGCTAACTTCTGCGAGTCGCTTGGCTAGGTAACGGCGTTCGGGTTCAGTCGGGGCCAGGTGCAGCGCCGCGCGGTAGCTCGCTACCGCTTCCGGCCTTCGGTTCAGCCGCCGCAGCAGGTCCGCGCGGGTGGCCGGCAGCAAGTAATAGGCGGCCAGGTTGCCGTTCGCCGCGAGCTCGTCGACAAGCGCGAGGCCAGCCTCAGGGCCCTCTGCCATGGCGACAGCGACGGCGCGGTTAAGATCCACAACCGGCGACGGCATGAACGTGCGCAGCTCTGCGTACAGCAGGGCGATCTGCGCCCAGTCGGTGTCGCCAGCTGTCAGTGCCTCGGCGTGACACGCAGCGATCGCTGCCTGCACCTGGTAGGGGCCAGCTCGCTGGCGCCGAAGCGCCGCCTCGAGCAGCGCTATGCCCTCGGCGATCTTTGCCCTGTCCCACCTGGTGCGGTCCTGGTCCTCGAGGCTGACGAGTTCCCCCTGCGCGTCCAGCCGGGCCGCGCTCCGGGCATCCTGGAGCAACATCAGCGCGAGCAGCCCCGTGGCCTCCGGCTCGTCCGGCATCAGGCCAGCGAGCAGGCGGCCGAGCCGAATCGCCTCACCAGAGAGATCGGGGCGCAGCAGGTCGCCGCCGGCTGACGCTGAATACCCCTCGTTGAACAGCAGGTAGAGCACCGCAAGCACGCCGGTCGTCCGCTCGGGCAGCAGGTGTGCGGGCGGAACGCGGTACGGGATGCCTGCGTCGCGGATCTTGTGCTTAGCCCTGGTCAGCCGCTTCGCCATGGTGCCTTCGGGCACCAGGAAAGCCCGGGCGATCTCGGGCGTCGTGAGCCCGGCCAGGGTGCGCAGCGTCAGGGCCACCCTCGCCTCGAGCGTCAGGGCAGGGTGACAGCAAGTGAACATGAGCCGCAGCCGGTCATCAGGAACGCCGCTGTCGCCCCAGGCAGCGGGCTCTTCCGGCACCGACAACACGGCTACCTCCTGCAGTTTCGCGGCCTCTGTCTTGCTGCGGCGCAGCCGGTCCAACGCCCGGTTGCGCGCCGTGGTGGTCAGCCATGCTCCCGGCCGCTCGGGCACACCGTCGGATGCCCACTTGGTCAGCGCCGCGGCGAACGCATCCTGCGTGCACTCCTCGGCCAGGTCCCAGTTGCCGGTCATCCGGATCAGACTGGCGACGATCTTGCCCCATTCCTGCCTGAATGCCTCGGCGACTGCCGACTCGGCTGCGCTGGTCCCGGCTGCAGGCGTCATACGCTCGCCAGGACCGGGCGCACCTCGACGACGCCCCCGGCCAGGGCTACCGGATGCCGGGACGCCGCGTAGATCGCCTCGTCAAGGTCGGCGCACTCGATCACGTCGTAACCGAGGATCTGCTCCTTGGTCTCGGCGAACGGGCCGTCGGCGACCAGCACTTCGTCGCCGCTGTTCCGGACCGTAGTGGCCGTGCTGGTGGGCTGAAGTTGCGAGCCCTCCACGAGCAAGACGCCGCGTGCCTGCATTTCGCGCGCCCACGGCATCCAGCACGGCTCCGCGTCGTCGCCGTCCGCCACAGGATGCGGTGCAGTGTGCGGCGTCGTCTCTTCACCACACATCAGCAGCATGTACCGCATCGCTTCTCCTTTCGCTGGTGCTGTCTGTCCGTGCGACGAACGAGGGCGCCGGTTATGGACACCTGTCGAATCGACAATCTCGCGGGCCGGGACTCGGCGGGACCGACAATCTGGCCGGACCCCCGATCTGGTCACGCAGCTGTCCTTCTGAGGCTATGCCGTTCGTCGGCCAGGCAGAAGACGATCCCGGTTGAGTCACCGGCCCAGCCGGATCAACAGCCGAGTCAGCAGGAGGATGCTGTGAGCTTGCCGAACATCACCAGCCGGGAGCAGTGGCTGGTCGCGCGGAAGGAACTGCTCGTCCGGGAGAAGGAGCTGACCCGCCAGCGTGACGCGCTGACCGCCGACCGGCGCCGGCTGCCGATGGTGGAGCTCGACAAGGACTACGCGTTCGAGGGGCCGGAGGGCACGATCCGGCTCGGCGATCTGTTCGCCGGGCGCAGCCAGCTGATCATCCAGCACATCATGTTCGGCCCGTCCTGGCAGGCTCCGTGCCCCGGCTGCTCGGCCGGGCTAGACGAGATGGCACCAGGCGTGCTCCGGCACCTTGAATCGCGCGACACCTCGTTCGCCGGCGTCTCCCGCGCGCCGTACGCGAAGCTGGCCGCCGCCAGAGCTGACCGCGGCTGGCCGCTGGACTGGTATTCCAGCTATGGCAGCGACTTCAACTACGACTTCTACGCCACGCTGGATCCCGCAGTGACGCCGCCGCTCTACAACTTCGAGCCGCCCCGTGACCCGGTAACTGAGTCGACGGAGATATCCGGCTTCAGCTGCTTCCTCCGCGACGGGCAGCGGGTTTTCCACACCTACTCCACCACCGCGCGCGGGGCCGATCAGATTGGCAACGCTTACACGCTGCTCGACCTGACCGCGTTCGGCAGGTCAGAGGACTGGGAGGAGCCCAAGGGCCGGGTAGCCAAGACGCATGGCGCTGACCCGACCTTCACCGATTAGCTAGCCCGCCGCGCGGGCAGGCCAGCTTGCTGCAGAATCGCGGGAATAGCCGTCTCGGCGCCGATTGCCATGACATGCACGCCGGCTACGCCCTGCAGTTCGGCGAGCTGCCCGATGATCTCGCTGCAGAGCTTCTCGCCCTCCGCCCGGATCTGGTCCGCGCTGGCGGCGGCTAGCCGGTCTGCGATTGCGCCGGGAATGACCACGCCGGGCAGAGTGGCCAGGTGCGCGAGTGCGCGATGCGAGCGGATCGGGCCGACTCCGGCCAGGATGTAACAGCGCTCATCCAGGCCCAGATCGCGAACGCGAGCCAGCCAAGCGGCGAAGGCTGCAACATCGAAGACGAATTGGGTCTGGACGAACTGAGCGCCCGCCTCGATCTTGCCAGCCAGGCGGTGGAGGGCCTTCCCCGTGGCCTCGGCCGCCTCCGGGCCGGGCGGGTTCTCCACCGCCCCGAGCAGCCAGGCCGGCGGCGGCTTCAGCTCAGCGCCTGACATCAGCCGGCCCTTGTCGCGCATCGCGGCCGCCACCCTGAGCAGCGCTGTGCTGTCCAGGTCGAACACGGGCTTGGCGTCGGCGTGATCGCCGTGCCGCGGATGATCGCCGCCCATGATGAGCACGCTGGGCACCCCGAGCGCAGCGGCCGACAGCAGTTCCGACTGCAGTGCGATGCGGTTCCGGTCCCGGCAGGTGAGTTGCATGATCGGCTCAACCCCGGCACGAAGCGCGGCGATGCTCCCGGCCAGGCTGGACAGCCGGACGGCAGCGCCCTGGTTGTCGGTGATGTTGACGGCATCGACCCAGCCCCGCAGCAATTCGGCGGTCCTGGCGACTGGCGCAGTGTCGGCGCCTCGTGGCGGCCCGATCTCGGCGGTAACGGCGAATTCGCCCGATGCCAGGCGACGCTGGAACCCGCTCTGCGTCGCTGAACGAGCAGGATCGAGCTCGCCGTCCGGTTTGTCCGCCATGCGAACGAGCCTATATCAGGGCACCGCTTTCTCCTATGTGCCAGCGGTGCCGACAAGTCGCTGGCGTACTGCGGTAACAGTGCCAGGAACAGGTGGTCAGGTCGCTGCGGTCCGCGCTAGACCGGGACGGGCGTCTTCTCGGTATTCAGCTTCCGCCGGGCGACACTCAGCCGGCCGAGGCCGGACAGAGCGGTGATGACCTGAGCCGCCAGGCCAGCCCCCGCGGATGTCGACTCGGCCAGGCCGATGGTGTCGACCGAAGCGAACATCGCGGGCTTCAGGTCGGCGACCTCGGCGATCACCTGGACGCGTGTTCCCGCGTCGCGTGCGTGACCGCAGACTTGCTTGGTGTCGGCGGACTGCGGGTCGCCGAGCACGAGCATCAGCTCGCTGCCGAGAGCGACAGAGTAGATCGTGCCGGCCCGGTCGGACGGGGCGTAGCAGACCTCCGATGGCGCGGCGCCGCGTGCCGTCGGATACCGCGAGCGCAACGCGCTGACGATGGGGGCGCCGGCCTCCAGCGTGGCCCCGGGCTGCATGAGGTACGAGATCTGCCGGGAATCAGCAGCACGCAATGCCGCGGTCTTTGTGGCTGTGTCGACCACCGCCACGTGCCGGGGCGCCTGGCTGGTGATTGCCGCCGTCGACGCCTGGCCAGGCTGGCCGATGAGGACGAGTTGCTGACCGCGATCCGCACTGCGGCTGGCTGCGGTCTGAGCCGCCGCGACCAGCGGGCACGTGGCGTCGACCACGGTAGCGCCGCGCCGGGTGGCTTCCGCGCGCATCTCCGCGGTGACTCCGTGCGCGGGGAACACGACCACGTCGCCCGGATCTACTTGTGCCAGCGAGTCGGTGATGACCGCACCGAGCTCGTCGAGGGCGCTGGCCGTTTCCGGCGGGATCGCCACGGGCGCCAGTACCAGAACTTTCCTGCCAGTACCGCGGTATTCCGATGCGGCCTGCCTGGCGGCGCCGGCGGCGTGCATGGCGCCGCTGCACCACGGACTACTTGCGAGCAGCAACGTCCGAGCTCCGGAGACCGCAGCCCAGTCCTCGACAGCGCCCCGCGCTGCTGCGGCCGACAGCGCGTCGCCGGGCGCCGCTGCTGCAGCGATCGCTGCTGTCGTGCCGTCCTGCTGCGAGCACGTGACGAGGAACAGCTTGGCGTCGAAGTCGCCGGACGAGTCGTCGGAACGGGGCATTTCGGCGAGCCGGGTGGTCCGGCCCTTGGCTCGCAGCGACCCGGCGACAAGCGGTGCAGCGTGACAGGTGAGCATGCCGTGCACCGCGTCACCGATCTGAGTGGGCACCACCACCTCGTCGCGGTGCATCCTGATGCCGGAAACTGGAATTTCCCGTACCGCTGATCGGCTCATTGGCCCGCTGTCCCCCGGCGCTCGGTTCGCGAGTAGCGGTGCGCTGACTGCACACCGCCAGTCCCGCGAGGACGGCGTTCCCAACATCGTGCCGCGATTCTCTCCGGCGCTGGCCAAGACTCAGCATGGTCGAAGCCGGCCCGGTAATCCCGTGAGCTCTCCGCTGCTGCTAGCGGTAAACCGAGTTAATCTCTAGGAATAATCGCTATTGTCTTCTAGCCTTGGCCCCGAGGCCTGCGTGGGTACTGAGTGGGTAGCCTGATGCGCTCGACGCCCGATGCGGCTTGCCGAGAAAGGATCTGCCGTCATGTCCAAGACCGACGAGTACCTGGAGAACAACCGGCGCTATGCCGAGACCTTCGGCGGCCAGTTGCCGCTGCCGCCGTCGGCGGGCGTGGCCGTCGTGGCATGCATGGACGCCCGGCTCAACGTCTACACCATTCTCGGCCTCTCCGAAGGAGAGGCTCACGTGATCCGCAACGCCGGGGGCGCGATCACCGATGACGAGATCCGGTCCCTGGCGATCAGCCAGCGGCTGCTCGGCACGACCGAGATCATCCTCATCCACCACACCGACTGCGGAATGCTCACGTTCACTGACGATGCGTTCAAGGCGTCGATCGAGAAGGAGACCGGTATCAGGCCGCCCTGGGCCGCCGAGGCCTTTGCCGACCTGGATGAGGATGTCCGGCAGTCGATTGGCCGCATCAAGGCCAGCCCGTTCATCCCGCACACTGACTCCGTGCGCGGCTTCGTGTTCGATGTAGCGACCGGACGGCTCCGCGAGGTCAGTTAGCCGCCCGCATCAGACAGCAGAGGCCGGCCATCCCATGCGGCCAAGTCATGGCCGGTCTTCGGGCGGATCACCGGAGATGTCGCCCCGCGGCTGGTTATCGCGGCCCTGCTGCTCAGCGAGGAATCGCTCGAACTGCGCGCCTAGCTCCTCCGCGGTCGGCACTTGCTCGTCGGTTGCCAGCAAGCTCTCACGGTCGGCCGTGAACGCGTCGTACTGCTGCTCCAGGGCCTGCACCACTTCGGCCACTTCGGTCGATCCCTCGACCTGACGGGCAATCTCCAGGTCCGTGCGCCGTGCGGCCTCCCGCAATGCGTCGGCGGGCAGCACAAGTCCGGTGGCGCGCTGCACTGACTCCAGCAGCGTCACCGCAGCCGCGGGGTACGCGGCCTGTGCCAGGTAGTGCGGCACGTGCACGGCGAAGCCCATCGCGCCGCGGCCGGCGGCGCCGAGCCGGTACTCAAGGAGCGCCGCGGCGCTGCCCGGTACCTGCAGGTTGTCGACCAGCGGCCGGTAGCCCTCGATCAGTTCGGGCTGGGTGGCGTGCGCGGTGACGCCGAGTTGCCTGGTGTGCGGCACTCCCATCGGGATCCCGTGGAAACCCACCACGAGCCGGGCTCGCAGGTCGGCCGAGAGTTGCATGACGGCGGCGGTGAACGCCTCCCACTCCCGGTCCGGCTCAAGCCCCGCTAGCAGCAAGAATGGCGTGCCCTCAGTGTCGCGTAGCAGCGATATCGCAAGCTCGGGAGCGTCGTAGTCGTCCCAGTGATCCTTGGAAAACGTCATGACCGGGCGCCTGGACCGGTAGTCGAGAAGCGAGTCGATGTCGAAGCGGGCCACCTGCTCATGGTCAAGAGTGGTCAGCAGGTGCGTGGTCAGCAGCCGTCCCGCGGCGCCGGCATCGATGAAGCCGTCCAGGTAGTACAGCAGCACGAGATTGCCGTCAGCGTCCGGCGCAGCTGGGCCTACCTCGTACAGGTCGGCCGGGTTACGCGCCACGAGTAGCAGCCCTCCAAGTTTTACTGTTGGTTACCAGTCTTACCAACAGCAGGGCGCAGCTGGTAATCCTCGCAGGGTAAACCTACTGGCTTTGCCAGGATTAGCCGGAATCGGCAGCCTGGATGCGCGAGTCCCAGCGGGCGAGCAGGCCGGCCATCTCGGAGCTGATGAATTCGAAATAGCCGATCGTGTTGGCCATCCGGGCGCCCGCTGGCGAGTCGGCACCGAGAATGCGTACGCCCTCCTGCAGTTCGGCTGCCCAGCGGGTGAACTGGCGGTCGCGCAGCCGGACGATATCCTGCCAGACTCGCTCCGACATCCAGTAATGCTGGCGGCGCGAGCCGGGCTCGCCCTCCGCGGCGACCAGCCCCACCTGAATCAGGTACCGCACGCCACCCGAAATCGACGCCGGGCTGGCCTGTAGCAACTCGGCGAGTTCCGCGGCGGTCAGCTTGCTGGAGTCCGAGGTCAGTAGCGCAACGAAGATGCGCGCCGGGGTACGCGGGAAGCCGGCCTGGGTGAGCTGTGCGGTGAAGCGCTCGATGAACCCGCGCACCGCAACCGGGTCCCGGCTAGCGGGCGCGCCGGACTCCGGATCGCGACCTGCTGGAGCAAGGCGGTCGCTGACTGGCGCGGCACGGTTACTGCCATTGGCCGCAGTCGCTGGCGGCCTCCCTTCGCCGGACGCGGCGGCAGCCCTGGACGGGCTCACCTCGCCGGAGGCTGCCGTGCCATGAGCTGACGTCTTGGATTGATGGGCGGACACGAGTAAGCCCGAACCCCCTCGCATGCATCGTGATTGCTAGTTTCAGGATTTTATGAATTTGATGTATCGTCACCCTTCGTGAACGCTATCGAAGTCTGCGGCCTGCGCAAAACCTTCGGCAAAACGACGGCGCTGGACGGGCTGGACCTGACGGTGGCGGCCGGGGAAGTGCACGGCTTCCTGGGCCCGAACGGGGCCGGGAAAACCACGACGATCCGCATCGTGCTCGGCCTGCTGCGCGCTAACGGGGGGACGGCTCGCCTGCTCGGCGGTGACCCGTGGCGTGAGGCTGTCAGCCTGCACCGGCGGCTGGCCTACGTGCCCGGTGACGTCACGCTGTGGCCGACGCTGACCGGCGGCGAGGTCATTGACCTGCTCGGCCGGCTGCGCGGCGGCCTCGACGCCGGCCGCCGGGCCGAATTGCTTGAGCGGTTTGACCTTGACCCGACCAAGAAGACGCGCGCGTACTCGAAAGGAAACCGGCAGAAGGTGGCCCTGATCGCGGCGCTAGCATCGGATGCCGAGCTCCTGATCCTGGACGAGCCGACATCCGGGCTCGACCCGCTGATGGAGGCGGAGTTCCGCGAGTGCGCTGAGCAGGAGCGGTCGCGCGGTCGCACGGTGCTGCTATCCAGCCACATCCTGTCCGAGGTCGAGGCGCTGTGTGACCGGGTAACCATCATCCGGGCCGGGCGCACCGTGGAGACCGGGACACTGGCCGGGATGCGGCACCTGACCAGGACCTCGATCGCGGCGGAACTAGCCGGGCCGGTGCCTGGCCTCGCGGGTCTCTCGGGCGTGCACGACCTTGTCGTCGACACCGGTACGGACGGCGGCAGCAGGGTCCGCTGCGAAGTCGACTCGGACCTGCTGGGTGATCTGCTCAAGTTGCTTGTCGCCGCCGGAGTCCGGACGCTGACGAGCCAGCCGCCGACGCTGGAAGAGCTGTTCTTGCGGCACTACACCGACCTGCCCGCTGCCGGCCTCCCCGGTGCGGGCCAGCCATCAGTGGGGGCGCAACCGTGAGTACGTCGGCTCCTGGGGCGCCGGCTGCGACCGTGCCAAGCCGCCGGCGGCAGCAGGCTGGCCGTGATGCCGCGCTGGCCGGGACCGGGCAGCTAGCCAGGCTCGCTCTGCGGCGGGACCGGCTCATGCTGCCGGTCTGGGTCTATGCGCTCACTGTCATCGCGGCCTCTGGCGGCTACGGGCTGAAAGCTGTCTACAAGACCGCGGCCAGCAGGGCGACGCTCGCCACCAGCGTCTATCACGACGAGGCACTGTCTTTTCTGTACGGCCAGTTGCACGGTGACTCTCTCGGCGCCATTACCGCGTGGCGCTACCTGGCCTACGCTGCGCTGGGCGCCGGGTTGATGAGCCTGTTCCTGGTGGTCAGGCATACCCGCGCCGATGAAGAGACCGGCAGGCTCGAGCTACTCGGATCGACCTCAGTTGGCCGCCACGCTCCGCTAGCTGCCGCGATACTGGTGGCTTCGGCGGCCAATCTGGCACTGTTCGTGCTCAGCTCCCTGGTGCTGGCAGCGAGCGGACTGCCGGTCGTCGGGGCGATCGCCTTCGCGCTGGCCGAGATCAGCGGCGGCCTGGTAGTCGCCGCACTGAGCGCGCTCGCAGCCCAGGTCAGCGGAACCGCGCGGGGTGCGCGAGGCCTGGTCGTCGCAGCACTGGCCGTCTTCTTCCTGTTCCGCGCGGTCGGCGACTCAGGCGGTAGTCACGGACTCGGCTGGCTGACCTGGCTGTCACCGATGGGGTGGGCTGAGGAAGTCCGGCCGTTCACGGCTGACCGCTGGTGGGTGCTGGCGCTGCCGGCGGCAGCGGCGGTGCTGGGCGTGGCTTTCGCAGTGACGCTCGCCGCTTACCGGGATCAGGGTGCCGGGCTGCGGCAGCCTTCCGACGGACCGGCGATGGCCGGCCGGCTGCTAGCGGGTCCCGCTGGTCTCGTCTGGCGGCTGCAGCGCGGCGCCCTTGCCGGATGGGCCGCCGGGTTTCTGGCCGGCGGACTGGCCATCGGGGTCGTCACGGACGGCATCGGGCAGCTCGTCGGCTCGAGCGCAGCTATCGACAAGGCGATCACCCGGATCGGCGGCCAGGCTGCCCTGACCAGTGCGTATCTCGCTGCCTGCATGAGCCTGGCCGGCCTTGTGGCAGCCGCGTATGCGGTATCTGCGGTGCTGCGCCTCCGGTCCGACGAGGCTGACGGCCTGGACGAGTCAGTACTGGCAGCGCCGGTCGGCAGGCTGCGCTGGGGGAGCAGCTACTTTCTCGCCGCAGCGGCGGGTACCGCCGTCATGCTGGTCGCCGCCGGGGTTGGCATGGGGCTCGGTTACGGGCTCGCGAGTTCTACAACGGGAACGCAGCTGCCCAGGCTGATCGGCGCCGCCATGGCGCAGTGGCCTGCGGCACTGTGCGTTGCGGCCGTCGGGGCCGCGGTGATCGGCCTGGCGCCGCGCTGGAGTGTTACTGCCGGATGGGCGGCCGTCGGGATCTGCGGCGTGATCGGGGTATTCGGGCCTGCTTTGAACCTGTCGCAAGCGGTACTCGACGTGTCGCCGTTCACGCACGTGCCGAAACTTCCAGGTGGTGCATTCACCGTCGAGCCGCTGCTCTGGCTGATCGCCGTGGCGCTCGGCCTGACTGCGGCCGGGCTGGCTGGCCTCCGCCGCCGGGACATCGGCTGACGACCGGAACTGTTCCGACGCCGGCCTTCGGCTGTGCCGCGGAGACCGCCCGAAGCTGCGACTTGAGTCGGCCGGGCCGTACTCAAGGATGCAGTGTCTTGTGCTCGGCCAGCATCCCGACGTACTGCGCGATCTTCCGGGCGCGAGTCTCAGGCCGCTTGACGGTGCCGATCCGGTACAGGATCGCGTACCTGTTGACGCTGTTGAGCGTCGAGAAGAACTCCGCCGCGACTGGATTCGCCGCGAGCGCGGCAGCGAGGTCGTCGGGCACCGTGATGCTGCGCGAGCCAGCGTAGGCGGCGTCCCACCTGCCGTCGGCCCTGGCGCTCTCGATCTCGGCCAGCCCGGCAGGCTGCATACGGCCAGCGGCGATCAGGGCCTCGGCTTTCTGCGTGTTGATCTTCGACCACCGGCTGCCGCGCTTGCGCGGCGTGAAGCGCTGCAGCCAGTAGCCGTCGTCCAGCCCGCGCTTCTGGGCGTCGATCCAGCCGAAGCACAGGGCCTCGTCCAGGGCCTCGGCATAGGACAGCGTGCCTTCGGCCGCAGCCTTCTTGGCGATCTTCAGCCAGAGCCCGTCTGCCGCAGCATGGTGACCGGCGAGCCAGGCGCGCCAGGCGGCAGCCGTCGGGAACGCCACCGGATCGTGCTCAGTCAGCGTCACGGGGTTAGTGAATCAGTCTGGTCTGACATTCCGGGACCGTCGCCGGCAGAGCCGTCGTACTAGCGACGGCGGTAGTGCCAGTGCTGTGGTTCCGGGCGGCTAATGGCCTGGGCCGTGTCCGCGCAGCATCGCCGTCACGTGCGCGCGGGCGGTGGATTCGATCGCGCCGGCCTGCGTGAGGATCTGCGTGGCAAGGCTGTCGTCGTTCCGGTACATGCCCAGCAGTATGTGCTCGGTGCCGATGTAGTTGTGGCCGAACTCGAGCGCGACCGCCAGGGCGTCCCGCAGGACAAGCTTGGCCGGCCCGGAGAACGGCGGCCGCGTCCCTGCGGCTGCTGATGTCACGGCGGCTAGCCTTAGGGCGGCCGCTGTTCCCGGAGCCGACGGCTCATCCTGTCCGGCCGCCCGGTCGCCGGCCGCCAGGATCGCAGCGCGCACTGTGTCTTCGCTCACGTCCATCGCGGTCAGCGCCCGGCCTGCGATGCCCTCCGGCTCGGTAAACAGCGCGAGCAGCAGGTGCTCGGTTCCGACGAAATCATCGCCGAGGGAGATCGCGGCCTGGCTGGACCCGGCCATCACGTGCCGGGCGCGGTTAGTGAACCGCTCGAACGTCGGTGCCGCGGTCGCTGCTGCCACATGCGTGGCGATGGCGGTCGCGAACCGCTTATGCACGGCCTGCTTGGTCACGCCGAGCGCAGCGCTGATCTCTGTCCAGGACCGCCCGTCACGCCGGCAACGGTCCACGAAGTGCCCGAGCAGGGCATCAGTGGTCTCTTCCAGTTGGGCTGCCGCAGCGGCAGCCGCGACAAGCTGGTCGAGGGGCTGGTCGGAGCTGGAGTCCTGCCGGACAATCTCGATGAGCTCCTGAAGGGTGGGTGGAGGTGCCATGGGTCAACCATAAGTTGACGGCTGGGCTTCGTCAACCCAGCATTGACGACGTCGTCAACTTTGCGTTGACCAATAGTTAGCCCGGCATAATAACGGGATGGTCCGGGTTGTGCCTGCGGCAGGAGCGCAACGGCCCGGCCGAGCCACACGTCGGCGCCAGGGGGCCACCGGGCCGGTCGACGTCACCTGGCGCGAGCAAGCCACGCAGGAGAACACTCACCCAGGAGAACACCCATCCAAGCGGACAACACAGCCAACGGAGGAACTGGCCACGTGGCGGAGCCGAATAACTCTGCGCAACTGAGTTACCCGGGACAACCGAGTCACCCAGCCGAGCTGAGCCAGCGGCGGCGGATGCTCGTTCTGGCGATCTGCTGCATGAGCCTGTTCATCGTCGGGCTTGACGTCACGATCGTCAATGTCGCGCTGCCGTCGATCGGCCGCGATCTTCATGCCGGGGTCTCGGGCCTGCAGTGGACCATCGACGCATACACGCTGGTGCTGGCGAGCCTGCTGATGCTGTCCGGGTCGACTGCCGACCGCATAGGCAGACGGCGGACGTTCCAGACGGGCCTCGCTCTGTTCACCGCAGGTTCGCTGCTCTGCAGCCTGGCGCCCGGCCTTGGCTGGCTTGTGGCGTTCCGCATGCTGCAGGCCATCGGCGGATCCATGCTCAACCCCGTAGCGATGTCGATCATCACCAACACCTTCATCGAGCCGCGGGAGCGGGCCAGGGCGATCGGCGTCTGGGGCGGAGTGATCGGGCTGAGCATGGCCCTCGGGCCGATCACCGGCGGCCTCCTCGTCGAAAGCGTGGGCTGGCGGGGCATCTTCTGGGTCAATGTCCCAGTCGGCATCGCGGCTCTCATACTCACCGCCTTGTTCGTGCCTGAATCCAAGGCGCCACGGGCGCGCAAGCTCGATCCGCCGGGCCAGTTGCTGATCATCGTGCTGCTGGCCGCGCTGGTCTACGGGCTGATCGAGGGGCCGGCATCGGGCTGGACCTCGCCGAAGATCCTCAGCTGCTTCGGCGTCGCGGTGGTGGCGCTGGTAGTGCTGGCACTCTACGAGCCACGGCGAAGTGAGCCGCTGATTGATCCGCGCTTCTTCCGCAGCGCGCCGTTCTCCGGCGCCGTAGTGATAGCCATCTGCGCCTTCGCGGCCCTCGGCGGGTTCCTCCTGGTCAACACCCTGTACCTGCAGGACGTCCGCGGGGACTCACCGCTGCTGGCCGGCGCCTTCACGCTGCCGATGGCGGTGATGACGGCGATCTGCTCGCCCCTGTCAGGCAGGCTCGTGGGCTCGCGGGGAACACGGCCGCCGCTCCTGGTCGCCGGGGCCAGCCTGACCGCAGCCGGGCTGATCCTGGCTCACGTCGCCACCAATACCGCCTCGATCACTTTGCTCGCCAGCTACGTGCTGTTCGGGCTGGGCTTTGGCATGGTCAACGCGCCGATCACGAACAGCACCGTGTCCGGGATGCCGCGATCACAGGCTGGCGTGGCGGCGGGCGTGGCGTCCACGAGCAGGCAGGTTGGCTCATCGCTCGGAGTCGCAGTGATCGGCTCGGCGACAATCTCGGCACTGCACGGGCCGTTCCGGCTCGATTTCGCTACCGCCAGTCACGCCGGGTGGTGGATCGTAACCGGCTGCGGCGTGGCGATCTTCGCGCTCGGCATCCTCGTCAGCGGGCGCTGGGCAGCCCAGACCGCACACCAGACCGCGAGCCGGCTGGTGCCTGACAGTGTCGTCAGCCAAGCAGGGGCCAGCCAAGCCGGGGCCAGCCAAGCAGGGGCCAGCCAGGCAGGCGCGGGCCAGCCAGTAATCGATGCGGCAGGAGCCGGGCAGGCCGCACCGGCCGGGCCGACAGCAGCGGACTAAGCAGTCGGGCGAGCCCGCTGCCGCCAGCAATTAGCCCTGCTGCTCCTCGCTAACTGACATCAGCGCGAACGCCGCGCCCTGATCATCGCGCACGACCGCCATCCGGCCGTAGGGGCTGTCCCAGGCCGGCGCGACCACGCTGCCGCCGAGTTCGGCGACTCGCGCCACGGCCGCGTCGGTGTCAGCGACGGCGAAGTAGGTGCCCCAGCTCGCCGGCATTTCGGGCCGGTCAGCGCCGATGTCACCGATCCCGCCCACGGGCCGGCCATCCAGGTCGACCGTGGCGTACTGCATTCCCTCAGCGCCGATGTCACCGTAGGTGTAGCCGAACACCGCGGCGTAGAACGCCTTGTTGCCTTCGTAGTTCCGGCTCATGTTCTCGCTCCAGATGAGCGAGCCCGGCTCATTCGCGCGCCGCACCCCGGTGTGCGCGCGGGCCTGCCAGACGCCGAACACCGCGCCGCCGGGGTCCGTCGCGACGAACATCCGGCCAACGTCCATGACGTCCATCGGGTCCATGATGATCTGACCGCCTGCGGCCTTGATCTTCGTCGCGGTCTCGTCCGCGTCATCGCTAGCAAGGTAAGTCGTCCAGAACGTCGGCATGTCCGCCGGGCCCATCTTGGGGCCGATGCCAGCGACCGGATCACCGTCGATCTCGCAGACGGAGTAGCCGCCGGCCGCTGGCGGGCCCTCCAGGATCGACCAGCCGAACAGGCCGCCATAGAACGCCCTGGCCTTCTGGATGTCAGCCACGCCGAGGTCGATCCAGCATGGCGTCCCGGTCGGCCAGGCAGTGTCGCGTTTGACCATTGTTCCCTCCCCATCCCGCGCCTGCAGCGCGTGTCGCCCGCCCCAACCGGAGCGTACTGCGGGAACGCCGCAAGCCGGGGCCGATCTGGCCAGTACCGCGCGGCTTGCCAGGGGCCGGCGTTGCACATAATTAGACGTATCGCAAGATTGATAGGACCGCTAAGCTGCCTACAGCTGGGCACGATGGCCTCGGAGGACCGATGCCGCGAGGGCGGAAACTCTTCTGGACGATTATCGGAAGCGTCATAGCCGCGGTGGCGGTAGTAATAGCACTCATCGAAGTCAATCCTCGCACGCCGCCAAAAGCAGCCTCTTCGCCTGTGGCAGGCTCCGCGCCGCCCGTGCCTCACATTTCGGCCGGTGCAAGCTCTCAAGCCGCCAAGTTAGCCCCGGTGGTAATTCCGAGAAATTCCAGCACGTCCTCGTTCTCATATATCTCAGGTCTGACGCCTTCCAGTAATCTCAGCGAGCTGATCTACCCAGGTCCGGTAAAGATACTCGGATCAATTTATCCCAAGAGCATCTCGTTCTCCTGTGACAATGGTGACCTACCTGCTTTTCCGGGGGTATACAGGCTGAAGCATAACGCTCGCCGATTCGAAGCCACTGTTGGAGTCGAGGCCAATTGGCCCGCCAGCTACATAGTGGGCGTATCAGTACTTGGTGATGGGCGGAATCTCCTGACCTTTAGTGTCAGCGTCCTTAGGCCGAAAACCATCGATGTCAATGTGAGGGGGGTACATATCCTCACACTTGCGTGCTTCACCCCGGGTATTACTTCGACGGGCAGTTCGGCGAACATTGAGGTAGCGTGGGGAAACGCACGCGTGACTGCAGGACATTGACCGCGGAATGGCGGATCGGCCATTGGCCGGGTGCCGCCGAGTGGGGCGGATAGCAGTAGGAATCAGACCTTGCGCGTTCCACCCCGCGCCGACTAGGGGCGAAGGGATCGAACCCCCATGAACCAGTTTGGAAGGCTGCGACCGGGTCACGGCCAGCCAGGCATGATGCAGGTCATCGTCGCCTCATCGGTGCCGTGTGTGAACCCCGGCTACGTGCTTGTGACCGTTCCGTCGGGCACGCAACGGGCATGGCGTCGAGCTGACCGGGCCAGTATCAAGGTCATCGCGGCTCCGCGTGCGAGCCACCCTGCAGAGCCTGCCAGCTCTCCCCAGCTCACGACGGCATGCCGGTATCCGGCGAGGACCCAGCCCGAACCTTCCCAGCAGCTGCCGCTATAGACCGCTGGCGCGGAGGGCTCCCAGTTCGCGGTCTGAAACATCAGTGCAATGCCTGCAAGCCACGCACCTGACCGTGCCGCACGCGACCCGCCGGCCGATGCCCCTGCCCGGAGCCATCTGCGATGGAGCCGGACGAGTCCGGCGACCAGGACCGGGATTGTTAGCAGTAGCCATGCCAGCGCTCCCCAGAGGGCCGCAGCGGCGATCACGCTGGGGCTCGCCAGCCCAGTCGTCAATCCCCGCATAGGCGTAGACCGCCTGGGGGACGTGCGTGGACAGGACGAAGTTGTAGCCAGCTCCCAGGCCCGCCCACAGCATCGACAAACACAAGAGGAGTAGACCGCGGACCCGCAGCCCCCCGATGACCAGCGACCGCGCGTCGCGGAATGATGGCCACATCCTGCCGGTCGAGCTGGCCTCCAGCAGCGTGTCCAGCATTTCCCCGGCCCGCTCGCGCAGGTACCAACCCGCAGCCGCAGAAGCGGCCGCGTTTACGCTCGGTCCTGCGCGGACCTGCCCGACGAGTGCTGGCAGATGGACATCACGCACTGGCGCTGTGGAGCATGCCGCTCTAATCAGGCGGATAGCAGTAGGAGTCGCTCGAGGCGTCGCCGCCCTGCAGCCTGATCTGGTGCGGTCGGCGGCCGCGGAAAGCCTCGCCGTAGGGGAAGAAGCGCTCGTCGAAGCTCATGCCGCCATCGTTGACGTCGAGCTTGGCCATCCAGGCGCCGGCGCCGTCGGGATAGAACTGGTCGTCCCACGCGCTGTACAGCGAGTTCGTGAAGTAGACGCGCTTGGAGTCCCGGCTGACCTCGACCATCTGCGGTCCTCCGGCGAGCGGCTGGCCAGGCCGGGCCGGGTGGGCGTTGCGGCCGGCGATCCCGCCAATGCGCACCGAGCCGGTCTCCTGCGGACGGAACGGGTCACTGACGTCGTACTGCTTGAGCTCGCCAGTGCCCCAGCACGAGACGTAGAGGCGCTGATCGTCCACCGACAGCGCCAGGTCGGTGA